>Ga0102590_1000777_pt1 | contig 60056 bp, 53 predicted proteins | sample AraplaMF_Col_mMF_FD_76859 | JGI IMG/M metagenome (GOLD analysis project Ga0102590, IMG submission 76859) | Arabidopsis root microbial communities from the University of North Carolina, USA - plate scrape MF_Col_mMF | ecosystem: Host-associated > Plants > Roots > Endosphere | place: USA...
CCAGGGCACGCAGGCCGCCGCCCAGGTCTTCGGTCACGCGGATGCCGAAGCGCGAGCCCGACAGGCCGCCCGATTGCACGCGGCTCAGCTTGGCCGCGCCGTCGGCGATCTGCACGTAGGCATCGGCGATGCCGTACAGCGTGACGTTGGTGGAGGGTTGTGCTTCCTGCGCATTGGCGGCAGCGGATGCGGCCAGCGCGACGGCGGTGGCGGCCAAGGTGGCGAACTTCATTCGAATCTTCTCCGAGGGGTGGATGAGGAACGTCGGCATCGTAGAAACCCGACCCGCTCAGGAAGCTGTCCGGAAGATGACGTGTTTGTCAGATTCGGTTCAGTCGACCAGCGCCACCAGGGGAAGCGACAGCTCGTTGCCGACGACCGCCCGTGCGTAGAAGTAGTTGTCGCGACCGTGCTCGCTGAGGTGGTCGAGGTCGACATGGCCTTTGGCGTCGCACGGGAACGCATAGCCACGCCCCCGGTTGAACAGGTTCACGAAGCGCAGCTCGTAGTGGGCTTCGAGGGCGACGAAGGCGATGGCGTTGTTCATGGTGCGATGGACCACGGTGCGCGCGCCGTGCCGCGGCGTCTGTGCGCTGTCGAACTCGTCCGTTGACACCGCCGACGGACCGGCAGTACATTGCCTTCGCGACGGTATTTCGGACACGTGTCCATTATAGCGGACACACTCAAACCTTGGAGAACGCACATGGGACTTCGTGGACTGGGGTTGGCGGTGCTGGCTGTGGCCGCCTTGCTGGGCGGCGCATCGGCCAACGCGGCAGGGAAGCTCGAGCAGGTTCTTGCCCGCGGCAAGCTGGTGGTGGGCACCGGCAGCACCAACGCGCCGTGGCATTTCAAGGGCGCCGACGGCAAGCTGCAGGGCTTCGACATCGACATGGCGAAGATCGTCGCCAAGGCCTTGTTCGACGATCCCGAGAAGGTCGAATTCGTCAACCAGTCGTCCGACGCGCGCATTCCGAACCTCACGACCGACAAGGTCGACATCACCTGCCAATTCCTCACCGTGACCGGCGCCCGCGCACAGCAGGTCGCCTTCACGATCCCGTACTACCGCGAAGGCGTGGGGCTGATGCTGAAGGCGGGCAGCCCGTTCGCCAACTACGCGGCGCTCAAGACCGCCGGCGCCAAGGCGCGGGTGGCCGTGCTGCAGAACGTGTATGCCGAGGCGATGGTCCATGCCGCGCTGCCGGCCGCCAAGGTCTCGCAGTTCGATTCGCAGGACCTGATCTACCAGGCGCTGAACTCGGGCCGTGCCGATGCGGTGGCCACCGACCAGTCGTCGATCGACTGGTTCCTGAAGCAGAACCCGGGCAAGTACAAGGACGCCGGCTACGGCTGGAACCCTCAGACCTACGCCTGCGCCGTGAAGCGGGGTGACCAGGACTGGCTCAACTTCGTCAACACCGCGCTGCACGAGGCGATGACCGGTGTCGAGTTCGACACCTATGCCGCCTCGTTCAAGACCTGGTTCGGGGTCGAACTGGCGCCGCCGAAGATCGGCTTCCCGGTCGAATACAAGTAAGCCCCGGGACGTGGACTACGCACTGAACTTCGCCGTCGTCTGGCGCAGTTTCGACAGGCTGCTCGAAGGGCTGGGACTCAGCCTGCTGCTGGCGGTGGGCTCGATCGCGATCGGCATCGCGATCGGGCTGGTGCTGGGCTTCGCCCTGGTGTCGCGTTCGGGCATCGCCAGGCGCCTGGCCGGGGCCTACGTCACGGTGATCCGCAACACGCCGATCCTGGTGCTGGTGCTCTTCGTCTACTTCGCATTGCCGGACCTCGGCGTGCAACTGGAGGGCATCGAATCCTTCGTGGCGACGCTGGCGGTCTACTCCGGCGCGTACCTGGCCGAGGTCTTCCGCGCCGGCCTGCTGTCGGTTCCCAAGGGGCTGCGCGAGGCCGCGCAGGCGATCGGCATGAGCCGGCTGCAGATCAATGCGTCCATCGTCGCGCCGCTGATGCTGCGCAACGTGCTGCCGTCGTTGGGCAGCACGGTGATCTCGCTGTTCAAGGACACCTCGCTGGCCGCGGCCATCGCGATTCCGGAACTGACCTTCGAGGCGCGCAAGATCAACGTCGAGAGCTTCCGGGTGGTGGAAACCTGGCTCGTGGCCAGCCTGCTGTACGTCGCCACCTGCACCGTCCTTGCCGCGCTGTTCCGGCGTCTCGAGCGGCGGCTGGCGATACCGCGCTGATCCCGGTCGAAGCGGCGATGGACTTCTCGTTCACCCAATTCCTGCACGAACTGTGGATCGCCCGCGTGCCCCTCGTGCAGGGGCTCGGCATCACCGTGGCGTCGGCCGCGCTGGCGATCGTCGTGGGCACCGTGCTGGGCATCGGCGTGGGGCTTGCGCTGACCTATGGCGCGGCGCCCTTGCGCGTCGTGGTCCGCGGCTACACCGACTTCGTCCGCGGCACGCCGGTGCTGGTGCTGGTGCTGGCCAGCTACTACGTGCTGGGCACGGCCGGCGTCCAGCTCGGGCCCTTCCAGGCGGGGGTGCTGGCATTGGCCGTGTTCTGCAGCGCGCACGTGGGCGAGATCGTGCGCGGTGCCTTGCAGGCCATTCCCCGAGGCCAAGTCGAGGCCGCGAAGGCGATCGGCCTGACGTTCTCGCAGACCTTCGCGTCGGTGCTGCTGCCGCAGGCCCTGCGCCAGATCCTGCCGACCTGGGTCACCACGGCCTCCGAGATGGTGAAGGCGTCCACCCTGCTGTCGGTCATCGGCGTGGGTGACCTGCTGCTGGCGTCGCAGGAGGTCATCTCCCGGACCTTCATGGGCCTGCCGTTCTACCTGTTCGCCGGCTTCCTGTACTTCACGATCAACTTCGGCATCGAGCGATTCGGGCGCTTCGTCGAGAAGAAGACCCACCTGCCGTCATAGGGACACGTCACGGATGACGACCAACATTCTCGAGATCCGCAACCTGCACAAGCGCTACGGCGAGGTCGAGGTGCTCAAGGGCGTCGACTGCAGCCTGCAGCAGGGCGACGTGGTCTGCGTGATCGGCTCCAGCGGCTCGGGCAAGACCACGATGCTGCGCTGCATCAACATGCTGGAGGAGTTCAACGACGGCTCGATCCGCATCGACGGCCAGGAGATCGGCTACGAGATGCGCAACGGCGCGCGCCAGCGCAAGAGCGAGTCGGAAGTGGCCCGGCAGCGGGCGCTGACCGGCATGGCGTTCCAGCAGTTCAACCTGTTCCCGCACATGAGCGCCGCGGAGAACGTGATGCTCGGCCTCGTCAAGGTGCGCAGGATGCGGCGCGACGAGGCACGCGCCGTCGCCGAGAAGTGGCTGGATCGCGTGGGGCTGCTGGCGCGGCGCGATCACTACCCGGGCCAGCTGTCGGGCGGGCAGCAGCAGCGGGTGGCCATTGCCCGTGCCATCGCGATGAGCCCGCGGCTGATGCTGTTCGATGAGGTAACCTCGGCACTCGATCCGGAGCTCGTGAACGAAGTGCTGTTGGTCATCCAGGACCTGGCGCGCGAGGGCATGACGATGCTGCTGGTCACGCACGAGATGCGCTTTGCCTTCGAGGTCTCGAACCGGGTGATCTTCATGAACCAGGGGCGGATCGCGGAAGAGGGCGACCCGAAGGAGATGTTCATTCGCCCCCGCACCGACCGTCTGGCTGAATTCCTGAAGAACTCGTCCTTCCATTGAAGCAAGCAGGCCCCATCGCGATGAATGCCGTGGACGAGGACATGTCCAACCGCCGCTCCCGGGGGCTGGACCGCGCGTTCGAGATCCTCGATTTCTTCCGGGCCCGGCGCAAGCCGATGCGGCCCAACGAGATCGCCGCGCACATCGGCGCGCCGCGCTCGTCGGTCTACGAACTGGTCAACCTGCTGCTCAAGCACGGCGCGCTCGAGTACGCCGGCAGCGAGGGCCAGGTCTTCCTCGGCCGCAAGCTGTACTTCCTGGGCAGTGCCTACGCCGAGCAGTTCGACCTGATGCGCGAGTGCGAATCGGTGCTGACGCGGCTCACGCAGGAGACCCGCGAGACCGCCCAGCTGTGCATGCTCGACGGCAACAAGTACACCGTGGCCCTGATGAAGGAGGGCATCCGGCCGTTCCGCATCTCGTCCAACGTGGGCGAAGCCTTGCCGATCCCGTGGACGGCGTCGGGTCGCCTGCTGGTGTCGCACCTGGGCGATCCGCAGCTGCTCGACTTCATCCCGCCCGAGGACTTCGAGTTGCCCGACGGCAGCTGGCTGGCACCCGACGAGTTCATCCGCCAGGCGAGGGCCGCGAAGGCCGCCGGCTACTTCACCTTCGGCAGCCAGGTCGACAGCTTCACGCAGTGTTTCGCCGCGCCGGTGTACCAGGAAGGCGAGGTGTGCATCGCCACGCTGTGCCTGGTGGCGCCGAAGGAGGATGGCCTGCGCAACCAGAAGGTCTACCTGCAGAGCCTGACCCGCGCGGCGCGCGACTTGACGCAGCGCCTGCGCACCGGATGAAACGCGGGCCGGGGAGATCGCCGATGTCCGACACCGTGACCCGCCGGCGATTCACCCTGGGCTGCGCGCTTGCTCCCGTCGCGGCAGGCTTGGCGGGTTGCACGACGGCGGGTTCGACCAGCTCGCTGGGTCCCGATGCGGCGAGGCTGCTCGCGCCGCGGGGCCGGCTGCGTGCCTGCATCAACCTGGGCAACCCGATCCTCGCCGGGCGCGACGAGGCCGGCTCCGTCAGCGGCGTGTCGGTCGACTTGGCGGGCTTGCTCGCCGAGCGCCTGGGCGTGCCGCTCGACCTGGTGGTCGTCGATGCGGCGCTGAGATCCGTCGAGTCGGTGCAAGCCGACCTCGCCGACGTCGGGTTCTTCGCGATCGATCCGGCCCGAAGCACCGGCATCGCCTTCACGCCACCCTACGTGCTGATCGAAGGGGCCTACCTCGTGCGCCAGGACTCGCCCCTGGCCGACAACGCCCAGGTCGACCGCTACGGCACCCGCATCATGGTCGGGCGCGGCAGCGCCTACGACCTGTACCTGTCGCGCGAGCTGAAGGCCGCGCAGCTGCTGCGCACGCCGACCTCGCAGGCGGTCGTCGACCGCTTCCTGGCCGAGAACGCCGACGTCGCGGCGGGCGTGAAGCAGCAGCTCGAGGCCGATGCCGTGCGCCTGGGCGGCCTGCGCCTGCTGCCGGGGCGCTTCATGGTGATCGAGCAGGCGATGGGCTTGCCGCTGCAGCGCGGGATCATGCCCGGGCTGGCGCTGACGAAGTTCGTCGAGCAGGCGAAGGCGAGCGGCTTCGTCGCGCAGTCGCTCGCGCGGCACGGCATCCGCGGGGCGATCGTCGCGCCGCTGGCCCGCTGAGCGGCGATTCCCTCGGTGCGGGCGTCCCTTGCGCGCCCTGCGACAATGCGCCGAGGAGCCCTGCATGACCCCGTACAAGACCCTTGAAGACGTGATCGGACAGACGCCGCTGGTGCGCCTGCAGCGCCTGCCGGGCGCCGACAACGACAAGCGCGGCAACGTGATCCTGGCCAAGCTCGAAGGCAACAACCCCGCCGGGTCGGTGAAGGACCGGCCGGCCATCAGCATGATCCGCCGCGCCGAAGAGCGCGGCGACATCCGCCCCGGCGACACGCTGATCGAGGCGACCTCGGGCAACACCGGCATCGCGCTCGCGATGGCGGCCGCGATCCGCGGCTACCGCATGCTGCTGATCATGCCGGAAGACCTGAGCATCGAGCGCGCCCAGACCATGAAGGCCTTCGGCGCCGAGCTGATCCTCACGCCGCGCAGCGGCGGCATGGAATACGCCCGCGACCTGGCCGAGCAGATGCAGCGCGACGGCAAGGGCCGCGTGCTCGACCAGTTCGCCAATGCCGACAACCCGCGCGTGCACTACGAGACCACCGGCCCCGAGATCTGGGCCGACACCGAAGGCCGCGTCACGCACTTCGTCAGCGCGATGGGCACCACCGGCACCATCACCGGCACCTCGCGCTTCCTGAAGGAGAAGAACCCGGCCATCCGCATCATCGGCGCGCAGCCGGCCGAAGGCTCGCGCATCCCCGGCATCCGCAAGTGGCCCGAGGCCTACCTGCCGAAGATCTACGACCCCACGTACATCGACGAGACCGTCAACGTCACGCAGGACGCCGCCGAAGAGATGGCGCGGCGCCTGGCGCGCGAGGAAGGCCTGTTCGGCGGCATCTCGGCGGCCGGGGCCTGCTGGGTGGCGCTCGAAGCCGCGAAACGCGTCGAGAACGCGACCCTCGTGTTCGTCGTCTGCGACCGCGGCGACCGCTACCTGTCGACGGGAGTGTTCCCCGCATGACCTACGAAACGAAGTTCTGCCCGAACTGCGCCACCGGCCTGCTGCCGGTCACGCTGGAGGAGGACGGCGGCCCGAAGAGCCGGCTGCGCTGCCCGGCCTGCGGCTGGACGCACTGGAACAACCCGACGCCGGTGCTGGCCGCGGTGATCGAGCTGGCCGACCGCGACGGGCAACTGCTGCTGGCGCGCAACGCGGCCTGGCCGGGCAAGTACTTCGGCCTGATCACCGGCTTCATGGAGGCCGGCGAGACGCCGCACGAAGGCATCACGCGCGAGGTGATGGAAGAGACCTCGCTGACGGTCGACAGCCTGTCCATCATCGGCGCCTACGATTTCCAGCGCATGAACCAGGTGATCATCGCGTACCACGCGGTGGCGCGCGGCGAGATCAGGCTGTCGCCGGAACTGGCCGAGTACAAGCTCTTCACGACCGACACGGTGCGCTGCTGGCCGGCCGGCACCGGCTATGCACTGGCCGACTGGCTGACCTCGCGCGGCATCACGCCGCAGTGGCGCGAGCTGATGCCGCGGCCGGTCGACCCCAGCTGAAAGGATTCGCGATGGAAGCCCAGAAAGAAGTCGACGCCCGCGGCATGAACTGCCCGCTGCCGATCCTGAAGGCCAAGAAGGCGCTGGCCGACATGAACAGCGGCGAACTGCTGAAGGTGATTGCCACCGACCCGGGGTCGATGCGCGATTTCCAGGCGTTCGCGCGGCAGACGGGGAATGAACTCGTTGAGCAGACGGCAGTCAACGAAGAATTCATTCACTTGCTTCGGCGGCGCTGACCCGGATTGCCATCCGGGCTACAGGTATTCGTAGCCCGGATGCCAATCCGGGGGTCAAAACTCCAGATTCTTCAGGTACGTCCGGAAACCCGGCCCCAGCACCGGGTGAGCCAGCGCCAACTCCACGTTGGCCTCCAGGAAACCTTCCTTGCTGCCGCAGTCGTAGCGCCGTCCCTCGTAGCGGTAGGCGAACACCTTCTCGCGCCGCAGCAGCCCGGCGATGCCGTCGGTCAGCTGGATCTCGCCACCCACGCCGCGCGGCTGGTTGGCGATCTCGCTGAACACGCCCGGCGTCAGGATGTAGCGCCCGGCCACGCCCAGGCGCGACGGCGCGACGTCCGGCGCCGGCTTCTCGACGATGCGGGTGATGTCGATCAGCCTGTCGTTCACCTCCCGGCCGTCGACGATGCCGTAGCGCCTGGTGTGCTCGGGCGGCACTTCCTGCACCGCCAGCATCGACACCCGCCATTCGGCGAACTGCTCGACCATCTGCTTGAGCACCGGCGTCTCGCCGACCATCAGGTCGTCCGCCAGCAACACCGCGAACGGCTCGTTGCCGATCAGCCGCTGCCCGCACAGCACCGCGTGCCCGAGGCCCAGCGCCTGCGCCTGGCGCACGTAGACGCACTCCATGTCGTCCGGCTTGACGCTGTGCACCACGTCCAGTAACTCTTGCTTACCCGCCTGTTCGAGGGCTACCTCCAACTCGAAGGTCATGTCAAAGTGGTCTTCGATGGGGCGCTTGTGCCGGCCGGTCACGAAAATCATTTCGCGAACGCCGGCCGCATAGGCCTCTTCCACGGCGTACTGGATGAGGGGTTTGTCCACCACCGGCAGCATTTCCTTGGGTTGGGCTTTGGTCGCGGGCAGGAAACGCGTGCCGAGGCCGGCCACGGGAAAGATCGCCTTGTTGACAAACATTTACTTACAATCCTCGGCTGTGAATTAATCGACGAAAACCATTGTGTCACGGGCTTTTGGAGGGCCTGTGACATTGGGCAGAGCCTTTCGAAGCCGCATGGACTTGCTGATCATCGAACCGCTGGAAGCAGAAGTCATGCAGTGGCTCGATGCGCGCTATTCGCTGCGCCATGCGCCCGAACTGGCACGCGACATGCGCGCCTTCCGCCAGTCGCTCTACAACGTGCGGGCGCTGATCCTGCCGCCTTCCGTCGCGCTGGACGCGCAGGCGCTGCACTACGCCCCGGTGCTGCGTGCCGTCGGCCGGGTCAGCGCCGGCGCCGAGAACATCGACCTCGACGCCTGCGCCCGCGCCGGCATCGAGGTGGTGCGCAGCCAGACCGCCACCGCCCAGGCCGAGGCCGAGTTCATGATCGGCGCACTGCTGTCATTGCTGCGCCGCGTGCCGGTGGTCGGCTCCGACGGCATGCTGGTCGGGCGCGAGCTGGGCGCCTGCACCGTCGGGCTGATCGGCATGCCGCCGGCCGCCAAGGCGATGGCGCGGATGCTGGGCGGCTTCGGCTCGCGGGTGGTCGGCTACGACCCGTCGCTGCACGCGAGCGACAGCGTCTGGGAGCGTTGGCACGTCGCGCCGCTCGGGCTGCGCGAGCTGCTGGAGCAGGCCGACGCGGTGTGCGTCGCGCTCAGCTACTTCAGCCGCTACCACGGGCTGCTGGGCGAGCGCTTCCTGCCGTTCTGCAAGCCGAACCAGGTGATCGTCAGCATCGCGCACTCGGGGCTGTTCGACGAGAAATCGCTGGCCGACGTGCTGACCAGCGGCCGCGTCTCGGCCGTCTGGCTCGACAGCCTGGAACCCGGCGCGCTCGAAGAGGGCCGCCCGCTGAACGGCATGGACACGCTGCAGGTGACGCCGCGCGTGGCCAGCACCACGCGCGAATCGCGGCTGCGCAGTTCGTGGGCGGTGGCCCGGCGCATCGACGAACTGCTCGCGATCACGCCCGGCGCGCCGCGCGAGTTCAGGACGACGGACCCAGGCGTGCCGCTTGATGCCGCAGCCGATCCAGCTCTGCCGTGAAATCGGTGAGGCGCTGCTTCATCTCATCGACCACCGCCTGCGGCGCGCGCGCGACGAAGCTCTCCCTGGACAGCTGGGCGTGCACCTTGACGAGCTCGCCCTCCACGCGCTTGATCTCCTTGCCCACGCGCTCCCGCTCGGCCGCGACGTCGATCTCGACGTGCAGCGCCAGCCGCGTCTCGCCCTGCACCGCCACCGGCAGCTGGGTCGTCGCCGCGAGGAAGGCGGCCTCGTCGTCGAACACCTGCACCGCTGACAGCCGGCAGATCGACTGCAGGTAGACCGCCCCGGCGCGGACGAAATCGCCGTCGCCGACGGCGTACAGCGGCACCGGCTTGCTGACCTGCATCTGCTTGGCGAGGTTGCGCGCCGCGGCGATCAGGCCCTTCATGCGCTCCATCCACGCATCGGCCTTCGGGTCGATGCGGTCCAGCTGGGCCTTCGGGTAGGCGGCGGTGACGATGCTCTGGTCCGAGCCCGGCGCCTTGCGGCCGGCCAGCGGCGCGACCACCTCCCACAGCTCGGCGGTGACGAAGGGCATGATCGGGTGCATCAGGCGCAGCACCGTCTCCAGCGTGCGCAGCAGCGTGCGCCGGGTGGCGCGCTTGGCCGCGTCGTCGCCGTGCAGCAGCTGGGCCTTCGCGAGTTCGATGTACCAGTCGCAGTACTCGGTCCACACGAACTGATAGATCGCGTTGGCGACGTTGTCGAGCCGGTAGTCGGCGAACCCTTGCTCGACGGCGGCTTCCACGCGCTGCAGCTCGCCGGTGATCCAGCGGTCGGCCTGCGAGAACGACAGGTAGCCGGCGAACTCGCCGCCCGGCGCGCACTGTTCCTTGGTGTGCTCGGCCAGGCCGCAGTCCTGGCCTTCGCAGTTCATCAGCACGAACTTGGCGGCGTTCCAGAGCTTGTTGCAGAAGTTGCGGTAGCCCTCGCAGCGCTTGGTGTCGAAGTTGATGTTGCGGCCCAGGCTCGCGTACGAGGCCATCGTGAAGCGCAGCGCGTCGGCGCCGTAGGCCGGCATGCCGTCGGGGAACTCCTTCTTCACGCGCGCCGCCACCTTGGGCGCGGTCTCGGGCTTGCGCAGGCCGACGGTGGACTTCTGCACCAGCGTGTCCAGGTCGCGGCCCTCGATCAGGTCGACCGGGTCGAGCACGTTCCCTTCGGACTTGCTCATCTTCTTGCCTTCGCTGTCGCGCACCATGCCGTGGATGTAGACGGTGCGGAACGGCACGCGGCCGGTGAAGTGGGTCGTCATCATGATCATGCGCGCGACCCAGAAGAAGATGATCTCGTAGCCGGTGACCAGCACGCTGGACGGCAGGAAGAGCTCCATCTCCTTCGTCGGCTCGGGCCAGCCGAGCGTCGAGAACGGCACCAGCGCCGACGAGTACCAGGTGTCGAGCACGTCCTCGTCGCGGCGCAGCTCGCCCACGTAGCCGGCGGCCCGTGCCTTGGCGCGCGCGTCCTCCTCGGAGCGCGCAACGAAGATCTCGCCGCCGGTGCCGTACCAGGCCGGGATCTGGTGGCCCCACCACAGCTGGCGCGAGATGCACCAGTCCTGGATGTTCTTCATCCACTGGTCGTAGGTGTTGACCCAGTTCTCGGGCACGAACTTCACTTCGCCCGTCGCGACCGCGTCGACCGCCTTCTGCGCGATCGACTTGCCGTCGGGGCCGGGCTTGCTGACGGCGACGAACCACTGGTCGGTCAGCATCGGCTCGACGATGGCGCCGGTGCGCCCGCAGCGCGGCACCATCAGCCGGTGCTTCTTGACGTCGACCAGCAGGCCCAGTGCCTCCAGGTCGGCCACCACCTTCTTGCGCGCGACGAAGCGGTCGAGGCCGCGGTACGGCGCGGGCGCGTTGTCGTTGACCTTGGCGTCCAGGTCCAGCACGCCGATCATCGGCAGCTGGTGGCGCAGGCCGACGGCGTAGTCGTTGACGTCATGCGCCGGCGTCACCTTGACGACGCCGGTGCCGAACTCGCGGTCGACGTAGTCGTCGGCGATGACCGGGATCGTGCGATCGGACAGCGGCAGCGCGACCTGCCGGCCGATCAGCGCCTGGTAGCGTTCGTCATCCGGGTGCACCATCACCGCGGTGTCGCCGAGCATGGTCTCGGGGCGCGTGGTGGCCACCACCAGCGAGCCGGAGCCGTCGGCCAGCGGGTACCGGATGTGCCACAGCGAGCCGTCTTCTTCCTCGCTCTCGACCTCGAGGTCGGAGACGGCCGACTTGAGCACCGGATCCCAGCTCACCAGCCGCTTGCCGCGGTAGATCAGGCCTTGCTCGTACAGCTGCACGAAGGTGTCGGTGACGATGGGCGAGAGCTTCTCGTCCATCGTGAAGTACTCGTGCTGCCAGGCCACCGACGCGCCCATGCGGCGCATCTGTCCGGTGATCGTCGAGCCGGATTTCTCCTTCCATTCCCAGACGCGGGCGACGAAGTTCTTGCGGCCGAGGTCGCGGCGGTGCTGGCCTTGCTGCTCCAGCTGGCGCTCGACGACGATCTGCGTGGCGATGCCGGCGTGGTCGGTGCCGGGCACCCACAGCGTGTTGTCGCCCTTCATGCGGTGGTAGCGGGTCAACGAGTCCATGATGGTCTGGTTGAACGCGTGGCCCATGTGCAGCGTGCCGGTGACGTTGGGCGGCGGCAGCTGGATGCTGAACGACGGCTTGCCGGCGTCCAGCGTCGGTTCGTACAGGCCGCGCTGCTCCCACAGCGGCGCCCAGCGGGCCTCGATGGCGGCGGGTTCGAACGATTTGGCGAGCTCGGTCATGGGCGCGGACAAGGACAGGAGGAAAGGGTGGAATTGTAGGCGGGGCCCCGGTCCTGCTATGGTGGAAGCCCGTCCACGATGCCCTGGAGAGCCGCATGCGTTGCCCATCCCTGAAGCTGTGGCTGGCGACTGCCGGCCTGGTGCTGGTCGCCGGCTGCGGCGGCAACGACGACGGCCTGCCGCTCAGCGGCGGCGCGCCGTCCTGCGACGTCGCCACGCAGAAGACCTGGCTGCGCAACTACATGACCGACTGGTACTACTGGAGCGGCCAGTCGCCGAGCCCCGATCCGGGGCCGTATGCGACGGTGCCCGACTATTTCGGCGCGCTGCTGTTCACCGGCGGCGCCGGCGTGCCGGCCGACCGCTGGAGCTACATCGAGAGCAGCGCGTCGTTCAACCAGTTCTTCGGCGAAGGGCGCACGCTGGGCTATGGCGTGTCGGTGAACGGGCTGGAGCTGCAGCTGCCGCTGCGGGTGCGCTACGTCGAGCCGCTGTCGCCGGCGGCGACCGCCGGGCTGGCGCGCGGCGACGTGATCAGCTCGGTCAACGGCCGCACGGCTGCCGAGCTGGTGGCGGCCGACGATTTCAGCGCGTTCACGCCGGCGCAGGCGGGCGACGTGCTGACGCTGGTGATCGATGCCGCGGGCGGCCCGAAGACGGTCACGCTGACGGCCGGCAGTTTCGCGCTGACGCCGGTGTCGGCGACCCGGCTGCTGACGCTGTCGACCGGTGCCAAGGCCGGCTACCTGGTGCTGAAGGACTTCATCACGCAGGCCGAGGCGCCGCTGGACGATGCCTTCGCGCAGTTCCGCGCGGCCGGCGCCACCGAGATGATCCTCGACCTGCGCTACAACGGCGGCGGCCGGGTCTCGACCGCGGCGGTGCTGGCCACCGAGGTCACCGGTTCGGCGCGGCTCGACCAGGTGTTCGCGAACCTGAGCTTCAACAGCCGGCAGTCCGCCTCGAACGGCAGCTACCGCCTGGGTTCGGTGCCCGGCGCGGCCTTCAACCGCATCGTCGTGCTGACCGGTGCACGCACCTGCTCGGCCAGCGAGCTGGTGGTCAACGGGCTGAAACCCTATGCCACCGTCGTGACCATCGGCGATGCCACCTGCGGCAAGCCGGTGGGTTTCCAGCCGCGCCCGTCCTGCGGCAACACCTTCAACGCGGTCAACTTCGCGGCCACCAATGCGCAGGGGGTGGGCGGCTACTACGACGGCATCGCGGCCACCTGCAGCGTGGCGGACACGTTCACGGGCGTGATGGGCGATCCGGCCGAGGCGCTGACGGGGGCCGCGGTGGCGTATCTGCAAAGCGGCAGCTGCCCGGTGGCGGGCCTGGCCGCGCGCGAGCGCTCGGCGCGGCTCGTCCAGCGGGCGGCGCGGCAGGCCGAACCCGGGGAGCGGCGGAGCATGTGGGCGGACTGAGCTCCTGCCCCGCGTGACATGATCCGACACGCGGAGACACGCACCAGAAGCACCCCGGCAACGCGGCCTCACTAAGCTGACGCCCCATGACCAAGCCCTATCACCTCTATGTCGTGGAGGACGACAACCCTCTGCGCACCATGCTGTGCGACTACCTGGAGAAGCAGGGCCTGGTCGTGACCGGCATGGCGACCGCCGAAGACCTGCTGCGCCGCATCCACCGACTGCGCCCCGACCTGGTCGTGCTCGACGTCAGCCTGCCCGGCATGAGCGGGCTGCAGGCCTGCCAGAAGCTGCGCTCCGAAGGTGACCGCGTGCCCATCATCATCCTCACCGCGCGCAGCGAAGAGATCGACCGCGTGCTCGGCCTCGAGATGGGCGCCGACGATTTCCTCGGCAAGCCCTTCTCGGCGCGCGAACTGCTCGCCCGCGTGCACGCCGTGCTGCGCCGCGCCATCGTGCCGCCCGGCCTGTCGCAGATGAACCAGGCCCCGGTCAAGTTCGGCGGCAGCGTGTTCGACGTCAGCGCCCGCTGCCTGTTCCGCAACGGCGCCACGCGCGTGCTCAGCACCGTCGAGTTCTCGGTGCTGGCCGAACTGGTGGCCAACCCCGGCGTCGCGGTCTCGCGCGAGCGCCTGCTCGCGGTGTCGCACTCGCGCAGCGAATCGCTGCTGCTGCGCGCCATCGACGTCACCGTGATGCGCCTGCGCAAGCTGGTCGAATCCGACCCCGGCACCCCGCGCTTCATCCAGACCGTGCGCGGCCACGGCTACATGTTCGTGCCTGAAACGACACGCTGATGCCCTGGCTGCCCCGCTCGCTGGCCGGGCGCGTCACCTGGCTGGTGGGGCTGATCAGCGTCGCCTCGCTGGTGGCGCAACTGCTGCTGCTGCGCACGCTGCTGTTCGAGCCGTTCAGCGAAGGCATGCTGGTGGCCGTCGTCGGCGAGGCGCACCAGGCGCAGCAGAACCTGCTGACCACGCCGCCGGACGAACGCGACCGGGTCGCGATCGAGCTGTCGTACGGGCCCTTCTGGGTCGGCCGCAGCGGCTCGCCCGACGGCGGGCCCGACGTCGTCGGCTCGCTGCGCCGTCCCTCGATCGAGCTGCCCGGCGGCCTGCAGGACATCGTCACCCGCTCGCTCGGCCATGACGCGGTGCTCGACATCAGCGACCGCAACGGCCTGGTGCTGCGCATCGAGGCCGACATCGACGGCGAGCGCTGGAACTTCGTGCACCGCCATGCCTCGCCGCGCAATGCGCCCACCATCACGCTGCTGGCCCTGCTGGCGCTGCTGTTCGGCACCGCGGCGCTGAGCCTGTGGATCGGCTTTCGCGTGATCGCGTTGCCGCTCAAGCGCCTGGCGCACGAGATCGGCACGCGGCGCGGTGCATTGCGCGCGCTCGAACTGCCCGAAGACGCCAGCGAAGAGCTGCAGCAGATCGCGATCGCGTTCAACTCGCTGGCGCGCAGCGTCGACGAGGCCGACCGCACGCGCGGCCAGCTGCTGGCCGGCGTGTCGCACGACCTGCGCACGCCGCTGTCGCGCCTGCGGCTGCGCATCGAGACCCAGTGCGACGAACCGATCGGCGACGCGCTGCTGCAGGACCTGGGGTCGGTGCAGCGCATCGTCGACCAGTTCCTCGCCTATGTGCAGGGCGGCGCCGACATCCAGCTCGGCCGCCTGCAGCCGCTGTGGGACACCGGGCGCGCGGTGGTGGCGATGTATGCCGATCCCGGCGTCACGCTGCGCGGCGACGGCGTGGACGAGCAGTTGCCCGACATCGCGGTGCAGCGCCTGCTGAGCAACCTGATCGACAACGCGCTGGCGTACGGCCAGCGGCCGGTGGTGGTCGACCTGGGCCGCAGCGAGGGCGGCATCGCCATTTCGGTGTTCGACCACGGCGCCGGCCTCAGCCACGCCGAATTCGCGCAGGCCCTGCAGCCTTTCGTGCGGCTGGACCGCCAGCGCAGCTCGCTCGGCCATTGCGGCCTGGGCCTGGCCATCGTGTCGCAGATCGCGCGCCAGTTGGGTGGCGAACTGAGCCTGGCGCGCGCCGCGGACGGCGCCTTCGGCATCATGCTCACCATCAAGATGTGACATCCCGGATACCCCGGGGCAAGCGCAGCGAAGCGGCCGATCAAGCCACGCGCCGGGGAACTGGCTTTGCCAGGCCCCTGGCGTGGCGCCCCTCGGGGGCAGGAGCGCAGCGACTGGGGGGCCGTCATCCTCAGCGGTCGAGTCGGAGGACCGCCGCCGGCGCCGCCGCATCCCCCAGCATGAACAGCGTGTACACCCCCGGCGTCAGCAGCGCGACGTTGGCGCTGTAGAGGGCGCTCGACGAGGTCGCCGAGTCCACCTCCAGCGGCGTCGGGCTGGCGGTCGTGCTGCCCACCACCAGCGTCGACTCCGCCGCGTTGCCATAGGCGATGTTCGTGCTCTTGCTCAGCACGCCGTTGTTCGCCTGGAGCGTCAGTGCCGCATTCAGGCCGTTGACGCCGTTCACCAGGCGCAGCTTCACGTAGCCGCTGGTCAGCGCCGGGCTGTTGTCGTCGCTGATCAGCGAGACCTGCGGCGCGGTGGCCGTGCCCAGCACCAGCAGCGTCAGGTCGGCGCCGGCCGTGGCGCTCAGGCCGCTCGGGCTGACGTCGGTGCCGTTGATCGACACCGCCGTCGTCAAGGCACCCGCGGGCACCTGCATGTAGCTGCCGATCGCCGGCGGCTTGCCGGTCGAGACGGTGCCGGCCGACAGCGCGACGCCATTCACCGTGGCCGCCACCGTGCCGGCGGACGTGGCGCCGGCCACCAGGCGGACGCGCGCGTAGCCGTTGGCCAGCGTCTGCAGCGCGCCCTGCTGGTTGATCATCAGGCCGTTGACCAGCACGCCGCCCGGCGTCGAGGTCAGCACCAGCGTCTGGATCTGCTGGTCGGACAGCGTCACCGACGGGATGTCCAGCCGCACGTCGGTCTCGTCGCCGGCGGCGGTCACGCGGATGCGGTAGGTGCCGGCGGTGATTTCGCCGTAGGTCGAGAAGCGCTCGCCGCCCACCGTCGGCGCGTTCGGCGTCAGGTTGGTCAGCGAGTCGGTCGGCGCCGTCACGTAGACGTCGAGGCTGCCGGCCTCGTACGAGGTGTTGAAGACGCGGAACTTCGCGGTGCCCGAGGTCGGGGCCGCCTCGTTGTCGGTCAGGTAGCGCGAGCGCAGCGAGCCGGCCGTGTTGTACGCGACCAGGGTGTTGCGAACGCCGTCGCTCACCGACTGTGCCGTCGACAGCACCGCGGTGCTCGAACCGGCGCTCTTCAGGTAGAAGGTGTAGCTGCCGGAGCCGATGCTCGCGTAGTCGCCCACGCTGTTGGTGGCGATGGCCGAATTGGCCTTCGCGTCATTCACGTACAGGTCCAGCGACGCATTGCTGGACGATGCATTGACGAGCCGCACATAGCCTGGTCCGTCGCTGCCGCCGCCTCCGCAGGCGGTCAGCAGCAAGGGCAGGGCGGCCACGGCCGCGAGCAGGGGCGCGAATATTCTCAGCTTCACAGGGGTTCCTTTGGATCGAGGGGAACGGCAGCGCCGCACCGCTCGATTGAAACCACGCCGTGTTGCGCGCAGGTTGCGTCTTGGTGGGGTGCCGTGTCGCCCCGTGTCGGAGATGACACAAACAGGCCCACCGGCCTGCGAGCTCCCGGCATCGGGGCATCGAGCCCCGCTGTCTCACCGAAGGCTGCGCGGGTCGATCCCCCTGCGGGGGCCCCGCGCCCTTCGCTCGGCCTTCTACATCAAGAGATGCTCGCCCGCGTTGTCGCCGCCCAGGATCACGTAGTTGACCTTGCGGATGTCGGCCAGCCGCGTGCCGCCGGCATAGCTGATCGAGCTCTGCACGTCCTCGCGCATCTCGCGCAGCGTGTCGGCCAGCTTGCCCTTCACCGGCTCGAGGATGCGCTTGCCCTCGACATGCTTGTACTCGCCCTTGTTGAAGTCGCTGGCCGAGCCGTAGTACTCCTTGAACAGCTTGCCGTCGACCTCGACCGACTTGCCCGGCGACTCTTCATGGCCGGCGAACAGCGAGCCGATCATCACCATCGCGGCACCGAAGCGCACGCTCTTGGCGATGTCGCCGTGGTCGCGGATGCCGCCGTCGGCAATGATGGGCTTGGTCGCGACGCGCGCGCACCACTTCAGCGCGCTGAGCTGCCAGCCGCCGGTGCCGAAGCCGGTCTTCAGCCGCGTGATGCAGACCTTGCCCGGGCCGATGCCGACCTTGGTGGCATCGGCGCCCCAGTTCTCCAGGTCGATCACCGCCTCGGGCGTGCCGACGTTGCCGGCGATCACGAAGGTCTTCGGCAGGCGCAGCTTGATGTGCTCGATCATCTTGCGCACGCTCTCGGCATGGCCGTGCGCGATGTCGATGGTGATGTAGTCGGCACCGACGCCATCGGCGGCGAGCCGGTCGATCACCTTGTAGTCCTCGGCCTTCACGCCCGAGCTGAGCGAGACGAACAGGCCGCGCTCGCGCATGCGCTTCGCATAGGCCACGTTGTCCAGGTCGAAGCGGTGCATCACGTAGAAGTAGCCGTTGGCGGCCAGCCATTGCGTGATCGGCTCGTCGACCACGGTCTTCATGTTGGCCGGCACCACCGGCAGCTTGAAGCTGCGTCCGCCGAGTTCGGCCGAGGCATCGCATTCGGAGCGGCTGTCCACGCGGCACTTGCGCGGCAGCAGCAGGACGTTGTCGTAGTCGAAGATTTCCATGGTCAGGCTCCAAAGGGTGAAGAAGAGCGCTTGACTTGGAACCCGGCCCAAAAAAAAACCGGGCGCCAAAATTTGGGCCCGGTGACGAATTCTACGCGGCGTGGCTTGCCCTTGTGCCGTGCCCGGTTGCTGGTGTCGGATGGTGCGGCTTGCCGATCAGCTGCGGCACGAAGCGGTTCATCAACGCGACGAAAGGCACGCAGGCGAGCAGCGAGACCGCGCTGAGCGCCAGCGCGTAGCCGGTGACGGCCAGCGGGTCGTCGGCGAGCGCGACGCTTTCGGCCAGCTTCGGGTTGAAGAAGTGGAAGAACACGCCGTTCAAGCCCATCAGCGGCAGGCTGTTGCGCCCCAGCCAGCCGGCGATGCGCGTGGCGGGCAGCAGCATGGCCAGGCCGGCCACCGCCAGCGTGCCGGCCAGCGCGCTGAACGCGAAACCCAGTGCGTCGCCGTGCTGGGCCGCGGCCATCATCACCGCCTGCGCGTCGTGCGGCTGGTTCAGCCGGTAGGTGGCGAGCAGCGCGCACAGGCTGGCGACCGAGACGAGCAGCGCGATGCCCCGGTGCCCGGCCAGCTGCTGCAGGAAGGGCCGCAGCGCATGCCCGGCGGTGTAGAAGCCGAGCGCGACGATGGCCTCGCGCACGAACCAGATCCGGCTCACCGCGCCGACCCAGCCTTCCAGCGCATCGCCGTGGTTGCACAGGAACACGCCGCCGACGATGCAGGCCGCGGCGAACAGCAGCTGCAGCGCCGTGTGACGCAGGCGCGGCAGCACCACCAGCGCCATCAGCTCGCAGACGAACATGCAGACCAGGAACCAGGTCACCCAGTTCAGCTCGGGCATGCCGCGCAGGTAGGCGGCGCCGAGCGGCTGCACGTAGTACCACCAGACGACATGGTGCTTGACCGCGCTGAGCGACCACAGCGGCAGCAGCAGCAGCCCGAAGAACAGCACCGGCACCAGCCGCTGCACCGCCAGCGTGCGCACGCGCGGCAGCAGCCGCGGCACCGGGTGGAAGAACAACCCGGCCAGCACGAAGAACAGCGGCATGTGGAAGGCGTAGATCAGCCGCAGCTGGTCGAGGGCGGCCGCGCTGTCGCCGGCGCGGCTTTGCACCACGTGGCCGTAGAACATCAGCACGATGCCCACGGCCTTGGCACTGTCGACCCACGGCAGGCGCGGGGCGGATCGGGGCATGGCTGGGTACTGCTCCATGGCGTCCCTCGGGTGTCTCGGCAAGGATGGGATCGTAGGAGGCGGCCCGGCCGGCGTCCATCCCTACAATCGCCGCATGCATGACGACGGCTCCCGCGAGCATCCTTCTTCCGGCGCCGACGGCCGCCTTCTCGACAACCTGAACCCCGAACAGCTGGCCGCGGTGACGCTTCCGGCCCAGCCGGCGCTGATCCTGGCCGGTGCCGGGTCCGGCAAGACGCGGGTATTGACCACGCGCATCGCATGGCTGATCCAGACCGGCCAGCTGTCGCCCGGCGGCGTGATGGCGGTGACCTTCACCAACAAGGCCGCCAAGGAGATGCTGACGCGGCTGGGCGCGATGCTGCCGGTGCCGGTGCGCGGCATGTGGATCGGCACCTTCCACGGGCTGTGCAACCGCTTCCTGCGCGCGCACTGGAAGCTGGCCGGGCTGCCGCAGGGCTTCCAGATCCTCGATTCGGCCGACCAGCTGTCGGCCGTCAAGCGCGTCATCAAGGCGATGAACCTGGATGAAGAGCGCTTCGTGCCGAAGCAGGTGACCTGGTTCATCGCCGGCAGCAAGGAGGACGGGCTGCGCCCGAAGGATGTCGAGCAGCGCGACGAGCAGTCGCGCACGCTGGTGAAGGTGTACGAAGCCTATGAAGCGCAGTGCCAGCGCGAGGGCGTGGTCGATTTCGCCGAGCTGATGCTGCGCACCTACGAACTGATGCGCGACAACACCGCGCTGCGCGAGCACTACCAGCGGCGCTTCCGCCACATCCTGGTCGACGAATTCCAGGACACCAACCGGCTGCAGTACGCCTGGCTGAAGGTGTTCGCCGGGCCCGACACCGCGGTGCTGGCGGTCGGCGACGACGACCAGAGCATCTACGCGTTCCGCGGTGCGCAGGTCGGCAACATGGCCGACTTCGAGCGCGAGTTCCGGGTGCAGAACGTGATCAAGCTGGAGCGCAACTACCGCTCGTTCGGCAACATCCTCGATGCGGCGAACGAGCTGATCTCGCGCAACTCGCGGCGCCTGGGCAAGAACCTGCGCACCGAGGCCGGCCCGGGCGAGCCGGTGCGGGTCTACGAGGCCACCAGCGACTTCGGCGAGGCACAGTGGTTCGTCGAGGAGGCGCAGCAGCTGCACCGCGACGGCATCGCGCGCCGCGACATCGCGGTGCTGTACCGCAGCAATGCGCAGAGCCGGGTGATCGAGAGCGCGCTGTTCAACGCCGGCATCCCGTACAAGGTGTATGGCGGCCTGCGCTTCTTCGAGCGTGCCGAAGTGAAGCACGCGCTGAGCTACCTGCGGCTGGTCGAGAACGCGAACGACGACACCAGCTTCCTGCGCGTCGTCAATTTCCCGACGCGCGGCATCGGCGCGCGCTCGATCGAGCAGCTGCAGGATGCGGCGCGCCACAGCGGGCGCAGCCTGTACCAGAGCGTCGGCGCGCTCAGCGGCAAGGCGGGTGGCAACCTGCAGGCCTTCGTCGCGCTGGTCGATGCGATGCGCGAGGCGACGCGCGGCCAGACGCTGCGCGAGATCATCGAGCACATGCTGCATGCGTCCGGCCTGGTCGACTTCTACAAGGCCGACAAGGAAGGCAAGGACCGGCTGGAGAACCTGGAGGAACTGGTCAACGCCGCCGAGGCCTTCGTCACGCAGGAGGGCTTCGGCAAGAACGCGGTGGCGCTGCCGGTGGACGAGCACGGCGGCGCCGAAACGATCGCCGCGCTGGAGCAGACGCCCGATGCCGAGACCGGCGAGATCATGTCGCCGCTGGCCGCCTTCCTGACGCATGCGTCGCTGGAGGCCGGCGACAACCAGGCGCAGGCCGGGCAGGATGCGCTGCAGCTGATGACGGTGCACTCGGCCAAGGGGCTGGAGTTCGACGCGGTCTTCATCACCGGGCTGGAGGAAGGGCTGTTCCCGCACGAGAACAGCGTGTCCGGCCTGGACGGGCTGGAAGAGGAGCGGCGCCTGATGTACGTGGCGATCACGCGGGCGCGCAAGCGGCTGTACCTGAGCTTCAGCCAGACCCGCATGCTGCACGGGCAGACCCGCTACAACGTGAAGAGCCGCTTCTTCGACGAGCTGCCGGAGGCGGCGCTGAAATGGATCACGCCGCGCAACCAGGGCTTCGGCTCGGGCTTTGCGCGCGAGTACCAGGCGGCCTGGGCGCGCGGCTCGGGGCTGAACTCGATCGTCGGCGCCGGGCGGGTCGAGCCGCGTGCGTCGTCGGTGGTGCAGCCGGGCGGGCCGAAGACGACGTCCAGCCATGGGCTGCGCACCGGGCAGAGCGTGTTCCACAACAAGTTCGGCGAAGGCGTCATCGTGACGCTCGAAGGGGCGGGGGACGACGCGCGAGCGCAGATCAACTTCGGGCGGCATGGGATGAAGTGGCTGGCGCTGTCGGTGGCCAAGCTGACGCCAGTGAATTGACCAACGGCCCTGGATGCCAATCCAGGGGTCGTCCTTCACGCGCCTGTCATCTGCCTGCGCGATCATCCGCCTTGCTCGGGGAGCTGTTGGAGGGAGACCCATGCGTCGTCGTTGGAAAGCGTGGCTGTGCGCAGCCACGCTGCTTGGGTCCGTCGCGGCCCATGCCGAGCCCGTGGCGGACCTGAAATTCCGCGATTTCTTCAAGCTGCCCATCGGCCCGCGCGGCCTGGCGCCGAGCGAGCGCCTGCTGTCGCTGGACGGGCAGCCCGTTCGCATCACCGGCTACATCGCGCACCAGGATGGCGCCTTCGCGGCGCCCGGCATCGCGCTGCTGACGCCGCTGCCGGTGTCGCTGGGCGACGAGGACGAAAGCTTCGCCGACGACCTGCCGGCCGCCACGCTCTACGTCCACCTGGCCGACCCGCTGGCCGCGCGGGCCGTGCCGTATCGCCCCGGCCTCGTCGCCGTCAGCGGCACGCTGCAGGTTGGCGCGAAGCCCGAGGCCGATGGCCGCGTCTCGTTCGTTCGCCTGCTGCTCGACGCCGACGCGTCGCAGCGCCTGGTCGCGCCCCCCGAATCCGCATCTGCAGTCCTGGAGACCTCGAAATGACCCGCCCCGTTCAACTGCTGCTGGCCGGCGCCCTGCTGGCCGCCGCCTCGGCCCATGCCGCCCCGGGCGTGACCCGCCTGGTGCCGCCCAGCGAGCTGTTCGCGTCGAACAACCCGAACCCGCCGGTGATCGCGCGCTTCCTGCCCGGCCAGCGTTTCGACCTGCAGGCCACCGTGCGGCTGGATGCCGGCACCACGCTGTCGTCCTTCGAGTTCGTGGTCGACGGCGTCGCGCTGAAACCGTCCACGGGCGTCACCAGCGTCGTGACGACGGGGCTGAGCCTGCCGGCCGGCACCAACGCCGCGGTGGTGTCGCAGCGCGCCTACTCGAACGCCCGGCCCGGCATCCACAAGCTGACGGTCAACGCGACGCAAAGCGACGGCCAGCGCGTCAGCGCGACCGGCAACTTCGAGGTCGTTGCCCTCACCGGTGCCGGCCGCAAGGCGAAGAACATCATCATCCTGCTCGGCGACGGCATGGGCGCGGCGCACCGCACCGCGGCGCGCATCATGGCCAAGGGCTATGCGCAGGGCAAGGCGCAGTCGCCGCTGGCGATGGACACCTTCCCGAACACCGGCATGGTGATGACCTCGTCGCTCGATGCCATCGTCACCGATTCGTCGCCCGGCATGTCGAACTACGTGACCGGCAACAAGGCGGCCAACAACCAGGAAGGCGTGTTCCCCGACGACACCGCCGACGCGTTCGACAACCCGCGCGTCGAATACCTGTCGGAGTACCTGCACCGCACGCAGGGCAAGGCGCTGGGCGTGGTGACCACGGCCGACGTGTTCGATGCGACGCCGGCGGCGAACGCGGTGCACACCTCGAACCGCGGCAACGGCACCGGCATCGTCGACCAGTTCCTGGACGACCGCAACCTGAGCGGCCTGACGGTGCTGATGGGCGGCGGGCGCAAGTGGTTCCTGCCGAACGGCGATGCGCTGAAGGCCGACGGCTCGCGCAACGGCCAGGCGGTGAACGGCTCGCAGCGCGACGCGAAGACCGACTACGTGCTGCCGTCCGACGTCGTCACCGGCTGGGGTGCCGCCAAGGGTGCGAAGGATCCGGCGCGCGACCTGATCGCCGACTTTCAAGGGGCCGGCTTCGCCTACGCGCCGGACCGTGCCGGCCTGGCGGCCGCCGGCAGCGCCGACAAGCTGTTGGGCCTGTTCGCGTACTCGAACATGAACGTCGCGTTCGACAAGATCAACAAGCGCCGCGGCGTCTCGACCATCGTCGACGACTACGGCTTCCCCGACCAGCCGATGCTCGACGAGATGGCCGATGCGGCGCTGAAGGTGCTGGCGAAGCAGAAGAACGGCTTCGTCGCGCTGATCGAGGGGGCGTCGATCGACAAGCAGGCGCATTTGATGGACACCGACCGCTGGCTGCTGGAGGTGATCGAGTTCGACCGCGCGGTGCAGGTGGCGAAGGACTTCGCGGCGAAGCACCCGGACACGCTGGTCATCGTGACGGCCGACCATGAATGTTCGGGCGCGGCGATCATCGGCGCGTCGACCAAGCCGATCGCCGCGATCCGCGCGGCCGCCGCGCCGGCGGAGGCAGCCAGCGCCCCGACGGCCGCGACGCTGCGCGACCCGGTGGTCGGCGTGTACCAGGCGGCGAAGTTCCCGAAGTACACGATCGCCGCCGACGGCTACCCGCAGAGCACCGACGTCGACTACAAGATGCTGATCGGCTATGGCGCCAATGCGGACCGGTACGAGAGCTGGCTGGCCAATGCGACGCCGACGCAGGATTCCCAGCAGCCTTTCGTCGGCCAGGCGCCGCAGAGCGGCTACCCGGCCAATCCGAACGTGCGCAACCAGGGCCAGGGCTTCCTGGTCACGGGGCAGGTGCCGGGCGACCAGGCGGTGCACACCGCGACCGACATCCCGCTGTCGGCACTGGGCCGCGGGGCCTCGCTGTTCAGCGGCGTGATGGACAACACCGATGTGTTCTTCAAGATCGGCCAGGCGGCGATCAAGGGCACGAAATAATTTCTGCACTGGCGCGGGCAAAGTCGCGGGCGGGCAGGCTGGGGCGCGCCGGATGGAGCGGTCGCCGCGCCTGGGGGCGCGTCGACTGCCCTGCGCTGCCTGCTTTGAAGGCCCGTCGCCGAAACTCCCGCCGCTCGCTGCGCTCGCTGTGGTCAAACAGTCGGCGACAGTCAGTCCACGAAGCGCGCTGGCGCGCGCGGGCCCTCAAAGCAGCCAGCTCCGGCGCCCCATCCTGATTGGCGCGCCCCAGCCTGCCCGCCCGCGCCTTTGCCGAACCAGCGGTTCTGTGCATGCACCCCGGATTGGCATCCGGGCTACCCCGTATTCGTAGCCCGGATGCCAATCCGGGACCGCACCACAAGGCGTCAGAGCAAGCGCAGCGCGCGACCGATCAAGCAACGCGCCGGGGAACTGGCTCCGCCGGGCCCCTGGCGTGGCGCCCCTCGGGGGCCGTTTCACACTTCGACGTCGTCCACTTCGCGGTACATGTCGCGCAGCCACATCTTCAGGCGCTGACGGTCCATCAGGCCCAGGGTGGTGTCGCCATCGCCTTCGCGCGCATTCCAGAAGCTGATGCTCGCCGCATCGATCTTCTGGATCACCGTGTCGTGCAGCTTGCGCATCGTGACCACCTTGGCGCCGAAGGACAGCGCGCGCGCCTGCTCGCCCGATTGCTCCAGCACCGAGAAGTCGCTGCCGCGGATGTGGTTGCGCACCAGCACGTACTTGAAGCTCGGGCCGAAGCGGTCGAGCAGCTTCTTCAGCAGGTCCACCGAGTCCTTGCCGGCGTCCATCACGTGCCAGTAATAGACCTGCGAGTTCGTCTCGTCCAGCAGGTTCAGCACGCCCGATTCGTCCATCCAGCGCACCAGCGGGTCGTGCGTCTGCGCCGCCAGGTCGACCAGCACGCGGCGGTCGGGCTGGTCGACGGCCGCCTCGACGATCACGTCCAGCGCCTCGTAGCGGTCCACCAGCACCGGTGAGGCATAGCCGGCATAGAAGCGCATCAGCGCACCGTGCGAACGGTCGGTGTCGAACCCCAGGAACGGCATCTGGCGGTCGATCAGGTACTGCGCCAGCACGCGGGCCATCAGCGATTTGCCGACACCGCCTTTTTCACCGCCGATGAAGTGGATCTTGCTCATGCAGGGGCTGCTCCGTGTTGGGTGGGTCGGGCGACAGTATGAACGCAAGCGCGCCACACCCCGACCGGGCCCCCCGGCAAGGTGTTTCGAGCCGTCATCGAACAGTCATCTCGGTGTCACCGCGGCTTCATGGGCCCTGCTTAACCTGCCGCACGCCAAAGACACATCCGGTCACGCTCCGCCATGCGCGGTGACGTGACCTTCTTTCCACTCTCAAGGAAGCCAGATGAGCCACCAAACCGTCGACGCGCGCCGCCGTCTCCTCAAGCTGTTGTCCGGAGCCCCGCTGCTGCCGATGACGAGTTCCGCCGCCTTCGCCGGCCTGCTGAGCGCCTGTGGCGGCAGCGATGACGACCCGGCACCGGCGCCGGCCGCCACCGTGACCTCGGTCGAGTTCACCGCGATGGAAGCCCCGAAGCTGGCCGAAGCCGCTGCGATGGCGACGACGAGCGTCGGCTCCAAGCTGGTCGCCAAGTACAGCGATGGCAGCACCCAGACCTTCGCGCTCAAGTACGAGCCCTTCTTCATGACCGGCGACATGGTGCCGGACGGCAAGGGCGGCACCATCCTCGCCGGTGGCTACGTGAACGCGGCCGGGCAGCCGATCATCGACACCTCGGTGGCCGGCAAGGAACGCCAGTTCTTCTCCGACGCGCCGGACGGCAGCTCGCTGCTGACGGTGGCCAACCCCACCGTCGCCGGCATCAAGGGCAAGGCCGTGTTCGCCGTCGTGCAGTTCGAGTACATGACGCGCAACCAGGCGCTGGCCGACACCTACGGCACGCTGCCGTCGCCGATCGCCGTGCTGACGCTGGACCAGGACCAGGCCACCGGCAAGCTGAGCCTGGTGAAATACCACAACGTCGACACCTCGTCGGCGCACGGCCTGTGGATCACCTGCGGCGCGAGCATCTCGCCGTGGGGCACCCACCTGTCGAGCGAAGAGTACGAGCCGGACGCGGCCTTCATCGACACCAACACGCAGTTCAAGACCTACAGCAAGAACACCTTCGGCGACGAGACGACGGCCAAGCCCTACCACTACGGCCACCTGCCGGAAGTGACCGTGAACCCGGACGGCACCGGCACCATCAAGAAGCATTACTGCCTGGGCCGCATCTCGCACGAGCTGATCCAGGTGATGCCCGACCAGCGCACCGCGCTGATGGGCGACGACTACACCAACGGCGGCTTCTTCATGTTCGTCGCCGACAAGGCGAAGGACCTGTCGGCCGGCACGCTGTACGTCGCCAAGGTCGGCGCCGGCTTCTCGATCGACCCGGCCGCCGCCGGCGCGCCGCTGACCTGGATCAAGCTCGGCCACGCCACCAGCGCCGAGATCGAGGCCTTGGCGAACACGCTGAAGGCGAGCGACATCATCGCCGTCAGCAAGACCGACCCGGCCGACACGAGCTACACCAAGATCTTCTGCGACGGCAAGGCCAACTGGGTCAAGCTGGTGCCGGGGATGGAGAAGGCCGCGGCTTTCCTGGAGACGCACCGCTATGCCAACCTGAAGGGCGCGAGCATGGCCTTCACGAAGATGGAAGGCACGACCGTCAACGCCAAGGACAAGATCGCCTACTCGGCACTGCAGAACATGCAGGCGTCGATGGTGAAGAACGATGCGTCGTGGCGCGCCGAGATGAACGTGAGCCTGGACAAGAAGCTGGTGGCCGGCGGCATCATGGCCCACACGCTGACCGGCGCCCAGAAGGACACCGACGGCGCCGCGATCGACAGCGAATGGGTGCCGGTGCAGACCAAGGCGCTGCTGGTCGGCGAGGACATCGCCGCCGACGGCCTGGGCAACCTGTCCAACCCCGACAAGATCGGCAATCCGGACAACATCAAGTTCTCCGAGAAGATGCGCACGCTGTTCATCGGCGAGGACAGCGCCACGCACGTCAACAACTTCCTGTGGGCCTACAACGTCGACACGAAGAAGCTGTCGCGCCTGCTGTCGGTGCCCTCGGGTGGCGAATCGACCGGGCTGCATGCGGTCGACGACATCAACGGCTGGACGTACATCATGAGCAACTTCCAGCATGCCGGTGAATGGCTGGGCATCCATGAAGGCGTGAAGGCCGCGCTGGACCCGCTGGTGCGGGCGAACTACAAGGACCGCTTCGGTGCGGCGGTCGGCTACCTGACGGGCCTGCCGGAACTCGGCTGATCCCTCGGCATCCGGGCTACGAGCGTTTCGTAGCCCGGATGCCGATCCGGGAACGCCGGTACTCGGAAGCAAACCAGGGAATCGACGGCAGCACCAGCTCGTCGGGAATGCGCCCGCGCAGCGAGGCATGCAGCGCCGGCAGCTTCGACCAGTGCAGCCCCGGACGGTAGTGGTGCGCCGCGTGGTAGCCCACGTTGAACGAGATCCAGTTGAACCAGCGGTTCTCGTAGGTGCGCGATGCGGTCAGCGGATCGGTGGAATGCAGGCCGGCGTGCTGGTGGTGGCTCCAGTAGTACACCGCGAAGATGTTGTAGACCATCGGCACGACGAACACCGCCAGTGCGACGCTGGGCCGGGCCAGCGCCAGCACCATCACGATCGCCAGCACGGCCGCCATTTCGGCGCGGTACTCGAACCATTCGCGCCCGCCGGCCTGTCGCGCCATGCGCCAGGTGCGCGGATAGACCGACAGCAGGTGATTCAGCGCATAGCGTTGCCGGCGCAGCGGGCCGGTCTCGACCTGCACGTTGGTGTCCAAGGCCGGATCCAGGTAGTGACGGTGGTGGGCCAGGTGGTCGAAGCGAAAGCACTGGCGCGTGAACCCGAGCGCCAATGAGCCGATCACGCAGAAGGCAAACTCGATGCGCCGGTCGCGAAACAGCGGGTTGTGCGTCGAGAAGTGCAGGACGTTCATCAGCGCCACGTGCAGCAACGCATGCGGCATGGCGACGAGCAAGAGGGCGATCCCGACCGTGGGCGCCAGTGCGAACACCAGGAACTGGTACAGCACGAAGCCCAGCAGGAAGGCGACGGGTCGCCGGTCTTCGCGATGGCGCAGCAGCGTGTCGGATACAGGTAGAGGCAGGGCGGTTTTCATCGACGCCTCCCGGGTGCATCGAAGTGGTCCTTGATGCCCGTGACTGTGCGCCGCACCTACCGCTGCGTCGTCCTCAATTCAGGGGAAGGCCTGCTGGCCGTGTCCGGATGGGCATCCGGGACGAACCTCGACGTCATGGGTCGATCCCGTGCCTCCAGCTTCCACCGCATGTAGGCCGGATCCAGTTCCGGCAGATGGATCACCGGGACATGTTCGTCGCCTTCCAGGTACCCGTTCATCAGGCCGGCAACCGTCAAGCCGTGGTCCAGTGTCGCGTCCTCGGTCCAGTAGACGGCCGGCTTCTGGTCCGCGCCCACCAGGATCGGGTAGGGGTGGGGTGTCCACGGCAGCTTCTGGACGGCAGCTTTCGACAGCGCAAACAGGCCGCCGGCCACCTTCCCCTTCTTGCGCACGGTGCGGTCCTCCACCGGGTAGGTCCGCAGGCGCAGGCCCTTGGGGTCTTTCCCCGTCCCGCCACAGGCCGCACAAGCCTGCCCGAACGCCGTGAACCCGGGCCCGGGGCAGCGCGGACAGGGGTCGAAATGCGTCACCGTCCCGCCCTCCGGGACGACCGAATTGAAGGGATGGAAGCGTGGCGCGATCATCCCCATGCCCGGGCGCCGCGCCGCCGCGACGAGCGCGGCGAGATGAGCGCGGTCGACGATGATGTCATCGTCCATGCAGACGTAGCAATCGGTGTCCGGCATGGCCTCGTTGACGATGTCGAAGAGGTGGCGCATCGCCAGCGCCTTGCCGACGTTGACCGGCTCCTGCGTGGCCTCGTCGCGCACGCAATGCCATTCGAGGCCCGCCTGCCTGAGGATCGGTCCTGCGCCGCCGTTGTCCCACGCAAAGATCCTGTAGTCCCGAGCAGCATCGATGGAGCGCAGCCACTTCAGCACGAGTTCGAGGTAGCGCGGCTTGTACGCGCAAATCAGAATGGGGATCATCTTGTTCGAGCCTCAATGCGCCTGGTCCCAGTTCCGCCCGATGCCGACCTCGGCCACCAGCGGCACCTTGAGCTGCGCCACCCCCGCCATCAGCTTCGGCACTTCCGCCTTGGCCCAGTCCAGCTCGGCCTCGGGCACCTCGAGCACCAGCTCGTCGTGCACCTGCATCACCATCTTCGTCGCCCGCTGCTGCCCGAGCAGCGCCTTCTGCACCGCGATCATCGCCAGCTTGATCAGGTCGGCTGCCGTGCCCTGCATCGGCGCGTTGATGGCCTGCCGCTCGGCGCCGCTGCGCCGCGGGCCGTTGCCGCCGTTGATCTCGGGCAGGTAGATGCGCCGGCCGAACAGCGTCTCGACGTAGCCCTTGTCCTTGGCCGACGCGCGCGTCTCGTCCATGTAGCGCTTCACGCTCGGATAGCGCGCGAAGTAGCGCTCGATGTAGCTGGTGGCCGCGCTGCGCTCGATGCCCAGGCTGGACGCCAGCCCGAACGCGCCCATGCCGTAGATCAGGCCGAAGTTGATCGTCTTCGCGTAGCGCCGCTGCTCGCTGCTGACCGCCGCCGGCTCGATGCCGAACACCTCGGCCGCGGTCGCGCGGTGCACGTCCATGCCGTCGGCGAAGGCCTTCAGCAGGCTCTCGTCGCCGCTGATGTCGGCCATGATGCGCAGCTCGATCTGCGAGTAGTCGGCGCTCAGGATCACGTGCCCGGGCGGCGCGACGAAGGCCTCGCGCACGCGCCGGCCTTCGGGCGTGCGGATCGGGATGTTCTGCAGGTTCGGGTCGGTGCTCGCGAGCCGCCCCGTCACGGCCACCGCCTGCGCATAGTTGGTGTGCACCCGGTGCGTGCCGGGGTTCACCATCAGCGGCAGCTTGTCGGTGTAGGTGCCCTTCAGCTTCGCCAGGCTGCGGTGCTCCAGCAGCTTGGCCGGCAGCGGGTAGTCCTCGGCCAGCTTGTCCAGCACCTCTTCGTCGGTGCTGGGCGCGCCGCTCGCGGTCTTCTTGACCACCGGCAGGCCCAGCTTGTTGAACAGGATCTCGCCGATCTGCTTCGGCGAGCCCATGTTGAACGGCTGGCCGGCCAGCTCGTGCGCCTCTTTCTCGAGCGCCAGCATGCGCTCGCCCAACTGCTGGCTCTGCGCCGACAGCACCGGGCCGTCGATCAGCACGCCGTTGCGCTCGATCTGCTGCAGCACGATGGCGGTCGGCATCTCGATGTCGCGGTACACGCGCAGCAGCCCGGCGTCGGCCTGCACCTGCGGCCACAGCGCCTGGTGCACCTGCAGCGTCATCTCGCTGTCCTCGCCCGAGTAGCGCGACGCCCGCTCGACGTCGACCTGCGCGAACGGGATCTGGTGCGCGCCCTTGCCGCACAGGTCTTCGTAGCTGAGCCCGCGCCGGCCCAGGTGGCGCTCGGCCAGGCTCTCCAGGCTGTGCGGCTTGTGCGCCTCGAGCACGTAGCTCTGCAGCAGCGTGTCGTGCACGTAGCCGCGCACCATCACGCCGGCGTTCTGCAGCACGTGGATGTCGTACTTGATGTTCTGGCCCAGCTTGGGGGCCGCGGCGTCCTCCAGCCACGGCCGCAGCCGGGCCAGCACCTCGGCCACCGGCAACTGCTCGGGCGCGCCGGCATAGCTGTGGCGCAGCGGCACGTAGGCCGCCTCGCCGGGCTGCACCGCGAACGAGATGCCGACCAGCTCGGCGCGCATCGGGTCCAGCGAGTCGGTCTCGGTGTCCAGCGCGACCAGCGGGGCGGTCCTCAGGCGCGCGATCCAGGCGTCCAGCGCTTCGAAGCTGGTGATGGTGTCGTAGCGGCCTTCCGAGGCGGGCTCCTGCGGTGCCGCGGGTTCGGCCTCGGGCGCGCTGTCGCCGAACATGTCCGCCGTCGAGCCGTCGGCCGGCTTGGCGACCTTGGCCGGCTTGGTGGGCGCGGCCGGGGCGGGCGCCACGGCCGATTCCAGCTCGCGCTTCCAGCTCTTGAAGCCGTAGCGGCCGTAGAAGTCGAGCAGTGCCGCGGTGTCGACCGGCTGCAGCGCCAGCCGGTCCAGCGACGGCCAGCCGGCCAGGTGTTCGGCCAGGTCGCAGTCGTCGCGCACCGTCACCAGCTTGCGGCCGGTGGGCAGCCAGTCGAGCGCCTTGCGCAGGTTCTCGCCGGCCACGCCCTTGATGCCGGCGGCGGCGTCCATCACGCCCTGCAGCGAGCCGTATTCGGCGATCCACTTCGCGGCGGTCTTCGGGCCGACCTTCTCGACGCCCGGCACGTTGTCGACCGTGTCGCCCATCAGCGTCAGGTAGTCGACGATGCGCTCGGGCGGCACGCCGAACTTGGCCATCACGCCGGCCACGTCGAGCTTCTCGCTGCTCATGGTGTTGATCAGCGTGACGTGCTCGTTGACGAGTTGCGCCAAGTCCTTGTCGCCGGTGGAGATCACGACGCGCTGGCCGCGTCCGGCCGCCACGCGGGCCAGCGTGCCGATCACGTCGTCGGCCTCGACGCCGGGCACCATCAGCACCGGCCAGCCGAGCAGCTTGACCACCTCGTGGATCGGCTCGATCTGCTGCACCAGCGGCTCGGGCATCGGCGCGCGCTGGGCCTTGTACTCGGGGTACCAGTCGTCGCGGAAGGTCTTGCCCTTGGCATCGAAGACGCAGGCCGCGTGCTCGGCCTTCACGTCGATCAGCGCGCGCTTGAGCATCGCGACCATGCCGTGCAGCGCGCCGGTCGGGAAGCCTTCGGCGCTGCGCAGGTCGGGCAGCGCGTGGTAGGCGCGGTAGAGGTAGCTGGAGCCGTCGACCAGCAGCAGGGTGCCGGGCTCGGCGGGGGAGGTGTCGTCCATCCGGCGATTGTGGCGGAAGGCGGCGGCTGCCGCGCCGCGGCGCCGCCTGCACATTGTCTGCACGATGCGCGCGTATACCGGCGGCTTCCCTTGGGAGAACGACACATGAAGACGCCTCTTGCATTCACCGCGCTGGTGATCTCGTTGAACGCCTGCACGCCGTGGTTGCCGCGTGCGCAAGCCGAGGCCGCGGGCCCGCCGTCGGTGATGCTGGCGCAGCCGTACCGGGCCGGCAGCTTCGACCCCCGGCTGCACTGGGTCAGCGAGAAGTACGACGGTGTGCGCGCCTACTGGGACGGCGAGCGGCTGTGGACGCGGCACGGCCGCGAGATCCAGGCGCCGGCCTGGTTCACCGCCGGCTGGCCTCGGCACGCCATGGATGGCGAGCTGTGGGCCGGCCGGGGCCGCTTCAGCGCCGCCGCATCGGCCGTCGCCGGCGATGCGCGCGACGAGGCCGCGTGGCGGCCGCTGCGCTACATGGTGTTCGACCTGCCCGACGCGCCCGGCACGTTCGAGCAGCGCCTGCGCCTGCTGCAGGTGGTGGTGCATGCCCTGAACCGCCCATGGGTCGAAGGCGTCGCGCAGGAACGCGTGGCCGACGAGGCCGGGCTGCAGGTGCTGCTGCAGCGCACGCTGGCCGCGGGCGGCGAGGGGCTGGTGTTGCGCCGAGGCGATGCGGCCTACCGGCGCGAGCGCAGCGATGCGCTGCTGAAGCTGAAGGCGCACGACGATGCCGAGGCGCGCGTGGTGGGCCATGTGCCGGGTGACGGCAAGTACCGCGGCCAGATCGGCGCACTGTGGGTCGAGCGGCCCGACGGCCGGCGCTTCCGGCTGGGCAGCGGGCTGAAGGACGAGGACCGCCGCCACCCGCCGCCGATCGGGGCGATCGTGACCTATCGCTTCAACGGGTTTCACGAGAGCGGTTTGCCGCGGTTTGCGAGCTTCCTGCGGCTGCGGCCCGACTGATCCGGCACGGCCGCGCCCGTGACGTACGCCGACGGGCGCAACAACGGCGGGTGGCTGGTTCCCACGGAAGCCCGGCACCTGCAGGCGCCGGCGGCAGGGGGATGCCGGGGCGGCGGCGACAGCCGCCGGCCCCTGCCTACAATGCGCCCCATGAAGCTGTTGCCCGCGCTGGCCTGCCTGGCCTTGTTGTCGTCCGCCTCCCTGGCCCTGCACGCCGAACCGCTGCCGGTGCCGGCGCCCATCCCCGCCCCGGTCGAGAACTTCGACACCGGCGAACCGCACGTCGACCAGATCGTCCATGAAGACGAAGGCTCGCGCATCGAAGAGCTGCGCGTGCGCGGCGAGACCAAGCGCATCCTCGTCAAGACCAAGGGCCCGCTGAAGGGCAGCTACGAGATCCTGCCGGACAACGCCGCCAAGGGCGTGCCGCAGGCGCCCAACGGCTCGCGCGGCGTCGCCGGCCAGCGCGTCTGGCAAGTCATGACGTTCTGAGCGGGCCGATGGCTGTCTTCACCGAGATCCCGTTCGACGACGCCGCCGCGCTGGTCGCTCGCCTGCAGATCGGCGAACTCACCGCGCTGAAGGGCATCGCCTCCGGCATCGAGAACACCAACTACTTCGCCGACACCACGCAGGGGCGCTACGTGCTGACGGTGTTCGAGCGCCTCGGCTTCGAGCAGCTGCCGTTCTACCTGCACCTGATGAAGCACCTGGCGCGCCATGGCATCACGGTGCCCGAGCCGCAGGCCGACGCATCCGGCGAGATCCTGCACCAGCTGGCCGGCAAGCCGGTGGCCGTGGTCGATCGCCTGCGCGGCAGCCACCAGCTGGCGCCCGACGAGCTGCACTGCCGCAGCGTCGGTGCGGCGCTCGCGCAGATGCACCTGGCCGGTGCCGACTACCCGCGCGAGCAGCCCAACCTGCGCGGCCTCGCGTGGTGGACCGAGACGGTGCCGGTGGTGCTGCCCTTCCTGACCGATGAGCAGCGCGCGCTGATCGAGGCCGAGCTGGCCTTCCAGCAGCAGGTGGCCGCCTCGCCGGCGTATGCCGCCTTGCCGCGCGGCCCGATCCACGCTGACCTGTTCCGCGACAACGTGATGTTCGAGGGCCACGCGCTGACCGGCTTCTTCGACTTCTATTTCGCCGGCGTCGACGCGCTGCTGTTCGACATCGCGGTGTGCCTGAACGACTGGTGCATCGACCTGGACACCGGCCGGCTGGCCGAGGACCGGGCGCTGGCCTTCGTCGAGGCCTACAACGCGGTGCGGCCGCTCAGCTCCAGCGAACGCCGCCTGATGCCGGCGCTGCTGCGCGCCGCCGCGCTGCGTTTCTGGATCTCCCGCCTGTGGGACCTGCACCTGCCGCGCGATGCCGCGGTGCTGACGGCCCACGACCCCACCCACTTCGAGCGCGTGCTGCGCCAGCGTGTTGAGAACGCCTGGCACCCCGCGATGGTCTGATGAAGTTTCGACACGTTCCCGCCCGCCGCGGCGCCCTGTGGGTGCGCCAGGGTTTCGGCGCCTTCGCGGTGCGGCCGCTGGCCTTCACCGGCCTGCTCGCCTGCTTCCTGTTCTTCTCGTTCGTGCTGGCGCTGGTCCCGTGGCTCGGCGGCCTGGTCTCGCTCGGCCTGTTCCCGCTGGTGTCGCTGGGCTTCATGCTCGCCACGCAGCTGACGATGCAGGGGCGGTTCCCGCTGCCTACGGTCTTCCTGCTGCCCTTGCGCACCGAGACGCCGCGCCGCCGCGCGGTGCTGTGGCTGTGTGCGTCCTACGGCGTGGTGGCCTTGCTGATCCTGCTGCTGGCCTATTCGATCGGCGGCACGCGCATGCTGGCGCTGCAGCAGCTGCTGTACAGCGGCAACGCGACGCCCGATGCAGTCAATGCGCAGCTGGCCGATCCGGCCCTGCAGTTCGGCCTGTTGACCCCGATGCTGCTGTTCTCGGTGCTGAGCCTGGTCTTCTGGCATGCGCCGGCGCTGGTGTACTGGGGCGGCATGAAGGCCTCGAAGGCGCTGTTCTTCAGCGTCGTGGCCTGCTGGCAGAACCGCGGCGCGTTCGCGGTCTACACGCTGACGTGGTTCGGTGCGGTGTTCGTGGTCTGGACGGTGATCGGCCTGCTGCTGGCGCTGCTCGGCCAGGCCGCGCTGGCCAACCTGGTCGTGCTGCCGGTGTGGTTGATGTTCGCGTCGGCCTTCTACGGATCCTTGTACTTCACGTTCACGGACAGCTTCGAGCTGCCATCGGACGAACCCGGGAGCACGCCATGACCGTCCCATCGAAGATCGCCCTCGTCACCGGTGCCGGCACCGGCATCGGCCGCGCCTGTGCGCTGGCGCTGCTGCGCGCCGGCTACGGCGTGGTGCTGGCCGGCCGCCGCGCCGAGCCGCTGCAGCAGACGCTGGCCGAGGCGGGGGGCCTGGTGGCGCAGGCGCTGGCCGTGCCGACCGACGTGGGCGACCCGGGGTCGGTGAAGGCCTTGTTCGCCGCGACGCGCGAGCGTTTCGGCCGCCTCGACCTGCTGTTCAACAACGCCGGGTCCGGCACGCCGGCGGTGCCGCTCGAGGACCTGACGTACGAGCAATGGAAGGCGGTGGTCGACGTCAACCTGACCGGCGCCTTCCTGTGCACGCAGGAGGCCTTCCGGATGATGAAGGCGCAGTCGCCGCAGGGCGGGCGCATCGTCAACAACGGTTCGATCTCGGCCCATGCGCCGCGGCCGTTCTCGGCGCCGTACACGGCGACCAAGCATGCGATCACCGGGCTGACGAAGGCGAGTTCGCTGGACGGCCGGCCGTTCAACATCGCGGTCGGCCAGATCGACATCGGCAATGCCGCGACCGACATGACCGAGCGCATGGCGCGCGGCGTGCCGCAGGCCAACGGCAGCACGATGGTGGAGCCGAGGATGGATGTTCAGCACGTGGCGAATGCGCTGTTGCACATGGCGAGCCTGCCGCTCGAGGCCAACGTGCTCACGATGACGGTGATGGCGACGCAGATGCCATTTGTCGGCCGGGGCTGATCTTTCTCGCCGCACGGCTCTGATTTGACCGACGAACCCGGATTGGCATCCGGGCTACGAACACTGGGTAGCCCGGATGCCAATCCGGGATCTCCGCACCAAACCACTGGTTCGGCAAAGGCGCGGGAGGGCAGGCTGGGGCGCGCCAATCAGGGTGGGGCGCCGGAGCTGTCTGCCTTCAAGGCCCCGCGCGAAGCGAGCGGCGGGAGTTTCGGCGACGGGCCTTGAAGGCAGGCAGCGCAGGACAGTCATCGCCCCCCGGGGGCGATGACCGCTCCATCCGGCGCGCCCCAGCCTGCCCTCTCGCGCCTTTGCTCGCGCCGAAGCCGAAGCCGAAGCCGAAGCCGAACCCCGGATTGGCATCCGGGCTACGTCACCCCAGTCGCTTGCGGTGGCGCGCCAACTGGGCCCGCACCTGGTCCGGCGCGGTGCCGCCCAGCACGTTGCGCGCATTCAGCGAGCCGCGCAGCGTCAGCACCTCGTACACGTCCTCGCCGATCGCCGCATGGAAGCCCTGCAGCACGTCCAGCGGCAGGTCGCTCAGGTCGCGCTGCTCGCTCAGCGCGAACTTCACCGCATGCGCCACCACCTCGTGCGCATCGCGGAACGGCAGCCCCTTCTTCACCAGGTAGTCCGCCAGGTCGGTCGCCGTCGCATAGCCCTTCAGCGCCGCGCGTTCCATCGCATCGGGTTTCACGACGATGCCGGCCACCATCTCGGCCATGATGCGCAGCGTGTCGCGCACCGTGTCCACCGTGTCGAACAAGGGCTCCTTGTCCTCCTGGTTGTCCTTGTTGTAGGTCAGCGGCTGGCCCTTCATCAGCGTCAGCAGCCCCATCAGGTGCCCCACCACGCGCCCGCTCTTGCCGCGCGCCAGCTCGGCCACGTCCGGATTGCGCTTCTGCGGCATGATCGACGAGCCGGTGCAGTAGCGGTCGGCCAGGTTGATGAACCCGAAGTTCTGGCTCATCCACAGCACGATCTCCTCGGCCAGCCGCGACACGTGCATCATCGTGATGCCCGCGAACGATGCGAACTCGATCGCGAAATCGCGGTCGCTCACCGCGTCCAGGCTGTTCTGGCACACGCCGTCGAAACCCAGCGTCTTCGCGACGCGCTCGCGGTCCAGCGGATAGCTGGTGCCGGCCAACGCGGCCGCGCCCAGCGGCAGCAGGTTCACCCGCTTGCGCACGTCGGCCAGCCGCTCGGCATCGCGCGCGAACATCTCCACATAGGCCAGCAGGTGGTGCGCAAAACTCACCGGCTGCGCCACCTGCATGTGCGTGAAGCCCGGCAGGATGGTCTCGACGTGGCGCTCGGCCACCTCGACCAGCGCGCGCTGCATCGCCGCCAGCAGCGGCAGCAGCCCGTCGATCTCGTCGCGCAGCCACAGCCGCACGTCGGTCGCCACCTGGTCGTTGCGCGAGCGCCCGGTGTGCAGCCGCTTGCCGGCATCGCCCACCAGCTGCGTCAGCCGCGCCTCGATGTTCAGGTGCACGTCCTCCAGGTCGAGCTTCCACTCGAACGCGCCGGATTCGATCTCCTGCGTGATCTGCGCCATGCCGCGGCGGATGTCGGCCAGGTCGGCGGCGCCGATGATGGCCTGCGCCGCCAGCATCTCGGCATGCGCCAGGCTGCCGGCGATGTCGGCCTTCCAGAGCCGCTTGTCGAAGAAGACGCTGGCCGTGTAGCGCTTGACCAGCTCGCTCATCGGCTCGGAGAACAGCGCCGACCAGGCTTCGGATTTCTTGTCGAGTTGATTGGCAGACATGGTGCGGGTGCGCGGGGCGTCGTGTAACGCTTGGTAGGCCGGGTTGCCGGGCGGTCCGAGTTGGCGACAATGCACCGTGGGACGCAGGAACCGGGGGATGCCCCGGATTCTATTCGGCCCCCTTGCCCGCTACGCCCCCATGCCCGACGCCGACGCGCCTACTTCCGCCTTCGCCCCCACGCCCAGCCGGCCGGCCCCGCTGTCGGCCGAGCCCACCCGGCCCGGCGAGCTGCGCGGCAGCAGCATCTTCGGCTCCACCAGCTTCGACCCGGTGCCGCTGCCGCAAGGCGTGCGCAGCCCGGTCTCGGCCTTCGACGTCTGCCACGTCGGCGTGGTGCTGCGCGCGCTTGCCTTCGTGCACGGCGTCATCGCCATCGGCGTCTCGTTCCAGGCCAGCGGCTGGGCCGCCTGGCTGAACCTGCTCGGCCAGGGCACCACCATCGCGCTGCCCGCGGTGCTGCTGTGGCTGGTGTCCATCTGCCTGCTCAAGCGGCTGCTCGCCCTGCTGCCGCTGGCCGGGCAGTGGTGCGCCGCGGTCGCGCTCGGGGCGGTCGGCGGCGCCTTCGGCTGGGTCCTGCTCGGCACCGTCGACATCCGCCTGACGGGCAGCGGCCGGCTGCTGCCCGCGGTGCTGGCCGGCGCCGCGCTGGCCGCCGCGCTCTTCTTCTGGCTCACGCTGCGCGCACGCGCCCAGCTGCCGGCCGACACCGCGGCGCGCCTGGCCGAGCTGCAGTCGCGCATCCGCCCGCATTTCCTGTTCAACACGCTGAACACCGCCATCGCGCTGGCCCGGCTCGACCCGGCGCGCACCGAGCACCTGCTGGAAGACCTGGCCGAGCTGTTCCGCGTCGCCCTCAGCGCCACCGACGAATCGGTGAGCCTGGCCGAAGAGGTGGCGCTGGCCCAGCGCTACCTGGCGATCGAGCAGATCCGTTTCGGCGACCGCCTGCAGCTCAGCTGGGACCTCGACGAAGACGCCGGCGCCGCCCGCGTGCCGCCGCTGCTGCTGCAGCCGCTGGTCGAGAACGCGGTGCGCCACGGCGTCGAGCCGTCGCCCGAAGGCGGCGTGATCCGCATCCGCACGCGCGTGAAGCGGGCGCACGCGGTCGTCAGCATCGCCAACACGCTGCCGCGCAGCGCGTCGCGGCCCGGCAGCGGCATGGCCTTGCGCAACGTGCGCGAGCGGCTGAAACTGATGCACGACGTCGCGGCCCAGTTCGAAGCCCGCATGGACCACGACGTGTTCCGTGTCCAGATCGTGGTGCCGCTGTGATGAGCGCGATGGCCCCCTTGCGCGTCTTGCTGGTCGACGACGAGCCGCTGGCCCGGCTGCGCCTGCGCGGCCTGGTGGGCGACTGCACCGAGCCGCGCGCCGAGGTGGTGGCCGAGGCCGGCAGCGCGCAGCAGGCGCTCGACTGGCTGGCCGCCAACCCGTGCGACCTGCTGCTGCTCGACATCCACATGCCCGGCCCGGACGGCCGCCAGCTGGCCGCCCAGCTGCGCCGGCGCAGCGACGCGCCGGCCATCGTCTTCGTCACCGCGCACGCCGAACACGCGCTGCAGGCGTTCGAGCTCGACGCCACCGACTACCTGACCAAGCCGGTACGCCGCGAGCGGCTGCAGGCGGCGCTGCAGCGCGTCGCGCAGCGCCTCGCGCCGCGCCCGCTGCCCGCCGCGGCGGCGCTGCCGGCCGACGACGAGCCGGTGATCGTCGTCAACGACCTGGGCCGCAAGCTGCGCGTGCCGCTGTCCGATGTGCTGTACCTGAAAGCCGAGTTGAAGTACGTGACCCTGCGCACCGCCACCCACACCCATGTGCTCGATGACGCGCTGACCGACCTGGAGCAGCGCCTGGGCGACCGCTTCCTGCGCATCCACCGCAACGCGCTGGTCGCGCGCAAGGCGCTGCGCGCGCTCGAGCGCCGCACGCTGCCGGCCGACGGCGACGAGGAAGCCGCCGAAGGCTGGGTGGTGCGTGTCGCGCCGGTCGACGAATGGCTGCTGGTGTCGCGCCGCCAGGTGGCGGCGGTCAAGGAAGCGATTGCCGAGGGGGCGCTGTGAACGGCGCCCCGAGCCCCTCCACCCGCGCCGCGGTCGGCCTGGCCATCGTCGCCGGCCTGTTCGCGCTGGTCTGGCAGGGGTCTCCCGACACGCCGCCGCCCGCCGTCCCCGCGCGCATGGCCGCGGTGGTGGCGCCGCCGGCCCCGGCGGCGGCCTCGGCCGCGCTGCAGCCACCCGGCCCCCCGTCGCTCGATGCGTTCGCCTCGCTGTACGCCGCAGCCGCGTCGGCGATGCCGGCGGCGAGCACGCCGCTGGCGGCCGACGAGATCGAGGTCTGCGGCGTCGGCCGCGTCAAGGCCAAGGACGGGCAGGCGCTCGACCGCACGCTGTTCACGTCGGCGGCCGAGCAGGCACGCAAGCGCCTGGTCGCGACGCTGGCGCAGCACCCGGATGAACTGGCGCGCGCCGCCGGCCTGCTGCTGCAGCGCGACGACGGGCCACCGCATGCGAACGCGCCGCAGCCCTGCGACGGCGGCAACTGCGCGCCGGCGGGCAGCGAGGCCGAGCACCAGCGCCAGCCGCGCCTGCTGGCCAATGCGGCGCAGCGCGATGCGCTGGCGCAGATGGCGGTCAGCACGCGCTCGGCGGCGGTCTACACGCTGGCCTGGCGCGCGTGCCAGGCGAGCCCCGGCGGCAATTGCCAGCTGCTGTCGACGCGCCAACTGACGACGCTCGACCCGAACAATGCGGATGCCTGGCTGGAGGTGGCGGCCGAGGCCGACCAGCGCGGCGAGCCCGGCATCGTCGACGAGGCGCTGTACCGCGCGTCCAAGGCCGGCACCGCCGACCTGCGCACGGGCCAGCTGGCGGCGCTGGCGCTGCGCAACCTGCCGCCCGGCACGCCGGCGGTCGAGCGGCGCGCGGTGCTGGAGCGCGTGATGGCGATCGAAAGCGCGCTGTCGCTGCCGGGCACGAAGACGCTGGTGCAGCACTGCGATGCCAACGCGGTGCGCGATGCGAACCGGCAGCAGGTGTGCTCCGACCTGGCCGAGTTGCTGGCGCGGCGCTCGACCTCGCTGCTCGACATGTCGCTGGGCCAGTCGCTGGGCGAGCGCGCCGGCTGGCCGGCCGAGCGCGTGCAGGCCGTGCACCAGGAGCGCGATGCCTTCGCGCAGGCGATGAAGCCGCTGGCCGCAGCGCCGGGCACCGAGTGGTCGTGTCCGCAGATCGAGCGCAGCGCCCGGTGGGTGCTCGAGGTCGGGCAGTTCGGCGAGGTCGGCGCGGCGCGCATGCTGATCGCGCGCAGCGGCCAGAACGTCGCGGTGCTGGCGAAGCAGTACCAGGACGACCGGGCCGCCGCGGCGCGGGCCGCCAGCAGCCCGGCTTCAGGGACGGTGGCGTTGAGCCAACGCTGACGCTCAGGCGCCGAGGTGCGCCTTCAGCCGCGCCGCGCCGGGCCCGAACGCATACGCATCCATCCCCAGGCAGCCGTAGGTCACGGCGCTGTGCAGCCGCTCGGGCGCCGCGTCGCGTCCGCCGGCGCCGGCCGCCACGTACCACGGCAGCAGGTGCTCGTCGGTCGGGTGCATGTCGACGGCGAACGGCGCCTGCTGCCGGTAGGCGAACAGCGCGTCCCAGTCGCCTGCCGCACTGCGCCCGGCCATCCAGGCGCGGAAGGCGGCGCTCTCGGCGATCTCGGCGGCGTCCAGCGCCGGCCGGCCGTCGCGGAAGATGCGGCGCAGGTTGTGCGTGATGCTGCCGCTGCCCATCACCAGCACGCCCTCGTCGGCCAGCGCGGCCAGCAGCTCGCCGAGCGCGAACTGCTGCGCCGGCGGCAGGTTGGGCACCCAGGCGAGCGGCAGCACCGGGATGTCGGCCTGCGGGCGGATGAAGCGCAGCATGCTCCAGATGCCGTGGTCCAGGCCGCCGTCGTCGCTGCGGTGCACCGGCAGGCCGGCGTCGCGCAGCCGGGCCTCGACCTGCGTGGCCAGCCCGGGTGCGCCGGGCGGGTTGTATTGCAGCTGGTACAGCGCGTCGGGAAAGCCCCCGAAGTCGTGCACCGCATGCTGCCGGGCCGCGCCCAGCAGCACCGGCTCGCGCGCCAGGCTGTGCGCCGAGACGGCGAGGATGGCCTTCGGGCGCTCGTAGTGCGCGTCGAGCGCCGCGCCCAGGCGCTGCAGGAACGGGCCGGTGACGCCGGGTTCCAGCGCCAGCATCGGCGAGCCGTGGGACAGGAAGATCGGGGGCAGGGTGTTCATGCCACAAATTGGAGCACCCCGCGGGCGCACCGGCGTTCGCCGGATTTGCACGCAGGGTTCACCGCGCTTGCGGCGTGCGGGCTATCCGGCCTGCTCCTTGCGCCGTTCGGTGACCGTGCGGCCACCGTGGCCCCAGTTGTCGGTCTCGACCTCGTCGATGACGACGAAGGTCGACTCCGGGTCCTTGTTCAGCACGCGGACCATCAGTTCCGTGGCCTCGGCGATCAACTGCTTCTTCTGCGCCAGCGTGACGCCTTCGCGGGTGACTTCGATGCGGATGTACGGCATGGCGGTTCACCAGTGACCGGCGGCCTGGCCACCATCGACGTGCAGGATCTCGCCCGTCACGAAGGCCGCGTTCTCGAGGAACAGCACCGCCTGCACGATGTCGCCGATCTCGCCCATGCGGCCCACCGGGTGCAGCCCGGCCAGCACCGCATGGTTCTCGGGCGGGTGCATCGGCGTCTTGATGATGCCCGGCGCCACCGCGTTCACGCGGATGCCGCGCGCCGCATACTCGATCGCGAGCGATTTCGTCGCCGCGTTCAGCCCGCCCTTGGTCAGCGAGGCCAGCACCGAGGGCACGCCGTTGATCGGCTGGTCGACGATGCTGGTCGTGATCTGCACGATGTGGCCCGAGCCCTGCTGCTCCATCCGCTTCACCGCCTGCTGCGTGACGTGGAAGAAGCCGGCCAGGTTGGTGGCGATGTTGGCCGCCCAGTCGTCGGCGCTGAACTGCGTGAACGGCTTGGCCGTGAAGATGCCGGCGTTGTTGACCAGCGTGTCGATGCGGCCGAAGCGGTCGACACCGTCGCGGAAGATGCGCTCGGCGGTCGCCGGATCGGCGATGTCGCCGGCCACGGCCAGGATGCCGGGGTCGTCGCTGGCGCGGATCGAACGCGAATTGGCGACGACGCGGTAGCCCGCTTCACGGTAGGCTTTGACGAGGGCGGCGCCGATGCCGCTGGAAGCGCCGGTGATGACGGCGGTCTTGGGATCGTGTTTCATGAGGTTCCTTGAGGAGTCCGGGAAGGGAAACTCACTGTATTGACCGGGCTCCACTGGATAAATCCGGTTCGGTTCATATCTGGCGCTACACGGTGTAATCAATCGATGAAACGTCAATTCGACGATGTGATGCTGGGCAGCATCGAGCTGTTCTGCCTGGCGGCCGAGCAGCGCGGGTTCACGGCCGCGGCCACGATCGCCGGCGTCACGCCGGCAGCCGTCAGCCGCTCGATCGGCCGGCTGGAAGAGCGGCTGGGCGTGCGGCTGTTCGTGCGGACCACGCGGCACATCCGCCTCACCGACGCGGGGCGCCAATACTTCGAGCGCTGCCGCGCGGCCCTGGACCAGCTGGTCGACGCGGAGCGCGAAGCCGGCGGCGAGCAGGCGCGGCCGTCGGGCACCTTGCGCATCAGCGTGCCCACCACCTACGGCCACCACCGGCTGCTGCCGGTGCTGCCGGCCTTCCAGGCGGCGCATCCCGAGGTCAAGCTCGAGCTGCACGTCAGCAACCGCAACATCGACTTCGGCGACGAAGGCTTCGACCTCGCCATCCGGGTGCGCGCGCCCGACGACTCGACGCTGGTGTGCCGGCACCTGGAGGATGCCGAGCTGGTCCTGGTCGCCGCGCCCGGCTACCTGGCCCGCCGCGGCGTGCCGGCGACCCCCGAGGACCTCGACGGCCACGACTGCATCCAGTTCGAACTGCCCAGCAGCGGCCGCCCGATCCCGTGGCTGTTCAGGCAGGGCGGGGACGACGTCGAGCGCCTGACCCGCGGCCCCTACACCTGCGCCGACGACGTGCTGGCCGGCGTGACCCTCGCGCGCCATGGCGCCGGGATCTTTCAGGCCTACCGCTTCGTGGTGCAGGACGACCTGGCCGCGGGCCGGCTGGCCGAGGTGCTGGCCCCGCATGGCGGACGGTCGCGTCCCTACAATCTGCTGTATCCGCATGCACGCCACGTCCCGCTGAAAGTGCGGGCCTTCGTGGACTACCTGCTCGAACGCAAGCGCGAATGGGCTGCGCCAGCCCCGACTCGAAAGACCCCCCGATGACGCCTTCTGCTTCCCTGTGGACCCTGGCCTGGCGCCAGACCGCGCGCGATTTCCGCGCCGGCGAGCTGCGCCTGCTGCTGGTGGCGGTGATGCTGGCGGTGGCCGCGCTGAGCGCGGTCGGCTTCTTCGCCGATCGCCTGAATGCCGGGCTGGCGCGCGATGCGCGGCAGCTGCTGGGCGGCGACGCGATCGTCGCGAGCGACCAGCCGGCGCCTGCCGACATCGCCGAGCGTGCGCGCAGCCTCGGCCTGCTCGTGGCGCAGACGGCCACCTTCCCGAGCATGGGCCGCGCGCCCGACGACAAGGGGGGCGCGTCGCGGCTGGTGGCCGTCAAGAGCGTGCCCGACGCCTACCCGCTGCGCGGCCGGCTGACGCTGTCCGACACCTCCGGCGGCCCGCAGCGCACGGTGGCGGGCGCGCCGCAGCCCGGCACGGTGTGGGTCGATGCCGGCGTGCTGGACGCGCTGCAGCTGAAGGCCGGCGACACGCTGCTGCTCGGCGATGCGAGCCTGCGCATCGCATCGGTCATCGTGATCGAGCCCGACCGCGGTGCCGGCTTCATCAGCTTCGCGCCGCGCGTGATGCTGAACGAGGCCGACCTGGCCGCGACCGGGCTGGTGCAACCGGCCAGCCGCGTCACCTACCGGCTCGCGGTGGCTGCGCCACCGGGCCGCGATGCCGCGCTGCGCGAGTTCGTCGGCTGGACCGATGCCCAGGTCAAGAGCCGCCAGCTGCGTGGGCTGCGTGTCGAATCGCTGGAGACCGGCCGCCCCGAGATGCGCCAGACGCTGGACCGCGCGCAGAAATTCCTGAACCTGGTGGCGCTGCTCGCGGCCCTGCTCGCCGCGGTGGCGGTGGGCATCGCCGCGCGCGATTTCGCCGACCGCCACCTGGACGACTGCGCGATGCTGCGCGTGCTGGGCCAGCCGCAGCGCGCGATCGCGCTGCAGTACCTGCTCGAGTTCGGCATCGTCGGCGTGCTGGCCAGCGTGGCCGGCGTGCTGCTCGGCTTCGCGGTGCACTACGTGTTCGTCTGGCTGCTCGCCGGGCTGGTCGATGCGGCCTTGCCGGCGGCCAGTGCCTGGCCGGCGCTGTTCGGCATCGGTGTCGGCTTCACGCTGCTGATGGGCTTCGGCCTGCCGCCGGTGCTGCAGCTGGCCCAGGTGCCGCCGCTGCGCGTGATCCGGCGCGACGTCGGCGCGCTGAAACCGGCCTCGATCGCGGTGCTGGCGGCCGGCGCGATCGGCTTTGCGGCGCTGCTGCTGGCGGTGTCGTCCGACCTGACGCTGGGCTTGATCGCGGTCGGCGGTTTTGCGGGCGCGATCGCGGTGTTCGCGCTGCTGTCGTGGATCGCGGTGCAACTGCTGCGCCGCGCGGTGCCCGAGTCGCGCGCGCCGCGCTGGCTGGTGCTGGCGACGCGGCAGATCGCCGCGCGGCCGGCCTTCGCGGTGCTGCAGGTGTCGGCGCTGAGCGTCGGCCTGCTGGCGCTGGTGCTGCTGGTGCTGCTGCGCACCGACCTGATCTCCAGCTGGCGCGCGGCCACGCCGCCGGATGCACCGAACCGCTTCGTCATCAACATCCAGCCGGAGCAGGGCGAGGCCTTCCAGGCGCGGTTGAAGGCGGCCGGCGTCGCGCGCTACGACTGGTTCCCGATGATCCGCGGCCGGCTGGTGGCGGTGAACGGCAAGCCGACCACGACCGACGACCTGCAGGACGAGCGCGCCAAGCGCCTGCTCGACCGCGAGTTCAACCTGAGCCACGATGCCGCGCTGCCGCAGCACAACACCGTGACCGCCGGCCGCTGGACGCCGAACGAGGCCAACGGCCTGAGCGTCGAGGAAGGCCTGGCCGAGACGCTGCACCTGAAGCTCGGCGACACGCTGCGCTTCGACGTCGCCGGCATCCTGGCCGAGGGCAGGATCACCAGCCTGCGCAAGGTCGACTGGGGCTCGATGCGCGCCAACTTCTTCGTGATGTTCCCGACCGCGCAGATGCCGGACCTGCCGGCCACCTACCTGACGGCCTTCCGCGCGCCGGCCACGCCGGGCTTCGACAACGCACTGAGCCGCGAATTCCCCAACATCACCGCGGTCGACGTGTCGGCCTCGCTGGGCCAGGTGCAGCGCGTGCTGGACCAGGTGATCCGCGCGGTCGAGTTCCTGTTCGGCTTCACGCTGGCGGCCGGGCTGGTGGTGCTGTTCGCCGCGGTCACCGCGACGCGCGAGGCGCGGGCGCGCGAGTTCGCGGTGATGCGCGCGCTGGGCGCGAGCGCGCGGCTGCTCGGCCAGGTGCAGCGCGCCGAGCTGCTGGGCGTCGGCGCGCTGGCCGGTTTCCTGGCGTCGGTGGCCGCCATCGCGGTGGGCTGGGCGCTCGCGAAGTACGTGTTCCAGTTCAGCTGGAACGCGTCGCCCTGGGTGCCGCTGGGTGGTGCGCTGGCGGGGGCGCTGCTCGCGCTGGCCGCCGGCTGGTGGGGGCTGCGCGAGGTGGTGTCGCGGCCGGTGGTCGAGACCTTGCGGCGTGCGGCCGAGTGAGACGCACGGGCTGTTTTCAGGGGGCAGTCACCTTGTTGAGAACGGCAGAGTATTTCGTGCTGCCGGGCGTCTTGGGGTCGGGCCGGCTCGACGGTTCAAGGCCCGAGCTCACACGCAATGACGTGGAACCGAGCATCTCGAAGTTCATCTTGAAACGGCGCAGTTCCTTGCCGGCTGCGTCTTCGGCAATGAAGTCGAGCCACATCGGGGCTTGGCCGGCATCGATCTCGTACCGCAGGGATAGGCCCGCCTCGTTGTGCCCGCCGAGGGTTTGGCCGGATCTGGTCATGAATGCGTAGCCATCGGCCTGCAGGCGCAGCGAGGCCGTGGTGCCTGTTTCATCGACGCCTTCCCAGGTTCCGACCAGGCCCTCCTCGATCGACGGATCGTGCGGCCTCTTCGGCTCATCGGCGCCGCAGTCGAGGTTCGCGCCGTCGGGCAGGTCCAGCCGCGCCGTCGCACCCGACACGACCGCCCTGACGCGGGCAGGCTTGCGGCTGAAGGTCAGGAACTGCTTGCTCGATTGGCCGGTGCTGACGGTGATCCATCCCTCGGCGTCCCACCGCAAGTGGAAAGGAACATCCTCTCCGACGCGTGCCGGGCCGAGCCGTTCCTGCGCGTAGTCGTCCGGTCCGAACACGAAGGTCTGGCGCACTCCGAAGCCGGGGGGATCGACCTCCGACATCACGGCAACGCGGTAGAAGGGTTTCCCGTCGGGATCCTCGAACGCGACCGCGATCATCGAGGCCCACTTGGGATCCGGCGATGTGGCAACGATGCGAAACGATCCATCGAGCACGTTCCCGGCGCCAGCGGTCCTGATGGTGCACGCCTGGTACATGCCTGCGTCGGCCTGCAGCTCGACGGGGGCAGCAGGGGACAGCAGGGGAAGCAGCAGCAGGCTGCTGCCGAGGAGCTTGGTCGGTGCCATTCGGGGAACGCCGGGAGGATTGCAAAAGGGTGCATTCTCCGCGAGCGCGGGCCATACCGGATCAACTGAGGCGGAACACCGCCACGGCGTCCGCCAGCACGCGGGCCTGATCCTTCAGGCTCTCCGCCGCCGCGGCGCTTTCCTCGACCAGGGCCGAGTTCTGCTGCGTCATCTGGTCGAGTTGCGTGACCGCGCCGTTGACGCTGCCGATGCCGTCGCTCTGTTCGGACGACGACGCGGTGATCTCGCCGATGATGTCGGAGACGCGCTGGACCGAGCCGACGATCTCCTTCATGGTGTGGCCGGCATCGGCCACCAGGCGCGAGCCGGAATCGACCTTCTCGACCGAGGCGCCGATCAGCGCCTTGATCTCCTTGGCGGCCTGGGCCGAACGCTGGGCCAGGCTGCGCACCTCGCCGGCGACGACCGCGAAGCCGCGGCCTTGCTCGCCGGCGCGTGCCGCTTCCACCGCGGCGTTCAGCGCGAGGATATTGGTCTGGAAGGCGATGCCGTCGATCACGCCGATGATGTCGGAGATCTTCTTCGAGCTGGCGTTGATCTCGTCCATCGTCGAGACGACCTGCGACACCACCGCGCCGCCGCGGGCGGCGACCTCGGCGGCCGAGGAGGCCAGCTGGTTGGCCTGGCGGGCCGAGTCGGCGCTCTGCTTGACGGTGCCGGTCAGTTGCTCCATCGACGAGGCGGCCTGCTGCAGGTTGGAAGCGGTCTGCTCGGTGCGCGCGCTCAGGTCCTGGTTGCCGGTCGCGATCTCGGCGCTGGCGGTGGTGATGCTGTCGGTGCTGCTGCGCACCTCGCCGACCAGCCGGCGCAGCGAGGCCTGCATGTCGGCCAGCGCCCGCTCCAGCTCGCCGGCTTCGCCGCCGGAATGCACGCGCAGCACCTGCGACAGGTCGCCGCCGGCGATCGCGCGGGCCTGCGTGACGGCGTCGCGGATCGGTGTCGCGATCGAGCGCGTCAGCCACCAGCCGAAGGCCCCTGCGGTGCCCACGCACACCAGCACCAGCACGCCGACCACCGCGGCAGCCAGGTTGGTGCCGGCCTCGGCCTGCTGCTGCGCCGTGGCGGCGCGCGCGCCGGCCAGTGCCGCCAGGTCGTCGACCGCGGCCTGGTAGACCTTGCGGCTCTTGTCGAAGTCGCCGGCCAGCAGCCCCTCGAGCGCGACGAAGTCGCCGCTGTTCTTCAGCGTCTCGAGCTGGGGACCGAAGGCGAGCGCCACCTGGCGCGCCGCGTTGGCCTTGTCGAACAAGGCCTTCATCTCGGGATCGGAGACCAGCGCCTCGATCTGCCTGATCGTCTCGGCGTTCTGCGCCGACGTGGCCTTGGAGGCCTTGGTCAGCTCGTCGGAGAAGTCGCCGGTGCCCAGCCGCGCGTTGGTCGTCGCGCGCAAGGTGTTCAGCGCGGCCTGGGCATTCCAGTCGCGCGCCAGCTGCATCATCCGCCACTCGGTGGCCGACAGGTGTTGCAGCGTCGACGTGGTCTGCTTCAGCTTGACCGCGCTGTAGCCGGTGGCCACGACCATCAGCAGCACCATCAGCCCGAAGACGAGGCCGAGGCGGGTGCCGATGCGGGTGTTGCGAAAACTGGAGTTCATACAGCGCTCCGGGTGGGGTCAGGCAGCCTTCAGGCGGAACACCGACACCACGCCCGACAGGCGCAGGGCTTGTTCCTTCAGCGACTCGGCCGCCGCGGCCGATTGCTCCACCAGCGCGGCGTTCTGCTGCGTCATCTGGTCGAGCTGGGTCACGGCGGTGTTGACCTGGCCGATGCCGTCGCTCTGCTCCGACGCGGCCGAGGTGATCTCGCCGATGATGTCGGTGACGCGGCGCACGCTGGTCACGATCTCGGTCATCGAGTGGCCGGCGTCGGCCACCAGGCGCGAGCCCGAATCGACCTTGTCGACCGACGCGTCGATCAGGCCCTTGATCTCCTTGGCGGCCTGCGCGCTGCGCTGCGCGAGGCTGCGCACCTCGCCGGCCACCACCGCGAAACCGCGGCCCTGTTCGCCGGCGCGTGCCGCTTCCACCGCGGCGTTCAGTGCCAGGATGTTGGTCTGGAACGCGATGCCGTCGATCACGCCGATGATGTCGGCGATCTTCTTCGAGCTGGCATGGATGTCGTTCATCGTCGAGACGACCTGCGACACCACCTCGCCGCCCTTGCCCGCGGCGCCCTGCGCCGACGAGGCCAGCTGGTTGGCGGTGCGCGCCGAATCGGCGGTCTGCTTGACGGTGCCGGTGAGCTGGCCCATCGACGATGCCGTCTGTTGCAGGTTGGACGCGGTCTGCTCGGTGCGTGCGCTGAGGTCCTGGTTGCCGGTCGCGACCTCGCCGCTCGCGACCTGGATGCTGTCGGCCGACTGCCGCACCTGCGTGACCATGTCGTGCAGGCTGGCGTTCATCTGGCCGAGCGAGCGCATCAGGCCGGCGATCTCGTCGCTGCCTTCGGCATGCACCTGGCGCGACAGGTCGCCGCCGGCCACCGCATCGGCCAGGCTGGCCGCCTGCGCCACCGGCACGGTGATCGAGCGCGTCAGCCGCCATGCGAACACGGCGCCCAGCACCAGCGCGAGGCTGCCGGTCACGGCGATCAGCGAGCGGCCGCGCAGTGCGTCGGCATCGATCTGCCTGGCCATCTCGTCGATCGACCTCTTCTGGTAGTCGACATAGGCCTGCATCGCGGCGGTGTAGACCGGCGCGACGACCTGGAAGCCGGTGTCGTAGATGCGGGTGGCCTCGTCGGCATTGCCGGCGCGCTTGGCGGCCATCATGCCGTCGCGCGCCGCCAGGTAGGCCTTGCGCGTCTCGCCGATGCGGTCGAGCAGCAGCTGCTCGTCGGGGGCGGTCGGGAAGGCCTTCAGCGCCTGGATGATCTCGTTGCCGCGCACCGTCGAGGCCTTGGCTTCTTCGGAGAACAGCGCCTCGATCGCGGCGTCCGGGCTCTTGGCGATCGCCTTGCCGCGGGTGACGCCGATGGCCACGTTGCGGGCCCATTCGGCGGCCAGGCGCTCCTTGGCGAGCGGCTCGGCCATCATCTGCTGCGTGGCCTGGGCGATGGTGCCGAGGCGCCAGATGCCCACGATCATGATCAGGCACAACAGCGCAAGGGTGACGGCAAAGCCGCCACCCAGGCGAACCCCGACGCGAACGTCATTCAACTTCATGGCCGTGCTCCGGTTGTTCGGGAAAGAGGGCCCGCGGGCGCGGGCCGGACCTCGGTGACTCTCAGTGGCGCGAGCGGCGCACCAGGCTGCCCACGTCCAGGATCAGCGCGACGCGGCCGTCACCCATGATGGTGGCGCCCGACACGTCGTTGACCTTGCGGTAGTTGGCTTCCAGGTTCTTGACGACCACCTGTTGCTGGCCGAGCAGCTCGTCCACCAGCAGGGCGACGCGACCGCCTTCGGCCTCCACCACCACCATGATTCCGCTGACGTGCTCGAAGTCGAAGCGCGGTACGTTGAAGACGTGCTCCATCTCCAGCACCGGCATGTACTCGTCGCGCACTTCCACCACGCGGCCCGAGCCGCCGATGGTCTTGACCATGTCCGGCTGGACCTGGAACGACTCGATCACCGAGGACAGCGGCAGGATGTAGACCTCTTCGCCGACGCCCACCGACATGCCGTCCATGATGGCCAGCGTCAGCGGCAGGCGCACCGAGACGCGCATGCCGTAGCCTTCGGCCGAGTCGATCTCGACCGTGCCGCCCAGCGCGGTGATGTTCTTCTTGACGACGTCCATGCCGACACCGCGGCCGGACACGTCGGTGACCACGTCGGCGGTCGAGAAGCCGGGGGCGAAGATCAGGCCCCAGACGTCCTGGTCGCTCATCGTGTCGGGTGCCGGGATGCCGCGTTCGCGGGCCTTCCTCAGCAGCTTCTCGCGCGACAGGCCGCGGCCGTCGTCGCGCACCTCGATGACGATGGAGCCGCCCTGGTGCGAGGCGCTCAGCGTGATGGTGCCGGTCTCGGGCTTGCCCTTGGCGACGCGTTCCTGCGGGGTCTCGATGCCGTGGTCGCAGCTGTTGCGCACCAGGTGGGTCAGCGGGTCGGTGATCTTCTCGACCAGGCCCTTGTCCAGTTCGGTGGCCTCGCCCAGCGTCACGAAGTCGACCTTCTTGCCGAGCTTGGCGGCCAGGTCGCGCAGCATGCGCGGGAAGCGGCTGAACACCATCGACATCGGGATCATGCGGATCGACATCACCGATTCCTGCAGGTCGCGGGTGTTGCGATCCAGGTCGGCGAGGCCGGCGGCCAGCTGCTGGTACAGCGCCGGGTCCAGGCCCTGGCTGTTCTGGGCCAGCATGGCCTGGGTGATCACGAGTTCGCCGACCAGGTTGATCAGCTGGTCGACCTTCTCGACCGAGACGCGCAGCGTCGACGCCTCGACCGCGGCGGCCGGGGCCTTCTCGGCCTTGGCGGCCGGCCTGGCCGCGGGCTTGGCGGCTTCGGCCGCGGTCGCGACGTCGGCGGCCGGCGCGGCGCCGGACGAGGCGGCTTCCTGCGAGGGCGCTGCGGCGCTCGGCGCGCCGGGGGCGTCGTCGAAGAAGCCGTAGCCGAGGTCGGCCTCGCTCGGTGCGGCGGCGGCCGGCGCACCGGGGGCGCCTTCATGGAAGCCGTAGCCCGGGCCGAGCGGCAGCAGGGCGACCTGCTCGCGCGCGACGTGGAAGGTGAACAGGTCCAGCAGGTCGCTGTCGGTGCTGGTGGTGCAGATCTTGAAGCGGCGCATGCCGTCGGCCGACATGCCGTTGTCCAGCGGCTCGATGGTGCCGAGGTCGGTGATCTCCTTGAAGAGCTCGACCAGGTTGTCGGCGTCGGCCAGGTTCTTCAGCGGGCCGACGCGCAGCTCGAGCATGCGGGCAGCGCCCGGCGGCGTGGCGGCGGGCATGCCGCCCGGCGTGGCGGGGGCGGCGGCCTTGGGCTTGTCGGCCGCGGCCGGCGCGGCCGCAGGGGCGGACACCGGCGGGGCTTCGCCGGCGACCATCGCGCGGATGTTGAACAGCAGCTCGGTGGTGTCGAGCTCGTCGCCGCCGCCGCCCTGGTGGCGGGCCAGCTGGGCGCGCAGTGCGTCGCCCGACTGCAGCAGCACGTCGACCATCGGCGCGGTGGGGGTCAGTTCGTGGCGGCGCAGCTTGTCGAGCAGCGTCTCCATCTGGTGGGTCAGTTCGGCGACGTCGGAGAAGCCGAAGGTGGCTGCGCCGCCCTTGATCGAATGCGCGCAGCGGAAGATCGCGTTGAGCTCTTCGTCGTCCGCCGACTCGATGTCGAGGTCGAGCAGCAGCTTCTCCATGCGGTCGAGGTTCTCGCCCGCTTCTTCGAAGAAGACCTGATAGAACTGGCTCAGGTCGATGCCGGCGCTCAGCTGAGAGCCTTCGGAGGTCATCTCGCCCATGGCGTGCTCCTGGATGGATTTGTTGTCGGTGCCGGAAGAAAACGTGCGCTCAGCAGGCTGCTCAGCGCACGACCTTCTTGATGACTTCGATCAGCTTGGCCGGATCGAAGGGCTTGACCAGCCAGCCGGTGGCGCCGGCGCTGCGGCCCGCCTGCTTCATCTGGTCGCTCGACTCCGTCGTCAGGATCAGGATCGGCGTGCTCTTGAACTTGGGGTTGTCGCGCAGCTTCTTGGTCAGGCTGATGCCGTCCATGCGGGGCATGTTCTGGTCGGTCAGCACGAGGTCGAAGTCGCGGCCGCTGGTCTTCTCGTAGGCGTCCTGGCCGTCCACGGCCTCGACGACGTTGTAGCCGGCGCTCTTCAGCGTGAACGACACCATCTGGCGCATGGAGGCGGAATCGTCGACCGCGAGGATGGAATGCATGGTTTTCTCCGGAATTCTCGAGAACTGTTTCGGTAGGTGGGACTGAGGTCTTGAGGGGTGGCCTAGAACAATTCGATGGAACCGACGTCCATTTCGGCCTGGGTCACCGGGTTGGGTCGCAACGGGGCTTCCTCGACCACGGTCTCACCGTCTTCGTCGTCCGCGAAGGCCTCGCGGGCCAGCCGGTCCACGCAGTTGCGCAGGCGGCGATTGGTGTGGTTGATCAGCTGGGAGGCCATGTCCTGGAACTGCAGCGCGGTGACGGCGCCGCCGAGGTCCTGCATGACGCCGCTGAACACCTCGTCGCTTTCCTCGCCGGAGTGCGGGCGCGCGCGCAGCGTGCGGATCTGTTCCGAGGCGCCGTAGAAGCGCTGCATCAGCGTGTCGCAGGCATCGGCCAGCAGGGTCTGAAGGCGCTCCAGGTCGTTGGTGGCCGACATCAGGTGGTCCTGCAGGTCGGCGGCGGCCAGCAGCGCCATGCCCGCGTGGGGGGGTGGCGAGCCGGCTTCGTTGGCGTCGTTCGTCTGCATCCAGGTCTCCGAGCAGGGAGGGGGGGTGCGCCGCGCAGGAGACTCCCTGCGCAGGGCGTGATATCTGTCAGGCATTTTCGGCAGGCCCTCGGAAAGCATTAGCGCAATCACAGGCCAAAAGCGCCGCCAATTCGCCCGACCCGCCTGCCGCGGCCCAGAGCGTGCGAAGTTGGCACCTGCGCGCGCGTTGCTTGGCATACTGCGGGCCATGCCACCACCGCTTGCCGAACAGCGCCTGCGTCTCCTGCACCTGGAGGATTCGGAGCTGGACCACCACCTGACGCTGGCCCACCTGCGCCGCGGCGGCCTGGACGTCGATGCGGTGCGCATCGATTCGGAGGCCGAGTTCCTGCACGCGCTGGAGCCGGCGCACGAGTGGGACATCGTCATCTCCGACTACAACCTGCCGGGTTTTTCGGGCCTGGTGGCGCTCGACCTGCTGAAGGCGAGCGGGCGCAGCATCCCGTTCATCCTGGTGTCGGGCGAGATCGGCGAAGACACCGCGGTCGAGGCGATGCGCAATGGCGCGAGCGACTACCTGCTGAAGAACAACCTGGCGCGGCTGGTGCCGGCGCTGCTGCACGCGGTCGAGGCGCACGAGCTGCTGCTGGCGCGCCAGCGTGCCGACCGCGAGCTGGGCGAGCAGAAGCAGCGGGTGCACGAGCTGGCGCAGCATTTGCAGACCAGCGTCGAATCGGAGCGGGCGGCGATCGCGCGCGAGATCCATGACGACGTGGGTGGCTCGTTGACGGCGATCAAGTTCGACCTGGCCTGGATCCAGCGCCATTCCGATTCGCCCGAGGTGCTGGCGCGGGCCACGTCGGCGCTCGAGACGGTGACGCACGCGATCGAGGCCAGCCAGCGGGTGATGCACAACCTGCGGCCGGCGATCCTGGAGCAGGGGCTGGTGGCGGCCTTGCAGTGGATGGCGAGCCGTTTCGAGAAGCGCACCGGCGTCAGCTGCGAGTTCCGCAGCCGCTACGACCACCTCACCTTGCCGGCTGGCGTGCCGCTGGTGGCGTACCGCACGGCGCAGGAGGCGCTGACCAACATCACCAAGCATGCGCAGGCGAGCCATGTGCAGATCGACCTGACGCTGGCCGGCGGGGTGCTGTCGCTGGAGATCAGCGACAACGGGCGCGGGCTGAACCAGGACGATCTGGCGAAGGTGCGTTCGTTCGGCATCCGCGGCCTGCACGAGCGGGCCGGCACGGTGGGCGGCTGGGTCGATCTGAGCAGCGGCCCGGGCGGCACGACCTTGATCCTGTCGGTGCCGCTGGAGGTGGTGGAAGAGGACCTGGACATCGAACTGACGGAGCCCTCGGCGCCGTATGACCCGACGGTGTGGGGGAACATCTGATGATCAAAGTGATTCTGTGCGACGACCATGCGTTGATCCGGCGCGGCATCCGCGACACCTTGTCGGACGCACCCGACATCGAGGTGATCGGCGAGGCCGGCGACTACACCGAGCTGCGTTCGCTGCTGCGCACGACGGGGGGGTGTGATGTGCTGGTGCTGGACATCAACCTGCCGGGCCGCAGCGGGCTGGACGTGTTGCACGTGCTGAAGGACGAGGGTTCGACGATGCGGGTGCTGGTGGTGTCGATGTACCCCGAGGACCAGTACGCGATCCGGGCGCTGCGCGCCGGCGCGTTCGGCTATGTCAACAAGGGGGGCGACCCGGCGACGATCGTCGCGGCGGTGCGCACGGTGGGGCAGGGCCGCAAGTACGTGACGCCGGAGATTGCGCAGATGCTGGTGGAGAGTTTGACGACGCCGACGACGGAGGCGGCGCACGAGAAGCTGTCGGACCGGGAGTTGCAGACGCTGGTGATGATCGCGTCGGGGAAGCGCTTGTCCGATATCGCGGAGGAGCTGATGCTCAGCCCGAAGACGGTGAGTGTTTACCGGGCGCGGGTGTTGGAGAAGCTGGGCTTGTCCAACAACTCGGAGATGACGGTTTACGCGATCCGCAATGGCTTGGTTGGGAGCGAATAAGTGGTCTTTCGGCGCGAGCAAAGGCGCGTGCGGGCAGGCTGGGGCGCGCCGGATGGGGCGGTCCTCGCCCTGGGGGGCGAGGACTCCCCTGCGCTGCCTGCTTTCAAGGCCCGTCGCCGAAACTCCCGCCGCTCGCTTCGCTCGCTGTGGTCAAACAGTCGGCGACAAGTCAGACCACGAAGCGTGCTGGCGCACGCGGGCCTTGCAAGCAGCCAGCTCCGGCGCCCCATCCTGATTGGCGCTCCCCAGCCTGCCCGCCCGCGCCTTTGCCGAACCAGTGGTTTGGTGCGGAGATCCCGGATTGGCATCCGGGCTACACGCCTCGTAGCCCGGATGCCAATCCGGGGTTCGTCCCCTCACTTCGTTGAGACGAAGCGAAGCGAGCCGGTTGGAGAAGAAGATCCAACAATCGAGATGAAGGCCCGAGCCAGAACGGCCGTGTAAAGGCCGCTTGTGGCCGAAGCGTGCAGAACGAACTGCATGGTGTTCGGGTTGAGGCTCTTTGCTTTGGTTACTTTCATTTGAGCCAGCAAATGAAAGTGACTCGCCCGCCGGGGCGAGACCCGGCAGCAGCCTCACGCAGTGAAAGGAAGCCCTCGCGCAGCGAGCCCCAAGGAAGGAGGTCAGAACCCCAAACTCGCCAGCAGGTCGTCCACCTCGCCCTGGTTGGTCACCACGTCGGTGCGACCTTCCGGATTGACGACGGGACCGTTGAGGATCGACTGCTCGACCTTCTGCACCTGGTCGGGCGGTGCCGCCTGCACCAGCAGCTTCACCAGGCTGTCCTCCAGGTCGGCGGCAAGCGCCACCACCTTGGCCACGACCTGGCCGGTCAGGTCATGGAAATCCTGCGCCATCATGATGTCCGTCAGGTGCAGGTCGATGCGCGCCGTGGCGGCCTCGACGTCGCCGACGAAGTTCATCACCGAGCCCGAGGCCACCGCCTTCACCGGGTCGGCGACGATCGCCGCGGCAATGCGCCGCGTGTCCGCTGCGATGTTCGCGTGCTCCAGCTTGGCCTGGTCGACCGAGTTCAGCACCTTGTTCGCGGCCGCGCCGGTTTTCTCGGCGATGTAGTTCAGGCGGCTGCGCGCGTCCGGCAGGTTGTCGGCGGCGGTCTGCAGCTTGGGCATCACGCCCAGCTGCGTCAGCGTGTCGTGCAGCTGGCGCGTGATCACGCCGATCTGCTTGAAGACCTCCGGCGAAGCCGCAGGCGTCGCCGGGGCCAGGGTGGCCATCGTATCCATCTTCATGAGGTGTTCCCTTGTTGATTCAGGGCTGGTCAAGCGTCAGGCCGTGGCCGCCAGCTTTTGCATGATCTTCTGGACTTTTTCTTCCAGCGTCGCCTTCGTGAAGGGCTTGACGATGTAGCCGGCCGCGCCGTCCTGGGCCGCGCGCACGATGTCTTCCTTGCGCGCCTCGGCCGTCACCATCAGCACCGGGATGTGCTTGAGCGTCGCCTCGGCCTTCACGGCCGCCAGCAGCTCGAAGCCATTCATGTTGGGCATGTTGATGTCGCTGACGACGAAGTCGAACTTCGCGTTCTTCAGCATGTTCAGCGCCACCGCGCCGTCTTCGGCTTCCTCGGCATTGTTGTAGCCGATCTCCTTCAGCAACCCGCGCACGATGCGGCGCATGGTCGAGAAGTCGTCGACGATCAGGAATTTCATCTCGGTGCTCATGGAAGTCCTCGCTGGGGTCGCGTTGGTTGGCGCCTGAATGGCTGCTTGCGCCTGTTATCGGGCGGCGGTGACGGAAGTTGAGGGCGGTGTGGCCGCACCCTCGATGGCCGGCGCCTCTGGCGGCATTTCCACCGCCTCCGGCGCACTCTGGAAGAATCGGTCCTCGGCTTCGCGGTTCATCACGATGATGCTGATGCGCCGGTTGGACGGGCTCAGGGGATCGTTGCGCTCGAACAGCGCGCTCGACGCGAGCCCCTGCACGCGCAGCATGCGGTCCTCGGGCAGCCCGCCCAGCAGCAGCTCGCGGCGCGACGCATTGGCGCGGTCCGACGACAGTTCCCAGTTGCTGTAGCCGCGCTCGCCGCCGCCGAAGGGCGCCGCATCGGTGTGGCCCTCCAGCGTCAGCCGGTTCGGCACCTCGGACAACACGCTGCCGATCTCGTGCAGCAGCTCGCGCATGTAGGGTTTGACGACCGCGCTGCCGCTGTCGAACATCGGCCGGTTCTGGTCGTCGACGATCTGGATGCGCAGCCCGTCGCGCGTCATGTCGAGCCGGATCTGCGACTTCAGCGCCGCCAGCTTCGGGTTCGACGCCAGCACGTCTTCCACGTGCTGCTTCAAGGCCTGCAGGCGCTGCGCCTCGGCCTGGCGCTGCTCGGCCTTCACCGCCGCCAGGTTGATGGTGCTGCGCGACGCGGTGTCGCCCTTCTTGACCTGGCCGCCGCTGCGGGTGAGGTCGGTGCCGCCGCCCTTGATCACGTGCGACGAATCGCCCGAGCCGCTGCCGCCGCTCAACAGCGCCACCTTCAGCGGCGCCTGGAAATAGTCGGCAATGCCCTTCTTGTCGCCCTCGGTGGTCGAACCGAGCAGCCACATCAGCAGGAAGAACGCCATCATCGCCGTCACGAAGTCGGCGTACGCGATCTTCCACGCGCCGCCATGGGCGCCATGGCCGCCCTTCTTGACGCGCTTGATGATGATCGGCTGCAGCTTCTTCGAGTCGCCGGCCATTACGTCGCGTCCTTCACTTCTTGCCCTTCACGTGGCCTTCGAGTTCCGCGAAGGTGGGCCGGTCGGTCGAATACAGCACCTTGCGGCCGAACTCGACGGCCACCTGCGGCGCATAGCCCTGCATGCTCGCGAGCAGCGTGGTCTTGATGCACTGCAGTTCCTTGCCGTTCTCGTCGTTCTTCTGCTCCATCAGCCCGGCCAGCGGTTCCGCGACCGCATAGGCCAGCAGGATGCCGAGGAAGGTGCCGACCAGCGCCGAGCCGATCATGCCGCCCAGGATGGCGGGCGGCTGGCCCACCGAGCCCATGGTGTTCACGACGCCCAGCACGGCGGCGACGATGCCGAAGGCCGGCAGCGCGCCGGCCAGGCGGGCGATGGCGGCCGCGGGGGCGTGCGCCTCGTGGTGGTGCGTGTCGATCTCGCTGTCCATCAGGCTTTCGATCTCGTGGGCGTTCAGGTTGCCCGAGACCATCATGCGCAGGTAGTCGGTGATGAACTCGACCACGTGGTGGTCGCTGCCGACGGTCGGGTATTTCTTGAAGAGGGCGGATTCGTGCGGGCGTTCGACGTCGTTCTCGATCGACATCAGGCCTTCCTTGCGCGCCTTCTGCAGGATGTCGTACAGCAGCGCCAGAAGTTCCATGTAGCGCGCCTTCGAATACTTCGAGCCCTTCAGCAGCGCCGGCAGCGCGGCCATCGTGGCCTTCAGCACCTTGGGCTGGTTGTTCACGACGAAGGCGCCCAGCGAGCCGCCCAGGATGGCCATCAGCTCGGTCGGCAGCGCGTGCAGGATCACGCCCATGTTGCCGCCGTGGACGATGTAGGCGCCGAAGATGCACCCGAGGGCAACCGCGTAACCGATGAGGACGAACATGATCCAGGGTGTTCCGTGTGGTGGGGGCGCTCGTGCGAACCGGCGCAGGTCTCGGACCGTTATCGGCCCTCACCCCCGTCACTTGAGTGTGGAGGGGGCGGGGGGGCGGCAATCGCTCGAACAGCGCTGGAAAAAAGATTGCTTCTCGCTGCGCGAGGGCTTGCGCTGGTTCACTGCGTGAGGCTGCTGCCGGGTCTCGCCCCGGCGGGCGAGTCACTTTCTTTGTCTTGCCAAAGAAAGTAACCAAAGAAGGCGCTTGAACCCGAACACCATGCAGTTCGTTCTGCACGCTTCGG
>Ga0102590_1000778_pt1 | contig 60045 bp, 47 predicted proteins | sample AraplaMF_Col_mMF_FD_76859 | JGI IMG/M metagenome (GOLD analysis project Ga0102590, IMG submission 76859) | Arabidopsis root microbial communities from the University of North Carolina, USA - plate scrape MF_Col_mMF | ecosystem: Host-associated > Plants > Roots > Endosphere | place: USA...
GATCCGCTTGTCCAGGCCGATGCCCTTGGCCACCTGCTGGACGTCGGCCCCGACCTTCTCGCACAGGTCGGCCATCTCGTTGATGAAGGTGATCTTCATGGCCAGGAAGGCGTTGGCGGCGTACTTGATCAGCTCGCTGGTGCGGCGGCCCGTGAAGACGATCGGCGTCTCGTTCAGGCTCAGCGGGCGGTAGAGCTCGCGCATCACCGCCTGGGCGCGTTCGTCCTCGGTGCCGACCACGACGCGGTCGGGCCGCTTGAAGTCCTCGATGGCCGCGCCTTCGCGCAGGAACTCGGGGTTGGAGACCACCGCGAACTGGGCGTCGGGGCGAGTCTTCTTGATGATCGCCTCGACCTCGTCGCCGGTGCCCACCGGCACGGTCGACTTGGTGACCACCACGGTGAAGTCCTCGATCAGGCCGGCGATCTCCTCGGCGGCGGCGTAGACGTAGCTGAGATCGGCGTGGCCGTCGCCGCGGCGGGTCGGCGTGCCTACCGCGATGAACACGGCGTCCGCCGCCTTGATGGCCTCGGCGCCGTCGAGGGTGAAGAACAGGCGACCTTCGCGAACGTTGCGCGCCACCAGATCATCCAGGCCGGGCTCGAAGATCGGGATCTCGCCTTGCTCGAGGCGCTCGATCTTGCTCGGATCCTTGTCGATGCAGGTCACGACGTGACCGAAGTCGGCGAAGCAGGCTCCAGACACCAGGCCCACGTAACCGGTGCCAATCATCGCAACGCGCATGAAGTCCCCATCTGCGAAAGCCGCCCAAATTGGCGGTGACAAAAGTAAAACGTGACTAGCACCGCTCGTCCGTGTGGAGCAACCGCTTACGGTGAAAGTCGCCTAAGAAAGTCCAATACAGTCGCGACCTGCAAAATTTCGGCGCAATTGCAGTTTCCATGACGCATTTCCGCCATCGAATGCCTGTTCGAAATTAACGGTCAGGCGGCGGTTGATTGTTGCATCTGATACAATCTGTCCGGATTTATGAAGCTTCTGTTGCCCGCGGCGGTCGTCTTCTCTTCGTGTCGGAAGAATGGCCCTGTTCGCGGCCGTCCCGTCAGCCCAGTTTTTCCGCGATCAGGGCCGTCGTCCTGTCCAGGCCGAAGATCGCCGCGAACGACCCGAAGCGCGGACCCTGGCTCTGGCCGAGCAGGACCTCGTACAAGGCCTGGAACCAGGCCCGCAGCGGATCGAAGCCGTGGTCCTTGCCGACCGCGAACACCTCGTTCTGGATCAGTTCGGCGTCCTGGCAGTCGGAGGGCAGGGCCTTGAGGCGACCCAGCAGGTCGAGGATCGCCGCGCGTTCCTTGTCGTCCGGCGCGCGGAACGCCTTCGTCGGCTTCACGAAGTCGTCGTAATAGTTGATCGCGTAGCCGGCCAGGCGGTCCAGCAGCGGCTGGCTTTCCGGCGTGGCGCCCGGGATGTAGCGCGACAGGAAGCCCCACAGGATCGCCTTGTCCGAGGCGTTGGCGGCCGAGACCAGGTTCAGCATCAGGCTGAACGACACCGGCGAGCCGTACTGCGGCGGGCGGCCCGAATGGACGTGCCAGACGGGGTTGTCCAGCTGCTTGGCCGCTTCCTGGCGCGGATAGGCGTCCAGCTGCTGCAGGTACTCGTCGGTCGCCTTGGGAATGACGTCGAAATACAGCTTCTTGGCCGACTTCGGGCTCTGGAACATGTAGTAGGACAGGCTTTCCGGCGCGCCATAGCGCAGCCAGTCCTCCATCGACAGGCCATTGCCCTTGGACTTGGAGATCTTCTGCGAGTTTTCGTCCAGGAAGAGCTCGTAGTTGAAGCCTTCGGGGGGAACACCGCCCAGCGCCTTGCAGATCTGAGCCGAGGCCTTGACCGAGTCGATCAGGTCCTTGCCGCTCATCTCGTAGTCGACGCCCAGGGCCGTCCAGCGCATGGCCCAGTCCGGCTTCCACTGCATCTTCACATGGCCGCCGGTCACCGGGACCTCGACCTTCGATCCGTCCTCGTCCTGGAAGACGATCGTGCCCTTCTCGACATTACGTTCCAGGGTCGGGACCTGCAGCACCTTGCCGGTCGAGGGGCTGATCGGCAGGAATGGCGAGTACGAAGCCCGGCGCTCCTCGCCCAGGGTCGGCAGCATGACCTTCTGGATGGCGTCGAAGCGCGCCAGGGCGGTCAGCAGGGTCTCGTCGAACTTGCCGCCCTTGTAGCACTCGGTCGACGAGACGAACTCGTAGTCGAAGCCGAAGCCGTCGAGGAAGGCGCGCAGGCGGGCGTTGTTGTGGGCGCCGAAGCTGTCGTGGGTGCCGAACGGGTCGCGGACCACGGTCAGCGGCTTGCCCAGGTCCTCGATCAGCGGCTGCTTGTTCTCGATGTTGTCGGGAACCTTGCGCAGGCCGTCCATGTCGTCGCTGAACGCGATCAGCCGCGTGGGGATGGCGTCGTCGACCAGGGCGCGGAAGGCATTGCGCACCATGGTCGTGCGGGCCACCTCGCCGAAGGTGCCCAGGTGGGGCAGGCCCGACGGGCCATAGCCGGTCTCCAGGATCACGGGCCGGGCCAGCGCCGGGAAGGTCTTCACCGCCTCGTCGGCCTTGCCCGAATGGATCAGGACCGAGGCGAGGTCGCGCTCGGCGTCGGACAGGCGCAGGCGCAGGATACGGGCGAGCAGGGCGCGCGCCTGCTCGAACGGCCAGGATCGTGCGTCGCGGGCGAGGGGGGAGAGGCCTTCAAACATGGCGCGGGGTATAAGCGGTGTAGGCGACCGAGGCTAGGTTTCCAGTGAGGATCGGCCTGGCTTTTGGATCTCGGCCGCTCCAGTTCACCCTGGATCCGGCGGCTTCAGCGCCTGGTCCGGATCGTCGTCGACGACTATCGCCAAGGTTTCGGCGGGTTTGGCGGGGCTCGCGGAGGGCGGGCTGCTCTGGGGACCTGCGAGCCTGGCGATCGTCTCGATGAGATCGCCCGCGACGATCGGCTTCGTCAGAAAGGCGTCGGCGCCGGCCCCCATCCCGGCCGTTTCGTGTTCCGGCAAGGCGTTCGCGGTCAACATCACGATCGGTGTCGCGGCCGCGCCGGCGTCCCATTCGGCCTTGCGGATGTGGGTAATGGCCTCCAGGCCGCCCATGTTGGGCATCTGCATGTCCATGAGCACCAGGTCGTAGCCGCCAGGCCGGAAGCGCGCGACCGCCTCCCGTCCATCGACGGCCATGGTCAGTTCCACGTCCAGGCCATCGAGCATCAGGCCGACCACGCGGCGATTGATGTCGTGGTCTTCGGCCAACATGATTTTCAGTGTTCGCCCCGCCGCCAGGACCGGTTCGGCGCGGCCTTGCGGCGGGGGTGAGCGATCGTCGACCGGCGCCACGGCGAGGGGCAGGCGCACCGTGAAGCGCGATCCCTCGCCGGGTGTGGAAACCGCCTCGATCTCTCCGTTCATCAGGCGCGTCAGGGCCAGCGAGATCGACAGGCCAAGGCCCGTGCCGCCGAACTTCCGGGTGATCGAGCCATCGGCCTGAGCGAAGCGTGCGAAGAGGCGTCGACCGGTCTCCGCGTCGAAGCCGATGCCGGTGTCGGCGACCGCCAGGCTGAGCGCCTGCTCGCCGTCGATCTCGGCGCCGGCTTCGGCGCTCAGCTCGACCCGGCCCCGATCGGTGAACTTGACGGCGTTCGAGATCAGGTTGCCGAGGATCTGCTTCAGGCGCGCCGCGTCGCCGACGTACCGGTCGGCCACGGCTGGCGCGATCCGAAGCTCCAGGGTGAGGCCCTTTTCCTCGGCCTTGGCCCGAAACAGTTCGACGATGGCCCGGCAGGTCGCCCGAAGATCGAAGCTTTCGGCGTGAATGGCCAGTTCCCCCGCCTCGACCCGCGCCAGGTCCAGGACATCGTTGAGCAGGACTTGCAGGGAATCGGCGCTGGTTTCGACCAGTTGCACCATCTCCCGCTGACGCTCGGCCAGGTCGGTGCGGGCGAGGGCTCCGACGACGCCGATTATGCCGTTCATCGGGGTCCGGATCTCATGGCTCATATTGGCCAGGAATTCCGACTTGGAGCGACTGGCCGCCTCGGCTTTTTCCTTGGCCTTGCGCACGGCCGCATAGGCGCGCTCCAGCCGTTGGGCGCTGCGGTTGCGCACGCTGAGCGCGGCGGTGGCGGGGACGGCCGCGGCGAAGGCCGAGGCGATGAACAGCTGGATCATGAACTGCTGGCGATAGGGGTCGGCGGGGGCCATGAAGGCGACAGGCCCGTGTCCGTTGGCGGTCAACGCCATGGCGATGACGCCAGCCGTCAGCACCGAGGCGTAGACCCAGCCCGGCCCCGCGCGGAACGCCATCAGCACCAGGGCCGGCATGACGACCGTCAGGGCGATGAACTGGTCGCTGGTGAAGGATACGATCGTCAGGGCGATCGTGAGCAGGAGCAGCAGAAAGCGCTCGAGGCGCGGGCCGGCCGCCGCATTGAACAGCCGCCTTTGCTTGAACGGCAACAACGCCGCCGGTGTTGCGATCAGCAGGCCAAGACCGTCCTCCAGCGCCCACTGCAGCCACGCATGGGCGAAGTCAGCGAAGGACCCGTCGATCAGCCCGGCCAGAATCTGGCCGACCAAGGCTTCCAGGGCCGCCGCGAAGGCGGCGATCAAGGTGAAGATCAACAGGCGTCTGGCGCGCGAGAGGTCCAGCGCCGCGCCGCAGAAACTGCGCGTCAGCATCGCTCCGCCGAAGGCCAGCGCCTGGTTCAGGCCGCTGAACAGCACCGCGTGCGTCAGGTCGATCCGGCCGATCCAGTTGTGGGTGAGGTCGACCGTGAAGCAGGCGAGGCAGAAGCCGATACCAAGCCGTGGCGGCAGCACCAGGATCGCCGCCAGCAAAATGCCGTTGGAGGGAAAGAAGGCGACGGCGTCGCTGATGTCGCGACAGAACAGCCAAATGCATAGCTCGATGGCGACATAGGCCAGGAACAGCGCCGCCGCGGTCCGCAGGCCGCGCCGTTGATCGGCCGACCGATAGAGGCGAACGCGAACGGCCATGCAGAGGCATCCTTTCTTGGGCTCGAGGGTGCGGCGAACGTCGCCGGTTCTGGGCGGCCCTGTCGAGCCGAACGTTCGACCCCTGTGGCCTTGGATGTCGTTCAGCGCCGAGCAAGCCCCGGCCATTGTGCCTGGAATTCTTCCCGATGAGTCGGGCCGACGAGTCGAGCGCGAGGGTGTCGGGCTTCAAAGGATTGCGCGCGGTGATGGCCCGTCCTCCCACCGGGTCCTATGGCGCAGGAGAGTGGCGGCAAGGTCAAGGAACGGTAAAATCCGAGGGGGCGCTTTGTCGCATCCGGCGCGGCGCGACCTTGCTTTGACTAGGCAGGGCCGCCGGGGGTCATGGGGGTTGACCAAGCGCGGGCGAGGAAAGTCGTCGACCAGGGCAAGGGCGCGGCGCAAGAGGCGGCGCGAAATCGAGTCTCGACGTCGCGACCGTGAAGCGCGCACAATCCGGTTCGCCGGGCCTGCCGAGCCTCCTTGGCCCTAGCCGATGGCGTTCAGTCTTCTATTGGGGGTTTTCATGCGCCAGGCATGGTCGCGCGCCTTGGTTTCCGCGCTCTCGGCCGTGATCCTGTTCATGAGCGCCGCGGAGGCCCAAGCCCAGGCTCCCGAGGCCGACCATCCCGTTCGTGCGCTGCCGATCAAGTCCGTCGAGGCCATCGACCAGGTCTGGTCGGGCCACAAGGTCGGCTTCGCCCTGACCGCCAGCGCGACACGGATCTACGCCGGCTACTATGACGCCAACCGGCAGCTGACGATCGCCCAGCGCGACAGGGCCGGAACCGCCTGGACCTATGTCAAGCTCGATACCTGGCTGGGATGGGACAGCCACAACTACGTCGCGATGGCGGTGGATCCGGCCGGACAGTTGCACGTCATGGCCAACATGCATTCCGAGCCCCTGATCTATTTCAGCACGACCGGGACCGGCGACGCCCGCGATCTTCGGCGGCGGCCCAACATGATCGGACCCGACGACGAGGCCCGCGTCACCTACCCGATGTTCCTGCACGACGCCGGCGGCCGCCTGATGGTCAAGTATCGCTCCGGGCGGAGCGGGTCCGGCGACGAGATCTATAATGTCTTCGATCCCGCGACCCATGCTTGGCGACGCCTGCTCGACGCGCCGCTGGCCAGCGGCGAAGGCAAGCGCAACGCCTATTTCGTCGGGCCGGTGCTGGGGCCCGACAAGATGTTCCATATCGTCTGGGTCTGGCGCGACTCGCCCGACGCCGCGACGAACCACGATCTGAGCTATGCCCGCAGCCGCGACCTGATCCACTGGGAGCGGTCGGATGGCGCGTCCCTGACCCTTCCCATCACGCTGGGCCAGGCCGAGATCGTCGATCCGGTTCCCGTACGGGGCGGCATGATCAACAACAATACCGTGCTGGGCTTCGATTCCGCCGGCCGGCCGATCATCACCTACCACAAGTTCGACGCGGCGGGAGACACGCAGATCTGCCTGGCGCGGCGCGAGGCCGCCGGCTGGCGTCGCGCGCAGATCAGCCGCTGGAAAGGCTTTCGCTGGGATTTCGGCGGCGCTGGCAGCCTGGCGGGCCAGGTGTCGGTCGGCGGCGCCCAGCCCGCGGGGACGGGGCGACTGCTGGTGCCGGTGATCCGCGAGGGGCGATCGCTCGAACTGGTCGTGGACGAGGCTTCGCTGGCCTTCGTGGAGGAGCGTCCCACGGCGAGCCTCGCCGACCAGCTGGCCGGCAAGTTTCCGCCGCCCGCGGACATGCGGTTCAACGTGCTGCCGCTTTCGATCGGACCGGTCGAGACCTACGCGCTGGTCTGGGCCACGCGCCCTCCGAACCGTGACCGGCCCACCGAGGATATCCCCGCCGCGACCACCCTGCGCCTGGTGGAGCTCCAGGCCGGGCGGCCTTGATACGACCCCTGCCGGGACCTTCCGAAAGGGCGTGACTCGCACCCGACGCGTGCCGCTGGCGTTCCTTCGTTCCAAATCTTCGCGTGGAATGTCGTGAATCGAAACGTTGCTTGTTCGGCGTGGGGCGCGCACATGGCATGATGGGTTTGAAGTTCAGGGATCTGAACGCGTTCGGTCAAAAGAGTCTGTTCCGATTTTTGGACTTGTGTTTCAGAAATCTATTTGTCAGATAAATGAGCAAGGCTGAGTGGGCGACGGGAAGGCCGATGCCGACAGTCAAGGGCGCAGCCCACCCCGGCGGCCGGTCGAACAGGGTCCAGGATCTCAGGCTTTGACGTACGACAAGGTTTTCTACGCCACCCATCCCGCGATGATGGCGGGGGCGAGTAATCAAGACCTTCGCGATCGGTACCTGATCGAGAGCCTGTTCGTCGCCGGCGCCGTCAAGCTCAACTACCTGCATCAGGAGCGCCTGGTGATCGGCGGCGCCGCGCCGCTGGACGCGGCGATCCGCCTGCCGGCTCAGGCCGAGCCGCCATCGCTGGCCGGGCAGCCGCTCCTGGCGAGCCGGGAGATGGGCGTCGTCAATGTCGGCCAGGGCGCGGGCCGTGTCGTGGTTGACGAACAGGCTTTTGTTCTGGAGCCGCTCGACGCGCTCTACATCACGCGCGGCGCGGTCGATGTCCGGTTCGAGAGCCTCGACGCGGCCTGTCCCGCCCGATTCTACCTGGCCTCGACGCCCGCCCACGCCGCCTTCGAAACCAAGGCGTTGTCGACCTCGGCGGCCATCCCCCTCGAACGCGGGGCGCGCGAGACGGCCAATCATCGGATCATCTACCAGCTGGTCGTGCCCGGCGTTTGCGCCTCGGCCCAGCTGCTGCTGGGCCTGACCATCCTGCAGCCGGGCAGCGTCTGGAACACCATGCCGCCGCACCTGCACGACCGTCGCTCGGAGGCCTATTTCTACTTCCGACTCGGGACGGACGAGCGGGCGCTTCATTTCATGGGCGAGCCCAGCGCCACGCGGCATCTCGTCGTCGCCAACGAGCAGGCGGTGATCTGCCCGCCCTGGTCGGTCCATAGCGGCGTCGGCACCGGCAGCTACGCCTTCATCTGGGCGATGGGCGGCGAAAACCTCGACTACGACGACATGAATGTGCTCGACATCTGCCAGCTGCAATGAGGACGACGCCTCGTGACGGGGCGGGAACAACAAGAAGGGCGCGGGTGAACCCGGCCTGACGGAGGAAGCGATGAAGTCTGTTTTCCGCGCTGTGGTCGGGGTCGCGGCGTCGCTGGCGACGTTCGCGCCCCTGGCCGCGACGGCCGCCCAAGCGCCGCCGGCGTCCTCCCAGGTCGCGCCCGTTCCCTATGCGCGGGCCGACGTGCTGCGCTTGGCCGAGAAGGTCGCGGACTACCAGCTGGCCACCATGGCGGCCGGCTACATCCCGCCGAACACCTCGCGCGATACGGCCGACGCTAAGGGATGGGTTCAAGGCGCTCTGTTCGTCGGGCTGCGCGACCTCGCCGACCGATCCGAAAACCCGGCTTATCGCCAGGCGATCCTGGCGCGCGGCCTGGCCAACCAGTGGGAACTGGGCAAGCGCTTCTACCACGCCGACGACCACGTGATCGGCCAAGCCTATCTGTGGGCCTCGCGCCATGGCGGCGGCGAGGCGGCGATCGGGCCCCTGCGGCAGCGGTTCGACGCCATCTTGGCCTATCCGCCGAAGGTGGGGCTGGAGCACGCCGAATATACCGACCCGCGCGGCGTCGACTGCGACCAGCGCTGGTGCTGGAGCGACGCCCTGTTCATGGCCCCGGCGACCTGGTTCGAACTGAGCGTCGTCACGGGCGATCCGCGCTACGCGGCCTATGCGCGCAAGGAGTTCGCCGCCGTCACCGACTTCCTCTACGACAAGGACGAGCACCTCTACTATCGCGACTCCCGGTTCTTCGCCCGGCGTGGTCCGAACGGCGAGAAGGTGTTCTGGAGCCGGGGCGACGGCTGGGTGTTCGCCGGCCTGGCCCGCATCATCCCGCTCCTGCCGCCGGGCGATCCCGACCGCGCGCGGATGGAGACGGTGTTCAAGGAAATGGCCGGCAAGCTGAAGGTGATCCAGAAGCCCAATGGCTACTGGTCGCCCTCCCTGTTGTCCGATCCCGCCAAGTCGCCGCCGGAATCCAGCGGCACGGCCTTCTTCACCTATGGCATGGCGTGGGGCGTCAAGAACGGGTTGCTCGACCGCGCCGGCTACGAACCCGTCGCCCGGAAGGGCTGGATCGCCCTGACGCGCGCGGTGCACCCAGATGGCAAGTTCGGCTACGTGCAGCCGGTCTCGGATCGCCCGGAAAGCGTCAGCTACGACGACACCCAGTTCTACGGCGTCGGCGCCTTCCTGCTGGCGGCGACGGCGATGGCCGATCTCGATCTCAAGCCGGCGCGATAGGGGAGCGACCATGCACAAGCGCGATTTCATGAAGGCGGCGCTGGTCGGCGCCGCGTCCCTGGGCGGCGGCGGGGCCGCGAGCGCGGCTAAGCCGGCCTCCGCGCCGATCGGCGACCGCGCCTACATGGCCGGGCTGCTGGAGAAGATCGCCAGCCCGGTGCTGTCGGCGATGTCCAGCGGCGAGCTGAAGAGGACCTTTCCGCTGGAACTCAGCCCGACCTGGGACGGCCGCGAGTCCGGCGTGGCCTATCTCGAATGCTTCGGCCGCATGATCTCGGGCCTGTCGCCGTGGCTGGCCCTGCCCGAGGACGCCACCGCCGAGGGCAAGGTCCGCAAGCGGCTGACGGAGCAGGCGCTGCAGAGCTATGCCCATGCCGTCGACCCGAAGAGCCCGGACTACCTGCTCTGGCGCGGCCACGGGCAGGCCCTGGTGGATTCGGCCTATTTCACCCAGGCCCTGCTGCGCGCGCCCAAGGCCCTGTGGGAGCCGCTGGACGCGACGACCAAGGCGCGCATCGTCGAGGAGATCAAGGGCCTGCGCCGGGTCAATCCGCCGTTCATCAACTGGCTGCTGTTCGCGGCGATGAACGAGGCCTTCCTGCTGCAGATCGGCGAGGAGTCGGACCCGATGCGGCTCAATACGGCCGTGCGCAAGATCGACGAATGGTACATCGGCGACGGTTGGATCAAGGACGGGTCGACCTTCCACTTCGACTATTACGGCTCGTTCGTGATGCACCCGATGATGATCCAGGTGCTGGAAATCATGGAGGCCAACAAGGCGCCGTTCTGGAAGGATGACCTGACCAAGTGGCGCGAACTGGCCGTCAAGCGCGCCCAGCGCTACAGCGAACATCTGGAGCGGTTCGTCTCGCCCGAAGGGACTTTCCCGCCGTTCGGCCGCTCGCTGACCTATCGCACCGCGGTGTTCCAGCCGCTGGCGCTGCTGGCCTGGCGCAAGGCCTTGCCGGCCAAGCTGTCCGAGGGGCAGGTGCGTTCGGCCCTGGTCGCCGCGCACAAGGCGGTCTTCAACCAGCCCAGTAACTTCACCCCGGAGGGGTTCCTGACCATCGGCTTCGCCGGACACAACCCGGCCCTGGGCGACTGGTATTCGAACAACGGCAGCATGTACATCACCACCGAGGGCTTCCTCGCCCTCGGCCTCCCGGCGTCCGACAGCTTCTGGACCGCGCCGGCCCAGGCCTGGACCCAGAAGCTGGCCTTCGCGGGCCAGCCGTTCCAGAAAGACTACGCCGTCGACTACTGAACCGGAACGGCGGGCTTGGGCGGTCATTGCATTTTGTCCACGGGATCGTATCACTATCCGGTACGGCTCGCGGCAATGTCGCCGTGGCGCCCGCTGAATGGTTGATATGACGGACATCGTCCCCACGGATGCGGAGGAGGCCGGCTCGTCGCGCACGAGCGCCGGAGCCCAGACTCTTTTCAAGGGGCTGGAGGTGCTCAGCCGGGTCGCCAAGGGCGACACGACCCTGGGCAAGATGGCCAAGTCCCTGGACCTGAACAAGACGACCGTCCATCGCCTGGCCTCGACCCTGGTCGAGGCGGGCTTCCTGTCCTTCTCGCCCCGTGAAGGTTATGCCCTGGGGACCAAGCTGCTGGAGTTGGGTTACGCCGCCTCCCAGCAGATCACCCTGACCCGGGTGAGTCACGACCACCTGCGTCAGCTGTCGCTCGACACCGGCGACACGGTGAATCTTGGCGTTCTCGACCGTGACCAGGTGCACTACATCGACAAGATACCCGGGACGCGGCGCATCGAGGTGCGTTGCGTCATTGGCGAGCGCCAGCCCCTGCGGCACACCGGCCTGGGCAAGGCGCTGCTGATGGACGAGGGCGAGGACGTCCTGCGCGAGGTCTTCCTGCGCGAGGCCGCCGTTTTCCCGCGCTACCGCTACGATCTTCGCCAGTGGCTGGAGATCATGGGCCGGTACCGTGCGCTGGGCTACGCGCTCGATCTCGACGAGAACGAGGATCACATCCGGTGCGTCGCCGCGCCGATCCGCGATATGGGCGGCAAGATCATCGCCGCGGTCTCGGTGTCCTCGATCGCCCAGTACATGGATGACGCCCGGATCGAGACGGTCGCGGCCTACGTCAAGGAAACCACCCAGAAGATCAGCGCCGAGTTCGGCTACCGCTGAGGCTGGTTCCATTTGGGGGAGCGTGGCCGGTGGAGGGCCCTGCTTTCCCGCGCCTGAGGCCTGCCGTCATGTTGCTGTCACGCAACATCGGTCGCTCAAACAGGCTTGGGCCTGAAAAATCATACAAATGACGTTCCCATATGTGTTGCATCGCTTCGCTATGTGTTACGCCTTGGGTCAGAAGCGAAAACGCTCGACCGTGAGGAAACATGCAGGACCGATGATGCGGAACTCAACCGCCTAGACGCCCGGACAGCGTCTGTTCTCGATTTTGAAACGCGCCGCCCTTGGGCGGGCAGCCCCCTCGACCCGTCGAGTGGGGACGGGATTTGCGCGGCCAAAAATGCGCCGCGAGGGGAGGGAACCATGAAGAAGCAACTGTTGCTGACGACGATTCTGGCCGTGGGCATGGGCGCCGCCACGGCGGCCTGGGCCCAGGATGCGGCCACGGCGAGCGACACCTCGGCCAACAAAGAGACGGCTCGCGACGCGGCGCACGACACCGTCGACGAGGTGGTCGTCACCGGCTTCCGGTCTTCGCTGCAGAAGTCGCTGGGGCTGAAGAAGGAGGCGATCGTAGTCCGGGACTCGATCGTGGCCGAGGACATCGGCAAGTTCCCCGAGGCCAATGTCGCCGAAGCGCTGCAGCGCATTCCGGGCGTCTATCTGAGCCGCGACGGCGCCTCGAACGAAGGCCAGCGGATCTCGATCCGCGGCCTGGGCTCGGACTACAACGTCACCACCATCAATGGCGCGCCGGTCCGCACGACTTCGTCCAGCAACGTCGGCGGCTCGTCGCGCGACTTCAACTACGATGTCTTCGCCTCCGAACTGTTCGGGCGCGTGGACTTCTACAAGACGCCGCTGGCCGAGCTGGAAGAGGGCGGGATCGGCGGCGTCGTCGACCTGCAGACGCCACGGCCGTTCGATCATCCGGGACGCGCGATCCGCTACCAGGTCGTGGGGTCCTACAACGACAAGTCCAAGCACCTGGACCCGGCCGGCTTCGCGCTGTTCTCCAACACCTGGGGCAATTTCGGCGCGCTGCTGGCCGTGGCGCATTCCAAGAGCGTCAACAACCGCTCGGGTTTCGAGGCCACCGGCGGCTACAACAGCCACGCCCTGGGTAGCCAGTCGCCCAACAAGGGTCCGTTCGCGGTGACGCTGGATTTCGCCGATCCCCGCTACAATCCCGGCGGCCTGACGCGCGCCCAGATCGAGAACGGCTATCTGCCGCGCTTCTACCGCTACTACGGCGGCGAAAACACCCGCAAGCGCGACGGCGCGGTCGCATCGCTGCAATATCAGAACGAAAAGCTGAACATCAGCGTCGATGGGCTCTATTCGAAGCTGACGGACTCGCTGGACGAGTACACCTTCGGCCTGCCCATCCGAAACTCCAAGACCACCAACACTGCGGCCCAGCCGGGCGCGCCGGGCCACAATGGCCTGGTGCCCATCAACGTCACCCTGGATCCGGAGTCGAACCTGCTGGAGGGCACGTTCGGCAACACGTCCTATCTGGGCGAGAGCTACTTCTACAACGCCGAGACCAAGTTCAAGATGGTCTCGTTCAACGCCAACTATCAGTTCACGGATCGCCTGAAGCTGACGGCGCAGGGCAGCCTCAGCAAGAGCGACGCCTTTTTCACCGGCAACCGCCTAGTCTCCAACCTCTATGGCGTGACATCGACGATCGATTACACCGACGACCACGTCTATCCGGCCCTGTCGGCGCCCGGCGTCGACTTCACCAACCCGGCCAACTACCAGGACTTCGGCGTCGGCTTCGACTGGCGGCGCGAGGTCGACAGGGAAAAGACGGCCAAGATCTTCGCCGAATACGACTATGGCCTGTTCGGCGTCGAGGGCCACCTGAAGGGCGGCTTCTCCTACGTCTCGACCCAGAAGGACACCACCAAGCGCAACGCCACGGCCGCCGGCACCGCCAAGGTCAACGCCATCGGCGCCGCCGGACTGCGCTCACAGATGCTGCACGAGGTGCCGCTCGACAACCTGGTGATCGGGGCGGGCTATCCCCAGGAATGGGCGACGTTCAGCCGCGACTACATGATGAACACCTTCGATCCGATCGGCACGGCCAGGGCCACGCCGATCGACTTCAACGCCAGCTTCGGGGCCGAAGAAGAGGTCAAGACCGCGTTCCTGCAAACCGACCTCAAGGGCCAGGTCTTCGACCGCGACCTGCGCGTCAACGCCGGCCTGCGCTATTCCGAAACCAGCACCCATATCGACAACTATCTGCGCCAGACGAACGGGACGGTGACGACCTATGTGCCCAACCAGGCCGACGGCTCGTACAAGAACACCCTACCCTCGGCCAGCTTCGCCTATGACCTCACCGACAAGCTGATCTGGCGGGGGTCATGGGGCAAGACGATCACGCGCGCGTCGCTGTCGATCATCGCCGCCAACACGGTCATTCCGAACATCTACGACACCCGCGCGACCTCGGGGAACCCGGACCTGCTGCCGCAGACCTCGAGCAACTACGACACCGGCCTGGAGTGGTATTTCGGGCGCGGCGGCATCCTGAGCGCCGGATTCTTCTGGAAGGAACTCAAGGACACCACGGTGTCGACCACGACCACCGTGCCGTTCTCGTCCCTGGGTTTGCCCGACACCGCCCTGGCGCCGATCTTCCAGAACCCGTCGACGGGCAAGGTCGATCCAAGCCTGCCGATCACCCTGGCGACCTACTACAACCAGGGTTCGATCAAGCTGGACGGCTATGAACTGGCCTACCAGCAGTCGTTCGACTTCCTGCCGGGTTTCTGGAGCGGCCTGGGCGCCCTGGCCAGCTTCACCCACGTCAACACGTCCGGCTACGACTACACCACCACGGGCGGGAAGATCCTCAACGTCAATACCGTGCCGAAGTATTCGTACAGCCTGACCGGCTATTACGAGAAGGGGCCGTTCGGAGTTCGTCTGTCCTACAACTACAAGGCCAAGAACATCATCGAGACCACCAACAACGGCTCGGACCTGCAGCGCTGGCATGCCGGGTCCGGCTTCCTCGACGGCAATATCAGCTACAAGATCAACGACAGCATCGAGGTGCGCCTGGACGCGCTGAACCTCACCAACGCCCTGACCTGGGATTATTTCGACGACGTCAGCGGTCGCTACGGCGATGGCCGCAAGACGCGCATGGACTACGCCAAGTTCAATGGCCGGACGATCAAGTTCGGCGTTCGCGGCAAGTTCTAGGACTTGGCGGGAATAGGGCTCCAGCGGGAAGGTCCTCGCCTTCCCGCTGGAGCCTGGCGTGGAAAGCGGAGGCCAGTTCTCCGCAAGCGCGATGCGACGCCAAGAATCCGGAGCAAGCCGTGCGATCACCCTATCGCGCGGCTTGCCTTGGCTATAGCCCGGCGAGACCCGCATGGCGGGATGACGGCTGGAATGTCGGGCGCGAAGGTTTCAGGTCAGGCGCCGAAGGACGACCTCGGCCTTGACGCCTTCTTCGAAAAGCTGGCTGCTGGCGTCCAAGGCGTAGACGAAGCACCGCTCTTCGAACGGACTGGCGAAGATGACTTCGCCGTCCTGTTCGACACGCCAACCTTCATGCCACTCGACGACAGACAATGTTTGCATGGCTTGTCACGCTCATTTTCGCATGTTGCGCGTGCTGAGATAAATCACGGGTTGTGGTGGGCGTAAAGCGTCCGGGCGCGCCTGCTCGAGCGACGGTGCGCCCGCCTCAGTCGATCGTCGAGGCTGGGGCGTCCAGGCGGGCGGTCAGGCATCGGGTGACCTCGGTCAGCGCCTGCACCCTGGTGAAGCCCTCATTCTCGATCGCTCGGCGCGGCAGGTCGCCGGGCATTCCCGACCAGGCCAGCGCGTCGGACATGCCCTTTGAGTGCGACAGAACCCGTAGCGACCGTAGAAGAAATTCGGAGTCGTTCGTCGCCACGGCAAGCTTGAAAATCGCCGCCGCGGTTTCAGGCGTGTTTATCAAATCGGCCGCACCAAGTAATCGACCGCATAGCGCTTGCACGCGGGCCTCCTTCAGCAAATCATATACTAGCTTAGTCCGACAATTTACTTTTGCACGACGCCGCCGATCTTGACCATGGTTAATTTTGCAATTTTTACGTTTCCTTCTCGCGAAACACAATTGTTTACAATTGATATGGTTAAGGCGTCCTGGTCGAGAACGGAGGCGGACAGCGCCGCGTCGGAGCGTGATGTGGTTCAACGGTTCGTCACGATAGATCGCCAGGTTGTCAGCGCGGACAGACACGGGCGGCGGGCGCAAGCTGCGGCGTGCAAGGACGGGACGGCCACGCTTTGCGCGTCCAGACTTGAGACGCTGAAGCTCCGGACGTCAGGTGGGGATTTCGGCGCCTCATCGCCCAGGGTCACGCCCCAATGTCGCCCACTCGCGATGGCTTTCTGGAGACTCTCCACGGAGATGAGCGCGATCGTGACCACCGCCGCCGCCCTGACCGATCTGCTCTACCGCGTCGAGCAACACCGAAGGGCGCTGGTGACCGAGGTTCTCGGGCGCCACGACCTCAACCTCACCCAATGGGTGGCGCTTGGGACGCTCCGGAAGCGCGGCGTGTGCAGCATGACCGAGCTGGCCCAGGCCAGCGCCATCGACCGCACCTCCCTGACCCGCACCGTCGACGGCCTGATCGCCAGGGGCTGCGTCATCCGGTCCGCCTTGCCTGGTGATCGCCGCGCGGTGATCGTGCGGGTTTCTCCCGACGGCGACGCCCTGGCCAGCCGGGTCGGCGCGGAGGTCGAAGCCGTGGAAAGCCAGCTGCTTTCGGTTCTCGACCAGGGCCGCCAGGCCGACCTGGCGCACGACCTGGCCCAACTTCTATCGCCGGGGTCGTCGGCCGATCGCCCGGGCGACGCGGTCAGTCATCGTTCGCGTTCGGCTTGAGATCGAGCGCATCGAACGGCTGGGCCTCGAGCGTATTGCCGTCGTCGTCCAGGATGCACATGCGCCAGCTTCTTGGCTCGGTGAACACCTCGGGATAGTCGCGCACCAGGGCCGCCGCGAGTCGCGCGGCTTCCAGGCGCGCGGCGGCCAGGTTTCTCAGCACCATGCCCTCGGGATCGGCGAACCGCTCTGAACCTTGGGCTTCGAAATGAAAACGAGGCATTGTCACGCCCTTCTCGCGCTGCACCGAGGCGGCTCGACGCAAGGGCGGCGCCAGAATGGGCCAGGCTTCGCCCGCGAGGTGAATTTTTCGGCCTCATCCGCGTGGCGGGACGTGTCGTTCGGATACGCCGAGAGGCGTATGCCGTCTCCTTCCCGCCACGGGACCTAGAACGCTTCGGCCACGATCGTCCCGTCGGGCAGCAGGGCCGCGCGCTTGAGGCCGCTGGAGGCGAAGGGCATGGCTACCTCGCCGTTCCGGTCGACGGCGATCAGGCCGCCGTGGCCGCCAAGGTTCGCCACGCCCTGGATGGCGGCCTGGGCGGCGGCCTCCAGGCTCTCGCCGCCGAACCGCACTCGATGGGCGATCTGGGCGGCGACCGCGGTACGGATGAAGTACTCGCCCTGGCCGGTGCAGGACACCGCCGCATGGCCGTCGGCCCAGGCGCCGGCCCCGATGATCGGCGAGTCGCCGACCCGGCCCGGCAGCTTGCCGAACACCCCGGCCGTCGAGGTCGCCGCCGCCAGCCGTCCCTCGCCGTCGCGGACCACGCAGCCGACGGTGCCGGTCGGCAGGACATCCGGCGCATGGTTGGCCTCGAAGGCGCCGGCGTGGGTGAACCAGGTCGCCGGATCGGCGATCGCCTTCAGGCCCTGCTCGCGGGCGAAGGCCATGGCGCCCTCGCCGGCCAGCATCACGTGCGGCGTCTTCTCCATCACCGCCCGGGCGGCCAGGATGGGGCTCTCGAAGCCTTGCAGGGCGGCCACCGACCCGGCGCGCAGGGTAGCGCCGTCCATCAGGCTGGCGTCCAGCTCATATTCGCCGTCGGCGTTGGGCGAGGCGCCCTTGCCGGCGATGTAGAGGCCCGAGGCCTCGAGCGCGACCACGGTCTCGACGGCCACGTCCAGGGCGCTGGCCCCCGCCGCCAACCGCTCGCGCGCCGCCTCGACCAGGCCGCGCATATGGGCGATCTCGGCGCCGTAGTCATGGCCGCGCTTGGCCCCCGCGCCGCCGTGCAGGGCGAGGGTAAAACGTTTGTTTGACATTCTGCTTCCTTGGCCGTCCGGCGTGCGCTAGCGTCCGGCCGCTCTTAAAGACAAACGCAGGGAGAGGCGAGATGAAGGCGGTGCTCAGCAAGGTGGTCGGCGGACCCGAGACCCTGGTGCTGGAAGACCTGCCCGACCCCGTTCCCGGTCCCGGACAGGTGGTGCTGGAGGTCAAGGCCTGCGGCGTCAACTATCCGGACGTCCTGATCATCGAGGACAAGTACCAGTTCAAGCCCGAGCGCCCCTTCGCGCCGGGCGGCGAGGTGTCGGGCCTCGTGACGGCGGTGGGCGAGGGCGTCACGGCGCTGAAGGTCGGCCAGCGGGTGCTGGCCTCGACCGGCTGGGGCGGCATGGCCGAGCAGGTGGCGCTGGACGCCGCGCGCTGCACGCCGATCCCCGACACTATGCCGTTCGACGAGGCCGCCGCCTTCATCCTGACCTACGGCACGTCGTACTACGCCTTGAAGGACCGCGGCCGCCTGAAGGCCGGCGAGACCCTGCTGGTGCTGGGCGCGGCGGGCGGCGTGGGGCTGGCGGCGGTCGAACTGGGCAAGGCGGCCGGGGCCCGGGTGATCGCCGCCTGTTCCAGCCAGGAGAAGGTGGACCTGGCCATCCGCCATGGCGCCGACGCCGGCGTGGTCTATCCGCGGGGCCCGTTCGACAAGGACGGCCAGAAGGCCCTGGCGACCCTGATCAAGGACGCCTGCGGCCCCAACGGCTGGGATGTGGCCTATGACGCGGTCGGCGGCGACTATTCCGAGGCCACGATCCGCGCGGCCGGCTGGAACGGCCGGTTCCTGGTGATCGGCTTCCCGTCCGGCATTCCGAAGATCCCGCTGAACCTGACCTTGCTGAAGTCGTGCGACATCGTGGGCGTGTTCTGGGGCGCAGCGGTGGCCCGCGATCCCAAGGGCCACGCCCAGAACGTTCGTGAACTGATGGACCTCTACGCGGCCGGCAGGATCAAGCCCTACGTCTCCGAGCGGTTCCCGCTGGCCAAGGCCGGCGACGCCATCGCCCACCTGGCCAGCCGCAAGGCGATGGGGAAGGTCGTGGTCGTCAACGAATAATCCGCGACAACGCGACACAGGCGGACCGGCGGCCTCCGGAGCTGAAGTCTTCGAAGGCGCCGGTCCGCGTGTGGCGTCAGTTGCTTAAATGGTGAATCGTCGTCCCGCGATCAACTTCAAGGTTAAGTCTCGCTAATCATCCTTCTTGGCAAAAGGCTAAGCCTGTTCCTGTAGACCTGTGCTCCAAGTCGTCGGAGCCGGGTCAAGATGTTTCTTCCAGCGAGAGACGCCTCCTCTCCAGAGGTGCGTCAGAACTTCCGCATGAACCGCCGCCCCGAGGAGCGCGTACAAGTGCTCGGCGGGTCGATGGACCTGGTCCGTCCAGAGGAAGTCTTCCACTTCGTGGCCGGCAAGATCGCCGCGCGCGAAAGCGCCGTGGTCGCCAACCATAACCTCCACAGCCTGTACCTGATCCGCAAGGACGAGAAGATCGCCGAGTTCTTCCGTACGTCCGACCTGATCGAGGTCGATTCCGTGCCGCTGATCTTCTGGGCGCGCATCGTCGGTCGGGCCAGCCGCCGTTTCCATCGTTGCACCTATCTGGACTGGCGCGACGCCTTCTGGGAGCGGGCCATCCAGGAAAACTGGAAGGTGTTCTTCGTCGGCGGCGCCCCGGGGGTCGGCGAGAAGGCGACCGCGAGGATCTTGGAAGACTGGCCGGGCGCGCGGATCCGCACGCATCATGGCTATTTCGACGTCGCCTCCGGCTCGGCTGAGAACCAGGCGGTGGTCGACGCGATCAACGACTATCGGCCCGACATCGTGCTGGTCGGCATGGGCATGCCGCGTCAGGAGGTCTGGGTGTTGGAGAACCAGGCCAAGCTGGGTCCCTGTGTGACCTTCACGGTCGGCGGAGCGTTCGACTACGAGGCCGGCGTCCAGCGTCCCTCGCCCCGCTGGATGGGGCAGGTGGGCATGGAGTGGCTGTTCCGGCTGGTGGTCGATCCGCGGCGCCTGTTCACTCGGTATTGCGTAGAACCGTGGCACCTGATGGGCCCGGCCTTGCGGGATGTGCGTCGCGCCTTGGCGCGACAGGCCGTTTCCAGTAAAACTGCGGATGCTCGCGCGGAGTATGTGCGAGCGTCGGATTTGGCGCGCTCTGATGTTCTGGGGGGACAATGAGCCTGAAAATCTACATCCCGTCGCCTCGCCGAAAGACCGAGCGGCCCAATATCGCGCAACGCGTCGCGGCGATCCTTGGCCTGGCCGGGCTCGTCCTGGCCTGGGCCGTCGTTCTGCTGCCCTGCGCGATCTGGCTGCTGTTCAACCTGGTGTTCAACCGGCCTCAGCCGTCGCCGGCCAACCAACAAGCCTGAACGCTGTTCACTTAGTCCTGGCCAGGCGCGTCCCGTCGCGCCAGGATGGTCGCGCCTGACGCAGCGACCCGCCTTCCAGAGGTCGCGCGCGGCCAAAGGGAGCGCGCGCATGGCGGGACGTCTGGACGGCAAGGTCGCGGTGATTACCGGCGGATGCTCGGGCATCGGGCTGGGAACGGTGGAGCTGTTCGCGGCCCAGGGCGCGAAAGTCGTCGCCGCCGACCTGCAGGTCGAGAAGGGCGAGATGCTGGAGCAGCGTTTCCCCGGCCAGGTCCGCTTCGCTCCTTGCGACGTGACCCACGAAAGCCAGGTCGCCGCCGCCCTGGCCCTGGCCCAGGACGCCTTCGGCGGCCTCGACATCCTGTTCAACAACGCCGGCCATGGCGGGGCGCCCAATGGCGTGGCCGACATGACCGCCGAGGGCTGGGACGCCACCTTCGCCCTGCTGCTGCGCGGACCGGTTCTGGGCATGAAGCACGCCCTGCCCCTGATGCTGAAGCGCGGCGGCGGCAGCATCATTAACACCGCCTCGATCGCCGGTCTCCAGGCGGGCTTCGGACCGCTGGCCTATTCCACGGCCAAGGCCGCGGTGATCCATATGAGCAAGTGCGCCGCGGCCGAGCTGTCGCCGCTGAAGGTCCGGGTCAACGCGATCTGCCCCGGCCTGATCGCCACCTCGATCTTCGGGGCGTCGATGGGCCTGTCGCGCGAGGTCGCCGACCAGATGGCCGCCCGGGTGGCCGAGGTCGGGCCGAAGATCCAGCCGATCCCCAAGGCGGGCCTGCCCGACGACATCGCCCGCGCGGCGCTCTACCTGGCCAGCGACGATTCCGAGTTCGTGACCGGCACGCACATCGTGGTCGACGGCGGCGTCACGATCGGCGGCCGGCACGCCTGGGACCACGCCGCCCCGTCGCCGCTGCTGTCGGCCATGGGGATAACCCCCGAACAGGCCGAGCAGATGCGGGCGGCGCTGATCGCCTCGCAAGGCCAGTGACGCCCAACCTGCGCGGTGCGCTGTGGATGCTGGCCTCGGCGGTTCTGTTCACGGCCATGACCATCCTGATCAAGTTCCTGGGGAGCGGCTATCCGGCCGCGCTGCAGACCTTCTACCGGCAGTTGGCGGGCGCGATCATCCTGCTGCCGCTGGTGGCCCGCGACTGGCGCGGCGCCCTGCGCACCACGCGGCCAGGCATCCTGGTCTTCCGGTCCAGCGCCGGGGTTCTGGCGATGATCCTGGCCTTCTACGCCTATCAGGAACTGCCGCTGGCCGACGCCAACGCCCTGTCGTTCACCCGCACCCTTTGGCTGGTTCCGCTGGCGGCGCTGGTGCTGGGCGAACCGATCGGACCCTTGCGCATCGCCGCGGCCCTGGTCGGTTTCGCCGGGGTGCTGATCATGCTGAGGCCCGGCGGCGGCGACGCGGCCCACTGGCTGGGTTGGCCGCAGGCCGCCGCCCTGGCTTCGGCGCTGCTGTTCGCCCTGACCATCACCGGCATGAAGGTGATGACCCGTGACCATTCGCCCTTCACCTTGCTGGTCTATGCGGCCGGTCTGGGCCTGGCGTTCTCGATCCCGCCGGCCCTGTTCGTCTGGCGCTGGCCAAGCTTGCCGGACCTGGGGTTGCTGGCCCTGATGGGCGTGATCGGGACGCTGACCCAGGGCTGCTACATCAAGGGCATGCAGGCTGGCGAGGCGGCGGTGATGGCGCCGATCGACTATACCCGTCTGGTGTTCGCGGTGGTCGCCGGCCTGGTGCTGTTCCATGAGACGCCCAGCCCGGCGGTGCTGGCGGGCGCGGCGATGGTCGTGGCCTCGACCCTGTTCATCAGCTGGCGCGAGCACCAGCTGTCGCGCCGGGCGCGCGCCTAGAGCCTTTTGGCCTCACATGGAATCATGTGAGGCGTCTAAAAAGGCTCTAAATCAAACATTTAGAGCGTGGCGGGCGCCGAAACCGCTCACACTTTCGGCTGCTACGCTCAGGAGCGCATGCCCACGCCGACGTGGACCCACTGGGTGGGAGCGCCGGGCGCCTGGCGGTCCAGCCACTGATAGGGCGCTTCGGTCCAGGGCAGGATCCAGGGCGACAGGTTGTCGAGCACGACCTCGCCCTGGTTGGTGGCCACCAGCAGCACGGCGTGCATTTCGCCGTGGAAGGTGCGGACGATGGCGATCGACAGGGCCTCGCCCGGAGCGCCCGCCTCGATCAGCGCGCGCCGCTTGGCCAGCGCGTAGTCCTCGCAGTCGCCGCGCTTGACGTGGTCGACGCCAGCGGCCCAGTAGTCGGCGCGCCCGTAGGCGGCGTAGTCGTCGGAGCGGCGGATCGAACGGTTGATCTGGGTGTTGATGCGCTGCAGCTCGCGGTCGCTCAATTGGCTGACGATCGGCGGCGCCGGCTCATCCTCGACTGGCGAGACCGCGGCGTCGACGACCATCGGGTCCATCTCTTCCGTCGCCTCTTCGTCCACCAAGGTGGGCGCGATGGGTCTGAACAACGTGACGCTGGATCGCGACGCGAGCGGGCGGCTGACATAGCCCGGGTAGGCCGAGGCCGAGGCGGGGGCTTCGCTGAGTTCGGCGGTCGTGCGTCCGAACAGGGCGGCCCAGCGGGCCTGGCCGGCCCACTGGCGGATCTCCGCGAGCTTGGCCGCCTGGCTGGCGTCGATGTCGCCGCCACGGATGCCGTCCACGCACTCGATGGGTTGGCGCTGGCAGAGATCGGTGAAGCCGATCGGCGCTGCGGTAGGGGCACCCAGAGGCATGGGCGGCGCGACTTTCATCGGCGCCGCGATGGCGAGGGCGGGCGCGAACGCAAAAGCCAGGAGGCTGAGGGCGGACCGATGGCGCATGGATATTCATCCCCTGTTCGGGATCGAATATCGCAATCAAACGATAATAACGGCCGTAGAGAAATGGGTAAATGTAAGTATATGGATATAGTAAATTCCCTATAAACTAAGTAAGGGATTTACCTTAGGCGAAGCAAACTAGTTGATAAGCTTGGCTGATTGGGCGCAATAAAAAAGCCGGCGACGTTGGTGCGTCGCCGGCTTGAGGTGGAAATGGCGCCGGTCAGGCCGGGTTGGCCGAAGAGGCCACGTCCTGAGCCTCGGGGGCGGGGCGGCGACGGCGACGCTTGCGCCTGTCCATCGCCCGGAGTTGCTGGACGCTGAGGTCGGGGTGGACGCGAAGCTGATGACGCAGGCGCTCGACCATGCCCGGCAGGACGGCCGCGGTGATCCCCGCCGCATCGGCCATGAAGTCGGCGAGCGACATGTCGCGGCCGGTCAGCCCCTGCAGGAGTTCGATGGCCAGGCCCAGCGCCGCGGCGACCACGGCCAGGTCGGTCCGCCGCCGACGGGGAGCGATGATGAACAGGGCGTTGGTCACCGCGAAGAAGGCGACGGCGTGGGCTTCCTTGTCGGTGAAGCCGAACCGCAATTCGAGGTCCTGGAACGGGCCCAGCATCACGACCAGCAGGCAGGCGAACGCGATCGCGAAGAAGGCTTTGAAGCATCGTTGCAGAGTACGCGGCGTCAACATTTTGAGGTGCTCCTTACCTGCGCACCATCATCCGTCCGGCTTCAATTCCTGGTAAACCCGTATGCTTAATGTCTGATAATACTTAAGAAAGGCGGGCGTCGCCCAAAAGAAAAGCCCGCCGCCAGGTGGCGACGGGCTTTCCCGTAAGGACCTGCGGGCTCCTTAGCTCGCGTAGTACTTCTTGTACTCGTCGTAATAGTATCCGGCGTCGCCGTAGCCATGTTTGGACTGGGCGTTCATGTCGACCTGGGTCAGGGCCACGCCGGCGATCTGGGCGTTCGCCTGCTGCAGCAGGCGGACCGAGGCGCCGATGGCCCGGGCCGGGGTCTTGCGCCAGCGGGCCAGAAGCACGACCAGGTCGGTCTTGCCCGCCAGGATCCGCGTGTCGGCCAGGGCCAGCACCGGCGCGGTGTCGAGGATGATCAGGTCGAACGACGCGCGGGCGCGGGCCAGAAGCTGATCCATCGCCGGCAGGCCGAAGACGTCCTCGGTGGACGAGGCGGTGTGAGCCAGCGGCAGGACGTAGGCGCCTGAGGCCTGATCCAGCAGCACGACGCTCTCCAGCGCCGCGGTGCCGTGCAGCACCTCGGCCAGGCCCTTTTCCGGCGTCAGGCCCAGGGTCCGGGTGACGGCGCGGCGGCGCAGGTCGCAATCGAGCAACAGCACCTTGCTGCCGGCCTGGGCGGCGACGCGCGCCAGGCAGATCGAGGTGGTGGTCTTGCCTTCGCCCGGCAGGGCGGAGGTCAGGACCACGATCTTACCCTGCTGGCCTGGCACCGCGTAGAGGATCGAGGTGCGCAGCGAGCGGAAGGCTTCCGCGAAGCCGGACAGCGGTTTGCGGAGGACGTAGTCGATCGGCTGGATGCTGCGTTCGTTCGCCTCGGCGACCGACGACATCAGGGGAATCGAGGCGATGCTGGCGAGGCCGATCTTGCGTTCGACATCCTCCGAGGTCGCCAGGCCAGCGTCCATGATCTCGGCGGTGACAACCGCCGCCAGACCCGCGCCGGCGCCGACGATGATGCTCAGCGCCAGGGCCAGCATCACGTTGGGCGAGCTCTGGTGGGTGGGCGGGACGGCGCGGGACGCGATGCGGGCGTCGGCCTGCTCGACACCTTCCTGGGCGCCGGTTTGCTTATAGCGGTCCAGGAAGCTCTGATAGACGTTGCGGGCGGCTTCCGCGTTGCCCTCGAGCTCCTTCAGATGAACCGAGGCCGCGCTGTTGGCGGCCAGGGTGCCGCGGGCGCCGCCGAGGCTGCCTTCCACGGAGGCCGTGCGCTGCTGGGACACGCGGACGCGGGCTTCGAGGTTGGAGACGATGCGGCGGATTTCGGCCTGGATCTGTTGGTCGATGTCGGCCAGTTCGCGCTGGGCCCGCACCATGTCGGGGTGGCGGTCGCCGTAACGGCCGGACATCTCGGCCACCCGGCCGCTGACCACCGCGCGCTGGGCGCGCAGGTTCTGCACGACCTGGGAGCTCAGGGCTTCGCCGACGTCGTCGCCGTTGGAGCCGGCGGCCAGCTGGGCGCGGGCGGTGCGCAGGCGCGCCTCATCCTCGGCTTGCTGAGCGCGGGCCTGGGCCAGTTGCTGGTTGTAGGCCGAGATTTCCTGCTCGGTGAGCGTGGTGCCTTCCGAGCTGAGCAGGTTGTTGGCGACACGGTAGTTGGAGACGGCGGCGTCGGCTTCCTGCAGCTGGGTGCGCAGGGTGTCCAGGCGGGTGTTCAGGAAGCTGTTGGCCTGGCGAGTGGCGTCGAACTTCGCGGTCAGCTGCGACTGGAGGTAGGCGTCGGCGAACGCGTTGGCGATCGCCGCGGACTTCATGGCCGACGTCGACTGGAAGCTGATCGTGATCGAATAGGTCAGGCCCACGCGACGAACTGTCAACTGCTTGCCGACCGCGGCGATGACGGCCTGCTTCACGGCTTCGGCCGCGCCGGGCGCGGCGCGTTCGGTCGCGGCCTTCTTGCCGCCCAGGATGCTACCGATCAGGCCCGGCGACTGGAGGGTGGCGTTGAATTCCGGATCCTGGTCGAGCTTGAGGGTGTCGACGACGCTTTCGGCCAGCTGCGGCGACTTGAGGATCTCGACCTCGGTGTCGACCGTGCCCGTATCCGCCGTCAGGCCGGACAGGACCGCCTGGGAGTCGACGACCTTCTCCGTACGCGTGTTGATCATGACATTGGCGGTCGCCGTGTACATCGGCGTCTGCCGAAGCATCACGAACAGCAAGGCCGCGGCGATCACGCCGGCGACGGCCAGGAACAGCCACAAGCGACGCCGGAACGCGGCGATCAGGCGTTCAACATCGATGGTCTCGCCAGAAGACCCGCGGGCGCGGCTCGTCAGCGGCTGCGTATCAACACTGTTTTCCATTAATCTTCGCCAGATCCGTTTCTAAAGGGCTGCGCTTAGTCAATATGAACTAATACGCAGTGAAGGCGTGAGCCGCTTCCTGACAGTGGATGCATAGTTCACAGACCACCTTTCGAAAGCGTTTCTCTGTTTTTCGATCTCATCGTATGGCGAGCGCCAAGCCGGGCTCCACTAGCACACCCCTGGAACGCAAGCGAAGGGGTAAAAACGAAGTCAACCAAGTTTGGACAACAAGCGCGTCAGGATTCTGGCGCCCGGGCCTTCGAAATGGAAAAGCGCCTACGCGCTGGGCGCCGTGTAGGTTCTGTAACAGTGTAGCTTGCCGCGGCGTTCCGTTGACCGACGACTGGGAAAAGCCTGTAGGCGGTGGGCTGATGTACAGTCTCGACCAAGACCCGCTTGGGGGCTCAGGGGGGAATGTGTTCAGGAGTTGCATGATGCTTTCGGCGCTCGTCCTCGCTCTTCTGGCGTTGGCCGCGGACCAATCGGCGGGTTCCGGAGAGGTTCCGGCCAGGGTCCTGGCGCCACCGGCGGCCGAGGCGACGGCCCGGGCCTACGCCTGGCGCCCCGTGGCGATCGGCGGGGGAGGCTTCATCACGGGGTACAGCGCCGACGCAAGGGGTTTGACCCGGATCGTCAGAACCGACGTCTATGGCGCCTATCTCTGGCAGCCCGAGACGAGCCGCTGGCTTCAACTGATCACGACGGCGAGCATGCCATCCGAGGATCACAAGCCGATGACGCTGAACGAGGGCGTCTATGAAGCCGTGGTCGCGCCTTCCGATCCGGATCGGATCTACATGGCCATCCACGGCGGGGTGTACCGCTCGAGCGACCGTGGGCGCAGTTTCGTTCGGACCAGCCTGCCGCCGGTGACCTTCGACGCCAACAGCCCCTTTCGGCACTACGGCCCGTTCATGGGCGTGTCGCCCCGGGATCCGGACCTTGTGCTCCTGGGCACGCCGAACGACGGATTGTGGCGATCGGAAAATGGCGGCCGCGACTGGACCAGGATCGCGACGGCGCCTGGGGGGCTCGGCCCAGGCCGAGCGGCGCTGGGGCCCAGGCCCGGGCTGGTCGTGTGGTTCTCGCCGGACGGGGCGCAGGTCTGGGCGATGTCGGCCGGCGACGGGGTCGCGCGCTCGCTCGACGGTGGCCGAAGCTTCACGCCCCTCGTCTCGCCGTGGGACCCCCAGCCGGCCAGCCTCCGCCACGGCGCCTTCGGCCCCGACGGAGCGTTCTACGGCGTCGACCACGACCACAAGAAGATCTGGAAATTCTCGGGAGGGGCGTGGGAGGACCTGACGCGGGCGGCCGGCGTGACCCCGGCGCCGTTCGGCAGCGTCGCCGTCAATCCGGCCGACGGATCAATCTATGTCTTCGACGAAGGCGGTCACGCGATCCGCAGCGATAACGGCGGCCTGCGGTGGTCCCGCGTCCTGACCAGCGCGCGGGTCGGCAAGGGCGACCCGCCCTGGCTGCACGTGGCCGACCAGGGTTTCTTCGCCACCGGCCAGGTGGTGTTCGATCCCGTCGTTCGAGGCCGGCTCTGGAACGCCGCCGGCACGGGCGTCTATTTCGGCGATATCGCCTGGCCGCTTGGAAACATCACCTGGGAAAGCCAGGCCCGCGGCATCGAGGAACTGGTCGCCAACGACGTCAGCGCCGCGCCAGGCCAGCTGCCGCTGTTCGCGGCCTGGGACTTCGGCATCCATCGACGCGACGATCTCGAACGCTTTTCGACGGGCTATGGCCCCAAGGAACGGGTGCTGATCGCCGCGCAGCAGCTGGACTGGACGCCGGCCCAGCCCGGCTTCTTCGTCACCAACGCCTCGGACACCCGCACCGATTGCTGTTCGGAGGACGGCGACGCGGTGCTCGCCGGCTATAGCGAGGACGGCGGCCAGACCTGGTCGAAGTTCGCGACCTTGCCGCGGCCGCCCGGAACGGCGTTGTCCGATCCGTGGCGCATGGCGTTCGGGACCATCGCGGTCGCGGCCGACGATGCGCGCAATATCGTCTGGGCGCCCACCCACAACCGTTCGCCCTTCTACACGATCGACATGGGGCGGACCTGGCGGCGCGTGGTCCTGCCCGGCGAGCGGCCGCCCAACACCGGCTCGCACGCCGACTACTACTTCCACCGCAAGACCCTGGCCGCCGACAAGGTGCTGGCCCGGACCTTCTACCTGGTCCACAGCGGCGACGGCCTCAATCCGGGACTTGCCGGCCTGTGGGTCACCCGTGACGGCGGCGCGGACTGGTCGAGGGTCTACAAGGGCGAGATCGCGCCAGGCAGCCGCTACAGCGCCAAGCTCAGGGTCGTTCCCGGCCAGGCAGGTCAGCTCTTCTTCACTTCGGGCGTGTCCGGCCCGGGGGACACGGCCCTTCGGCGGTCCGTCGACGGCGGTCGGACCTGGACCGTGCTGCGCCGGGTGCAAGCAGTACACGACATCGCGTTCGGCAAGGCCGCGCCCGAACGAGATTATCCGGCCATTTATGTTACGGGGCGGATTGACGGTCGCTACGGTGTATGGCGATCGGTAGACAATGCGGTGAGCTGGGTGCGGATCGGCGAATTTCCCGTCGGTGCGCTTGATGAAGTCGTCGCCATGGATGCAGACAAGGATGTGTTCGGTCGTGTCTATCTCGGCTTTAAAGGGTCTGGATGGCGATTTGGGCAGCCTTCAGCGTGTAAACCCGAGCCTTACACGTTTGGGGACGACAAAGAGTGCTACTTTTTGGGGTCGTGAAGCGTGCATGGCCTCAATTTTGAGCCAAAATGTTTCAATGGCATTTCTTAAGGTCGAGCCTTGCTTAATACTCACCGGCAGGGAGGCTTGGCGTCCGATCCGCAGAAACCTTTTGGGGAATGATGAGGCCATGATCGACCGCCCGCTGCGTGCGGAGGCAGGATTGAGGTCGGGCCGATCAAGCCCGGCAAGGCCCCTGCGACCATGACGGCTCCAAGACTTCTTCTCGTGGCGTCCGCCGGGGGGCATTGGGTCCAGCTCTCGCGGCTGGCCGCAGCCTTCGAGGGTTTCGACGCGCAGTACGTCACGACGCTGAAGGGCGCGCGAGCGCCCTGCGGCGAACGGCCGGTCGCCGTGGTGAGAGACGGGTCCCAGACGGATCCCGTGGCGCTGCTGATCATGTTCGCGCAGTTGCTGTTCATCGTGCTGAAGTTCCGGCCGTCCACCATCGTGACCACGGGCGCCGCGCCCGGTGTCTTCGCCGTGCGGCTGGGCAAGCTGCTGGGGGCCCGGACCGTCTGGATCGACAGCATCGCCAATTCGGAAAAGCTCTCCCTGTCCGGTCGCCTCGTGCGCAAGCATGTGGATCTGTGCCTGACCCAGTGGCCTCACCTCACGGACGCCTATCCGGACGTGCAATGCTTCGGGTCGGTCATTTGATACTGCTGTCCGTAGGCACCCAACTTCCGTTCGACAGGCTGGTGCGCGCGGTCGACGACTGGGCGATCGCCACCGGGCGGTCGGACGTGGTCGCCCAGATCGGGCCCTCGACCTACGCGCCTCGCTCGCTGAAGGCATTTCCGTTTCTCGCCCCGGAAGCCTTCCGCGAACTCCAGTTGAACGCCACGATCATGATCAGCCATGCGGGCATGGGTTCGATCCTGACCGCGTTGGAATACGGCAAGCCGATCATCATCATGCCCCGCGATCACGTGCGCGGCGAACATCGCAATGGCCACCAGCTGGCGACCGCCGAGCGCTTCAAGGCCGTGCCCGGTATCTATGTCGCGTCGGATGAGCTCGGCTTGATCGAGCATCTGACGCGTCTGGCCGAGTTGACGGGCTCGCAGAGATTGCCGCCTCGCGCGCCGGCCAGCTTCACGGATCGGCTGCGCGACTTCATCTGCAAACCCTGAGCGACAGGCTCTATTTCAAACATTTAGAGCGTGGCGGGCGCCGAAACCGCTCACACTTTCGGCTGCCACGCTCTAATCGAACAGCGCGGCCAGCTGCCGCCCGATCCGGGGCCAGGCCAGGGCCTGGCTCAGTAGGACGCGACCCTGGGCGGCGCGATCCGACCATTCCGTCCTGGGCGTGGCGTAGAAGGCCAGGATCGACCGGGTGACGCCGTCCAGGTCGACGGGCGTGGGGATCTCGACCGCAGCCAGCCCGGCGGCGATCAGGTCGGCGATGCCGCCCGCCGGAGCGGCGATGACCGGCCGGCCCGCCATGCCCGCGATCACGGCCACGCCGCTCTGCGAGTTGAAGTCGGTGTAGGGCATCAGCAGGGCGTCGCAGGCCGCGAGGAGTTCGTTGACGCGCTCGTCCGTGACGAAGCCCGTTTCCATGGTCAGGCCGTCGGGGCAGCGCGCGGCGATCGCTCGGCACTCGTCGAGATAGGTGGGGTCGTTGGGATCCTTGGCGCCCGCGACGATCATGCGGACGGGGCAGCCGGCCTCGCGTGCGGCGATGACCGCCTCCATCGCCAGGGCGACCTGCTTGTTCCGGCGGATCGTGCCGAAGGCCAGCAGCGTGTTGGAGCCCGGCGCCGGCCCCGCGGCGGGAACGTCAAAGGCGCCGTGCGGCGACACCACGATCTTGCTGGCGGACACGCCGAACAGCCGGACCAGCGGGCCCCGGCCCGCTTCGGACAGCACGACGATCACCGAGGCGCAGCCGTAGATCGCCCGATAGCCCGCACGCTCCAGCCACCTCCAGGACGCGGGCAGGCTCCAGGAATGGGGTTCGGGATCGTGGCAGACGAAGACGATCTGCGCGCCGGCCAGCCGCAACAGCATCAACGGCCAGATCGCGAAGATGAACGGGTCGGGGATGCTGACAATGAAACGGCTGCTGGTGAAGCGCGCGGCCAGCAGCGCGACCAGGCCGCCCGCCACGCGCGCGAGCGAAAAGAAAGCCCGGCGCGGGCGCGAGCCACCGTCGACCAATTCCCGAACCGGACGGACGCGGCGGACGTTGCCGAGCTGCGCGGTGCGGTCCTCCGGATAGCCGGGCGGCGCGATGAACGTGACCTCGCTTCCAGCGGCGGCCAGGCCTTCGACGAGACCCTGGGCGTAGAGACCAGCCCCCGAACGCCAGGCGCGCGTATAGACGACGATCCGCTTCAACGGTGGCAGCCTCGGTAGTCGGGTGGAACGGCGCGACGGTCCAGCTGGCCCCGGCCGTCGCCAAAGCCTTATCGCGCGTCGGGCCTTCCGCCAACGTCCGCCCGCCCCGATCGGCGCGAGGGTGCGCGTTCGGCCGCCGGAACGCGCATTCCAGCGGCGGTCTCGCCTCCCAAGGCCTCCCGCCGGGCGGCGTCGCTTCCCAACGCGTCCGGGGCGCGATAGTCAGGAGCCTCTCCCGTGATTTCGGAGCCCGAATGGGACGCTACCTGCCGCAGATCGACGGGCTCCGCGCCGTGGCGGTGTCGGCGGTCGTGATCGACCATTGTTTCGGACCGCGGATCCTGGTCGGCGGTCATATCGGGGTCGACATCTTTTTCGTCATCAGCGGCTTCCTGATCACCGGCCTCCTGGTCGAGGAGATCGACCGCGACGGGCGCGCGTCGCTGCGCGACTTCTACACCAGGCGCTTCCTGAGGATCGTGCCGGCCTTGCTCGGCGTGTCGCTGTTCGTCGTGGCGGCGCTGCTGGCGGGGTCCTTGGTCGCCCGGAGGCTGGACCTCTGGGGTGAGCTTCGCAACGTGCTCTACGCCTTGGCCAGCATCATGAACTGGGCCCGGGCGGCCGGCTGGACCGGGGGAGGCTTCCTGGGCCACGCCTGGTCGTTGAGCGTGGAAGAACAGTTCTATCTGGTCTGGCCGCTGTTGTTGAACGCGACGGCGGGACGCCTGGATCGCAAGCGATATGCGATGGTTCTGGTCGGCGCGATGTTGGCCCTGGCGGCTTGGCGCGGTTTCCTGGCCTGGGACGGCGCCAGCGCCGAACGCCTGTACAATGGGACGGACACCCGCGCCGACGGCTTGCTGCTGGGCGCGGCCCTGGCCCTGTCAGGCGTGCGGCGACTGCCGGCCATCCTGCTCAAGCTCTGGCCCGTGCCGGTGCTGGGCCTGGTCGTGGTCGCGGTTTCGACGCCCTGGTCGGCGCCGCTCCTGGGCTATGGAGGCTTCACCCTGGTGGCGCTTTGCGCGGCCTGGCTGGTCGCCCTGGCGGTGGACGATCGCGCGCCATTCGTCCCGTGGCTGAAGTCGCCGTTCGCGCTCTGGATCGGCAAGCGGTCCTACAGCCTCTACCTGTGGCACTATCCGATCCTGATGATCTTCTCGTTCGCCGGCGTGCGTTCGCGCCTCACCGACATCCTGACGGTCGCGGCCTCACTCGTGGCCGCGCACCTGTCCTACCGGCTGGTCGAGCAGCCCTTCCTGCGTTTGAAGGGGCGTCTTCTGGGCCTCTGGGGCGGGCGGGCGCGGGGCGAACGAGGGATACCGAACTCCGCCCCCTAGCCAGGGCGGGAGTGGCGCGCCGCGCGTCGGCCGGTTCTTCAGGTAGACGTAGTAGGCGGCGATGAAGATCGCCGACAGCACGGTCGAGGATCCCGACCACAGGTCCGGGGCGATGATGCCGAGGAAGGTGCAGGCGCAACCGGCCAGGGCCAGGCCGTCAGCGTCCGCGCGCTCGAAGCCGATGGCCTGGAGGAAGAAGCCGGAAAGGGCGCTGATGGCGCTGATGATCATGAACATGATCAGCCCGACGACGCCGCCCGTGTAGAAGACCCCGACCGCGCCGATGTCCGAGAAGAAGAAGGTGGTCGTCGCCATCAGGTTGATGGTGTCGTCGCGGCTGCTGGCCAGGCCGACGCCGAACAGCCAGTAGTCCCGCACGAAGTATTTGGTGGCCTCGTAGGACAGCGAGCGGATCGTGGCCGAGGAATCGTCCTTGCCGAACAGGTCGTAAGGCCGGAACGCATGGTCGTTCAGGCCGATGATCAGGACCAGGGACACGACGAAGAAGGCCAGGAAGCAGAGGACGCCGACCCGCTTGGTGTTCCGGAGCACGACATAGGTGGCGAGCGCGAAGATCGTGACCGCCGTGACCGCGCGGAAATAGGAAAGCCAGATGCCGGCCGCGAACAGGCCGAAGGTCAGCAGATAGATCCACTTCCTGGCGACGAAGGCCCGAGTGAACGACAGGCACAGGCCGAACACCATCAGGGACGACATCATCGCGAAGCGCGACGGGCGGCCGATCCGCAGGTCAGCCGCGATGAACAGCTTCTCCGCGCCCGGATCCGTCGGCGCCTTCAGGCCCCCGAGGCCGAGGCTGAGTGCCAGGTAGAAGAGGGCGTAGACCAGCGCCACCCCGAACAGGACGTTGATCAGGGTCTTGCGCTCGAGATTGACCAGGGCCGCGACGAAGATGACCGAGGAGAACAGCCCGATATAGACCGATATGGCGTTGGGGTTGGCGTCGCGGCCCCAGGCGGTCGAGAACCAATAGACCTGTGACGCGGCGTAGATGGTCGCGATCACGCTCCACAAGACGATGCCGTATTGGCGGTAGACGATGCAGATGCCCGAGGCCAGGCCCAGGGCCAGCAGCTCGAGGGCCAGGGCGACCGTGCGGCCGTTGGGGCCCGCGTAGAAGCTGATCCGGCCCTGGTGCGCCACGAACGCGATCAGGAACGTCACCAGCGCGAGCGTTGTCGCCAGCCTGGCCAGCCATGGCTTCGGTGTGGCGGTCGGTTGCACGAAATCGGCTTTGCTGGTCTTGGTGAAGGAAGATGCGGCGAACCCTTCCGCCCGCGCGGAACTGGTATCAGTGCGCGACAAATCGGGCAACATCAGGGAGCCTTCGCTTCGGTGCAGCCGCCGTACAGTTCAGTTTGTGTGCGCCGTCGGGTAATCAATAGATCAATCCACTCTAGACTTAGCGACTACTGGCCGAGGTGGCCGGGGCGCGCAAGGTGAAACCTGCCGTCGCCACGCCGGCGCCCGTCGCGGTCAGGTGCTGGAAATCGAAATAGTAGAGCCTGTCGGGCGCGCCGTAGCGGCAGCCTTCCTCGCCGCATAGCCGGGCCTTCGTGTCGAGGAAGGTCACGCCCGGGCGCGCGGCCGCCACCGAGCGCAGGACGGGGGTTGCGGGATCGTCGAACAGCTCGTCGCCCTGGGCGGCGAAGACGCCGGGCGTTCGCGAGAACAAGCGCTGCGCCGCCGCTCTCGCGGGAATCCTGTCGCCGACGATGCGGCCATAGGGATCGAACCGGAAGGCCGGGACGTCGTCGACCAGGATCACGCGCCGCCTGGCCGCCGTCAGGCGCGCCACCGTGTCGTTCAGGGCGTCGGCCAGCGGAACAGTCGCGCCCTTGCCGTCGGTCAGGACCATGTCCGAGGGCCAGTAGCTGGCCAGCACGACGACCTCGATCTCTGGATGGCGCTCGACATAGGCGAAGGCCTCCCGCTGGAAAGCCTGGCATTGGGCCAGGTGGCCCATGCGGCCGGGCAGGTCGCGGGCGAAGCCCCACAGAGGCGGGCACGAGGACTTGGCGATCTGGCCGAAGCCGAAGCCCTCGCGCGCCGCCAGCGCCTTGAAGCCGGGCGCGATCGCGCTGCCGTGGCTGTCGCCCAGCACCAGGACGCGGGGGCCCGCCGAAGCCGGCAGGCAGGTCGCCGGGTCCTGCGGCGACACGGCCCCGTAGGGCGCCAGGCAGGGATCGGCCCGGGCCTCGCTGACGGTCCGGGACATCTGACGCACGGCCGGCGAGAACCGGCCGGGCCAGCCGTCGGTCATGAAGAAGACCAGGGCGGGGAGGGCGATCAGCACCGCGACCACGCCGTAGCGCGCCAGGACCGCCTTTTCCCCGAGGACCCGGCGTCGGAAGGGCTGTTCCACCCACCGCCAGGAGGCCACGGCCGGGATCAGGGACAGGGCCAGCAGCGCGACGGGGGGCAGGCCCTTGCCGTCCGGCGCCAGGATGCGGTTCAGGAAGAACAGCGGCCAGTGCCACAGATACCAGGAGTAGGAGATCCTGCCGATGAAGACGAAGGGGCTCCAGGACAGGACCTGGCGATTGAACAGGCTGCCGGGCGTGGCGATCAGGATCGCCGTGGCGATCGTCGGGATCAGGGCGTACCAGCCTGGAAAGGCGTAGGCGGGCTGGTAGAGCGCCATGGCCGCGGCCAAGGCCGCCAAGGCGGCGATCGCAACGAGGTCGGCGATCGGGCGCGGGATCGTCCAGGCGCTGGCCCGCCGTTCGGACAACGCCACGATTGCGCCCAGGCCCAGCTCCCAGGCGCGGGTCGGCAGGAGGTAGAAGGCCGCCTTGGGGTTCAGCTGCGTCAGCACGATCGAGCCGGCGAACGAGACCAGGGTCCCCAGGATCAGGATCGGCATGAACAGTCGTGGCCTGATCCTCAGGCACAGCAGAACCAGGACCGGAAAGACGATGTAGAACTGCTCCTCCACGCCCAGAGACCAGCTCATCAGCAGTGGCAGGTGGTCGGAGGCCGGGTCGAAATAGCCGCCGGCGGTGTAGAACAGGATGTTGGAGGCGCCGAAGACGGCGGCGAAGGCCTCCTTGCCCAGCTCCCGCAGCTCGAGCGGCGTCAACATCAACGCGCCCAGGCCGAACAGGACGACCAGGAGCGCGTAGAGGGCCGGCAGGATGCGCCGCACGCGCCGGGCGTAGAACAGCGAGAACCGGAACTCCCCCGTGACGGCTTCGCGGAAGACCTGGCCGCCGATCAGATATCCGGAAATGACGAAGAAGACGTCCACGCCGATGAAGCCGCCGAGCAGCCCGTGGAAGCCGGCGTGGAAGACCACCACGGCCAGCACCGCGATCGCGCGCAGGCCGTCGATGTCGGGCCTGTAGGCGCCGGTCCAGGCGGTCGGCGACTCGGCGGGCTCGGGCGAACGGGCGGCGTTGTGCGCGGCTTCCTGGATCATGCGGGTCCGGTTGTCTTCGTTCGGCCGGCGCGAGGCAAGGCGCGGGCGACCCCGCGACGCCGATGCGGCGCGCACGGGACGATGGCGGGGCGGAAATCGCCCGCGACCGCCCGCGTCTTGGGCGCACAGCCCGCGCCCGTGCGGCGCCGGGCCTGGGCGGCGGATGCGGTCACAGCGACCTGTAGAGTTCGGCGAACCGCTTGGCGCAGGCCGCCACGGAGAAATGCGCCTCGAATCGCCGCAGCCCCGCCTGGCCGTAGGTGGCGCGCCGCTCGGGCGAAAGGATCAGGGCGGCCAGGGCCTGGGCCAGCTGCGCGACGTCGTCGGGCTCGACCAGCAGGCCGGTCTCGCCGTCGAGGACCTGCTGGGGAATGCCCCCGATCCGGGTGGCCACGACGGGAAGCCCGCGGGCCATCGCCTCCAGGATCGCCACGGGCTGGTTCTCGGCGCGGGAGGGCAGGACCAGAAGGTCGGCGGCCCGCAGCACCTTGTCGGCGCCCGTCTCGTCCACCCAGCCCGGAAAGGCGATCCGATCGATCACGCCGGCGCGTTCGGCCTGGGCGCGCGCCGTCTCCAGGTCGCCGTTGCCGCCGATCGTGGCGGTGAAGGCCAGGCCATCGGCCTTGAGCCTGGCAAGGGCGTCGATCAGGACATCCACGCCCTTGCGATGGCCCACCTCTCCCAGGAAGGCGATCGCCGGCGTGGCGTCCCGGGCGCGCTCGGCGGGAAGGGCGGCCGGCACGCCGTTGGGAATCTCGACCACCTTGGCCGGCGGCAGCCGCAGCTCGGTCAGCATGAACCGTTTCCAGTGGTCGCCCAGGGCGACGACCGCGTCGGCCCGCGCGAAGAAGGCCCGCACGCCGGCCTGACGCCAGGCCGGCAGGTCGGCGTAGTACTGGTCGTAACCGCTGCCGTGCAGGTGCAGGACCGTGCGCAGGCCCAGGGCCTTGGCCACGGCCTGGTAGAACTGTTTGCGCCAGGTCGATCCGCGCGGCGCGACGTTGAGGTGCGCGACGTCGATGCGTCCGGCCACGCATGCCACGGCGAAGGCGGCCAGCGCGAGCGGGGCGGTGAGGTGCTTGAGCACGGCCTGGTCGCTGTAGCGCGAGCGGTAGACGCGGGTCTTGATATCGGGGATGTGCGCCTGGATGTGGCGCGTCAGGTACGCGGTTACGCGCACGATCCCACCGCGGCCCGAAAGACCTTCGGGGATGACGATCGCGACTCGTGTTTCTTTCACCGGGGCGTCCGTGCTCTGGGCGGGGCGTGTCTTCGGCGGGGAAGGGGCGGAAACAGCTGGCCTATCCCTGGCTTTGCCCGGGCGGCTGCGGGGTCGTCAAGGCGAAGCCGGCGTTTGGGGCCAGGGGCGCGACGGTCGGCGCGTCCTTCGTCACGATTTGGGGCTCGCTTCGACGGCCGAGGGCGGACAGGCGCCTGAGCAGCCACTTCTCGACGGTCAGGTGAAGGAACAGGGCGGTCGCGACGGCCGAGACCGCCAGGGTCACGAACATCGCCTCGGGCGACAGGGGCAAGTGCTTCAGAAGGCGCAGGGCCAGGGAGGCCAGCGGCTGGTGGATCAGGTAGAGCACGTAGGATGAGCCGCCGGCCGCCTTCCAGAAGCCGGCCGCGGGCACGGTCCACCTGGCCTCCAGCCGGACCAGCCCGCTGATCAGCGCCGCCGCGCTCAGCAGCAGGCCGATCGCGCCGAACGGACCCAGGACGTCGACCCCGTGCGACACGCCCCGGCCGAACGTCCATTCGATCCCGCACAGCAGCAGCATCAGGCCGCCGCCCAGGCCGATCAGCGGCCAGGGTCGCGAGGCGCCCGGCGCGCCGGTGTTCGCCGCCACGATCATACCCAGGCCGAAACCCAGGTTCAGCGTGCTGGCGACCACCGACCAGGACCCCATCCAGGGAACCGTATCCACGCCCGCGGCCAGGGCGTAGAGGCCGGCGGCGACGCTGATCGCGATCCAGGCGCCGATCGCCCAGAACGCCTTGGGGCCGAACCACAGGGCCAGGGCGAACAGGGCGTAGAACACCATTTCATGACGCAGGGTCCAGGAGATCGACAGGATGGCGTCGGCGTGGGGCAGCAGCAGCAGGTCGGCCGCCACGCCCAGCGGGGTCAGTTCGCGCTGGCCGGCCATCGAGGGGTTGACCAGAAAGGCCAGCAGCATGGCCAGGGAAACGGCCAGGAACATCGGAAACAGGCGCACGGCCCGTTTCACCACGAACCGACCCAGCGCGCCGGCCTGTCCCAAATCGGCCCGATGGACGTGATAGATGATAAAGCCGCTGAGCACGAAAAAGTAGGGAACGCCGACGTGGCCGGGCCGGAAGACGTCGCCGAAGACGGTGACGCCGCGGAAGTCCGCGATCACGCCAGTATAGTGGAACAGCATGACCCCCAGGGCGGCGAAGAAGCGCCCTGCCTCCAGGGAAATCAGTTTGTTGCCGTCGGAGCGCGCCATTATAGGTCTCTGTCCCTTATCCAAGCTTGGCAGTGATTGCCCGTTCGGCCGGCGATGGTCGTTTTTAAGATCGTATATGCCAAAGTCGTGCGTTGTAGTGTCCGGCGGCGGTTTAGACGGAGTTCCGATAGGGACAGTTCACGCCCCTTTTCAGGCGAGGCCCCATGTCTGACTTCAAGACTCATGCCGCCGGGCGTAAGCCGCCGCGCCGATGGATCGCATTGATTTTAGGCGGGAGCTTGGCCCTGGGTTCGATCGTGGCGGCGGCGGCGATGTCCACCCAGGAAGGGCGAGGTGTCGTCGTCGAGGCGGCCGATGCGCTCAAGTCCGTGCCGCGACACCTGCGCACCGAGAGCAACCCCAAACTGATCCAGGCCGAGAACCCGCGCTTCCAGGTGCAGAACGCCGGCCAGCCGTGGAACTACGCCGTCAAGGGCTCGTCGGCCCGCTTCGAGGTCCGCCCCGGCGACAGCCTGCCAGGCGACGGCAAGGTCAAGGAGCGTTCGGAGATCGCGACCTCCCTGCGGATGAAGCCGGGCCAACCCTACGAGGTCGCCTTCGGCCTGATGATCGAACCGGGCCCGCCGAACACGGCCGGCTGGATGACCCTCTCCCAGATCCAGTCCACGCCCGACCCGGGCGAGCCGGGGCACAGCCCGCCGTTCGCGATCGAGATGGTCGGCGAACGCATGCGGGTCATCACGCGCGATGATCCCAACCGCGTCGCCAGCCGCGAGACCACCACCTACCATGCCCACTATACGGACAGCTGGCCGATCAAGCGCGGCCACTGGTATCGGATGCGCCTCCGGGTGAAGTTCGGGCCGGCCGGCGACGGCTTCCTGCAGGTCTTTCGCGATGGCCAGCAACTGGTCGACTATCGCGGCCCGCTGGGCTTTGACGACATCATCGGACCGTACTGGAAGGAAGGCGTCTATCGGGAGTCCGCCAAGGAACCTTTCGCCGCCAATTTCAGGAATCTGAGCATCAAGCCCCTCTAGGTGTGCGCTTGGTGTAGGTTCGGCGAGGCCGCATCGGCGGCGATGAGGTGGACGATCAAGATGACGGTGGGATTCGCGTGACGCAAGGCCAAGCCAATCCCCGGACCGCCGCGATCATTCTCAATTGGCGGGCGCCCGCCGACACCGTCCAATGCGCGCTGAGCGTGGCGCGGCTGGACCACGAGAACCTGGACATCATCGTCTGCGACAACGCCTCCGGCGACGGCTCCTTCGAGGCGATCCAGTCCGGCTTGGCCGAACAGCTGCCGGCCATCAACCAGGAGCGCCTCGCCCGCGGGATGCGGCCCTTCGTCCAGGACGCGCTGGAAGCCTCGGCCTTGCCCGCGCCGCCGCGCGGCGACGGCGCCACCCGCCGGCTTTGGGTGGTCCAGACTGGTCGCAACGGAGGCTATGCGGCGGGCAACAACGTCGGCGTCCGCCTGGCCTTGGCCGAACCCGAGGTCGACTACGTCTGGATCCTCAACAACGACACCCTGGTGGAGCACGACGCCCTGACCAGGCTGCTGGAGCGCATGGCGCAGGATCCGGCCATCGGGATCTGCGGCGCGAAGGTGGTCTATCTCGAGACGCCGGATCGCGTGCAGTCGCTGGGCGGCGGGCGCTTCCTGCGCGGCCGGGCCCGCTGCGAGCTGCTCGGCAAGGGAACCCCGGCGGACGCGCCGGTCGACGCGGCAGCGGTCGAGGCCCAGCTCAGCTACGTCAACGGCGCGGCGGCCCTGGTGCGGCGAACCCTGATCGAGACCGTCGGCTACATGGACGAGGGCTACTTCCTGTACTGGGAGGAGATCGACTGGGCCGTTCGGGCCGCCGGCCGCTTCCGCCTGGGCTATTGCGACGCCGCCAAGGTCTATCACCGGGTCGGCATGTCGATCGGGACCAGCGACGAGGGCCGCTCCTCGATGCTGTCGGACTTCTACCTGACCCGAAGCAAGTTTCGTTTCCTGCGGCGGCACTATCCGGGACTGGTGGTCCTGGCCTTGCCGAACCTGGTCCGGGCGGTGCTCCGCGAGCTGCGCGCCGGCCGGCGGGAGCGGGCCCGGAACCTGCTCGTCGCCGCGGCGGGCGGGCGCTATTCGCCGGGCTGAGCGAGATCAGGCGCGGGACCGCGCAAACCGACGCTTCAGGCGACGCCCTTCCTCCACCAGGGGGTGGCGGCACAGCACGAGGGTCAGGGCCCAGAGCACCATGCCCAGCGCGACGGCGGCGGCCACCTGCCAGAGCGGCACGGCCGGATCGCCGCGGACGGCCAACATCAAGGCGCCGGCCGGCGCGATCGCCGCCAGGGCCAGCAGGAATGACCGGCCGTAGATTGGTACGACGTCGGCGGTCGTGGTCTCGGTCAGGCGCGCCAGGGGCGGGCGGTACATCAGGATCGCCGTCGCCGCGTCCGCCAGGCGCGCCGCCGCCGCGCCCAGGAGGCCGCCGAAAAACGCGCCGCCGGTGAAGTAGGCCAGGCTCAGTCCCGCGCGGCGGTACTCGATCTTGACCTGCAGCTTGGTCTCGTCGCGGATGACGAACACCTCCCAGGTCATGGTCACGCAGGTCAGGAGCACGCCGGCCAGGGCCAGCATCGACAGCAGCGGCGCGGCCGCGGTCCATTTGGGGCCGTAGAGCAGGTGGACCAGCGGTCCCGACAGCACGGCGATGCCGGCGAAGGCGGGCCAGAGCAGGGCGGTCATGTTGGCCAGTATGCCCAGATAGGCCTTGCGCAGCGAGCCGGCCTGGCGCTGCTGCTCGGCCAGGTCGGCGAACACCACCTTGGTGAAGACCGTGTGGATGTTGTCCCAGATCACGCTGTGCAGCGACGCGGCGCGCGAGAAGAGGCCCAGGGCGCTCAGGCCCAGGATGCGCCCGAGAATCAGTTCGCCCAGACGGGTCGACAGGGTGTTGACCCCGCCGATCGCCACCATCCGCAGGCCGAAGGTCATCACCGTTCTCCAGCGCGCCAGGCTCAGGCGCAGCGCGAAGTGGCGGAAGCCGAAGACGTTGACGATCGCCACGGCGGTGATCGCGCCCGCCAGGTTTCCCCAGGCCATGCTCATGTAGCTGTGGCCGGCCAGCACGCCCAGGATCGTGACGCCCGACGCCACGGCCGCCTTGCCGGCCGAGGCCATGGCGATCTTGGAGAACTGAAGTTCGCGCTGCAGCAGGCCCGATGGGCGCAGCTCGAAGATGCTGACCAGCGGCGCGACGGCGATCAGCGCCATGACCGATCCCACGCCCGGTTCGGAATAGACGCGGGCGGCGACAAAACTGGCGGCGTAGACCAGGACGGCCAGCAAGACGTTCAGCGCCGCATTGACCGTGAAGACGGTGTCGACCAGCGCCCCGTCCAGTTCCGGCTCGCGCACCAGCAGGCTCAGCAGGCTGAAAGTCTGCAAGGTGGCCAGGAGGCCGTTCGTGGACAGGGCCACGGCGTAGACCCCCACCTCGTAGGGCGAGAGCAGGCGGGTGACGATGATCTGGGTGCCGAACTGCAGGCCGAAGAACAGGATCTGAGCCCCGGCGCTCCAGATCAGATTGCGCCTAATGGACATCGGACAGGGGCTCCGGTCGCGCGCCACCGCCAGCGGGCGTCATCAAGCCGGGATTAGGGCGATCGGGGCGCGGCGTCGAGGTCATCGGGCCTGGTTCCGGACCTGGTCGCCCAGATTCATGCGCCGGGCGACGATACGCGACCCCGACTGGCTGAAATGATCGTTGTCGAGATAGAGCGAGCGGCCGGCGTTCTCGACCTGGCAGCGCTCGGCGTCGCAGAGGACATCGTCGAAACCGACGACTGGAACGATCCCTCGCCGTTCCACCTCCGTCAGGAACCTCAGCACCGGCGCGCGGCGCCGGGCGTACTCGCCGCGGTCGATGGCGCAATTGGCGGTCGGGAACACCGACCAGAGTCCGGCGCGCCGCCGGTCGAGGCAGCGGCCGATATTGTAGGGCGCCGAAGGCGGCGGCGCGACCAGCACCACGCGCTTGCCCTGACGGCGCAGGGCCTCGACGGTGCGGGCGAGGCCGGCGAGCAGCCGCGTGTCGTCCTGGGCGAACGCCTGCGGCCCCCCTGGTGTTTGGGCCAGCACGCGCCAGTCTCCGTCCTCGGCGCCGCGCACGTACTGGGTCAGGGCGCTGGAAAGGACCACCGTGTCGATCTCGGGGCGGCGGGCCAGCTCCTCGAGCACCTGGCGGTTGAAGCGCATGCAGCTCTCCGCCCAGGCGGGGTGATAGAGCGCGCCGTTGATGGGGGCCATGTCGAGGAACGGCCCGCAGACGGTGCGGGTCGCCTGGGCCACGCCGCCGGGCGTGGTCTCGGCCAGGCCGCCGACCAGGTGCATGCCGAACGAGTCCCCCCAGACCAGGGTCCGGGCGTGGAGCGCGCTCTGGCAGGCGGGTTCGCGCCGGAAATCGTCCTTGAACGCGCAGCGGTCGTCCAGGCCGACGTTCCATTCGCGGTCCGCCAGGTTCGGATGCGGCGCGTGGCGGGACCAGAGCACCGAGGCGCCGATCACCGCCAGGGGGATCGCGACCAGGACGGCGATCGCCCTGGCGTCCACCTTGAAGCGTCGCAGCGGCTGCTCGACCAGGCCGTACTGGAGCGCGGCGAGGCCGAAGCTGGCGGCCAGCAGCAGCGCGTTGATGGTCCACGGGACGGCGCCGACGAAGACGTTGTTGGCGAACGCGAAGAGCGGCCAGTGCACGAGATAGAGCGAGTAGGAGCGATCGCCGATCGGGATCAGCGGAGCCAGCGGTCCGGCCGGCCGCACCGTCTGGCCGCTGACCAGCAGGGTGGCCGTGGCCAGGCATACGGCGAAGGCGGCCAGCCCGGGATGGCCGCGCTCGGTGGCGATGAACGGCGTGGCCAGCAGGACCAGGGCGCAGATCGGGCGGAGCCAGCGCCCCATTCGCTCCAGCGTGACGCCGCGCCGCGCGACCAGGGCGGCGGCCGAGCCGGCGCCCAGCTCCCAGGCCCGGGTCGGAAGAAAGTAGAACGCCGCCGAGGGGCTGCGCTGCACGGCGTAGAGGCAGAGCGCGGCGCTCGCGATCGTCAGCAGCAGGGCCGCGGGCAGGCGCAACCGCCTGGGGCACAGCACCGCCAGCAAGGGGAGGGCCAGATAATACTGCTCCTCGATGGCCAGCGACCACATGTGGAGCAGCGGCTTGAGCGCGGCGCCGCTGTCGAAGTAGTCGATCTGCCGCCACAGGATCATGTTGGTCGTGAACGTGAAGGCGCCGACCAGTTGCTGGATGAACTTGGCGTTCTCGAAGGCGTCCAGCAGGAAGGGCGCGGCGGCGGCCGTGACCACCAGGGTCGCATAGGCCGCCGGCAGCAGCCGTCGTACGCGCCGGGCGTAGAAGCGCCGGAAGCTGAACCGCCCCGCGTCGATCTCGCCCTCGATGATCCGCATCATCAGGTAGCCGGAGATCACGAAGAAGATGTCGACCCCGAGGAAGCCGCCGGGCAGGTAGACCAGGCGGGCATGGTCGACGACGACCAGAAGGACAGCCAGGGCGCGCAGGGCCTGGATGTCGGCGCGGATGCCGGTGGTCCGCGGTGGCGCGGTCGGGTCAGTCATTCTGGCGCGCGGGCGCGGTGACGGTGATCGCGTCGAGCGCGCGCGCCGGCGAGGTCCGTCGCCGGAAGAAACCGGTGATCAGGCTCCAGGCGCCCACGTTCCAGGCGACGAGCGAATAGACCCCCAGGCCCGGCGAGCCGCGTCGCCAGCTGAGCAGCGCCAGGGGCGCCAGCAACAGCAGGGCGAACGCGCCGGCGCGCGCGATCGGCGGCAGGGGGGCGACCAGGCACGCGATCAGCAGCGCCCACCAGGCCACGACCGCCAGCCCGTTGCGGATATGGCCCAGGCGGCGGAGCACGAGCGGCAGGTGCGGCCGGCCCAGCGCGCCGCGCAGCACCTCGCCGGCCGCGCCCGCGTAGCCTGACTTCAGCCGCCGCCAGAGCATACGGTAGCCCTCGGTCTGGTGGCCGTAGTGGTCGACGGCGGGGTGGTCGATCCGCGCGAGTTTCCATCCCTGGGCGCTCAGCCGCGCGGCCAGCTCGAATTCCTCGAAGGCGTGCAGGTTGCGGTCGGCGAAGTGGCCCACCTGGCGGACGGCCGAGACGCGGTAGAGGCCGCCGCAGTCGAGCCGGTCGACGAGGCCCGGTCGCCAGTTGCGGTCGTTCTTCACGGCGGTGGCTCGGATCTGGAACTCGTGGCCTTCGACGTTCATCTCGCGAACCAGGCCGCCGACCGCCGCCAGTTCCGGATGCGCCTCCAGGTGCGCGATCGCGGCGGGCAGGAAGCCGGGATCCAGCACCATGTCGCCGTCCAGCAGATAGAAATAGTCGCCATCCGCCTGCTGGAAGGCCAGCTGCGCGCCGGCCCCGCAGGAGCGCTCGGACGGATCGGCCAGCTGAACGATGCGGACCGGCAGGGCCGACGCGATCTCCAGGGTCCTGTCGGTCGAGCCGGAATCGGCCAGGACCACCTCGCCGCCGAACGGCTCGGCCGCGCGCAGGGCGCTGGTCAGCGCCTCGGCGATGCGCCGCTCCTCGTTCAGGGCCTTGACGCCGATGGTCAGCTTCATGGTTGGAGTTCCGCCAAGGCGATCGCCCGTTCGGTCCCGCTTCGCCAGCGCGCGGTCTCGCGCCAGATCCACAGCGCGAAGACCGCCTCGCCCAGCAGCACGCCGACCAGGGAATAGAGCGGCCCCCCCAGGATCAGCAGCGCCAGGACCCCGACCAGGGAAACGCCGCACGAGATCATGCTGGCGTGGGCCAGGGGCTTGAACTGGCCGGCGGCCTGAAGCAGGACGCTTTCGGCCGTGCGCGCCGTGCGCACGCCGGCGATGGCCAGCCAGAGCAGGGTTCCGATCATCAGGTAGCTTCTGTCGTAGCTCTTCGGGAACAGCAGGGTCGGTCCATAGCGCATCAGCGCCAGCGCTGCGACGACCGTGGCCGCCCAGGCCGCGATCAGCATGATCCGGAAGAACCGCATGGTGGCCAGCGCCTCGCGCCCGTGGTCCCGCGCCAGTTGGCGCGCCATCTGGGGACGCTCGAATTCGGTCAGGGCGTTGGTGACCACGCTGATCGGCCGCATCAGCAAGGCGCTGGCGGCCAGCGGGGCGAAGGCGGTCGCGCCGCTGATCAGGGTGACGATATAGGCGTGGGCGTTGGCGGTGGCCTCGGTCGTCAGCACGCCGGTCAGCGACCAGCCCGAATGCTCGCGCCAGACCCGCGCATAGGCGGCCAGCGCCTTGAGCGAGAGCTCGCCGAACTGCTGCTTCAGGTACCGGGGGCCGAACGGCGCCAGGCTCAGCGCGGCCCCGGCCAGCAGGCTGGCGTAGGTTGGCGCGGCCGAGGTGGCGTGCGTGACGGCCACCAGGCCGACGCCGCCCAGCAGGACGAGGGTGTAGAGGATGTCGGACGCCATCGTCCGCCACGGCCGGCCGGTGGCGTAGGCGTAGGCCCGCGCGAACCAGCGCAGCAGCATCGCCATCGCATAGGCGGCGAAGAGCAGGCTGGCGATCGGATCCGCGCGCAGGATCACCCCCAGCACCGCGAAGATCGCGAGGGCGACGATCGCCAGCGCCAGGTTTGTCGACATCAGGCAACGGCGCATCGGGCCGTCGCGCGCTTCGTCGCCCGTCAGCAGGATCGGCATGGGCGCGCAGAACAGCGCGCTCCACAGGCCCAGGCTGAACTGCGAGGCCACCAGCAGGAACGAGAAGGTCCCGAAAGCGCCGGGATCCAGCACGTGCAACAGCTGCACGGACACCACGAACTGCGCGCCGGCGCCGCCGACCGGCCCGATCGACGCCAATCCGTACCGCACGGTCTTGGCGGCCATGCGCGCCAGCGGCGGCCGCTCCGGTCGCGGCGATGCGGGATCAGGGGCTGGCATGGGCGTCGGCGTGGGTCAGGCGCGGGCCGTCGACCTGCGGCGCGAAGACGATCCTTCGCGCCGTTCCGACGACGGCGCGCGAACCGGCTTGGACGACCGGCGCGTGACGACGCCGGTCAGGGCGATGGTGAACATCAGGAAGACCTCGATGATCGTGTCGCGCTCCAGCAGGCTGGACTCGGTCATGTTGTGGCCGGCGCAGAACACCAGCATGGCCACCAGCAGGGCCACCTGGGACCGGCCGGCTGACGTGGCGCCGAGCAGCCTGGCGGCGGGCGCGATGATCGCGGCGACCACCGCCAGGACCAGGCCCGGCACGCCGATCTGGACCAGCAGGTCGATATAGCCGTTGTGCCCGTTGCCCAGCTCGCTGACCCAGTTCTTGGTGTACTGATAGACGGGACTGTTTTCGCCGATATTCCAGAACGAGCCGTAGCCCGAGCCGGTGAAGGGATGGTCCTTGGCGTAGTTGAACAGGTACGGCCAGATCTCCCCTCGGCCGGTCAGGGCGTCCTTGCGCTGGAACGGGCCAAGCATTTCATCCCACCATTTCAGCGAGCTCATCATGGCGATGATGCTGCCGATGAGCAGGACGGGGATCAGCGCGATCCGGTATTTCGGCTGGAATCGCAGGGCGATCGCGCCTGAGATCAGGGCCGTGACCAGCATGCCCATCGAGGTTTTCGACTGGGTGCGGAACAGGTAGTAGGCCGTGGCCACGATGATGGCCAGCCTCAGCGCCAGCCACATGCGTTGGCCGCCGAAGGTGAAAATCAGGATGGTCATGGCGCAGATGGCGCCGGTGAAGTTCTTTTGCGGGAGCAGGCCGCGCCAATCGCCGACCAGGCCCTTGTCCATCGAATCGGCGAGACTGTGCACGGCCGATGGCGAGACTGCGATCGCGATATAGTTGGCCGCCAGAAGGACGGTCAGGAAGATCATCAGCGACTTGATCGTCCGGTCATAGCCGCAATCGTCGACCACCAGGAAGATCGTCCAGATGATCATCGTGGTCAGCAGCAGGCGGCGAAAGCTGATCATCGGGTCGATCGCCCAGGTCAGGCTCAGCCAGCACCAACCGATCGCCAGCATCAGCGTCGTCGGCACGATCAGCAGCTTGCGCCACTGCTGGAAGACGCCGACCGCCCACAGGGTGGCGGCGAAGAGGATGGCGTAGGTCACCTGCCGGAACAGGTTGCCGCTGCCGGTATTCTGGCCGCCGGTGGTGATGATCGGGGCGACGACCATCAGGGTCAGCAGCACGAACAGGATATAGGCCGCCGGGACCAGGAACGGCCGGGGGCCTGTCCTGCGTCGACGTTCGCCGGTTTCCGTCATGTCACGCCCCTCCTGTTGCGGCTGAGGTTTCGATATGTGCAGCCATGGTCAGGCCATGAGCTGTTCGTAAGACGTAATCATGGCGTCGTAGGTCGCCGCCGCGCCCAGGGCGCTCGCCCGCGCGGCGGTGGCGGCGTAGTGGGCGGGGTCGTCCAGCAATCGCAGGATTTCGCGCGCCAGCGCCCGATCGTCATGCACGCCCACCACGACGCCACGAAGCGCGCCGTCGGGGGTGGTGACGCCCTCGATCTGGACCTGCGCGTCGGAGACCACCAGCGGCAAGCCGAGCTTGGCCGCTTCGATCAGGGCCAGGCTGTGACCCTCGAACAGGCTGGGCTGAACGAACACGTCGCCGTCGGCCAGGATCTCCAGCGCCGCAGCGCGTGGATGGAAGCCAAGGAACTGGACGCGGTCGGCCACGCCGAGTTCGGCCGCCAGCGCCTTGAGGGCCGGCGCCTCCGATCCGTCGCCGACGATGCGCACGACCACGTCTGGCATGTGGACGGCGGCGCGAATGAGAACCGGGTAGTTCTTCTGCTCGGCCAGGCGGCCGATGGCGACGACCTGGCGTCCGGTCGGTCGACCCTGGCGCGCCTGGGCCAGGCGGGCGATCCTCGCCTCGACATCTGGCGGCAAGGCGTTCTTGATCGTTTTCAGCTTGGCGCGATAGGCGGCCGGCTTGCCGCGATGCGTGCGCTGCACCGCTTCGGACACGCCCACCACATGGGCGACGGTGGCCAGGGAACCGGTCAGGCCGTCGACCAGGTTCAGGGCGCGGTTGTAGGTGTCGGACGGCGTATGGTGCGAGATCACCACCCGGACGTGTCGGCGGGCCAGGGTGGCGGCGATCGGCGCCAGGACATTGGCGGCGGGCAGGGCCGTGAACACGACATCGGCCTCGAACGTGTCGAACAGGCGGGCCAGCTCGCGGACAAGGGCCAGCTTGGCGCCCGGCGACGCTGGCCTTTCGGGGACGACATAGGTCCAGGCGGTTGGGGGGGCGGTCTCCTGGACGGGCGGGTCGCCGGGATAGAGCGCCGCGAGCATGACCTGATGACCGCGGGCTCGTAGTCCTTCCGACAGATTGGCCCAGATCTCCTGGGCGCCGCCGGGCGTCGAATGAGAGACCAGGAACACGGCCTTGCGCGCGCCGGCAAAGGATGCGCGAGGCGTCCCCGAAACGGCGTCAGTCCGTGTGGCGGGGTCGATGCTCAGCGTCCGGCTCTCGGGCGGAAAAGCCGCGTGGGAAGCGTTGTCGATCGGCCTGGCGGTCACGGCGTCTTGGCGTCCCTCAGGGGCGGCGCGCTATCGGTGGTCTGGGTCGCCAGATAGAAGAGCGCCGGCAGGTTGGTTCTGAAATACCGTCCGCCCAGTCGCAAGGGTTCGTTGATCGTCCGGTGCAGCCACTCCAGGCCGATGATCTGCATCCACCGGGGCGCGCGTTTGAACTTGCCGGAATAGTGGTCGAACATGCCGCCGCAGGTCCGGATCCAGCCGATGCCGGAAAGGCGTTCGCGATTCCGGTGGGCGAAGGCTTCTTGCAGCGGACTGCCGAGCCCGACCCACATCACGTCCGTCTTCAGGGCCACGACCTCCGCGCAGATCCCCGCCTCGTCCTCCTGGGTGAAGTAGCCGTTACGGACGCCCACGATCTCCAGGCCGGGATAGAGCGCCCGGAAGTGTTGCGCGGCCTTCTCGGCGACGCCGGGTTTGGCGCCGAGAAAATAGAACTTCAGACCCTCGCGCGAGGCCACCTCCGCGGCGTCGTTGATGAAGTCCGTGGTGGCCACGCGTTCTCTCAGGGGCTCGGCGCAGAGGAGTTGGGTGGCCATCACCAGCGGCATGCCGTCGGCGTCGACAATGTCGGCGTCGAGGATCAGGCTGCGAAATTCGGCGCTGCGGTGAAAGTCCGCGATGACCGCGCCGTTGGAAGAGACGACGATGCGCGGATAACCCTTCCTCCCCGCCCGCGCCGCCCGGATATCTTCCAGCATCACGGCCGCGAGTTCCGTGCGGGTCAGGCGCGTCGTGGGCACCCCGCCCACCAGGAGAGTGCGCAACGCCCCCGACCTATCTGGCATGCAGTTCGCCGATCGTGAACAAACTCAACGCCATGACTTCGGTCGATATCCTTTGCGTCCGCTCAGGGGCCGCATTTGCTGTTCGGATTACGGCTCTGACGCGACGTCGCGAGGACAGAGCGGGTGAAATCAAAAGGCTCGCGAGGCTAGCACTCCGGAGACGATGTCGCCGGATCTACATGTCCGCAAGGCCACCCCATACACAAGCGTATCGTGACGTTTTTGAAATGTCCTTGTGGTCTCGATCAATTTTTTGCCAGCCATAACGCCTGACGCGCTCTGAGCGCGCTGGGCGCAGTTGGGTACGCTCCTAAACTCAAGACTTTGACCGTGATTTGAAGGCGCTAGACGTCGTTTAGACCCTGATTGCAAAAGACCATATCAATCAATAGTTTAGTTTTGAATTAAATTGTCGCCCGGTCGCCAGTGGCTAAGCTTCCTGGCCGACGCCTAGCTTCGCCACTGGGTGAACGCGAACTGCAGGCCAAGCAGGAAGGCCCAGAACGCGGCGATGGAGGGCACCTGCAGCGCATAGTCGGTGGCTCCGTGGAGCAGGACCACGACGCTGGAGGCCACCAGGCCCCGCGCCAGCGTCTGGCCCGAGCGCATCCTGGCGACGTGGAAGACGGAGACCAGCGTGATCGTGGCCACGAGGGCGAGCATGGGCAGGGCGCCGGCGACGCCGGCCTCCTCCAGCCATTGGATGTAGACGTTGTGGGCGGCGCGGATCGACCACAGGACGGAATAGTTCTCCGTCGTCAGGGCCTGGCTGTTGACGTCGTTGAACGATCCCAGCCCGTGCCCGAAGACGGGCGAGGCCAGGAACGCCCTCCAATGAGTCGAGAAGATCTGGCCGCGAATCGCGGCGTCGGAATCCAGGGCGTCCACGCGGGTCCACATGGGAGTCGACGCGACGGCGACAATCGCCAGCGCCGCTACGACGAGCGCGAGGTCGCGCGGACGGATGACGATGCGGATCTTGCGCTGCGAGGCGAAGTCCCAGGCCAGCAGCACCAGGATCGACACGCCCGTGGCGGTCAGGCCCATGCGGGAGGCGGTCAGGACCAGGCAGATGGCGATGAAGAGCAGGCTTCCGGCGGGAGTCGCCAGCTTGCGCAGCCGATCCTCCTGGTCGAGTCGCGCCGTCCGCCTGAGCTGCCGGAGGAGGAAGGCGGTGGTGATGACCGCCAGCATGCCGAAGACGGTGGCGCCGCTATTGGCGCTCAGGAAGCCCCCGGAGAGCCGGCCTCGGACCTGGAGGCCGGCCAGGAAGAAGGCGATCGACAAGGCGGCGTAGACGCCGCCGAGCAGAACGATCCATTCGATGGTCGTGCGGGCGCGCTCGCCGCGCGCCCCGTGAACGCAGCCCACGCCGAAAATGCAAGCGAGGCCGCCGAGCTTGACCATCTCCAGCCACGTCGCCGATCGGTTGATCGAAAGGACCCCGGGAAGGCCCGCCAGCTTCCACACGGAGGCTGAAGCCCGCGAGGCCGGCCAATGGAGCGTCACGAGGGCGACGGCCAGGACGGTCGCGAACAACCCTAGCAGTGGCCAGACGAATCCCAGCTCGGCCAGTTCGTCCCGGACCCGCGGCCGGGACAGCACGACGCAAAGCGTCAAGGCCAGCGCCAGGGAAAAGCCCTGGGCCATGGCCGTCTGGTTCGCGCCCGTCGCCAGATGGGTCAGGTAGAGCGCGCCGGGCGCCACGGCCAGGGCCAGCCTCCGCCACCGTGTCTCCGCGGAGGCGCGCGCGCGCGGAGCCAGAAGGCGCCGGTGGCGACGCCGCGCTTGCCGGGAGGCCATGGCGAGCTCGGCTAGAACTGGGTCGTCAGCGAAAGGGTGACCCGGTTGACCGTATAGCTGGGGCCGCTGCTGGTCCCATCGGACGACTGCTTGGTGCGATAGTATCGCACGGTGAGGCCAAGATTGCGGTTGACCAGATAGTTGCCGCCGAGCCCGAATTCGGTCCGGTTGTCTTCCCGGTCGATGCCGTTGTAGTCGTCGTTCGCGTGCTTGAGGCTGGCGCTCAGGATCACGTTGCGCAGCAGTTCGTGGTCGACGCTCAGGCCGAAGTCGGTGGACAGATAGCCGCCCGCGCCGATGACGCCGGCGTCCTCGATGGCCCGAGAGGCCGTGGCCGTCACGGTGGTGAGTTCGGTCGGGAACCACTCCACCTGGGTGCGCGAGCCGAAGCCGTGAATGTCGTTGTAGGCGGCGTTGTCGAACGACTGGCTGATGTAGCCGACGGCCACCTCGCCGCGGACGACCGCGCCCAGCTCGAAGTTGACGCCGGTCAGCAGTTCGTAGCCGGTCGAGTCGCGCGACGGCGTGGTGACGGTGCCGGTGTCGTAGTTGCGCTTGTTTCCCGTGCCCGCGACGAAGATCGCGGTCGCGGGGCTGAGGGCGTAGTCCACGCGGCCTTGCAGGCTGCTGTTGATGCGGTCGCGAGCATCCTGATCGATGACGTTGCCGTTCAGGTCGGCGCCGTCCTTGTAGTCGTAGGACTGGACGTCGGCGCGAACCGTCAGCTTGGTGTGGCCGACGATCCGGCTGGTCGACAGATAGGCTTGCGCCTGATCGTACTTGATCGGGTCGCGCGCCGAGACCGCCGTGTTCGACGAGGTGCGCGGCTCGATCGCCTTGATGTAGTCCGTGCCCAGCGCGATGTTGAAATCGCGCAGGACATCGACGCGACCGGTGCCGCCGACGCTCCAGTTGTTGGCGTTCTCGGAGTGGTACTTCTCGTTGCGGATGAAGTCGCCGCGGACATAGGCGTTCAGCTGGTGCCGCGACCAGTTCGAATTGACCGTCGCCGACGGCCGGGCGTGGAAGGCCCAGTCGCTGACCGGCCCGGTCTCGACGGCGAAGACGTTGTCGCTGTTTTCGTTGTCGAGCTGAAGGCGGGGAAACACCGAGAACGTGCCGATCGACGTGCCGAGCGCTTCGTATTCCGGGTGCGGACGGTCGAGGACCGCGACGCTGCGATCGCGTGCGAACAGATCAGTGGTGCGGGCCTGAGCCGAATCGAGCGCCTGGCCAAACGAAGCCGTCGGACAGGCGCTCGCCGCGACGGCGAGAATGAAGCAGGCCTTGGCGGCGTTCATTTTGATGTCGGTCGCCCGCATGCGGCCAAGCCCCTCGTTCCGTTCAATCACTTTGCACCCTTGATCAGTTTTTTGTCCGCCGTTAGGCGGCGCGGTAATCCGAACCGCCGCCGCCGCCCGTGGCGCCCGGAGCCGAGATGGGCGGGCCGCCGGTCGTGCCGATCGCGCCGGGACCTTCCTGCACCTTGATGGCCGCCTGGACCTTGGCCAGCACCTCGGCGATGGCGGCGGCGATCGCGGGGGTCAGGGTTCCCGCGGCCTGCATATTGGTCTGGGTAAGCTGCAGCGCGCTCACGGCGGTGAGCGGCTCGACGCCGCTGGTGGCGATGGTCTGCTCCAGGGCCGTCACAATGACCGCCTGGGTCGCATCGGCCGGCAGCGACTTCGACTGGGCGCTCGCTTCCGCGGCCTGGGCCGCGATGGCCAGGGCCGACGCCAGAGGACCGGGATCCGGCGTCGGCGCTTGGGCGACCGCGATAAGCGGCGAAGCCGCCAGGCTCATCACCGCGCTGGCGGCCATCGCACGCATCGCGATGGCCACGAATGTGTTTCTGTTCATTCCAAATCCCCCTAACCGCGAAGCTCAGTTCGCGGCTCATCAGCCCACCAGCAAAGGCGGCGCCAATCCTCTCTCGATAGTGGTAAATCCGACTGCCGCAAAACGTGTAAAACTTACGGTTTGGGCGTTTACTATAACTTGAAAACCGACGCAACATCCATGAGTAAGTAGAGAATACCAAGAACAATCAGCTATTCTGCCGCTTTTGCGAGCATCCCGTGGTCTCTCAGCGCATCGTTGTGACCTGAGCGTTCGACCAAAGCGGCGGCCCAACGCCCGGCTGGATTGTGGATGGCGCGGACAATATCGGGGCCGCCACTATGATAACGGGCAAAATTCCTCATTTCACCCACCGCCCGGATCCTCAAGGCGGGTGTCATTTCGGGCCAGTGTTCGAATATGAAACGCAAACGCCAGCGCGTGACGTCCGGACCCAGCGGCGCGGCCTGGTAGGACTTGTCGAGATAGTCGAGAGCCTGGGCGTCCAGGGTCCAGGTCCCGAGCTGCCGCACATAGGCGCGTCGCAGCCAGGCGTTCGCCGCGGCCGGCGCCTGGGCCAGCGTGGCCTGGCTTTCCCGATCGGCCTGGACGGTCTGGGGGTACTGCGCGGAAAGCGCCCGGTCGGCGCGCATCTCGTGGACGGGCGCCAGATCCGGGTCGATCGCGTCCGGCCATATGAGCCCGGCGGTGGTGATCGCCGCGCCGCTCGCGGCCGCAATCGCCAGGGTGGCGATCGCGGTCGTTTTCAATGTCCTGGGCGTTATCCGCGCCATTCCCGCCTCGTAATCGGTCGATGCGCGGACATCTGCGTCGCGCAATATTGCTACTCTATTATGATCGCGCGCCCGCGGCGGCGAGCAATTCATGTCACGGGCGCGACCATGCAGCCCAGCCCCTTGCTAAAGTCGAGCCCGTCTGCTTTTGAACAAGCTATCGCCACACCGCTATGGTTTCGACGGTCGGAAAGAGGATTTCGATATGCGGCACTTCTTGCGTCTCTGCGCCATGAGCCTGGTTCTGGCCTTCGGAGGCGTCGCCTGCGCCCAGACGCCCGCTGCGCCGACGGCCGCTCCGGCCGCCGCCAGCCCCGACGCCACCGTCCGCGCCGTGCCGGAGTATCGGCTGGGCGTTGCGGACAAGGTGCGTGTCAACGTCTTCGGCGAGGAGGCCCTCACCGGTGAGTTCCTGGTCGGCGGCGGCGGCAAGGTCTCTCTGCCCCTGATCGGCGAAGTGCAGGCGGCCGGCCTGACGATCTCGCAGTTCCAGGAAGAGATCGGCAACGAGTTGCGCAAGGGCTATATCAAGGAGCCGCGCGTCAGCGCCGAAGTCCTGAACTATCGCCCCTTCTATATCCTGGGCGAGGTGAACAAGCCCGGCGAGTATCCGTACACCAACAACCTCAGCGTCCTGAACGCGGTCGCCACGGCCGAGGGCTTTACCTATCGCGCGAACAAGCGCGTGGTCTTCATCAAGCGCGCCGAGGATCAGGCCGAGCAGTCCTATCCGCTGACGCCGCTGACGAAGGTCGCGCCCGGCGACACCATTCGGATCGGCGAGCGTTATTTCTAGGCTTAGGTTTTCGGCATTTGAACTTTGGATCGTTACCCTTGCTCCGCACCAACCGCCCGTTCCGTCGCGCGCCCAGGCGCCCGTCGGGACGGGCGCGTCTCGATGGGGTCATGACGGATTGGATGGGGGATGATCGGTAACTGGTTAGCGCGTCGGAAGGCGTCCAGCGCCGGACCGACGGCCAGCGTGCCGCCGGACACGGTGGTGTGGACGGTCGGCGACATCCATGGGCGGCTCGATCTTCTGCGCCCGCTGCTCAGCGCCATCCTGGAGGACTTTGGTCGCGGCGCCCAGGCGCGAAAGGTGCTGATCTTCCTGGGCGACTATGTGGACCGGGGCCCCGATTCCAAGGGCGTGATCGACCTGCTGTGCCGTCTTGCCGACGACGGCCCGGTCGAAACCATCTTCCTGCGCGGCAACCACGAAGACCGGATGGCGGCCTTCCTCGAGAATCCCGGCATCGGGCCGACATGGTGCGACTATGGGGGCCGCGAGGCGCTGCGGTCGTACGGCGTGACGGCGCCGACCGATCGCGACGACAACGACGCGTGGGCCGCCGCCTCGGCCGATCTCAACACCGCCGTCAGCGACCGTCACCGGGCCTTCCTTCGTGACCTGAAGTTCAGCGTCAGCGTCGGCGACTATTTCTTCGTGCACGCGGGCGCGCGGCCCGGCGTGCCGCTGGACCAGCAGTCCAAGCACGACATGATGTGGATTCGGCAGACCTTCCTGGACGATAGCCGGACCTTCGAGAAGATCGTCGTGCACGGCCACACGCCGACCGACGACATTCAGTCCGACCACCGCCGGATCGGCCTGGACACGGGCGCCTACGCCACGGGCGTGCTGACCGCCGTGCGCCTGGAAGGCGCGGAGCGCGGGGCGCTGCAGACCGCCATGACGGGCTCCGGCGTGGAGCTCTGGCGCAGCGAGGTCGAGACGATCAAGGGCGCGAAGCGCTCGGCGCGATAGCGACGCGCCCGCCCGCGCCGGCCGAAACGCTTTTTTTGCATCTTGTCCGCTACAGGTGGCAGGTAATCCCTGGGGGGCCTGCGCTTGCTGAAGGTTTTGACCTGCCTGACGACGGAGCACGACCTGCGCTTGGTCGTCGTCGCCGGCCTCATCTGCTTCGCCGCCTGCTTCACGGCGTTTCGCCTCTATTCCCGGATGCGCGGCGCCAAGGGCGTGGTGCGGGCCGCCTGGCTGCTGCTGACCGGGCTGGTGTCCGGATCGGGCGTGTGGGCCACCCACTTCATCGCCATGGTCGCCTATGATCCTGGCCTGAAGACCGGTTACAGCCCGTCGGGCACCTTGCTGTCGCTGATGATCGCGGTGCTGTTCATGGCCGGCGGCTTCGCCGTGGCCTCGGCCCAGCGCACGCGCACCAACGACTTCGCCGGCGGCCTGATCCTCGGCATGGGCGTGGCCGCCATGCACTATACGGGCATGTCCGCCTTCGTGACCCAGGGCTTCGTGCAGTGGGAGCAGGCGACGATCGCCGCTTCCGTGCTGGCCGGCGTCGTCGGCGCGGCGGGCGCCCTGCAACTGGCGGGACGCGCGCGCACCCTGCTCAAGCAACTGGGCGGCGGCCTCGTCCTGACGCTGGGAATCTGCGCCCTGCACTTCATCGGCATGGGCGCGATCACCATCGTACCCGACCCGTCGATCAACGTGCCCGACCAGATGCTGTCGGGCGGCGTTCTGACCCTGGCCGTGAGTTCGATCACCGGCATGATCATCCTGGGCGGCCTGGGCGCGGTGGCCATCGAATCCTCGACCAGCCGCTCGGCCCTGGACCGCATCCGTCGCCTGGCCAACGCCGCCTACGAAGGCATCGTCGTGGTCCAGGACGGCCGCATCAACGACGCCAACGCCGCGTTCTGCGAGCTGGCCGGGGTCGAGCTGGACGCGCTGCTGCGCATGCCGCTGTCCGGCTTGCTGACTTTCGACACCGAGGCCCCCACCCGTGAGGGCGTGCGGCGCGAAGGCGTGCTGCAGCCCGCCGACGGCGGCCGCACGATCCCGGTCGAGGTGTTCTCGCGCCTGATGGACGACGGCGCCCGCTCCGAGACCTCCGGTCTGACGGTGCTGGCCGTCCGCGACCTGCGCGAGCGCCGCTCGGCCGAGGAGAAGATCCGGTACCTGGCCGAGCATGACGGCCTGACCGGCCTGGCCAACCGCAATTCCCTGCAGGCGCGGCTGGCCGCGGTCCTGGATCGCGTCGAGGCCTCGGGCGAGAGCCTGTCGCTGATCTGCATCGACCTGGATCACTTCAAGGAGGCCAACGACCTGCATGGCCATCTGGCGGGCGACGCCCTGCTGGTCGAAACGGCCCGCCGGCTGCAGGACAGCCTGGTCGCCCCATCCTTCGCCGCTCGGCTCGGCGGCGACGAGTTCATCGTCGTCCAGGTGGCGGCCGGTGACCAGCCCGCCGCCGCCGCCGAACTGGCCGGCCGACTGCTGGAGGTCCTGTCGGTTCCCGCCATATACGAAGGCCAGGGCCTGGCCATGGGCGCCAGCCTGGGCGTCTCGCTGTTCCCCGATGACGGCCGAACGGCCGAGGCGTTGCTGGCCAACGCCGACATGGCCCTGTACCGCGCCAAGGAAGGCGGCCGAGGCGCCTATCGCTTCTTCAAGCGTGAGATGGACGAGTCGATCCGCGAGCGCCGGGCGCTGGCGCGCGAGCTGCGCCAGGCGATCCAGGACGAGGCGCTGATCGTCCACTACCAGCCCCTGGCCAAGGCGGCCGATGGCGAGGTCTGCGGCTTCGAGGCCCTGGTGCGCTGGAACCATCCGGTGCGCGGCATGGTCCCGCCGCTGGAATTCATCCCGGTCGCCGAGGAGAACGGCCTGATCGCTCAGTTGGGCGAGTGGGTCCTGCGCCAGGCCTGCGCCGACGCCGCCAGTTGGGAGCGGCCGTTGCGCATCGCGGTGAACCTGTCTCCGCTACAGCTGAACCAGCCGAACCTGCCCGCCCTGGTGCATGAAATCCTGATCCAGACCGGCCTGTCGCCCAAGCGGCTGGAGCTCGAGGTCACCGAGAGCGCCCTGTTCAAGGACTATCAGCGGGCGCTCGACAACCTGCGCCGCCTGAAGGCCCTGGGCGTGCGGATCGCCATGGACGACTTTGGCACGGGTTTCTCGTCGCTTTCGACCCTGCAGTCGTTCCCGTTCGACAAGATCAAGATCGACAAGAGCTTCGTCGAGAACATCCACCGTCACGACCGCGCGACGGTGATCGTTCGCGCCGTGCTGGGCCTGGGCCGGAGCCTGGACATCCCCTGCGTGGCCGAGGGCGTGGAGACCCAGGAGCAAATCGATTTTCTGCGCGGCGAGGACTGCGCCGAGCTGCAGGGCTATGCGATCGGCCGGCCCGCCGCGGTCGATACGCTTTCCGCCTGGACCCTGGCGAGCAGGGCCGCGGCGATCCCCTCCGCGGTCGCGGCGGACAAGAAGACGCAGAAGCGGAAACGCGCCTGACCCTGCGCGCCTGACCCTGGAGGTCGGTCTTAGGCCGGCCTTGCGCGCGTGAGCCTGACGGCGGCCATGGGCGTTTGCCGGTTACCGGCCCATGACGATGAAGCCGAAGATCACCGCGGCCCACACCGCCAGGCTGAAGGCGACGCAGAGGAGCAGGGGCCACCGAATCCTGTACCGGGGCGGCATGCGCCGGGCCGCGCGCAGAAACGGAGTGCTGTGCGTTTGAACGTTCGAGGGACCGAACTTCATTGCGTTTCCTCCCGCGCCCGGCCTTGATCGAGGGTCTCGGCCTCGTCCTGCCGTGTACGCCTATGGATAAGATGCTCAGTTGAGCTCAAGCGCAAGGCATACACACCCTTAGGGCGTGGAAAAGTGCGTCAAATTCGCACAATCTCGGCCGGAATGGCGCCGGAAACGGGCTGGAGAGCTTCCATTTCCCGCCAAATGCCGGACCGCCGCTGGCGTCCGCCCGAAGCTTGGCCTTTGATCTAGCGTCTCCGACTCATCCCGCCCATCAGGCCGCGCATGATCTCGCGTCCGGCCTGGTTGGCGATCGTCCGCAGCAGCGAGGTGGCGAAGGCCTCGCCCATCGACTGGCGGCTGGAGGCGCGGGGCCGCGGCGCGGCGCGAACCTCCCGCGCTTCCTCCCGCTCACGCACCTTCTCGGCCGCGGCCCGCTGGCGTTCGGCCTCGGCCTGGGCGGCGGCCGTGTCGGCCTGCTGCTGGGCCTGGGCGGCGCGTCCTTGCAGGGTTTCGTAGGCCGAGGCGCGATCCAGCGGGGTGTCGTAGAGGCCCGCGACCGGGCTCTTGGCGATCAGGGCCGCGCGCTCCTCCGGCGTCAGCGGACCTAGGCGCGAGGCCGGCGGGCGCACCAGCGTCTTCTGGACGACGCAGGGCGCGCCCTTGGCGTCCAGGGTCGAGATCAGGGCCTCGCCGACGCCCAGGGCCTGGATGGTCTCGGCGGTGTCGAAGGCCGGATTGACCCGGAACGACTGGGCGGCGGCTTTCAGCCCCTTCTGGTCGGCCGGGGTATAGGCCCGCAAGGCGTGCTGCACCCGCGCGCCCAGCTGGCCCAGCACGGCGTCGGGAATGTCGGCCGGATTCTGGGTGACGAAATAGATGCCTACGCCCTTGGAGCGGATCAGCCGCACGACCTGCTCGATCTTCTCCAGCAGCGGCTTCTCCGCGTCGTTGAACAGCAGGTGAGCCTCGTCGAAGAAGAAGACCAGCTTGGGTTTGTCGGGATCGCCGACCTCGGGCAGTTCCTCGAACAGCTCCGAAAGCAGCCACAGCAGGAAGGTCGAATAGAGCTTGGGCGACTGGATCAGCTTGTCGGCGGCCAGCAGGTTCACGTAGCCGCGGCCAGCGACGTCGGTGCGCATCAGGTCGGCCAGCTTCAGGGCCGGCTCGCCGAAGAAGTTCTCGGCGCCCTGGCTCTGCAGGGTCAGCAGCTTGCGCTGGATCGCCCCTACCGTGGCCGGCGAGACGTTGCCGTACTGGGTGCCGATCTCGGCGGCGTGGTCGGCGACATATTTCAGGGCCGCCTGCAGGTCCTTCAGGTCCAGCAGCAGCAGGCCGTCCTGGTCGGCGACGTGGAAGACCACGGTCAGCACGCCTTCCTGCACGTCGTTCAGCTCGAGCAGCC
>Ga0102590_1000779_pt1 | contig 59976 bp, 51 predicted proteins | sample AraplaMF_Col_mMF_FD_76859 | JGI IMG/M metagenome (GOLD analysis project Ga0102590, IMG submission 76859) | Arabidopsis root microbial communities from the University of North Carolina, USA - plate scrape MF_Col_mMF | ecosystem: Host-associated > Plants > Roots > Endosphere | place: USA...
TCGCGGTGATCTCTATCGATCCATCGCGCCGCAAATCCGGCGGCGCCCTGCTGGGCGACCGCATCCGCATGAACGCCATCAATCCGTGGGCCGGACAGGCGCGCGTGTTCATGCGTTCCTTGGCCACGCGCGAAGCGGGCTCCGAGATTTCGCAGGCACTGCCGGATGTGATTGCCGCCTGCAAGGTGGCCGGCTTCGATCTGGTGATCGTGGAAACTTCCGGCATCGGCCAGGGCGACGCCGCCATCGTGCCGCATGTGGACGTGTCGATGTACGTGATGACGCCGGAGTTCGGCGCCGCCTCGCAGCTGGAAAAAATCGACATGCTCGATTTCGCCGACTTCATCGCCATCAACAAATTCGACCGCAAAGGCGCGCAGGACGCGCTGCGCGACGTCGCCAAGCAATACCAGCGCAACCGCGAACTGTGGAGCAAGCGTCCCGAGGAAATGCCCGTCTACGGCACGCAGGCGTCGCGCTTCAACGACGACGGCGTCACCGCGCTGTATCAAGGCCTGCTGCCACGCCTGATGCAACTGGGCCTGCGCGCGCAAGCGGGCAAGCTGGTGTCGGCCGATGTGCGCCATTCCAGCGGTAAGAACGTCATCGTGCCGCCAGCCCGCGCTCGCTACCTCGCGGAGATTGCAGACACCGTGCGCGGCTACCACCGCTTCACGCGCAAGCAAGTGACGCTGGCGCGCGAGCGCCAGCAGCTGAGCGAATCCAAGCGCATGCTCGCCATCGCCCACAAATCCGCAGACTTCGACGACCTGATCGCCGAACGCGATGCCGAGATGGACGCCGGCGCCAAGAAGCTGCTGGCGCAATGGCCCGACATGCAGGCCGCCTACGCCGGCGACGACTACGTGGTGAAAATCCGCGACAAGGAAATCCGCACCCGCCTCGTGCAGCACACGCTGTCCGGCACGCGCATCCGCAAAGTGTCGCTGCCACGCTATGAAGACCATGGCGAGATCCTGCGCTTCCTGATGCTGGAAAACGTGCCGGGCTCCTTCCCCTTCACCACCGGCGTGTTTGCCTTCAAGCGCGAAGGCGAAGATCCAACCCGCATGTTCGCCGGCGAAGGCGATGCCTTCCGCACCAACCGCCGCTTCAAACTGGTCTCCACCGGCATGGACGCCAAACGCCTGTCCACCGCGTTCGACTCGGTAACCTTGTATGGCGCCGACCCTGCGCTGCGTCCGGACATCTACGGCAAGGTGGGCAACTCGGGCGTGTCGATCGCCACGCTGGACGACATGAAAGTGCTGTACGACGGCTTCAACCTGTGCAGCCCAAGCACCTCGGTATCGATGACCATCAACGGTCCGGCGCCGACCATTCTGGCGATGTTCATGAACACCGCCATCGACCAGCAGATCGGCAAATTCGTCGAAGAGAACAAACGCCAGCCGAGCGCCGACGAAGCTTCGAAAATCAAAGCATGGGTGCTGCAAAACGTGCGCGGCACCGTGCAGGCGGACATCCTGAAAGAAGACCAGGGCCAGAACACCTGCATCTTCTCCACCGAGTTCTCGCTGAAAGTGATGGGCGATATCCAGGAATACTTCGTTCACCATCAGGTACGCAACTTCTATTCGGTGTCCATCTCCGGCTACCACATCGCCGAAGCAGGCGCGAACCCGATCTCGCAACTGGCCTTCACGCTGTCCAACGGCTTCACGTTTGTAGAGGCTTATCTGGCGCGCGGCATGCACATCGACGACTTCGCGCCCAACCTGTCGTTCTTCTTCTCGAACGGCATGGACCCGGAATACACGGTGCTGGGCCGCGTCGCCCGCCGCATCTGGGCAGTAGCGATGCGCGACAAATACGGCGCCAACGACCGCTCGCAAAAACTCAAGTACCACGTGCAAACCTCGGGCCGTTCGCTGCACGCGCAGGAGATCGACTTCAACGACATCCGCACCACGCTGCAAGCGCTGATCGCCATCTACGACAACTGCAACTCGCTGCACACCAACGCCTACGACGAAGCCATCACCACGCCGACCGACGAATCGGTGCGCCGCGCGCTGGCCATCCAGCTGATCATCAACCGCGAATGGGGCCTGGCCAAGAACGAGAACCCGAACCAGGGCTCGTTCATCATCGACGAGCTGACCGATCTGGTGGAAGAAGCGGTGCTGCAAGAGTTCGAGCGCATCGCGGAGCGCGGCGGCGTACTGGGCGCGATGGAAACCGGCTACCAGCGCGGCAAGATCCAGGAAGAGTCGATGCTGTACGAGCACCAGAAGCACGACGGCACACTGCCTATCATCGGCGTCAACACCTTCCGCAATCCGAAAGGCGTGGAAGCGCCGGCGCAGATCGAACTGGCGCGTTCCACCGACGATGAAAAACAATCGCAGCTCAAGCGTCTGGAAGACTTCCACCAGCGCCACGCAGCGGAAGCGCCGCAAGCATTGGCCGCGTTACAGCAAGCCGCCATCGACAACGCCAACGTCTTCGAAAAGCTGATGGACGCCGTGCGCGTCTGCTCACTGGGCCAGATCACCACCGCCCTGTTCGAAGTAGGAGGCCAGTACCGCCGCAATATGTAAGTATTTTGTTTCCTTTCACACTGTTTGCATATTTGCATGCTAATATGTAAACAGTGGTTTTATTGCTAACATATTGAAAGGAACAAGATGAAAAGTCTTAGCCTGGTGGCGTTGTTGGCAGCTGCCGCATTCACTCCGGCAGCATTCGGTCAATCCGCTACCTCCACCGTCGAGTTTCGCAATTTTCACTACACGCTGACGGATCTCACTCCAAACGATGGACTTGCCCCCTCCGCCACTTTTACGTTCAGAACCTTCTTGTTCGGCACGGGAGAGGATCCAAAATTTTCCGAAAAAAAATACAGCACGGACGACGTAGTTACTCAAAACATTTCCATGAGCATGCCTGGCGCTACCGTCTATGCCTCAACCACTGCGGGAACCGGCCAACAGCATCTGAATGGCGCCTCGGCTTATACCTATGGATCAGCCATCATCACGGGCAATGAAAAACGCTACGGTGACACCCAATACAACTATTATTCTTCTTCCGCCTCCGTCTGCGACGGGACATTTACCCTGGCGCCAGGCACCAAGATTACATTTTATGCCGACGTCTATGCTTTCGCCTCATCGGATACCGGCGTCTACACTGATCAGAGCGTTGCCTACGCGACTGGCTGGTTGGGCGGATTTGACGGTCATCATGACGTCGTTGCCGAAGTTCAAGCCAATGCCATACATCATGGCGACTACGGCCTGAAGACGGAGGAAAAGACCCAGAGCCTAGAGCTCTCCTTCTCCAACTACAATGCCGAGCCGTTCACCAGCTACGTGTATGCCGGGGCGCAAAGCAGCGGCACGGCAGTGGATATGGCTCCTGTGCCTGAGCCGTCAACCTACGCCATGTTCTTCGCCGGCTTGGGTCTGATCGCTTTCGCCAAGCGCCGCCGCACATAAGTTCTATAGCAGGGCCGGCGGCCAGTCTATTTGAGCTTGCCTGCGCCGGCGTTGGCCGGAACCGAAGTCAGGGTTGCCGTCGCGCTCTGCAGCGTGTACGCGTAAGGTGGCGTCCACAGGCTGTCGGCTGGCGGCAACGCATAGCCGCACTGGCCGTCCACCGCGTTAGTGCCCGACTTGTCGCTGACGAATACGTGGCCGAACGAGCGGAAGCCGATGAAGCTCTTGCCCTTGATGGCTTTTCCACAGAACTCGCTGACCTTCATGCCGGTGATGTTGTAGTACTGGTTCTCCAGCAGCATGTTTGAACGGTAGCGCGCATCGCTGCCGCTTTCGAATTTGACGTCGGCGTCCGTGGTCGACACGCTGCCGGTGATCAGGTTATTGAACAGATGGACCTGGCCATAGCGGTTCAGCGGCAGGCGCGTGGTCGCACCATTCCACCAGTTGCCGCTGAATGTCACGTGCAGGCGGCCTTCGTCACTCCAGGCGCGGCCCGAGTCGCCATTGCCCACCAGCGTGGTCTTGTGGTGCTTGCCGAAGACGCTGTTGGCGATGGTGACGTAGTCGCTACCGCGCACCACGTCCAGCGCGCCGTCGTGACGCGTGTCGTAGGTGCCGGTGGCCAGCGAATCCGGCGTGTCGCCGTCGCTGATGGTCAGGTGATCGAGGTAGATATTCTGACCGCGCGACACCGTCAGGCCATCGGCATAGGCATTGTCCGCATCTTCGGGATTGACGTCCCACGGCGTATCGATCGCCAGATTGCGCACGATGACGTTGCGCGTCCAGGTTGGGTAGTCGTCGCCGTTCTTGCCGTCGGCGATCCATTTTTTGAAGTCCGTTTCCGGATCGCCACCGGCGTTCAGCGGCAGCTCACCGCCGATCAGCAGCGCGGTGCCGGTGATGCGCGCCGGCCTCCCTTGGGCATCGTTGATGCCGACCAGCGTGGTGTTGGACGGAATGGAGACCGAGCCGCCATACTTCTGATCCGAGTAGCTGGTGTACTCGCGGAACACCGTATTGTTCTGGCTCCAGCGCAGATCGATGTGGCCGATCACGCGGATGATCTTGGGATCGTTGCCCGCTTCATTGATGGCGGCCACCAGCTGCTGGCCGTTGTACACGGTGTAAATGCGGTTGGCGATGGCCGAGCCGCCACCAGTGACCAGCACCGGTCCAATGCGCGACTGCGCGTGCCAGCCGGTGGCCGGCGCCGGATCGCGTTCGAAGGTCAGCACGCCGCCGGTTGGATCGGCCGCAGCAAACTGCCACACCGGCAGCCTGGGCGCGGCGGCATAACCGGCGGGATCGTGCAAGCCCCCGGTCAGCACCGGGGCAGTGTAATTGCGCACGCCATACTGCGCGGTTTGCAGCGGCGTGCTGGCGCCAGTCAGGGTCTTGGCATCGATGGTGGCGGATTGCGCGGATACGGCCAGCAGCATGCCGGCCACGAGTAGTGGATATTTCATGGTGGTCTCCAATATTGAAATTCACTGACAGCTCGCGATGGCCCGTACCCACGTGCGTCTGCCTTGCAGACAGCAATGTGAATTTTTTATGGGTGGGTATGGGTCAACATTCAGGCACCTTGCGTACCTGCCGCCGTTGCGAAGAGGGTTGAGGAAACCGAGTTCGCTCAGGTCAAACGTTGACGGCGCAAACGGATGCCGGCAACGATAAATAAATACTAAACCTGAAGAAAAAATAATGCAACTAGCGGAAGTGCGGTCCCGCGCCCTGCTCCGCCATCTCATCGCCGGCGTTACGCAATGGGCAGGCTTTGAGGGACAGGCATCCGCAACCGATGCAGCCATCCAATTGATCGCGCAGTTGTGTCAACGTCTTGATGCGCTCTTCCAGCTCCTGCTTCCATGCGGCGGACAGGCGGCGCCAGTCGGCGACGGTGGGCGTGCGACCCGAGGGCAGCGCATCCAGAGCGCGCGCTATCTCCGCCAGCGGCAAGCCGACGCGTTGGGCGACTTTGATCACGGCAATGCGGCGCAGCACGGAGCGTGCGTAGCGGCGCTGATTGCCGCTGGTGCGCACCGAATGGATCAGTCCTTTGGCCTCATAAAAATGCAGCGTGGAGACGGCGACGCCGGCACGATCCGCCAGCTCGCCCACGCCCAGTTCCTTGGATATCATAATTCGCTTGACCTCAAGTTAAGTTGAGATTTTATAGTGTCCTCACATTCACTGCTGAAGGACACCATGAAATTCATCAACCCTACCGGTCTGTACGACCCAAGTCCCAATGGCTACAGCCACGTCGTGATTGCCGAATCGCCGGCGCGCATCATCTACATCGCCGGCCAGGGCGGCGAGAACGCGGATGGCGAACTGTCCGAAAATTTCAAAACACAGGTGGAGCAAGCGCTGCACAATCTGCAAACCGCGCTGGCTGCCGCAGGCGCGCGTCACACCCACGTCAGCAAAATCACCGCCCTGATCGTCGATCATAGCGAAGCACGTCTCGCTATTTTCAGCAGCGCCTTGCGCGCCGTGTGGGGTGACGATCCAGCGCCTGCCTGCACACTGATCCCCGTGCCGCGCCTTGCGCTGGATGGCATGCTGTTTGAAATTGAAGCCACCGCCGTGCAGCAGATGGACGATGAGATTTACTGAGCGTGGCAAGCCGCCGCGCGATAGAAGTAGTAATTGCCGAAATCGAGAAACTCGCTCTTGTCATTGAAGCGGTAAGAAATCTCCCGCCGCTTCTCATCGAAACCGAGCAGACCGTCATGCCTGGTCAGCTGTTCCCTGAACACCTCCGCAGGGAACGGCTCCTTGCCACCCAACGTGATGATCAAAGTATCGCCATCCGCTCGCCGCCATGTGGCCGGACTATAAAACGCAAAGCCGCCGCGAAACGTCAGGCCTCCATCCGCTTGCAGCAGCATGCACATGGTCGGATACTCGGTGCCGGTATTTTCCAGCACCAAAGGCGCCGCAGGACGCTGCACACTCGCACAGCCGCCGATCAACAACGCAAAACTAACGTAAGCTATATAAGTTCTCATACACCATTATCCCGAGCCACCCAGACAGCAACAGTGCGCAAGCTCACCTTGGCGCAACCTGGTTGACCGGGCCAACGGTGGCGCCTTCAAGGAGGATGGGCTGCCATAGTTCGTGCAAGTGACTGGCGGGAGTGCCGTCGACCAGCGATTGCAGCATGGCGACCATGCGCGCGCCGGCTTTGCGCGGGTCGGGCTGGTCGATGGTGGTGACGTTGGCACCGGACAGGGTGTCGGCCATGTTGCCCCAGACGATGACGGAGATCTCTTTGCCGATCTCCACGCCCGCATCCAGCAACGCGCGCACCGCGCCGACGCCGGACAGGTGGTTATCGACGATCACCGCCGTCGGCCGCGGCGAGCAAGCCAGCAGCTGCTGCATGGCCTGGTAGCCGCTGCGCCGGTCCAGCGTGTTGTCGATGAGGTAGCGCGGATCGGCCTGCAGACCTGCGGCCGCCAGCGCGGCCACGAAGCTGTTCTTGCGCTGGCGCGCGAAATTCAATTCCAGCGGTGCACTGATCAGGGCTACCCGCTGATGGCCCAGGCCCAGCAAGCGCTCCATCGCCATGCGGATGCCGGCCTCGTTGTCGTAGTCAAACCACGCATACGGCGCGTTAAGCTCCGTGCGTCCATGCGCCACAAAGGGAAACTTGGCCTTGCTGAGGAAAGTGATGCGCTCGTCGCGCACCAGCGTGCGCCCCACCACCAGGCCATCGACGCGCCGCCCGCGCACGATCTGCTGGTAGGAGCGCTGCTCCGCCGCCGGCGACACTGGCGCGATGATCAAACTCTTGGAAACCTCTTCCAGCGCCGCCGACATGCCGGCCATCACCTCCAGGAACATGGGGTCGCCGAGGTCCGCCGGCTGCAGCGGGTAGATGATGCCAAACACATTGGTGCGGCCCAGCGCCAGCGAGCGCGCCATCGGATTGGGCTGGTAGCCGACCTCCTTGGCCGCCTTCAATACCCGCTCGCGGGTGCGCACATTCACTTCCGGGTAACCGTTTAACGCGCGACTCACCGTGGTCTTGGACATACCAAGGTGATTTGCAAGACGCGCGAGGTTCATGGCCGGTCGTTCAATGTTGACCGCTGATTATAGCGGTTGGGTCGAAACTCCCGCCACCGTCATCGACCGCTCTTTTGAAGAAATACAACATCACCAGCACAATTGTGATGGGTACCAGCGTCAGATAGAAGGCGAAATGGCCGCTGAAATTGCCAAATACATAACCAGTGATAAGCGAGCCGGTGGTTCCGCCCAGTGCTGAAAAAATCACCAGCAGGCCTGTCATGGCCGAATGCTGGTGCGTCGGCAGGGAACTCAGCATCACCGAATTGATGCCCGGGTAGATCGGCGCCATGAACAGCCCGATCAGCGGAAACAGGAAAGTCGCCAGCGGCGCCGTGGCCCAGGTGATGTGCGGGTCGGCCACCACATCGTGCGTCAGCGGCAACGCCAGCAGCACCATGGCGGCCATGCCGGCCACGCAGGCGTTCATCACAGGATACCAATTCAGTTTGCGCATCAACACGCCGGCCGACAGGCGCCCCACAGCGAGGCAGGCGGCGAAGATGCTGGTCACTTCCACGCTCATCGCCGCCGGCAGCTTGAGAATTTCGTTGTTAAAGGTCGGCAGCCAGGTGCCTACGCTTTGCTCGATCAGCACGTACAGGAAGGCGGTGATCACGAACACGCACACCAGCGGCTTGAAGAACAGCTTGAGCATGGCGGCGAAGTCCTGCGCGACGCCGCGTCCTTCCGGCAGCGCGGCCGACGATTCGTTGAAGGGCGTGGACAGGATCAACACAAAGGTCAGCACGCACAACACGGCCAGCACCCAGTACACATGCAGCCAGCTTCGCGACAAGGGATCGTGCGAGTCGATGAAGTAGCCGAACACCCAGTAGGCGCTCAACACGCCCAACATGAAGAAGCCTTCCAGCAGGTTCATGGTGCTGGCGTGCTGTTTGCGGTCGGCGGCGATCAGGCCGAGTGTCGAATACACCGATACCTTCACCAGCGCGAACGATACGCCGACGCAGAAGAACAAGACCTTGGTGGTGGCGAACGACGGCAGCAAGGGCATCGCCACGCAGGCCGCAGTGACGATGACCAGCCCTGTCAGCATGGCTTTCTTGTAGCCGATGCGCGGCAGGAAGGACGCTACCAGAAAGGACACCACCGCAATCGGCAGATCCTTGAAGCCTTCCAGCACGCTGGCGGCCGATTTGCTCACGCCGTAGTTGCCGATCACTTGCAGGATCACCGTGCCCACGCTATTGAGCAGGATGGCGAATACAAAGTACACCAGAAATAATGCGAACAGAATTTTCTTCATGCTGCGGTCTCCGTTATTTTTATGTGTGCGACGCGGCGTCAGTAGGCGGCGAGATTGAATTCTTTCAGGCTTGTTATCACCACGTCCGCTTCCGTCAGCACGAAGGGATGGCCTATCCCCAAGGCGAACATGCCGGCCGCCTTGATGGCCGCCACGCCGGCCACCGCATCTTCCACGCCCAGGCAGTCGGCTGGTGCGACACCCAGTTCGTGCGCGGCGCGCAGGAAAATCTCCGGGTCCGGCTTGCCGCGCGCGATGGTGGCGGCATCCACCACGTAATCGAATTTATCGGTGATGCCCAGGCGGCCCAGCACCGTAAAGGCGTTCTTACTGACTGAGGCCAGGCCGATGCGCAGGCCGGCGGCGCGCACCGCGTCCAATGCCGCCACCGCACCGGGCAGCAAATCGTCTGCCGACATGGTGGAGATCAGCTCCTGATAATGCCGGTTCTTGACGTCGGCCAGCGCCAGCTTTTCTTCCGGCGTGTACGCGCGCGGCGCCGAAGCGAGGATCAGATCCAATGAGCCCATGCGGTCGATGCCTTTCAGGCTCTCATTGAACTCGTGATCGAAGTGCACGCCCTGCGATTCCGCCAACTGCTTCCACGCGAGGTAGTGGTAGTGGGCGGTGTCGGTAATCACGCCATCCAGATCGAAGATGACTGCTTTGAAGCGGCTCATGCGAAGCTCCTTGATTGCTTTGGTTGCGACAGGCTTAACGCAACCGACTCGCCGCCGTGCGTAAAGGACAAAGACTCGCCTTGCAGCAGGCGATACTCAACGCGGCCGGCTTCCACATGCACTTCCAGCAGCGCGCCACGGAAGTGGATCTTGAAGGTGTAGTGCTGCCACTGCTTGGGCAACTGCGGCGCGAAGTGCAGCGCGCCGCCTACCACGCGCATGCCGGCGAAGCCATACGCCACGCCCAGCCAGGTGCCGGCCATGGCCGCCGTGTGCACGCCGTAGTGCGTATTGCCGTGTGTATCGTCCAGATCGAGGCGCGCAGTCTCCATGAAGTAGCGATAGGCCTTGTCCTGATAGCCCACCTCCGCAGCGATAATGCCGAAGATGCAGGACGACAGCGAGGAATCGTGCGTGGTCACCGCTTCGTAGTAATCGAAGTCGCGGCGCTTGTCTTCCAGCGTGAACTGATCGCTGAGCAGCAGCAGCGCCAGCACCACGTCCGCCTGCTTGCACACCTGATGGCGGTAGATCACCATCGGGTGATAGTTCAGCAGCAGCGGATAGTTTTCTTTCGGCGTGTTGGCGAAATCCCACACTTTTTTGGACAGGAAGCTGTCGTCCTGCGCGTGGATTTGCAGCGCTGCGTCGTATGGCAGGTGCATCAGCGATGCGGCGCGGCGCCACTCGGCTGGCTCACCGGCGTCCAGTACCATGGCGGCGGCGATGCGTGCGAATTCGGATGGCGCCTGCGCCTGCAACTGCTCCGCGATCGACGCCGCGAAGTTCAGGTGCATCCGCGCCATGGCGTTGGTGTAGTAGTTGTTGTTGACCAGCGCCGTGTACTCGTCAGGACCAGTCACCTGGTTGATGCAGAAGCGTCCCTCTCGGTCATACGATCCGATGCCGGTCCAGATGCGCGCCGTCTCCATCACGATTTCCGCACCGGCCTTCATCAGATATTCCTGATCGCCGGTGGCTTCCATGTACATCTTGATGGAGTACGCGATGTCGGCGTTGATGTGATATTGCGCTGTGCCAGCCGGGAAGTAGGCCGAGCACTCGTCGCCGGCGATGGTGCGCCACGGGTACAGCGCGCCCTTATCGTGCGACATCTGGCGCGCGCGCTCGCGCGCTTTCGGCAGGCCGGCGTAGCGGTATTCCAGCAGCTTGCGCGCGATCTCCGGCTTGGAATACAGGAAGAACGGGAAGATGTAGATTTCCGTGTCCCAGAAATAGTGGCCTTCGTAGCCTTCACCGGTCACGCCCTTGGCGGAGATGTTGGTCTTGCCGTCGCGGCCCACCGATTGCAGCAGGTGGAACTGGTTGAAGTGCATGCCTTGCTGGAGCGCGTCGTCGCCGGCGATCTGCACGTCGGCCTGCTGCCAGAAGTCGGCAAGGTACTGTTCCTGCGCCAGGCGCAGATCGTCGAAGCCTGCGGCGGCGGCCTTGGCCAGCGTGTCTTTGCTGCGCCACATCAGCTCTTTCGCATCGTAGTCGCGCGAGGAGTGGTAGCTGCCGTACTTGGTCAGCGTGACCGACTGGCCTGCGCTCACCGCCAGCTCCCACGACTGCGTCAGACGCTGGCCATCCTGCGCACTGACGGCCGGCAGGTCCGCGCTCAACACCGACTCGGTAGCGCTGACCAGCATGAAGCCGCTGTTATGCGTCTTCTGCACCAGCGCCGAAAAGCCGCCGGCCTGCTCGCTGTCCACCATGTGCAGCGTCGGACCGGAAATGGCCGAGCCGACGCGCGGATCGTCGCCGGCTTCCTGGTTCTTCACCGCGCCATCCAGCGCGGACACCAGCCGCATGCGGCCTTCAAAATTCAGCGAGGTGACTTCGAATTCGATCGCGAACAAATGCTTGTTCTCGAAGCTGACCATGCGGCGGCTGCGCACACGCACGCTGCGGCCTTGCGGCGAAGTCCACTCCACTACGCGCGTCAGCAGGCCGGTGCGGAAGTCCAGCACGCGCTCATAGGTCTGGATGGAACCGCTGAGCAGATCGAAGCGCTCATCGCCCAGCCACAGCTCCACGCCCTTGGCGTTCGGCACATTCAGCATGAACTGGTTGACCTTGGCCAGGCCGTACGCCGCTTCCGGATACTGGATCGGCTCGGACTCGTAGAAGCCGTTCAGGTAGGTGCCGTCCAGCGAGCTGCCGGCCGGGCCGCTGTAGCCCTCCTCGCCGGTGCCGCGCAGGCCGATGTAGCCATTCCCCAGCGCGAACAGCGTCTCGTCGAGGAAGTGGGATGCGGTGTCAAAGCTGGTCTCGCGGATGCACCAGGCTTCAAGAGGATAAGTGTGTTGTTGCACAGCGAATTCCTTAGAAAAAGCGATTCAAAGCGGTTTGAATTTTGAAAAACACCGGTTTTTGGCCGATTTATGGTGTTTTTCGGGAAAACTAGGTTTGACGCACCATCAGCGTGGTCGGCAGCATTTCAGAAGCGACCGGCTGGCCTTCGATCAGGCCCAACATCTTTTTGGCCAACAACACGCCGCCATCGCGCAGATACTGGTGCACGCTGGTCAGGGGCGGCACGAAGCTGGCCGCGCCCGGCGTATCGTCGTAGCCGATGACGGAGACATTCTCCGGCACCCGCAAATTCTTCTCGGCCAGCGCGCGGATCGCGCCCATGGCCAGCAAATCGCTGGCGGCAAACACGCCGTCGAACGATGCGCCCTTCTTCTTCAACAGCGCCGAGATGCTGTCGAAACCCGCCTCGAACGTGAACGCCTTCGGGCGGATAATGTGCACCGCGGCCGCGCCGCCCATCGCGTCGATAAAGCCGGCGCAGCGCTCCTGCACCTCGGCGTGATCGACATCGCCCAGGAACACCAGCTTTTGCCGGCCCTGCGCGATGAAACGCTCGGCCGCGCTGATGCCGCCCTTGCGATTGTCCGAGCCGACCACGATGGTGTCGCTGCCCGGCTCAGGCGCGCCCCACACCACCAGCGGCATGCCGGTCTGCTGCAAAGTGCGCACCGCCTCGCCGTGCGAGCCCTGCCCCAGCAGAATCAAGCCGTCCGCGCCCATCACCGGCGCGGTGTTCATCAACTGCTTGGACGTTAAAACAACACTGTAGCCGGCCGTGGTCAGTTCCTGCGTAATGCCGCCCAACAGCTCCAGCGGATACGGATCGGACATCGGCCGGCCGCGCACGGGTGTCATTTCCACCACAACCGCCACCGAATAACTGCGGCCCATGCGCAAATTGCGCGCGCTCACGTTCAAGCGATAGCCCTGCTGCTCGGCCAGCGTGCGGATCTTCTCGCGCGTTTCCGGCGTCACCAGCGGACTGTCGCGCAATGCGCGCGATACCGTGATTTTGGAGACGCCGGCCAGCTGGGCCAGGTCTTCCATTGTCAGGGCTGTTGCTACAGTCTTCTTCTTCGCGGGCATCGTTGTTTTTCGTTCAAAAAGCGGGTGTGCGGACGCATTATGACAGAAATTTTTAATTTGTCGCGGAAAATGACATCGATAACATTTCAATTGACATCGATATCATTTCTTGTTTCAATGGCCGAACTCAACACCCTAATAAGAAAGAAGAGACACGATGAAAAACCCGTTCCTGCCATCGGCCATTGCGGCCGCCGTCCTCGTTTTGGTCAACCAGGCTGCCGCCCAGGCCCAAACGGCCGACGCTCCGGCAACTGAGCCGTCCAAAGAAGTTTCCAAAGAAATCCAACAAGTCGTGGTGACCGGCGTGGCCTCGGCGCGCGGCGTGCGCAAGGTCGATTCGGCCTTCTCCATCACCACCGCCAACGAAGAACAGCTCAAGCAAGCTGCGCCATCCAGCACCGCCGACATCATGAAAATCGTGCCGGGCGTGTACGCGGAATCGACCGGCGGCCAGTCCGGCGCCAACATCGAGGTGCGCGGCTTCCCATCCGGTTCCGACTCGCCGTTCGTCTCGGTGCAGATGATGGGCAACCCGATCTACCCGCCGCCGACCTTGTCGTTCTTTGAAGGCTCGTCCGCCTTCCGCCTCGACGACACGGTGGAGCGCGTGGAAGTGCTGCGCGGCGGCCCATCGACCATCTGGTCCAACGGCCAGCCGGGCGCGACCATGAACTTCATCCTGAAAGAAGGCACCGATACGCCGGAAGGCACGGTGCGCTTCACCACCGGCACCGGCAGCCTGCGCCGCGTCGATATGTACTACGGCGGCAAGATCAGCGATGGCTGGTACGGCTCGGTCGGCGGCTTCTACCGCAAGACCGACGGCGTGCGCGACGCCGGCTTCCCGGCCGACGACGGCCACCAGATCACCGCCACCCTGACCCGCAATCTGGATCAGGGCAAGCTGACCCTGTACGCCCGCAGCACCGACGACAAAAACGCCTTCTACACCGGCGTGCCGCTGATCTCCAGCAACGGCGGCCGCACCATCAGCGCCTTCCCCGGCTTCGATCCGCTGACCGGCACCCTGATGAGCGGCGAGATGCGCAACTTCACCATCGAAGCGGCGCCCGGCAAGACCCTGACCAAGGACCTGGGCGATGGACGCGGCCTGAAAGCCACGGTGTTCGGCGCCAACTTCGACCAGAAGGTCGGCGACTGGAGCATCTCCAACAAGTTCAACCGCTTTGACGGCGACCTCAACACCATCGCCATGTTCACCGGTAACAACCCGCTGTCGATGAGCGATTACATCAACGCCGCCATCGCTTCGGCCAATGGCAATGCGGCCGTAGTGGCCGCGGCCGGCGGCCAGCTGGCGACGTCCGGCACCGCCACCTTCGTCAAGGGCGGCGCGGTCGCCGGCAACCAGCAGGTGGTGCAGGCCGGTCTGTGGGCGGTGGAAAAGCAGCTGAAATCCTTCACCGACGAGCTGCGCGTCAGCAAGGAAATCTTCAAGGACAACACCGTGACCGTGGGCGGCTATTTTGCCGACTACTCTTCGCATGACGTTTGGTATCTGGGCAACAGTCACCTGATGACGGCCGTGCCGCAAGCCAGCCTGATCAACGTCACCCTGAACAACGGCGTGGTGGTGTCGAAGAACGGCACCGACGGCAATGTGTTCTACGCGCCGGTGGCGTCGTACGACGGCCGCAACACCGCCGTGTTTGTCTCGGACGAATGGAAGGTCAACGACAAGATCAAGGTCGACTTCGGCATGCGCCACGAGCAGCAGAAGATCAGCGGCACCATCTCCAACCTGACTTCGGCCGACACCGACAACAATCCGCTGACGGTCTACAACAACGGCACCTCGATGCCGAACGGCTCCAACACCTATTTGAGCCGCACCGACAGCGCCAACTCCTTCACCATCGGCGGCAACTACAAGCTGGCGCGCGATACCTCGGTGTTCGTGCGCGCCAACCGTGGCCACACGTTCATTTCGTTTGACGATATGCGCGGCGCCGGCACGCAAGCCAATGTGAACGACAGCAACCTGTTGCCGACGCCGAAAGTGAGCCAGTACGAAATCGGCTTCAAGACCGCATCGCAGCTGTACACCGCGTATATCAACGCCTTCCACACCGAATTTGACGGCATCGCCTTCTCGCAAGTGCTGTCCAATGGCCAGGAGCTGCATTCGATCAGCGGTTCGAAAGGCAACGGCGTGGAGTTTGAGCTGGCGGTGCGTCCGATCGAAAATCTGCAACTGCAGCTGACCGGCGATTATCAGAAGTCGGAGTACCGCGACAATCCGGTCACCGCCGGCAAAACCGTGCAGCGCCAGCCGAAGCTGCAATTCCGCTTCACGCCGACCTATCGCATTCCGTTTGGCGACGGCAATGCCGCCAAGCTGTACGCGACCTACACCTCGATCGGCGAGCGCTGGGCCGACCAGGCCAACCAGCAGTACCTGCCGTCCTACCGCACCATCGACGCCGGCGTGCTGTTCTCGGTCGGCGACAAGATCGAAGTGCGTCTGGCCGGCACCAACCTCAACAACGAGCTGGGCCTGACCGAAGGCAATTCGCGCCTGACCACCGGCAATGTCGGCCCGATCAATGCGCGTCCGCTGTTCGGCCGCACCTGGGAAGCCTCGCTGCTGTACCGCTTCTAAGCATTTACTCTCCCTCTTGTGGCAAGGCGCAGTTAGCCTTGCCTTTTTTGTTTTTCTGGCCTAATCTGCAATAGATCGCACGTCACGATCCTGCCTCACCATGTCCAGAATTTTGCACTGGGGAAAGAATAAGTGGCTTCGCTCCTCTCCATCAACGCGCTGCAAGCATCCGTTGCTCAGGCTGAAAGGCAGGTGCAAAAGGATCAGGTGCGCGTGAATCAGGATGCGGACCGGCTGGAAGCCAGCCGGGCACAGCTGGCCAAGGACAAGCAGACCCTGGGCGACAACCAGCGCGAAAGCAATCAGGCCACGCAGGCGGCGGAAAAGCCGGCCCCGGCGGTCAATCTGAGCAGTGCGATTGAAAATCCGCCGCGCGCCGCCCAGCAATTGCCGGCCGAACTGGCGCCGCCCAAGCCGCGCGTCAACACGCTGGGGCAGACCATCGGCCAGTACATCAACATCACGGCATAACTGCGGTCAGCGCTTCCTCGGCTACCAGCGGTTCCCACCATTTGTTTTCAGCATGCGGCTGGCGGAGATCCAGCGGCTGGCCGATTTCCGGCGTGGCGATCGGCAGGCGGCGCTCTGCGGCCAGCTGACTGATGCGGTCGAACGGGTCGTGCCAGGCATGCAGCGACAAATCGAACGTCCCGTTGTGGATAGGCAGCAGCACCTTTCCCTGCAAGTCGATGTGCGCCTGCAGCGACTCTTCCGGCTGCATATGCACATCCGGCCATTGCGGATCGTAGGCGCCGGTTTCCACCATGGTCAGGTCGAATGGGCCGTAGCGGCGGCCGATTTCCTTAAAACCGTCGAAATAGCCGCTATCGCCGCTGAAAAATAGCCGAACCTCGCGGTCCTCGATCACAAACGACGCCCACAAGGTCTTGTTGCGGTCGCCCAGGCCGCGGCCGGAAAAGTGCTGGGCCGGCGTCGCCACCAGCTTGAGGCCGGCCACAAACGTAGTCTGCCACCAGCTCAACTGCCGCACCTTGCCGGCCGGGATGCCCCACGCAATCAAACGGTCGCCCACGCCCAGCGGCGTGATGAAATGCTCGGTCTTGCCCGCCAGCTTGAGCACGGCGGCGCGGTCCAGATGGTCGTAATGGTCGTGCGACAGGATGATGCCCTTGATCGGCGGCAGCTCCTCGATGCTGATCGGCGGTGCGTGGAAGCGCTGCGGCCCGGCCCACTGCACCGGCGAGGCGCGCTCGGAAAACACCGGGTCGGTCAGCCAGAAGTGGCCGTTGAGCTTAAGCAGTACCGTCGAGTGGCCGAGGCGGAACAGGCTGCGATCCGGAGCATCCATTAACTGCTGCTGCGTGATCGCGTGAACGGGAATGGCTTGCGTGGGCACGGTGTCCTTCGGCTTGTCGAAAGCAAAGCGCAGCATGATGCCCAGCGTCTTGAAAAAGCCCATCTTGTGCATCTTTACCGGATTGCGGAAACGCCCGTCGCGCGAACGCGGCGCACTTGGCACAGTCAAACCGTCCAGGCTATCAACAGCGGAAAACGTCATGATGGGTACTCCCAAGTAAAATGTACACTACACAGTGTAGTATCTATTTTTGAAAAAGTAAACTGCGCGGTGTAAAATAAAGGCATGAACGCGCCCCTCAAACTGACCGACCGCAAACGCCAGGCTATCGTCGAAGCCGCGATTGCCGAATTCCGCGCCAGCGGTTTTGAAGCCACCAGCATGGACAAGATCGCGGCCACCGCCGGCGTGTCCAAACGCACCGTCTACAACCATTTCCCCAGTAAAGACGAACTGTTCGAGCAGATATTGCATGAGCTGTGGAATAGCACGGCGGCCATGGGGCCGGCGCCCTACGATCCGGCGCGGCCACTGCGCGAGCAGTTACTGGAATTGCTGGGCAAGAAGATGGAGTTGCTGCAGGACGCTTATTTCCTCGACCTGGCGCGGGTGGCCATCGCCGAAGCCATCCACTCGCCGCAGCGGGCACAGGACATGGTGGCGCGCCTGAGCGTGAAGGAGGAAGCCGTCACCAGCTGGCTGCGCGCGGCGCAGGCCGACGGCAAGTTCACCAGGGCCGATCCCTTCATCGCCTCGCAGATGCTGCAAGGCCAGCTCAAGACCTTTGCCTTCTGGCCGCAGGTGACCATGGCCCAGCCACCGCTGGACCTGGCCATGCAGAAGCAGGTGGTCGAAGCCACCGTCGAGATGTTCCTCGCCTACGCGAACGCCACCGCGTAAATCGGCGGCAAGTTGGTGGAGATGGTTTGCCACTGGCCGCCGCCATCTTCCGACAGCCAGGCCCCGCCGGTGGTCGAGCCCATCAGCAGAATCTGCCCGTCATCGCTGACCGCCAGACCGTGGCGATACACCAGATCGTAGCAATGCTGGTGCGGCAAGCCGCCGCGCCAGGCGGTGAAATGCCGGCCGCCATCGGTGGTGCGGGTGACGGCCAGCGAGGCTTGCGGCGGAATGCGCCGGCTGTCGGCCTCGGCCGGCACGAACCACGCCGTCTCGCCATCCTGCGGATGCACCGCCACCACAAAGCCGAAATTGGAGATCGGCGCGGCCGGCTTGACCTCGCTCCAGTTGGCGCCGTTGTCCACGCTGCGCCAGATGCCGTTATGGTGCTGGCACCACAACTTGTCCGGCTCGCCCGCACAGCGCACAATGCGGTGTGGATCCTGCACCGCCTGGTCGTCGGCCAGCTCGGGCGGCATGTAGGTCGCCTTCATGCCCTTGGCGCGCATGGACCAGCTAACGCCGCCGTCCGCAGTCTGCCAGGCGCCGCCGCAGGACACGCCCACCAGTACCGACTTGCTGTCGCGCGGATCGACGCAGATGCTGTGGATGCCCGGCACATCATAGCCGCCGCCCATCCACCTGGCGCGCTCCGGCACATTCCACAGACCTTCCACCAGTTGCCAGCTGCTGCCGCGATCGGCCGAGCGGAACAGGCCACCCGGCAAGGTGCCGGCCCACAACACGCCAGGCTCGTCCGGGCCGCCGGTCGCCATGGACCAGATCTGCTTGACGGTCCATTCGACCGGATCGGCACTGTCGGCCGGCTTGGGCGGGAAGGCCGGCGCCGCCACCTCCACCCACTCCTTGCTGCCGGGATCGCGCCGGTGCAGCTTGGCGCCGAAGTGGCCGAGATTGAGCGCCGCGTACAGCGTGCCGTCGCGCCGGTCCGGCAGCACCATCGACACCGGATCGCCCAGGAAATGCTGCTGATCCAGCAGCCACGCCTCATGCGTGCGATACACTTCGAACAAACCTTTGCGGGTCGCGATGTAGGCGCGATCGGACATATCAGCCTCCTGACAGTGCTTGCAAAATGTAGACCTGGGAATGGGGCGCGAGCGCATCGTCCAGCCGCTTGGGATCGCGGGCGCGCTGGCCATCGATGAAGATCACCACGTTCTCGCGCAAGCCGCCCTGTTCGTCGAGCACGTAGCCACGCAAGCGCGGATGGTCGGCGAAACACCCGTCGAGCGCGCTGCGCAGATCGGCCGCAGTGGTGTCCACCTGCGGCACGCGCATGAAGCGGCCTAGCTGCTGGGTAAATATCAATTTCGCCATCTTCCAGATTCTATGCCGATTGGGGCTAAAATGAAATTGCCTCAACTACCGGAGCACTGCATGTCGATTACGCCGCAAGAACTGGAACTGCTGATGCAGGAAGTCGAGAAGGAAGATCCCATCGATTTCGCCGACCTGCCGTTTGAAGAGGAAGAATTGCGCGGACTGATCGCCAATCATCTGTGCGAGATGGCGGATGCGATGGAGAATTTCAGCGAAGAAGACAAGCACCTGACCCTGCTGGCCGTGGCCGCCAAGCTGGTGCTGGAAAATCTGGTGCTGCATGTGCAGATGCTGCGCCAGCATGACGTGCCGCTCAACCAGACCACGGAGGCGCTGCTGAGCCGCCTCCGCAGAAAGGACTGATCAGTCAGCGGCCGGGAAATCCAGCGCCGTCACATTCACCCGGTTGAACAGATTGGTAAAGGTGATGGACGCCACCGCCAGCAGGGTGTCGACGATTTGCGCGTCGCTGTAGCCGGCCTGCTTCACCGCCTGCACCACCTCGGCCGGCACGTCGCCGCTGGTGCGCGCCACGGCGTGGACAAACGCCGCCAGCGCATCGACCTTGGCATCGCCGGTGGCGTGGCCGTGGCGCGCGCCCTGGATGGCGTCCTTGCTCAGGCCGGCCTTGCCGCCCATCAGCGTGTGCGCGGCCAGGCAATAGTCGCACTGCGCATCCTGGCTGACGGCCAGCTTGACCACTTCAATCTCCTTGGCGCTCAGGCTGCTTTTGCGCAGGGCGCCATCCAGATTCAGAGCGGCTTCCAGCGCCACCGGGCTGTTGCTGCCGATAGCCACGTAAGCATTCGGCACCTTGCCGATCGCGCCCTTGATGGCGGTGAACAGTTGGGCGGCGTGGCCGGTGGCTTCCGAGACGGGTTGGGTGAACAGACGGGACATGATGTGTTTCCTTTCAAAGTCAGTTGGTATGGAACACAGTTTAGGCTGCCCGCCTGCGATGATGAATGCTGGAAATGCTCTATAATTTGCTCCATCGTCTCATCAACAACTTATGGATTCCCTCAGCCACCTGCTTTCCCTCTACCCTGTGCGCACCGCGTTGGACGTACGCTGCCGCTTTGGCGCGCCCTGGGTACTGGACCACGACGGCGCCCCGCCCGGCGTCGCGCCCTACCACCTGATCGTGCGCGGCGAAGCGCTGTGCGGTGAACTGCAACTGCAAAGCGGCGACATCATTGTCTTCCCGCATGGCGCCGCGCACCGGCTGCACATCGGCGATCCGGCCCGGGCCACGCCGCCGCACGCCGCGCCGGGCCTGCTGCGCTTCGAAAGCAACGCCGGCGACGGCCCGCAAACCGACATCCTGTGCGGTGAATTTCATTTCGATGACGAAGGCGGCGCCGGCCTGCTGGCCGCCCTGCCGCCCATGCTGGTGGTGCGCACCGCCGGCAGGCCGGACGCGCAAAGCCTGCGCCACCTGATGCGCATGCTGCAGGACGAAGCGGAAACGCCGCGCGGCGGCTCGCAAGCCATCGTTCGCCAGCTGGCGTCGGCCCTGTTCGCGCTGCTGATGCGCACCTGGCTGGAGCAGGCAGCCGTGGCGCCGGGGCTGTTCGGCGTGCTGGCCGAACGCCGCCTGCAAGCGGCGATCAACGGCATGTTGAACGCGCCGGAAAAACCGTGGACGCTGGAGGAATTGGCTGCGGCCAGCCACATGTCGCGCGCCACCTTTGCGCGCCTGTTCAAGCAGGCGGCCAACGCCACGCCGGCCGACGTGCTGACGCAACTGCGGATGGCGCGCGCGGCCCGCTTATTGGACGAAGGCCGCGCCGCCGGCGCCGTCGCCGACGCGGTGGGCTATCAATCCGAAGCCGCCTTCAACCGCGCCTTCAAGCGCCAGTACGGCCTCGGCCCCGGCGCCTACCGAAAACGTCCTCAGGTGTGAGAATTGGTGAGATTTCAAGTGTGTCTTTGTGTAAAACTTCCTTACCTTTACGTAAATTCACATTTCCATGGCCAATATCGACATTAACCTCAGCGAAGCAATTGTCACTAGATTCAAGGGCAACACCCAAACCGACACCATCAGCGACGACCTGGGCGTGTTCTTCCAGGTTGACCGCAGCTTCACCTCCAGCCATGCGGTTTCCACCAGCTATGCGCTGACAAGCAACAGCCTGCGCTTGAATTACGCCGATGGCGCTTATGAAAACGCCACTGGCCTGGCCCTCGCCGATCCAAACGCCACCAGCGGCGCAGCCACCATCGCGAGCCTGGAAGAATACGTGCCGTCCGCTTACAGTCTGACGACCACCGGGCAGCTGAACTACCACTACGACATCACAGGCAGCACTCTCAACATCCAACCCCAGAGCGGCACCATCAAGGCCGCCACCTTCCAGACCTTGCTGCCGACCACCAGCCCAAACTACAACGCGACGCTGGGCAATGCGATCTTCATCATGGACGGCAACGTGGACCTGTCCACCAGTGGCGGCATCAGCGGCGTGGTCACCTCATTCACCATGATGGCCGAACGCAATGTGGCATTGACCAGCCTTATCGGTAACTTCACCGTCAGCGGCGATACCGCCAGCGTCGCCCAGGACACCAGTACGCTGAAGGTGTCGGGCACCGCCACGGCTTACTCCGAGCTATACAATGACGGCAGCATCGTCAGCATGACCGACATCGCCATCCCGGTCACCGGCGGCAGCTCCATGAACAAGACCCTGCTGGCGAATGGCGACAACCTGCCGGGGGATGACGTCATCAACGTGACGCTGGGTGCAGTGGCGGCCAATCCATGGAACATTGCCAGCGGCGCCGGCAACGACAAGATCGCCATCAAGGGCGGCGGCAGCAGCTTGTCGGTCAATGCCGGCACAGGCAATGACACCATCACGCTGGCCGACGACAATCATGCGGTGGACGGCGGCGACGGTGTCGATACCGCTGTCCTCAACGGCGCCATGAAGAATTACAGCATCACCCACACCACTACCGGCTACACGGTTACCGGCAGCGGCGGCGTCGATACGCTCACCGGCATCGAGCGCCTGCAGTTCAGCGACGCCACGGTGGCGCTGGATATCAACGGCCACGGCGGCCAGGTCTACCGCCTGTATCAGGCCGCGTTCAACCGCGTGCCGGATGCCGGCGGGCTGGGCTTCTGGATCAAGGCGGCGGACAACGGCGCCTCAATGCAAACCATCGCCGCCGAATTCGCCAAGAGTGACGAATTCAAGTCCATGTACGGTGCCAATCCAAGCAACGCCGACTTCCTCGACAAGCTGTACCACAACGTGCTGCACCGCGCCGGCGATACGGGCGGCTTCAACTGGTGGCTGGGTCATCTGGACGCACACGACATCACGCAAGCCAGTGTGCTGGCGGAGTTCGGCGAGAGCGCGGAAAACCAGGCCGCGCTGATCGGCAGCATCAGCAACGGCTTTACCTATACGCCTTACGGTTAAAAGGTGCTGGCGGCCGGCGCTTCAATCACCAGGTCGGAGGTGGCGATGGCGACGCAGGCCAGGATGTAGCCCTCGCGCTTTTCGTCGAGGCTGAGGCCCGGCCATTCGATCTTGTAGCGCACCGCACCGCTGGTGGACAGGCAGATGCAGGTGCGGCAAGTACCGTTGCGGCAGGAGCTGGGCAGGCGTATGCCGGCCTGCTCGGCCGCTTCCAGCACCGTGTCCGACGCCTCGGCGTCAAACGTCCATCCCTGTCCTGCCAGCGTAATCTTCATGGTCCATGTCGCCTGATGAAAGCGACATGGTATCAGCCCTGCAATTGCAACGGCCGCCTGGCGGACTTGACGCGCTTGCGATCCTGGCCGGCAGGCTGCAGCTTGAATACCGCCATGGCTTGCGACACGCAGCGCGTCTGCTGCGCCAGATTGCCGGCTGCCGCCGCCGCCTGCTCCACCAGCGCCGCGTTCTGCTGCGTGATGTCGTCGATCAGGATCACCGCCTGATTGACCTGGCCGATGCCATTGCTCTGCTCGCGGGTGGAATTGGAAATTTCGCCCATCACCTCGGACACGCGGCATACCGATTCAATCACCTCGTTCATGGTCCGGCCGGCGCTGTTGGTCAGCGAAGTACCGGCCTGCACCTTCTCGATCGAGGTGTCGATCAACGCCTTGATCTCCTTGGCCGCAGTGGCCGAGCGCTGCGCCAGCCCGCGCACTTCACTGGCCACCACGGCGAAGCCGCGGCCCTGCTCGCCGGCACGCGCCGCTTCCACCGCCGCGTTCAAGGCCAGGATATTGGTCTGGAACGCGATGCCGTCGATCAGGCCGATAATGTCGAGAATCTTGTTGGACGAGGCGCTGATGTCGCCCATGGTGCTGACCACCTGCGACACAATGGTGCCGCCCTGCGTGGCCACCTCGCGCGCACGCTCGGCCAGCTGGTTGGCGCTGGCCACATTGCTGGCGCTCTGCTGCACCGTCGCGGTCAGCTCTTCCATGCTGGATGCGGTCTGCTGCAGGCTGGACGCCTGCGACTCGGTGCGGCCCGACAAATCCAGATTGCCGTCGGCGATTTCATCGGTCGCCATCGAAATCTCTTCAAAGTTGGCGCGCACGTCGCCGATGATGCTGCGCAGATTGATATTGGTCTGGCGCAGCGCCGCCAGCAACTGACCCACCTCGTCACTGCGCTGGATATCGATTGACGCGGTCAGGTCGCCGCCCGCCATCATGCGCGCGGCACTGGTGGCTTGCCGCAAGGGGCGCGCCACATCCGCATACATATTGCGGCCGAACAGCAGCAGCCCGGCCAGCGCGACGATGGCGGCGCCGCCCAGCCAGTTGCGCGCGCCGGCCACCGTGCCGTCGTCGGCCAGCAGCAGCGTCAGCGCCAGTATCGCCAGCACAGCGGCCAGCACCGAGGTGGCCAGCGCGATCTGCGCCGGCAGCGACAGGCGCAGCATGTCCAGCACCCGCGCCGCCAGACCGGTCGACACCGCGCGGCCATGCACAATGCGCAGCTTGCGTGGATTGCCGGCCTTGAGCTCACGGTACAAGGCATCGGCCGTGCGCACCTGCTCATGCGTGGGCTTGGTGCGCACCGACAGATAGCCGACCGGCCTGCCACTCTCGATCACCGGGGTGACGTTGGCCAGCACCCAGTAAAAGTCGCCGTTCTTGCAGCGGTTCTTCACCAGTCCGGTCCACGGCATGCCGCTGCGGATGGTAGCCCACAAATCCGCAAAGGCTTCCACCGGCATGTCCGGATGGCGCACGATGTTTTGCGGCGCGCCCAGCAATTCTTCTTCGGTAAAGCCGCTCACCTCGATGAAATAAGGATTGGCGTAATTGATATTGCCCTGCAAATCCGTACTGGAGCCGATGGTACGGCCGTCCTCTATGACATATTCATTCTGGGTAACCGGGGAATTCACGCGCATAGCAAGCTCCTTTACCTGAGCGTCCAGAATAAAAGTATTTAATATGCGTGAATATCAACAATTGTAACAATGCGGCGTAGCTGCAACAGCAATCTAGTCCGGTTTGAAGTTTTGCCCCAGCGACATTGGTTTATTCAGCAAGATTGTCTGCGGATTGCGGCAGATCAGCACCAGCACCACGATGGTGGCAATATACGGCAGCATCGACAAAAACTCCGACGGTATCGCCAGCCCCATGCCCTGGCCGTGGAATTGCAGCACCGTGACGCCGCCAAACAGATAGGCGCCGACCAGCACGCCGCGCGGCTTCCACGTCGCAAACACCACTTGCGCCAGCGCGATCCAGCCGCGGCCGGCGGTCATGCCCTCCACCCACATCGGCGTCAGCGCCAGCGACAGGTAAGCGCCGCCCAGCCCCGCCATGGCGCCGCCGAACAGCACCGTGCCGTAGCGCAGGCCGATCACCGGGAAGCCGATCGCATGCGCGCTCTGCGGCGACTCGCCCACGGCGCGGATAATCAGGCCCAGCCGCGTGCGCGCCAGCATCCAGCCCACCAGCAGCACCAGCGCGATGGAAAAATACTCCATGCCGTCAAAGCCCCACAGCACCGGCATGCGCTCCACCGTCTGCCCGACATAGCTGCGGCCGAGGAAGGCCGAGACGCCGATGCCGAACAAGGTCAGCGCCAGGCCGGTGGCCACCTGATTGGTCTGCAGCGTCAGCACCAGAAAGCCGAACACCAGCGCCATCAGCATGCCGGCCGCCATGGCCGCCAGCAGGCCCAGCGTCATGCTGCCGGTGCTGAGCGTGGCCCCGAAGCCAACCACCGCCCCCACCAGCATCATGCCTTCCAGCCCGAGATTGAGCACGCCGGAACGCTCGGTCACCAGCTCGCCCATGGACGCCACCACCAGCGGTGTGGCCGCCCCCGCCGTGCTGGCGAGGAAGGCAATCAATAAATCGGCGCTCATCATGCGTAGACCTCTTGTTTGATTCGATAGTGAATGAACAGATCGGCGGCCAGCAGATAAAACAGCAGCAGCCCCTGAAAAATGCCGGTGATGGCGGACGGCGCCTGCAGCTCGATCTGCGCCGTCTCGCCGCCGATGTACAGCAAGGACATCAGCACGGCCGACAACACCACGCCCAGCGGATGCAGGCGCCCCACATACGCCACGATGATGGCGGCAAAGCCGTAGCCCGGCGACACCGACGGCTGCAACTGCCCCAGCGGCCCCGCCACCTCGCCCACGCCGGCAATGCCGGACAGCGCGCCGCTGACCATGAAGGCCAGCCACACGTTGCGCGGTTCGCTGAAACCGGCATACAGCGCGGCGGCCGGCGCCATGCCGCTGACCTGCATGCGATAGCCGGCAAAGGTGTGCTTGCAGAAGAACCACGCGGCGCCGGCCGCCAGCAGCGACAGGATGAAGGCCGCATTTACGCGCAAGCCTTCCACCAGCAGCGGCAAGGTGGCCGACTCGCTGAACATTTTCGATTGCGGGAAGTTGAAGCCGGCCGGGTCGCGCATCGGCCCGTGCACCAGATAGCTGAGCAAGTGATACGCCACGTACACCAGCATCAGGCTGACGAGGATTTCGCTGGTGTTGAAGCGCGTGCGCAGCAGCGCCGGTATCGCCGCCCACAGCATGCCGCCCAGCGCGCCGGCCAGCAGCATCAGCGGCAGCACCCACCAGGCCTGCACCTCGTCGAAGTACAGCGCCACCGCGCCGGCCGCAATCGCGCCGATGGTCAGCTGGCCGTCGGCGCCGATGTTGTTGACGTTGGCGCGGAAACCCAGCGCCAGGCCGACGCCGCACAAAATCAGCGGCGTGGCTTTCAGCAGCAGCTCGCCGACGCCGTAAGCCGTGGTCCACGGCTTGACGAAGTAAATGTAGAACGCATGCAGCGGTTCCTGGCCGATGAAGAAGAACAGCATGGAGCCAGTGACCAGCATGGCCAGCGCCGCGATCAGCGGCGAGGCCAGCATCATGCGGCGCGAGGGTTCGGGGCGTCGTTCAAGCCTGGACATATTCGGAAGCTCCGTGCGGTGGGGTGGAATATTCGAAATCGCCGCTCATCCACACGCCGATCTGGTTGATGCTGGTGGCTTGCGCCGGCACCGCATGCGACAGCCGGCCGTCGGCCAGCACGGCGATGCGGTCGCTCATCATGAACAACTCGTCCAGCTCTTCGGACAGCACCAGCACCGCCACGCCCTGATCGCGCATGTCGATGATGGCCTGGCGTATCAGCATGGCGGCGCCGATGTCCACGCCCCATGTCGGCTGGGCGAACACCATCACCTTGGGCGCCAGCAGGATTTCGCGGCCGACGATGAACTTTTGCAGATTGCCGCCCGAGAGCGAAGCCGCCGCCGACGGCGTGCCGCCGCATTTGACCTTGAAGCGCTCGATCACCTGCTGCGCAAACGCGCGCACCGCGCCACGCTGGATCAGGCCTTTGCGCACCATGCCCGTTTGCGCCGCCGGCACATAGCCGGTCAGCAGCGCGTTATCGGCCAGCGACAAGTCGGGCGCGGCGCCGCGCCCGAGGCGTTCCTCCGGCACGAAGCCAAGGCCCAGCTGGCGGCGTTGCGCCGCATCGAGCGCGCCGACGTCCTGCCCGCACAGCCTTATCGTCCCTTCGCGCAGTTTCAGCGTGCGCTCGCCGGAGATTGCCTTGAGCAGCTCCTGCTGGCCGTTGCCGGAAATACCGGCGATGCCGACAATCTCGCCGCTGCGCAGCGACAGGCTCACATCCTTGAGGCGGGTGCCGAACGGGTCTTCGCTTTGCACATTCAGCTTGTCGAGCGTGAGCAGCACTTCGCCCGGCTCGCGCGGCTTGTGCACGCATACCGGCAGCTCGCGGCCTATCATCAGCTCCGCCAGCGACTTGGCGCTTTCCTGCTTCGGCAGCGCTGTGCCGGACACGCGGCCGGCGCGTAGTACCGTGGCCTTGTCGCACAGCGCCTGTATCTCATCGAGCTTGTGGCTGATATACAGGATGCTCACGCCCTCCGCCGCCAGCCGGCGCAGCGATTCGAACAGCTTGAGCACCGCATCCGGCGTCAGCACCGAGGTCGGTTCATCCATGATCAGCAGCTTGGGCGACTGCAGCAGGCAGCGCACAATCTCCACCCGCTGGCGCTCGCCCACCGACATGCTGTGCACCAGCCGCGCCGGATCCAATGGAAGACCATATTGCTCGGACACGGCGCGGATGCGCGGCGCCAGCGCCGCCGGCGACTGCTTGTCGTCCAGCGCCAGCGCGATGTTCTCCGCCACCGTCAGCGTTTCGAACAGGGCGAAGTGCTGGAACACCATGCCGATGCCCAGCTTGCGCGCATCGTGCGGCGAGTGGATGTGGACCTGGCGGCCCTCCCACATGATCTGCCCCTGATCCGGCTTGACCACGCCGTAAATAATCTTCATCAAGGTGCTCTTGCCGGCCCCGTTCTCGCCCAGCACGGCATGGATCTCGCCCGGCAGCACGGTCAGGTTCACATCGGCGTTGGCCACCACCGAGGGATAGATCTTGGAGATGCCAAGCATCTGCAAGCGCGGTTCAGTCATCGGCCTGTTCCCTTCATCGTATACAAAGTCGGATAGCACAACAGACGCAAGTAGCATGCCACATCTACGCACGGGAAAACGCGCCGTTTTGGGCCGCGCCTCCCCAAAAACGTGCGCAAACAGGAAAAACAAAGTCGCTTCGTACACAATCCGGGCATGAGTTTTGTATACGAGTTAGCACGCTTCCTGCTTACAAGGGCAGCATCAGTCACCTTGGAGAATCCAGCAATGCCCGACAAGCGCAAAGCCGATCACGCAGTCAAACGCGGTACCACCGCGGTCGACATGCGCATCTACAAAGCCGTGGTCAACGCCGTCATGAGCCACCGCCTGCCGCCCGGCACCCACCTGGGCGAAGCCGATTTCTGCGAGCTGTATCAGGTCAGCCGCACCACCGTGCGCAAAGCACTGCAACGGCTGGCCCACGATCACATCATCGAGCTGCGGCCCAACCGGGGCGCGGTGATCGCCTCGCCCTCGCCGCAGGAAGCGCGCGAGATCTTCGCCGCCCGGCGCGCCATCGAGCGCGAGATCGTGCCGCTGGTGATCCAGCGCGCCACCCCGGACTCGATCAGGCAAATCCGCGCCGCCATCGAGGCGGAAGACGCGGCGCGCCGCGGCGGCGACCGCGCCGGCTGGATACGGCTGGGCGGCGAGTTCCACCTGCTGCTGGCGCAGCTGGCCGGCAACCATGTGCTGCAACGCTTCATGCAGGAACTGGTGTCGCGCTGCTCGCTCATCATCGCCCTCTATGAAACGCCCGGCAGCACCATGTGCGAGAACGACGAGCATCAGGATCTGGCCACGCTGATCGAACAGGGCAAGGTCAAGGAAGCCATCCATTTGATCGAGCACCACCTGCTGGAAATCGAAGCCCGGCTGCGGCTGGCCGAGCAGGACAAAAAAGTGAATCTGGCCGAAGCGCTGTCCGGCTTCTGAATCGTTGGCCCGCATCTTGCTAAAGAGGTAGACGAGATTGAATCCAATTGCTAAAACGATTGGATACAAAAAAAGTGCTTTCAAACCCAGACCACTACAACTTGAATGGAGCCCGTATGTCGAATCTCGTCCGCTGCACCGTCGCACTCGCCGTCCTCGCCACTTGCACCGCGCAAGCGGCCGACTGGAGCGATACTTCGCTGAGCTACCGCTACGGTACCAAGTTTGCCGAACCGTTCAACAACAACGACATCACCAAGAACATCGTCAACCTGAGCAGCGTGTCGGGCTACAAGTACGGTAAGAATTTCTTCAGCGTCGACCTGCTGATGTCGTCCGAGCTGGACCCTTCGTCGGCCGGCTCCAACAGCGGAGCGCACGAAGCCTACGCGCTGTACCGCCACACGCTGGACTTCGGCAAGATCACCGGCAACAGCTACGCCTTCGGCCCGGTGCGCGGCGTCGGCTTCACCGGCGGCTTCGACTTCAATAGCAAAACCGACGCCGGCTACAACTCCAAGAAGCGCATGCTGGTCGCCGGTCCTACCCTGTTCATCGATGTGCCGGGCTTCCTCGACGTCAGCCTGCTGGCCCTGTGGGAGTCGAACGCGCCGTACAACACGTTCACCAACCAGGCGACGCCGCGCTACGCCTACAAAACCCACGCCATGCTGACCGCCGCTTGGGGCATCCCGTTCAACGCCGGCATCCCGCTGGAATTCAACGGCTACGCCAACTTCATCACCGCAAAGGGCAAGAATGAATTCGGCGGCGGCACCGCGCCGGAAACCAATATCGACGCGCAGATCATGTACGACATCAGCGGCCTGGCAGGCACGCCGAAGAACACCTTCAAGGTCGGCGTCGAGTACCAGTACTGGAAAAACAAATTCGGCAACCCAGACCGCCACAACCCGGGCGCCACCGCCAAAACGCCGATGGTACGCGCCGAATACCACTTCTGACCCTCACCTCCACGCAAAGGAAACCGCATGATGAATCGTCGCAAAGTACTGGCTACCCTGGCCGCCGCCGGCATGCTGGCCGCCGCTCCTTCGTTTGCCGCAGATCCCCTGAAGATCGGTTTTATCTACGTCGGCCCGGTGGGCGACGCCGGCTGGACCTATGCCCACGACCAGGCCCGCCTGGCGCTGGAGAAGGAGCTGGGCGCCAAAGTGAAAACCAGCTACGTCGAAAACGTGCCGGAAGGCGCGGACGCCGAACGCGTGATCCGCAAGCTGGTCGCCGAAGGGAACAAGCTGATTTTCACCACCTCCTTCGGCTACATGAACGCGACCGAGAAAGTCGCCAAATCCACGCCGGGCGTGACCTTCCTGCACGCCACCGGCTTCAAGACCGGCAAGAACCTCGGCACCTATGAATCGCGCTTGTACGAAGGCGCTTACCTGAACGGCATCTTGGCCGGCAAGATGAGCAAGTCCAACACGCTGGGCTTCATCGCCTCGTTCCCGGTGCCGGAGGTGATCCGCAACATCAACGCCTTCACGCTCGGCGCGCAAAGCGTCAATCCGAAGATCAAGACCAAGGTGATCTGGGTGAACTCGTGGTACGACCCGGCCAAGGAACGCCAGGCGGCAGAAACGCTGGTGGCGCAAGGCGCGGACGTGATGGCGCAGAACACCGACTCGCCGGCCACGCTGCAAGTGGCGCAGGAAAAAGGCGTGTACGCCTTCGGCTGGGATTCGGACATGGCCAAGTTCGCACCGAAGGCGCACTTGACCGCCGCCACCAACGACTGGTCGGGCTACTACATCAACACCGCCAAGGCGGTACTGGCCGGCACCTGGAAAACCGAGCAATATCGCGGCGGCCTGAAAGAAGGCATGGTCAAGATGTCCAAGCTGAACGCCGCGGTGCCGGCCGACGTGGCAAAAATCTTCGAGGAGAAGAAGGCTGCGATGACCGCCGGCACGTTCGATCCGTTCGCCGGTCCGATCAAGGATCAATCGGGCGCCATCAAGGTTGCCGCCGGCGCGAAGATGCCTGAGAAGGAACTGCTGTCGATGAACTTCTACGTGCAAGGCGTAGAGGGCACGATTCCGAAGTAAGCATGGATCCAGTCCTTTACAACGACTGGCATCCAGTCGCGCTCTCCAGTCAGATCGCGGCCGGCGCCATGCTGGCCACCGATCTGCTGGAGACGCGCGTGGTGTTGTGGCGCGACAGCGGCGGCGTGCTGCACGCCTGGGAAGACCGCTGTCCGCACCGCGGCACGCGGCTTTCTTTGGGCAGGCTGCAGGAGGATACGGTACGCTGCCCCTATCACGGCTGGGCCTTCGGCAAGGAAGGGCGCTGCACCCACATCCCGGCGCTGCCCGATGCGCCGTTGAAGGCGCAGGTGGCGGTGTATCGGGTGCAGGAGCAATATGGCATGGCGTGGGCATGCCTGGGCACGCCGGCACATGCCGGGCCGCCGGCGTTTCCCGAATTCGCCGACGAGCAGTTGCGCAAGGTCTGGTGCGGCTCATACGACGTGCAGGCCAGCGCGCCGCGCATTGTCGAGAATTTTCTGGACATGGCCCATTTCGCCTTTGTGCACGAGGGTATCCTCGGCGACAAAGAACGGCCGGCGGTGCCGGACTACACGGTCGAAACGTTTGACGATGCCGAATACGGCAGCGGCGTGTGGGCCAGGCAGTGCTACGCATATCAGCCGCAAGCCAGCAAGTCCGCCACCGAAGGCAGCGACATTGAATACACCTACCGCGTGGTGCGTCCGCTGACCGCCATCCTGACCAAGCATCCGCCGGGCGCCATCCGCGAAGCGATCGCACTCTTCACGCAACCGCTGACCGAGACCAGCACGCGGGTGTGGATCATCATGGCGCTGAACGATTTCGTCTCCAGTGATGGGGCCATGCGCGGGTTCCAGGACACCATCTTCCTGCAGGATAAGCCGATCCTGGAAAGCCAGCACCCGGCGCGCCTGCCGCTCACGCCCGGCGCGGAAGTATCGGTGCTGTGCGACCGCATGTCGCTGGCCTACCGCAGTTACCTGAAGCAGCAGGATTTGCATTACGGAGTTATCCGATGAACGCAACACCGCAGGACCATGAATTCCTCACCCGCGTACTGGCTCTGGCGCAGCGCTCGCGCGACGAAGGTCACCATCCGTTTGCCGCCATGGTGGTGGCGGCCGACGGCACCGTGATTTCGGAGGCGATGAACGCCTCCAGCAGCGACCGCACCGCGCACGCGGAGATGAACGCGCTGCGTCTGGCCTCGCAGAAGTTCGGCCCGGCCGAACTGGCCACCGCCACGCTGTATGCCAACGCGGAGCCGTGCGCCATGTGCAGCGGCGGCACTTACTGGAGCGGCGTGGGACGGGTGGTGTATGCCATGTCCGAAGCCAGCCTGCTGGAGCTGACCGGCAGCGATCCGGAAAACCCGACCCTGTCGCTGCCGTGCCGCACCGTGTTTGCCGCCGGCCAGCGCCCGACCGAAGTCATAGGCCCGCTGCGCGAGGACGAAGCGCGCGCCGCGCACAAGGATTTCTGGCGGCACTCGTGGTGATTCGCACAAGATTGACGCATCCCGGCGCGGCCAGATGACGTATCCAGGCGACACCGCACGCCGCCCGCAACAAACAGATTTGATTAATTTCCCGAACAGCGTCACAGTGTGACACTAAGCCAGGCATCTGCAGATGCGGGGGAGACAATCATGAAGCTTTTGCAATTAGCCATGCTGGCCGCCACACTGGCCATGACGCATGCCGGTGCGCAGACGCCGACCGCCGATCCTGCCACACCCGCCCCATCGGCGGTGCGTTCCGCGCCTGCCTATCCCGAACCGTATGTGCCGCCGGCGCTGCGCAAGCCGCTGCGCGACGCCACCACCGGCCCGGTGCTGCTGCGCTACCAGGCCACGCAGAAACTGAAAAAACGCTTTGACGAGGCCGATCAGGACGGCAGCGGCACGCTGACCCGCGAAGAAGCGCGCAAGGCCGGCCTGGGCTTCATCGACAAGAATTTCGACCATATCGACACCTACCAGCGCGGCACCATCAGCTTCGACGATTTGAAGGCTTACCTGATGCAGCGCCGCGAGGAGGCGCGCTCGCGCTGATTCGGCTGATTCGGCCGATTACTTGGCCGGCGGGGCCTCGCGGCGCGGCAGCGTCAGGCTGAACACCGCGCCCTCGCCCGGCTTGCTTTCGAGCGTCAGGCTGCCCTCATGCACTTCGGCCAGCTGGCGCGAAATGTACAACCCCAGTCCCAGCCCGGCCGGCCCCTCGCTGCCGACGCCGCGCTCATACGGTTCGAAAATCTTGGCCTGGTTTTCCGGCGCGATGCCGGCGCCGCAATCGCGCACATCCACCCGCGCGTTGTCCGGCCGCACTGTCAGCGTCACCGTCACCGGTTGCTGGCAGCCGTAGCGCAGCGCATTGGTCAGCAGGTTGACCACGATCTGCTCGATGCGGAATTCATCCCACCAGCCGCTGACCGGCGTTGGCGCATCCAGCGTGATGCTGGTGCCGGCGACGGCCGCTTGCGGCGTCAGATCCTGCACCACGCGCCGCAACAGGCCGGACAGCTCCACCCAGCCCGGCCGCAGGGACAGCTTGCCGCTGCGGATGCGCGACACGTCCAGCATGTCGTCGATCAGGCGGATGATGCTCTGGATCTGGCGGTCGTCGCGCGCCACCATGCGCTGCAGCTGGTCGGGACCGAAAGCCGCCATGTTGCCGCGCTCCAGCTGCATCTTGCGCAACTGCGTTTCAAGATACAGGGTATTGAGCGGCGTGCGCATTTCGTGCGACACCATGGACATGAACTCGTCACGCATCATCAGCGCGTGCTGCAGCTGCGCCTGGGTGGCCTCCTGCTCGCGGCGCGCCGCCTCCAGCGCCTCGACCTGGCGGCGCATGGCCTCGCGCTGCTCGTACAGCGCCACAAACACCGCCACCTTGCCTTTCACCGCTCGCGGGTCGAGCGGCTTGTACAGCATGTCCACCGCGCCGGCCTCGTACCCCTTGAAAGAATAGTTCAGCTCCTTGCCGGCCGCCGTCACGAACACGATGGGAATCTGGCGCGTCTTCTCGGTGCCGCGCATCAGCTCGGCCAGCTCGAAACCATCCATGCCCGGCATCTGCACGTCGATGATGGCGAGGGCAAAGTCGTGCTGCAACAGCAGGGCCAGCGCTTCCTCGCCGGACCCGGCCCGGAACACCTCGCGGCCGGGCCCACGGATCAGGGCGTCCAGCGCTTGCAGGTTTTCCGGCAGATCGTCAACGATCAGCAGCTTGGTGGGGGAAGCGTCTTGCATTCACTTTTCTCCAGCATCAACAGCAAGGTATGTATTTCATCCAGCGTCAAAATCAGGTCCGGCGGGCGCAGGCGGATGGCTTCCAGCGGCATGGTCGGCACATCGGCCTCGCCCGGGTCCTGCACCACGGTCAGCCCGCCCGCCGCGCCGATGGCGGCCAGCCCTGCCGCGCCATCCTGGTTGGCGCCGGTCAACAGAATGCCCACCAGCGCCGGGCCGTAGGCATCGGCCGCCGATTCCATCAGGTAATCGATGGCGGGACGGGCAAAATGCAGCGGCGCCTCGCAACTCAGGGAAAAGCTGCGATCGCGCTCAACAGACAGATGGTAGCCCGAACCGGCAAAATACAGCGTCCCGCAGGAAACCTCCTCCTTGTCGCGCGCCTCGCGCACCGGCAACACCAGGCGCTGCTGGAACACGCCGGCCAGCTGGCTTTGCCGTCCCTCCGGAACGTGCAGCACCGCCATCAGCGCGCAGCCGTAGTCGGCCGGCAAGCCGGGCAGCAGCCGCAACAGCGCGGACACGCCGCCAGCCGACGCGCCAATCGCTACCGCCTCCACCTTGCGGCCCGCCAGCGCGGCCCGTATGCGGTCATGGTCCATGGCGTCATTCAGCGCTTGCGGAACAGGCGTTCACGCTTGAGCAACGGCTCGAAGCATGGCGCGTAGGCGGAAAAGTCGATACTTTCCTTGCTGCCCAGCCCGAGAAAGCCGCGATGGCACAGCGACTCGTGAAACAGCCCGAGGGCGCGCTCCTGCAATTTTTTCTTGAAGTAAATCATCACATTGCGGCAGCTGATCAAATGGGTCTCGGCAAACACCGCGTCGGTCGCCAGGCTGTGGTCGGCGTAGGTGACGTTTTCGCACAGCGCGCTGTCGAACAACGCGGCATTGTAGGCCGCCGTGTAGTACTCGGAAAAACTGCGGGTGCCGCCGGCCGCCTGATAGTTCTCAGTGTACTCGCGCATGGCCTCCAGCGGAAACACGCCTTTGCGCGCCTTCTCCAGCGACTGCGGGTTGATGTCGGTGGCGTAAATCATGCTGCGCTCCAGCAAGCCTTCTTCCTTGAGCAGGATGGCCATGGATAACACTTCCTCGCCGGTGCTGCAGCCGGCGACCCAGATCTTCAGCGACGGATAGGTACGCAGCACCGGCACCACATGCTCGCGCAGCCCGGCAAAGTAGGACGGGTCGCGAAACATGGAGGTGACCGGGATGGTCAGGTATTGCAGCAGCTGGCTGAACGCGGCCGGCTGGTGAATGATGCGCGCCTGCAGCGCCGAAATGCTGTCGCAATCCATCTCGCGCATGGCGTGCAGCACGCGGCGCTTTTGCGAGGCGCCGCTGTAGTCGCGAAAATCGTAGCTGTACTTCATGTAGATGGCTTCCATCAGCATCTGCAGCTCGATGTCGGTATCGCTGTGCCGCATGTTCAGCCCCGTTCGGCGCTCGGCATCCAGACGCGCAACAGCGAGTACAGGCGCGACAGGTCGATCGGCTTGGCCAGGTAGTCGCTGGCGCCGGCCGCCAGGCATTGCTCCTGATCGTCCTTCATGGCCTTGGCGGTGATGGCGATGATGGGCAGGCGCGCAAAGCGCTGGTCGGCGCGCAGGCGGCGCGTGGCTTCCAGGCCATCCATGCCCGGCATCATGACGTCCATCAGCACCAGATCGATGTCCGCCACGGCATCGAGTTTTTCCAGCGCTTCGAGGCCGTTGCGGCCCACTTCCACCAGCGCGCCCTTCTGCTCCAGCGCGCTGGTCAGGGCGAAGATGTTGCGCACGTCGTCGTCCACCAGCAGGATGCGGCGGCCTTCGAACACGCGGTCGCGCGAGCGCACGGTTTTCAGCATGCGCTGGCGCTCGCTCGACAGGTCGGCCTCCACCTTGTGCAGGAACAGCGTGACTTCATCCAGCAGACGCTCCGGCGAGCGCGCCCCCTTGATGATGATGGAGCGCGAGTATTTGTGCAGGTCGGCTTCCTCAGCGCGCGACAGGGTGCGGCCGGTGTAGACGATCACCGGCGGGAAGGCGGCCAGCGACTCGTTGGCCATGCGCTGCAACAGTTCATTGCCCTGCATGTCGGGCAGCTTGAGGTCGATGATCATGCAGTCGTAGATGGTGGTGCGCAGCAGCGCCAGCGCTTCCTCGCCGCTGCCGACGGCGACGATTTCCACATCGTCGTCGGAAATCAGCTGCACTACGCTGTCGCGCTGGCGATCGTCGTCTTCCACCAGCAGCACGCGCTTGATCTTCTGCGTCAGCTTGGTTTCGATGCGGTGGAATACTTCCATCAGCTCTTCGCGCGTGGCGGGCTTGATGGCGTAGCCGATCGCGCCCAGATGCAGCGCGGCCTCGCCGTTGTCGGAGCCGGACACCACGTGCACCGGGATGTGGCGGGTTTGCGCATCATCCTTCAACAGCTGCAGCACCGACAGGCCGGAGCGGTCCGGCAGGCGGATATCGAGCAGCACCGCATCCGGCTTGTATTCGCGCGCCAGCGCCAGCCCTTCGTCGGCGTCGAAGGCGACCAGGCAGTGATATTGCTGCTCGTGCGCCAGCTCGTACAGGATGCGGGCGAACGGGGCGTCGTCCTCCACCACCAGCACCAGCCGGCCGCGCGCCGGTCCCGGCGCGGTGGCGTTCAACAGCGCGCGGTCGTCGTCGAACGGGCGCGGCGCAGAAGGTGGCGGCGGTGCGGGCGTCAATGCCGGCGCCGGCGCCGGCATCGTCGCCGGCAGCGCCGGCTGCGCCAGTGTGTCGGCGGCGCCGGCCGCCATCGTGGCCGGCGCGCTGGCGCTGCCGAGGCGCGGCCCCGGCTCGGGCGCGGTCCACGCCACCGGCAGCGTCAGCGTGAAGCAGCTGCCCTTGCCCGGCTCGCTCGCCAGCGTGATGGCGCCGCCCAGCAACAGCGCCAGGTCGCGTGAAATCGACAGGCCCAGGCCGGTGCCGCCATACTTGCGGCTGGTGGTGCCGTCAGCCTGCTGGAAGGCGTTGAAGATGGCTTGCTGATCCTCGGGACGGATGCCGATGCCGGTGTCCCGCACCGAGAAGGCCACTGCATCGTCGCCGTCGGCCCGCACCGCTAGCGTGATCTGGCCGGTGCTGGTGAACTTGAGCGCGTTCGACAGCAGGTTTTTCAATATTTGCTCCAGCCGCTGGCGGTCCGTCACCATGTGCTCGGCCACGTCGTCCGCCACTTGCAGCTCAAAGGCCAGTTTTTTCTGCTGGGCCAGCGGTTCAAACACCATGGCCATGCCTTCCACCACATGGCGTGCCGACAGCTGTTCCGGGATCAGCTCCAGCTTGCCAGCCTCGACCTTGGAGATGTCGAGAATGTCGTTGATCAGATTGAGCAAGTCGTTGCCGGCCGAATAAATCGTATTGGCGAAGCGCACCTGCTCTTCGTCCAGATTGCCGGACGCATTTTCCGCCAGCAGCTTGGCCAGGATCAGCGAGCTGTTGAGCGGCGTGCGCAACTCATGCGACATATTGGCAAGGAATTGCGACTTATACTGGCTGGCGCGTTCAAGCTCGCGCGCGCGCTCTTCCAGATCCTGCCCGGCTTTGCGCAGCGCGGCGTTTTTCTGGTCGAGCGCGTGACTTTGTTCGGCCAGCCGTTCGTTGGTTTGTTCCAGTTCGGCCTTCTGGTTTTCCAGGCTGGCTTGCGAGGCTTCCAGCACGCGCGATTGTTCCTCCAGTTCTTCGTTGGCGGTGCGCAGCTCTTCCTGCTGCACCTGCAATTCCTCGTTCAGCTGCTGGGTTTCGGTCAGCACTTCCTGCAAGCGCTGGCGCGAGCCGCTGGCCTCGATGGCGCTGCCGATATTGCCCTTCACCAGCGCGAGGAAGTCGAGGTCGCGTTCGCTGACCGGGCGCAGCAGGCCGAGTTCGACCACACCGTTGATTTCGCCATCGCTGTCGACCGGCACCAGCAGCGCGCTGGCCGGCGCGCCGCTGCCCAGGCCGGAACTGAACTGCAGGTAATTGGCCGGCAGCGGCTCCAGCCGGATGATGCGGCGTTCCAGCGCGGCTTGCGCCACCAGGCTTTCGGCCGGCTTGAACTGCTGCTCGCGCTGCGCCCATTCCTCGCTGAAACCATAGGACGCCACGCGGCGAAAACTGCCATCCGCCGCGCGCACATACAGCGCGCCCACCACCACACCCAGATAGCGGGCCAAAAACTGCAGCAGCACCGACGACAGCTGCGGCAAGGCCAGCTGGCCGATGCCCTGCTGCGCCAGCTCGCTCTGACCAGTGCGCAGCCAGGTTTGGTGCTGCAACTGTTCCGCATGCGTAGCGTGCTGGTTCAGCGCGTGGTCGTAGGCCTTGGACAGGCCGGTCAGCTCGCGCCGGCCAAACCACGCGAGAATGCCGCCCACGCCCAGCGTCAGCGCCAGATACACCACGGCCACCCAGGTGGTGACGGCGCGCGCTTGCGCATTGCGCTGCTGGCGCATGCGCAGCTCGGTGCTGACGAAAGCGTCGAGCTGTTGGCGGATTTCGTCAAACTGGGTCTTGCCGCGGCCGGTCTTGACCGGGCCGGTCACATCGCCATTGGCGGCGCGCAGGCGTATCATCTCCTGTGCGTACTGGTCCCATTGCTGCTGCTGATAGAGCACCGTGCGCAGGCGCTCGACCTGGACCGGATCATCCGCCACCATTTTCTCCAACCCGGCGAGGCTGGCGGCGAGCTTGGGCCTGGACAACACATAAGGCTGGAGGAAAGCCTCGTCGCCGGCCAGCAAATAGCCGCGCAAGCCGGTTTCCATGTCCACCATCTCCTTGGCGATCTGGTTGGCGTTGCCGATCACGCGTTCGCTGTGCTCGACCCAGCTCATGGTGTTGACCAGATACACCAGCAACACCACAAACACACCGGCGCTGACCACGCCGGCTGCCAGCGGCAGCGTAACGTTACGTACAAGGATGCGACGGAAACCGCGCTCGTCCAGCGTGGCGGAAGTGGGCATGATGCGGACCAGTAGCTTAAGAGGCAACGAGTTTAGCTCAGTTACAAGCTCTGGCGGCGCGCCATTGCAAGCGTGCGGGCGGGCGATAAGCTACGCTGCCTGCTGCCGGCCGTCGTACCAGATCACGCCGTCGGCGCGCACGGTGGTGCGGTTGAGGATGCGGCGCGTGGCGGGCGTGATCGGCGTCGCCTTGTGGCCGATGTGCAGGTTGTCGGCGATGACCACGTCGCCCGGCAGCCAGTGGTGGCGGTAGGTTGCGCCCTCACGCGAGTAATGACGGTCCACCGCCTCCATCAGCGCGCGCGAATGCCCGGCGCTGTAGCCCAGCACGCCCGCAGTCAGGCCCATGTTCAGGTACAACGCAGGCAGCTGCGTTTTCGGGTGGCGCAGCACCAGCGGATGGACCACGCCGTTGCGGTGCGCCGTCTTCAGGCCGTCGAACTCTTGCTGAATGTCCGGCTGCAGCTCCGCATAGGCTTGCTGCAGGTCGGTGAACAAGGTATCGCCGCCCTCTTCCGATTGCACTTCCGAATACCAGAAACTGATCGGGGTGGGATCTGCGCGGAACGAGCCGTCCGAGTGCCAGTAGCGGCCAACCTCCACGTGGCCATCCTCCGGCCGGCTGGCGACACGGAAGATTTCCGGCCAGCCCTGCAACTGCCCGCGCATGGCCGGGAAGGTCTCCAGGCTGCCGAACAGGCGGCTGGCCGCCAGCTGTTGCGCCGGCGTGAACGACTGGCCGCGCACTACCAGCAAGCCGTATTCCAGCAGTGCCGAGCGCAGCAATTCGGCCATGCCCTGATCGGCACGGCGCAGATCGGCGCCGACTACTTCGGCGCCAAAATCAACAGGGAGCGGGATGATTTTCATATTGCCTCCAAAATGAAATCACTATAATCCCGAGCAAATCTGCTGATAATATGGGCAGAATCGCACACACCTTTGCGCAGGACGCAACGACATGGATAGATTTGCAGAACTGAGGGCTTTTTGCCTCGTCGCCAGCAACGGCGGCTTTTCCGCCGCCGCGCGCCAGCTGGGCGTCGTCACCTCATCGGTCACCCGGCTGGTGGATGCGCTGGAAGAACGGCTGGGTGCGCCGCTGCTGAACCGGTCGACCCGCAGCATCACCCTGACCGACAGCGGCCGCGCCTACTTCGAGCACGCCACCCACATCCTGGCCGCGCTGGACGAAGCCGATGACGCCGCCGCCGGCCGCGATGCCGAGCCTGCCGGCGTGCTGCGCGTCGCCGCGCCCGTCACGCTGGCGATCCGCTACATCGCTCCGCTACTGCCGGCGCTGGCACAGCGCTATCCGCGGCTGGAGCTGGACCTGCGGCTCAGCGATGCCATGACCAATCTGGTGGATGAAGCGATCGACGTCGCCATCCGCATCGGCAATCCGGAACAGCAGCCCAGCCTGATCGCCCGCAAGCTGGCCGGCCACCGGCGCCACATCGTCGCCAGTCCGGCCTACCTGGCCGCACATGGCGCGCCGCACACACCGGAAGAACTGGCGCAGCACAACTGCCTGCTGTTTGCCTACGGCGCCAGCCGCGCGACCTGGCGGCTGCGCGGCGACGCGCTGGCGACCGAGGTGGAGGTCAGCGGCAAGCTGCAGGTCAACAATGCGGAAATGCTGCGCCAGGCCGCGCTCGGCGGCCTCGGGCTGGCCCTGCTGCCGGGCTGGCTGGTGCAGCCGGATCTGGACAGCGGCGCGCTGGTGGCGGTGCTGACCGGCTATCAAGCCAACCCGGGCGACATGGACGTCGGCATCTACGCCGTCTATCCCGCCAACCGCCGCGGCGCCGCCAAGATCCGCGCGTTCACCGACATGCTGGCGGCAACGCTGGAATAAACTCAAAAATTGATACCCGGCTCGAGGCCGGAGTATGAAAATTCATACCCCGGCACCGGCGCCCCGCCCCGGCCATTTCAAGAAAGACCTCATGTAATCAATGGCTTGGCTCACTGGCCCGGCTTGCCATTCCCATGGCACGGATAGTGCTGTCTCTGTTGTTAAAAGCGCGTTCGATACCGAACCGCTTTTTACGACAAATACAACGGAGACAAAGAAAATGAACCACGTAATTCCCGCCCGAACGCGCAGACCGTCTTCATGACGCACGCGCCGGCGCCGCCCGCCTGGCGGCGCCGATGCACGCCATTCCATCGCTAATTTCACGGCTGACCGAGCCCGGCCCCTGCTCCCGCAGGGCCGGCGGGTATCGCCTATCGCATAATCTTATTGGATCGTTTATGAAAGCATCATTAGTAGCTGGTCTCTTGCTCGCCTCCGCAACTGGCGCCGCCTTGGCGCAATCCGGCATCACCGTCTACGGCATACTGGACGCCGGCATCGCCCGCGAAACAGGTGGCGCCGATGGCGCGGTCACCAAACTGGCCACCGGCGTACAGTCCGGCAGCCGGCTGGGCTTCAAGGGAGAGGAGGACCTGGGCAATGGCATGAGCGCCCACTTTGTGCTGGTGAACGGGCTCGATCTCGACACCGGCAAGGCGCGCCAGAACGGCGCCTTGTTCGGCCGCGATGCCTACATCGGCCTGACTTCCAGCGCCGGCACCGTCAACCTGGGCCGTCAATGCAACCCGATCTTCATCGCGCTGGACGGCATCGACCCGTTTGAAACCGGCTTTACCGGCGCCTCCACCAATCTGATGAGCATCGGCACGGCGCGTACCAACAACACCGTCAGCTATGTAACGCCCAAGCTGAACGGATTGTCGGCCACCGTCATGTATGGCTTCGGCGAACATGCCGGCGACAGCACCTTGGGCCGTACCATCGCTTTCTCCATCGACTACGCCGCCGGCCCGTGGGTGGGAACCCTGGCATATGACAGCCTGAAGGCCACTTCGTTCAACACGATGAAAGAAGTCCTGCTGGGCGCCAGCTACAACTTCGGCCCCGCGACTGTGCACGCCGCGTTTGAAACCGAAAAGGACGACATCGGCAGCGATTTCCGCGACTTCCTGCTGGGCGCCTCCGTGCCGCTCGGACAGGGCAAGCTGCTGGCCTCGTATGTGAAAAAGCAAGACCGTTCCGCAGCCCAGCGGGGCGGACGACAGCTTGCGGTGGGCTATACCTACGCTCTTTCCAAACGCACCAACCTCTACAGTTCATTCGGCACCATCCGCAACGACCTGGCCGCCACCAATATGGTGGGCGATGCCTCCAGCGGCGGCAGCGCGCCGGCTGCCGGAAATGGATCGCGCGCCCTGGCAGTCGGCATCCGGCATAAGTTCTGACCGCAGCCCCTCTCTCATCCCCCTTATTTTTTTGGAGACTCTATGTACATGCCTATTTCCTCCCGTCTGATGTCCGCGCTGTGCGCCCTGGCGCTGCTGGCCGGGACCGTTCCAGCGGTACGCGCCGCCGACGCCGCGCCAACGGCCCATGTGACCATTCTCGCCACCGGCGGCACCATCGCCGGCAGCGGGGCCACCAGCACCACCACAGTCGGCTACACCGCCGCTACCGTCGGTGTGGAGCGCCTGATCGCGGCCGTGCCGGAACTGGCCAAAGTGGCGCAGGTAAAGGGCGAGCAAGTGTTCCAGATCGCCAGCGAAAACATGAGCAACGAGCACTGGCTGGCGCTGGCCAAGCGCGTCAACACCCTGCTGGCGCAGACGGACGTGGATGGCATCGTCATCACCCACGGCACCGACACGCTGGAAGAAACCGCTTACTTCCTCGACCTGGTGGTGAAGAGCCGCAAGCCGGTGGTGCTGGTGGGCGCCATGCGCCCGGGCACCGCGCTGTCGGCCGACGGCCCGATTAACCTGTACAACGCCGTGCTGCTGGCGGCCAGCAAGGAAGCCGTCGGCAAGGGCGTGCTGGTGGCTTTGAACGATCAGATCCAGGGCGCGCGAGACGTCACCAAGACCAACACCTCGACCCTGGACAGCTTCAAGACGCCGGAACTGGGCATGCTGGGCTACATCCAGGGCAACAAGCCTTACTTCTACCATGCGTCGACCCGCAAGCACACCGCCGACACCGAGTTTGACGTCAGCAAGCTGGACGCGCTGCCGCAAGTGGACATCGTCTATGGCTACGCCAACGTCAGCCCGGTGGCGCTGAACGCGTTGGTGGCGGCTGGTGCCAAGGGCATCATCCACGCCGGCGTGGGCGACGGCAGCCTGGCGTCCAAGGTCCTGCCTTCGCTGACCGCGGCCCGCAAGCAAGGCGTGCTGATCGTGCGCTCGGCGCGCGTCGGCCAGGGCATCGTGGCCCGCAACGGCGAAGCTAACGACGACGCGCTGGACTTCGTTGTGTCCGACACGCTGAACCCGCAAAAAGCGCGCATCCTGCTGATGCTGGCCCTGACCAAGACCAGCGACAGCAAGGAAATCCAGCGCATGTTCTACACCTACTAAAGCAGGGAAACTCCGGGGGCAGTTCTTGCCCCTGGCGGCTCGTACACGACGGCGACCGAAAACAAGATCGGTATTTTTGATACACATCAAAAAAATCCGAAAAAAATATAGTCATTTCCGATTCGCAAGCGCAGCGCAGCGAACGGAAAACACGACGGCGCCGCTACCCCACTCTGAAAAGCGCGAAGAAGAAACGGTAGTCAGGACCAAAAATCAGGCGCAGTTTTATGCACAGCAATTGCGCGAAGAAAACTACGCTGCATCATTGCACAAATCTAAGTAATTGATTTTCCGGGATTTTTTGGTGCGGCTGGCGGGGATCGAACCCACGACCCTTGGCTTCGGAGGCCAATACTCTATCCACTGAGCTACAGCCGCGACAGGGGGATACACGAAGGTGTGCCGTAGGATACCGTTTTTATCGCCCCCCGTCCATGGGGCAGTGTCGTTTTATGCAAGTTTGCGTTTCCTTCGCAGCATTCTTATGCCTATAATCACCCGTTTGGTGAAGGTTTTACAAGGTAGCTGCTGTCCATGCTTTGCGCCACCCGGCTTGAAATTTGTCTGTTAAGGAAATCATGAGCGACGCACATAACGAACACGAATCCGCCATCAGAACGCCTAAACAACTGGTTGCAGCTGTTGTAGGCTTCTTCGCAGTCACGATCTTCGGCATCATCCTGCTGGTCCAGTATGTCACCACGAACAAGCTGACCGGGGCCGGTTCCAACAGCCAGGCACCGGAAGAGGTCGCCGCCCGCATCGCCCCCGTGGCCGATCAGGGCTATACGCTGAAAGACGCCAGCGCGCCGAAAGTCTTGCAGACCGGTGAAGCCATCTACAATTCCACCTGCGCCGCCTGCCATGGCGCCGGCGTGGCCGGTGCGCCAAAGTTCGGCGATGCCGGCGCGTGGGGCGCGCGTATCGCCCAAGGCTACGACACCGTGGTCAAGCACGCGCTGGAAGGCTTGCGCGCCATGCCGGCCAAGGGCGGCAATCCGGATCTGGACGATGTGGAAGTCGCGCGCGCCGTGGTCTATATGGCCAACGCCGGCGGCGCCAAGTTCAAGGAGCCTGCCGCGCCGGCGCCAGCCGCCGCCGCGCCTGCGGCCTCCGAACCGCAGAAATAAGCGCTTCCCGAGCAATTAAAAACCGGCCTTCACCGCGATGCCGTTCAGTTTGGCCTGAACGGCATTTTTATTTTGCCGCCGCGATCGCCTCGCGAGAGAGTCCACATGCGTCCCCTTTTCACTCGATTGATTCTGCTGTCCCTGATCCTTGGCGCAGGGCCGTGGCAAGCGGCGCGGGCGGTATCGTCGTTCGCGCGGGAAGTGCCGGCCACCTACGCCAGGTTTGAAGAGGGAGCCGGCAGCTTGACCCTGGTCGTGGCGGAACTGAGCGCCACCGATTACCTGAAGGGTTACGATTGTCCCAAGACCACGACCAACCCCGACGGCACTACCACCGTGAGCATGTGTTTGAGCCCGCCGCCAAGCTGGTTCAAGGCGCGCGTGCTGCAGCACGTGGCCGGCGCGGAAATTGGCGACGAGTTTTACGCGGTGACCGGCAGCCATTGGGGCGCGATGAAGGTCGGCCCTGCCGAGCCCGCCAAGCTGATGCTGCTCAGGTCGAACGGCACGGCATTGGAAATGATGCGCTACAGGTACTGGCCTGTTGTCAAAAGCAAGGATGGGCAATATCACCTGGTCATTCAGGCAGGCCCGATTCACTGGCTGCCTTGCTGGGCCGGTTCCCTGATGCAGGAAATCGACTATGGCGAGTTCGTCACCGACATGTCCATCACGCGCAAGGAATACGACAGCCGTCGGGACGAGGAGTATGACGACTTCTACCGCATCACCGCGGACAGTGTGCGGCCGCGTTACGCGATCCCCGTCGCGCGCTTGCAGCAGAACCTCAAGGGTTTGCCGCTGGCGGCCGCCGATTTTTCCTGCCAGAGGACCACGAGAAACTGAACGGCACGGCCGTTTTTATTTGCACAGACCGAAGGCTTTGCGGTCGGCGAAGTAGCGGTAGGTGAAGGTGCGCATCGGATATTTGTTCAGCGCGATTTCGAAGGCCGGCGGCGTGAGGTCGAAACGCTCCGGCAGCTTCTCCGTCACGCGCAGGCGCACGCGCCAGATGGTTTCCGGCCCGGTGGCGCCGGCGATCAGCATGTCCGGCACCTTGGGGATGGCTTCGACGATTTCCGCCGGCGAATTGGTGGTGCGCTGGTAGAAGGTCACCAGCTGCGCCTTGGCCAGTACCGGGCCTTTGGGCGCCGTCACCTTGTATTCGCGGCTGAGGAACAGGGCGCGCTCGCCGCGCGGCACGATGTACACAAAAGTGAACTCGGTGCTGCCATCGGGCTGCGTCACCGGCGGCGTGGTCGACACGCTGATCCCGCGCGGCAGCTCAAAGCGCGAGCCCTCCTGCCAGCTGGCGCAGTCCGGCGACGCCGCCATATACACATCGACCGGCGTATAAGACTCGCCGCAAGCACTCAACAGCAGCGGCAGGACGAGAGGAATGGTGTAACGCAGGCGCATAATAAAAAATGGGCTTCCAGTATCAGAAGCCCGTAGTTTACTGCATTACCACATGATCACGCGGTCTTTGGGGGCGAGGTACATCTTGTCGCCCGGTTTGACGCCGAAGGCGTCGTAGAAGCCCGGCTGGTTGCGCATCGGACCGTTGGCGCGGAACTGGCCCGGCGAGTGCGGGTCGGTCTTGATCTGCTGGATCTGCGCCGCTTCACGCATCTTCATGCGCCATACTTGCGCAAAGCCCATGTAGAAGCGCTGGTCGCCGCTCAGGCCGTCGATCACCGGGGCCTTCTTGCCGTGCAGGGACAGCTTGTAAGCCTTGTAGGCGATCGCCACGCCACTGTTGTCGGCAATGTTCTCGCCCAGGGTCAGCTCGCCGTTGACGTGGTAGCCAGGCAGCGGGCTGAACTGGTTGTACTGCTCCACCAGCATCTTGGTCTTGGCGGCGAAGGCCTTGTGGTCTTCGGCGGTCCACCAGTCGCGCAGGTTGCCGTCGCCGTCGTACTGGGCGCCCTGGTCGTCGAAGCCGTGGCTGATTTCGTGGCCGATCACGCCGCCGATGGCGCCGTAGTTGACCGCGTCATCCGCATCGGCATTGAAGAACGGCGCCTGCAGGATCGCCGCCGGGAACACGATTTCGTTCATCTCCGGGTTGTAGTAGGCGTTGACGGTTTGCGGCGTCATGCCCCACTCCTCGCGGTCGATCGGTTTGCCCAGCTTGTTCAGTTCCTTGTTGTAGTCGAACTGGCGCGAGCGCATCACGTTGCCGACCAGATCGTCCTTGCGGATCTCCAGCCTGGAATAGTCGCGCCACTTGTTCGGATAGCCGATCTTGTAGGTGAACTTGGCCAGCTTGGCTTGCGCCTGCTTCTTGGTGGCCGGGGTCATCCAGTCCAGCTTGTCGATCGAGGTCTTGTACGAGGCCAGCAGGTTCTTCACCAGTTGTTCCATGCGCGCCTTGCGCTCGGCCGGGAAGTGTTCCTCCACATACAGCTTGCCGACGGCTTCGCCCAGCGCGCCTTCGGTCACGGATACGCCGCGCTTCCAGCGTGGACGCTGTTCGGTCACGCCGCTCAGCACGGTGCCGTAGAAGGCGAAGTTTTCATCGACGAAGGCTTTGCTCAGGTAAGGCGCGTGCGCGCGCACCAGCTGCCATTGGAAGTAGGCTTTCAGGGTCTCCAGCGGCGTGTTTTCCAGCAGCGCGGTCATGCTCTTCAGATAGCTTGGCTGGCTGACGATCACGTAGCTGACTTTACCCGCCACACCGGCGTCGCTCAGGTAGGCGTTCCAGTCGTAGCCCGGCGCCACTTCGCCCAGCTTGGCGATATCGACCTTGTTGTAGGCCTTGATCGGGTCGCGCAGTTCCACCTTGGTCCATTGCAGCTTGGCCAGTTCTTTTTCGAACTCGACCACGGCATGGGCGCTGACGGCGCCGTGCGGATCGCCGGCCAGGGTCAGCATTTTGCCGACGTGCAGTTCATACTTGGCCAGCGTGTCGGCCAGCTTGGCGTCGTCCGCTTTCAGGTAGTAGTCGCGGTCCGGCAGGCCGAGGCCGTCCTGGTAAAGGTCGGCCACGTACTTGGTCGAATCCTTGTTGTCCTGGTGGACGCCGTAGTTGTACGGTGCGGTCACGCCGACCTGGTTGTAGTGCGAGATCAGTTGCGGCAGCTGTTTCTTGTCGCTCAGCGCGGCCACCCTGGCCAACTCCGCGCTCAGCGGCGCGATGCCCAGTTGCTCCAGCCTGGCTTCATCCATGAAGCTGGCGTAGAAGTCGCCGATGCGCTGCGCTTCCGCGCCGCCAGCCTTGTTGGAGGCCGCGCCTTCGATGATGGCGCGCAGCTGCGGCTGAATGTCGTCGCGCAGCTTGGCGAAGCTGCCCCAGCTCGATTTGTCGGCCGGGATTTCCGTCGTGGCCAGCCATTTGCCATTCATGTGGGTGAACAGGTCGTCCTGCACGCGCACGGCCGGATCGATGTATTCGACGGCGATGCCCGAGGTCGGCTTGCTTGCTACTTTGGCGCTGGTGGGGGCGACGCTTTTGGCGCTGTCCGCGGCGCCGGCCAAACCTGCGATCAGGCTCAGCATCAATGCACTTACGAGATGACGTTTCACGAGTTTTCCTTCAAGGTTTTTTTTTAATACGACTAACTACATTACCACATGATGACGCGGTCTTTGGGCGCCAGATACATCTTGTCGCCCGGCTTGACGCCGAAGGCTTCATAGAAGCCCGGCTGGTTGCGCACCGTGCCATTGGCGCGGAACTGATCCGGCGAATGCGGATCGGTTTTCAGATAAACGATTTGCTGGGCCTCGCGGATCTTGGCGCGCCACACTTGGCCAAAGCCCATGTAGAAGCGCTGCTCGCCGGTCAGGCCGTCGATCACCGGCGCCGGCTTGCCGCCCAGCGACAACAGATACGCCTTGTAGGCGATGGCCGCACCGCTGTTGTCGGCAATGTTTTCGCCCAGGGTCAGCTCGCCATCGACGTGGTAGCCCTTGACCGGACTGTAACCGTTGTACTGCTTGACCAGCATCTGGGTCTTGGCCGCGAAGTTCTTGTGGTCGGCCTTGGTCCACCAGTCGCGCAGATTGCCGTCGCCGTCGTACTGCGCGCCCTGGTCGTCGAAGCCATGGCTGATCTCGTGGCCGATCACCGCGCCGATGGCGCCGTAGTTGACCGCGTCGTCGGCCGCCGCGTCGAAGAACGGCGGCTGCAGAATCACGGCCGGGAACACGATCTCGTTCAGCTCCGGATTGTAGTAGGCATTGACGGTTTGCGGCGTCATGCCCCACTCGTCGCGGTCGATCGGCTTGCCCAGCTTGCTGACTTCCCTGGCATAGGCGAACGCATGCGAGCGCTGCACATTGCCAGCCAGATCGTCCTTGGCCACCACCAGCGCCGAGTAGTCGCGCCACTTGTCCGGATAGCCGATCTTGGTGGTGAACTTGGCCAGCTTGGCTTGCGCCTGCTTCCTGGTTTCCGGCCCCATCCAGTCGAGCGTGGCGATGCTCTGGCCGAAAGCGGCCAGCAGATTCTTCACCAGCTGCTCCATGCGCGCCTTGCGTTCGGCCGGGAAGTGCTGCTCGACGTACAGCTTGCCCAGCGCTTCGCCCAGCGCCGCATCGGTGGCGTTGACGCCGCGCTTCCAGCGCGGCTCCTGCTCGTTCACGCCGCTCAGCACTTTGCCATAGAAGGCAAAATCCTCCTGCGCGAAATCCTTGGCCAGATACGGCGCGTTGGCGTGCAGCACCTGCCATTGGAAATACACTTTCCACGTCACCAGCGGCGTTTTGTCGAGCAGCTTGTTGAAGCCGGCGATGTAGCTGGGCTGGCTGACGATCACGTAGTCGACCTTGCCGCCGATGCCGGTGTCGTTCAGCCAGGTGGTCCAGTCATAGCCTGGCGCCAGCTTGGGCAGCTTGTCGATCGCCACCTTGTTGTAGGCTTTGAGCGGGTCGCGCAGCTCGACCTTGGTCCAATGCAGTTTGGCGATCTCGGTTTCCAGCGCGACGATGGCCCTGGCGTCGGCAGCCGCGTTGGCATTGCCGGCCAGCGCCAGCATTTTGGCCACGTGTTGCTCGTACCTGGCCAGCGCTTCGGCCAGCTTCTTGTCCGATTTCTTCAGATAGTAATCGCGGTCGGGCAGGCTCAGGCCATCCTGCACCAGATCGGCCACATACCTGGTCGAATCCTTGTTGTCCTGATGGATCACAAAGCCAAATGGCGCGGTGTAGCCATGGCGGTTGAAGTGCGCGATCAGCGCCGGGATCTGCTTTTTGTCGCTCAGCGCCGCCACGCGGCGCAGCTCTTCCAGTTTGGCCTCGTCCATGTAGCTGGCGAAGAAATCGCCGATGCGCTGGGCGTCCGTGCCTGGCTGCTTGTCCGGGTCGGCGGCGGCCGCTTCGATGATGGCGCGCAGTTGCCGCTTGGTGTCGTCATCCAGCTTTTCAAACGAGCCCCAGCTCGACTTGTCGGACGGGATCTCCGTCTGCGCCAGCCACTTGCCGTTCAAATTGAGGAAAAAGTCATCCTGCGGGCGCACGCTGCTATCGATATTGCCGATATCCACGCCCGAGGTTTTCGGTTCCGCATGGACACCGGCGGACGCCAGCATCGCCAGCATCAGGGCGCTTACGAGGTGAGCTTTCAAGTCTCTATCTCCGATATGTATAGGCAAGTTTCGGAACAATAGCAAAAAAGCCACCTCCGGTCACGCTTACCAGATAATCACACGCTGTTCCGGCGCAACATACAGCTTGTCGCCCGGCTTGACGCCGAACGCTTCATAGAAACCGGGCTGGTTGACCACCGGGCCATTAACGCGGAACTGGCCCGGCGAATGCGGGTCGGTCTTCACCTGCAGGATCTGCTGGTCTTCGCGCATTTTCACGCGCCACAGCTGGCCCCAGCCCATGAAGAAGCGCTGGTCGCCGGTGAAGCCGTCGATCACCGGCGCGGTCTTGCCGGCCAGCGACAGCTTGTAAGCCTTGTAGGCGATGGCCGTGCCGCTGTTGTCGCCGATGTTCTCGCCCAGCGTCAGGGCGCCGTTGACGTGGTAGCCCGGCAGTGGACTGTAGCTGTTGTACTGTCGGACCAGCGCGTCGGCCTTGGCGCGGAAATTGGCGCGGTCCTCCTTGGTCCACCAGTCGCGCAGGTTGCCGTCGCCGTCCGACTGGCTGCCGCCGTCGTCGAAGCCGTGGCCGATTTCGTGGCCGATCACCGAGCCGATGGCGCCGTAATTCACCGCATCGTCGGCGCGCACGTCAAAGAACGGCGGCTGCAGTATGGCGGCCGGGAACACGATCTCGTTCATGGTCGAACTGTAGTAGGCGTTGACGGTTTGCGGCGTCATGCTCCACTCCTCGCGGTCGATCGGCTTGCCCAGCCTGGCGATCATGCGCTGGTGCTTGAAGTTTTCCGCACGCAGCACATTGCCCAGCAAATCGTTCTTCACGATCGACAGCGACGAGTAATCGCGCCACTTCGTCGGGTAGCCGATCTTGGGCGTGAACTTGGCCAGCTTGGCTTGCGCTTCCAGCTTGGTGGCCGGGCTCATCCAGTCCAGGCCGTCGATGCTGTTCCTGTAGGCGGCCAGCAGGTTCTTCACCAGCGCATCCATGCGTTCCTTGCGCTCGGGCGGGAAATACTCCGCCACGTACAGCTTGCCCAGCGCTTCGCCCAGGCTGGCCTCCACCAGCGCCACCGCCGACTTCCAGCGCGGCGGCTTGACGGCCACGCCGGTCAGGACCGTGCTGTAGAAGTCGAAATGCGCATCGGCGTATTCCTTCGACAGGTAAGGCGAGGCTGCGCGCAGCAACTGCCATTCAAAGTAGGCTTTCCATGTGGCGAGGTCGGTTTTTTCCAGCACGGTATTGAAGCCAGTGAGGTAGCTTGGCTGGTTGACGATCACATAATCGACCTTGTTGGCGACGCCGGTGGCCGCCAGCGCATGGCCCCAGTCGTAGCCCGGCGCCAGTTCGGCCAGCTGCTTGATCGGCATTTTGTTGTAGCGCTTGACCGGGTCGCGGTTCTCCACCTTGGTCCATTGCGCTTCGGCCAGCGAGGTTTCCAGCGCAACGATCTTTTTGGCGTTGGCGTAAGCGTCGCGGTCGCCGGACAAGGTCAGGATTGTGCCGATATGCAGCTCGTACTTGGCCAGCGCATTGGCCATCTTGGCATCGTCTTTTTTCAGGTAGTAATCGCGGTCCGGCAAGCCGAGGCCGCTCTGGCCGATGTAGACCGCGTATTTGGTCGATTCGCGCGCATCCTGGCGCACATAGACGCCGTACGGCGCGGCGATGCCGATCTGGGTCAGATGGGCGATCAGCAGCGGCAAGCCCTTCTTGTCCTTGAGGGCGCGTACGCGGTTCAGTTCGCCAGACAGCGGGCGGATGCCCAGCTGATCCAGTTTTTCCTCATCCATGAAGCTGGCGTACAGGTCGGCGATTTTTTGCGCTTCGGTGCCGGTTTTGGCCTTTTCCGCCGCGGCTTTCTCGATCAGGCCGCGCAGCTGCGGCAAGGTGTCGTCGCGCAGCTTGGCGAAGGTGCCCCAGCTGGATTTGTCGCCGGGAATGGCGGTGGTCTTGAGCCAGTTGCCGTTGAGGTAAGTGAAAAAATCATCCTGCGGACGCACGCTGATGTCCATATTGGCAAGCTCGATGCCGGAAATCGGCTCCGCGGCGGTGGCGAAAGCGGTCAGCAGGCTCAGGGCCAGCGCGGTCAGCAGGCGTGGTTTCACAATTTATCCTTTTAAAATTTCATCTCGTATTTGACGCTCCAGACGGTGTAAGTCTGGTTGATCGTATTGGCCCATTGTGTCAGGCCGCTGGTGGTCACCGTGTTGGTGCCGATGGCATCCTCCGCCATCAAATTGTTGGCGGAAATGCGCAACTGGTTACGCGCATTAAACTTCCACAAGCCGTAGGCGTCAAACGAACGCTTGCGGCTGGTGTAGACCAGCTGCGACAGGCTGGTCTGGATCAGCGTTTCCGGCGTCCAGTTCAGGCTGCCGCCCAGCGTGAGCGGCGCATCCTTCATGCGGTAATCCAGGCCGAGGTTGGCGGTCTGTTTGGGTTGGGCGTCGAGGCGGTTGTTGGGGCCGGGAATATCGTCCACGCTGGACCAGAAACGGCTGTAGTTGCTGCGGAAATCGATGGCCGGCGCATCGGCCACCAGCTCCTGCAACTGGAACTTGGCCTCCAGCTCGATGCCCTTGGTGCGCGCATGGCCGATGTTGCGCGGCGTCGATACCCAGCGCGGACCGGTGCTGGTGTTTTGCAGCGCGATGTCGCGGCGGATCAGGTCGTCGATATCGCGGATGAAACCGCTGGCGCTGAGGATGCCGGCGCGGCCAAGGTAATGCTCGTAGGCGACGTCCAGCCCGGTGGCCAGCTCGGGCTTCAGATTCGGATTGCCAACCCGGTCCGGCTTGGTGGCGCTGTTCAGGCGCGACAGCGACGGCAAGGCGATCAGATCCTGGATATTGGCCGCCTTGTAGCTCTTGGTCAGGCTGGCGCGGATCTGGTCTTTCTCGTGGCCGGGAATGCGGTACACCGCGTGCAGCAGCGGGCTCAGCACGCTGCTGGTGTTGCTGATCTCGCCGCCGCCACCGGCGCGGGTGCTGGTGGTGCGTATGCCTTCCCAGCGCACGCCGGCATAGCCCGACCACTGCGCCGAGATATCCCACTCGTCCTGCGCGAACACCGCCAGGCGGCGGGTGTCGGCGGTGAGGTTGTCGCCGGAATCGGCGAACTGGGCGTTGCCGTTCTTGTCGACCGAGGTCTTGGTTTCCTCGCGATGGCCCAGCTCGATATCCCAGCCGGCCGCCAGCGAATGCTGCTTGCCGATCGGCGTGCTGTACTTGCCGCCGCTGTTGGCGCTGCGGTCGCGCACGCTGGCGGTGTCGGTGAAGCGGTCCAGCAGGTTGCCGGCATTGTCGTACTGATAGCGCAGCGAGTCGTTGTCGCTGTGGCCGCTGCCGAAGCCGAATTTCACGTCCAGCTTGGAGGCGCCCTGCAGCTTGTGCACCCAGTTGCCGAAGCCGCGCAGGAAGGTGGCCTCGCTGTGCGAGTTGGCCAGCGCCAGGTTGTACTCGGGCGGCTGTTGCAGCGCGGCCGGCACCACGCCCGGCGTTTGCGTCAGGTCGCTGCGGGTATCGCCGTCGCTGCGGTTGACCATCAGGAAAGGCTGGAAGTTCAGCGTGTCGCCGCTGTCGAACTTGTAGGACAGGCGCGGCGTCAGGTGCAGGCTGCGGGTTTCGCGCCTGGTTTCGTCGAGGACGTTTTCATCCTTGCTGACCTGGCCGTCGCTGCGGGTGTCGCGATTGTGGGTTTCGGTCTGGTCGTGCTGGCGGTTTTCGGCAATGGTGCCGGTCAGCAGCCAGGTCAGGCTGCCGGTCTTGCCCGGCACGGTCAGCGCTATGTTCGGCGCGTGGCGGCCCTGCTCGATGGAGTCGGTCAGCTTGAGCTGGTTGTCGCGCTGCTGGTAGCCGTCGCGCAGAATGATGTTGATGGTGCCGGCAATCGCCCGCGTGCTGTGCTCGGCGATGGGGCCGCGCATGATCTCGATCCGCTCCACCTGATCCGGCGACAGCGACTCCATCGAAAAGCCGGCCGGCGGCCGCTCGCCGTTCAGCAGAATTTGCGTATAGCCGCTGCCCATGCCGCGCATGCGCACATCGCCGCCACGGCCCGGGCGGCCGCCCAGCGTGACGCCCGGCAGGCGCTTGAGCACATCGCCCAGATTGCTGTCGCCGTTGCGGTCCAGCTCCTCGCGGCCGTAAATCTGCTTGCCGGCCACCGAATTGCGGCGTTCGGTCATGTCATCGGCGCGGCCGCCGCTGATGGTCACTTGCTGGATTTGCTTGCCGTCTGCGGCCGCCTTGACGGCGGCATCGGCGGGGGCGTTATCGGTGCTTTGCGCGCTGGCGTCGGCCGCGCCCAGCATGGCCAGCGCCAGCCAGGCCGGGGATAATATTTTGCTCATGGTGGTAATCGGTGGAATTCTTGCGGGAGAATTCTACCGCCGCGATCGTCCGCCAAGCCGCTTGTTGCCTGCTTTTTACTTTACGATACACAAGCCCGACTTAGCCTCCCGGCAGGGTGACATTGACGCCGCCGGCACCCATGCCCGCCCCCATGCCGTTGCCGCCCATGCCGCCGCGTCCGCCTCCCTTGCCGCCGCGATGTTCGCCGCCGCCGCCTTCGTGCCGCTCGGAATGGGGCGCGCCGCCATTGTCGGGCACCCGTTGCAGTTGCTCGCTGACCAGCTGCACCACCATCTGGCGCTGGCCCTCGGTCAGGGCGTCGTTAACGGTCAGCCACCATTCGCGCAGCTGCTTTTCCTCGGCGGCGCTGATGGTGGTTTCCTCATCCATGGCCTTGCCCAGCTCGCGCAGCTCGACACTGGCGCCCTGCGTGCCGGCCAGCGCGGCGGCCTGCAGGCGCTCACGGCGCGCCTTGCGATCGCTCAGCAGCTTGCGCGTCTTGGACTCCGTCTGCGACCACAGGGTTTGCTGGTTGGCGTTCAGGTTCAGCGATTTTTTCAGTTCGGCCGCCATCGGCAGATAGTCTTCGGCGCGCATCTCGGTGACCGGCAAGGCGAAGGCTGGCGACAACAGCGCCGACAAAGCCAGCGCCGCACTGAGGCGGCGCAGAGGGGATGACAACAAACGCATGGTTGCTCCGTAGATAAAAAAAAGCCAGCGCTTGGGGCGCTGGCAAAAACCACTTCAGGGTAGAGAGAAATACGAGCTCAGTGTAGGCCGCGAATCAGGTGGCGACAGGGCTTCTTACAAATACTTACTGTCGTGAACGTGCGGGATACACTGCGTACAAATCAGCAAACTTGGCGTTTCACCAAGCGGCGTCTGGCGTGCTTCAAATGTCAACGCAAAGCGTTGTAAAACCTCGTAAAGGTATAAATCATTTCGTGATGGCTACTACGTTTGCCGGAAATCAGGTTTATACTCATTTCATGCCGCTGCACATCCGCAGCGGCACGTTAGACAGGTGAAACATGGGCAAGAAATTAAAGAATTCCGGTCTGGTCGGACTGGGCGTGGTTGCTGGCATTGCCATCTCTCTGCAATTTTCCGCCATGGCGCAAAAGCCGGTGGACCCGCCGCTGCCGCTGGAAGAGCTGCGCCAGCTGGCGGACGTGTTCGGCCTGATCAAGTCCGACTACGTCGAGCCTGTCGAAGACAAGAAGCTGCTGACCGAGGCCATCTCCGGCATGGTGGCCTCGCTCGATCCGCACTCGGCCTATCTGGACAAAAAAGCCTATGCCGAACTGCGCGAGGGTTCGCAGGGCAAATTCGTCGGCCTGGGCATCGAGATCGGCCAGAGCGAGGATGGCTACATCAAAATCGTGGCGCCGATCGAGGATTCGCCGGCCTGGCGCGCCGGCATCAAGCCGGGCGACCTGATCAGCCGGCTCGACAACACGCCGGTCAAAGGCATGTCGCTGGACGACTCCATCAAGAAAATGCGGGGCGAGCCCAACAGCAAGGTCAGCCTGACCGTGCTGCGCAAGGGCGAGGCCGAGCCGCTGGTGTTCAACATCACGCGCGAGGAAATCCACCAGAAAAGCGTGAAGGGCAAGCTGGTCGAGCCCGGCTATGCGTGGGTGCGCATCTCGCAATTCCAGGAACCGACCGTGGACGACATGGCGGCCAAGATTGTCGAACTGTACAAGCAGGACCCCAACATCAAAGGCCTGGTGCTGGACCTGCGCAACGACCCGGGCGGCGTGCTGCAGGGCGCGATCGGCGTGGCGGCGGCCTTCCTGCCGAAGGATTCGCCTATCGTCTCGACCAACGGCCAGCTGCCGGACCAGAAACAGATCTTCTACGGTCGTCCCGAATACTACGCCCTGCGCAACGACAGCGACGCCCTGGCCAAGCTGCCGGCCGCCATCAAGCGGGTGCCGATGGTGGTGCTGGTGAACACCGGGTCGGCCTCGGCCTCGGAAATCGTCGCCGGCGCGCTGCAGGACTACAAGCGGGCTGAAATCCTCGGTTCGCAAACCTTTGGCAAGGGCTCGGTGCAAACCATCCGCCAGCTGACGGCCGATACCGCCGTCAAACTGACCACGGCGCGCTACTACACGCCGAACGGGCGCTCGATCCAGGCCAAAGGCATCACGCCGGACGTGCCGGTAGATGAATACGCCGACGGCGACGGCTTGAACGCCCTGCGCACGCGCGAAGCCGACCTCGACAAGCACCTGGTCAACGATCGCGAGCAGGAAGGCGAAAAAACCAAGCGCGACGAGCTGGAAGAACAGCTGCGCATCGTAGCGCTGGAGAAAAAGCGCAAACCGCTGGAATACGGCAGCGGCGACGACTTCCAGCTGCAACAGGCGCTGAACCACCTGAAAGGCCTGCCGGTCCAGCTGTCCAAGCCAGGCACTGCCGTAGTCTCGGTGGAAACCGGGCTGAAAAAGGACCTGGCCAAAAAATAAGCGGCCTCTTCCGCTACCAACCCGGGGTCAGTTCTTGCAATCCAACACGGGCTCTGCTGTTAATACAGCAGAGCCCGTGTTGGATTGCAAGAACTGACCCCGGGTTTTATTTTCCTGTAACGTGCAGGCATTTTGTGTAGAATTTGCCTCATTATTGGCATCAGCCATTGCTCAATTTGAAAGTTTAATCATGAAACAAGCCGTCATCAGCGGTACCGGCCTCTACACGCCAGCACAGTCCATTTCCAACCAGGAGCTGGTCGAGTGCTTCAATGCTTACGTTGAGCAGTTCAACGCCGACAACGCCGCCGCCATCGCGGACGGCACGGTGACGGCGCTGGAGCCGTCCAGCGTGGCCTTCATCGAAAAAGCTTCCGGCATCAAGTCGCGCTATGTGATGGAAAAGGCCGGCATCCTCGATCCGCAACGCTTGGTGTCGCACATCCCTGAACGCGCCGACGACGAACTGTCGCTGCAGGCTGAAATCTGCGTGGCCGCCGCCCAGCAAGCCATGGACCGCGCCGGCAAGACCGCCGCCGATATCGATATGGTGCTGGTGGCCTGCTCCAATATGCAGCGCGGCTATCCTGCAATGGCGGTGGAAGTGCAGAACGCGCTGGGCATCGACGGCTACGGCTTCGACATGAACGTGGCCTGCTCCTCGGCCACCTTCGGCATCCAGCAGGCGGTGGCGGCGGTGCAGAGCGGCCAGGCGCGCGCGGTGCTGGTGCTGAATCCGGAAATCACTTCGGGCCACCTGAACTGGCGCGACCGCGACAGCCATTTCATCTTCGGCGATGCCTGCACCGCCATCGTGGTGGAAGCGGCCGACACCGCCAAAGGTTCGCACCGCTGGGCTATCCTGGATACCAAGCTGAAAACCAGCTTCTCCAACAACATCCGCAACAACTTCGGCTTCCTCAACCGCTTCGACGAAGCCGGCATCGGCCAGCCGGACAAGCTGTTCCGCCAGCAGGGCCGCAAGGTGTTCAAGGATGTGTGCCCGATGGCCGCCGACATGATCAAGGACACCGTGGCCCACGCCGGCCTGGAGGTGTCGCAGGTGAAGCGCTTCTGGCTGCATCAGGCCAACCTGAACATGAATCTGCTGATCAGCCGCCTGGTGCTGGGCCGCGACGCCGAGCCGGGCGAAGCGCCGGTGATTCTGGACGAGTACGCCAACACTTCGTCGGCCGGCTCTATCATCGCCTTCCACAAATACTCGGAAGATATGCCATCGGGCGAGCTGGGCGTCATCTGCTCCTTCGGCGCCGGCTACTCGATCGGTTGCGTGGTAGTGAAGCGCATCTAATCGACGAAACGCAGGTCTTTTAACCCTATCGTCGGCAGAATCGCGCGCAGGTAGGGTTCGAGGAAGTCGGGCTGGCGGTCGCGGGCGCCGCCCCGGCTGACGGCGATGTAGACCGGGCGGTCGGGCCACGCTTTCAGCGACGATGGCACGGTGAAGTTGTGCATCGGCGTGGCGATCACCACGGCGTCCGCCGCTTTCAGTTCTTCGATCAGCAAATCCGACCATGCCAGCGATGAGCGGCCCTGCGCATGCGGCGCGCCGCCCCGCTTGCGCGCCAGGGTGTTGGAATACAGGCTGTCCACATGCGGCAGCGGTTCGGCCGCCAAGTCGCGTACCACCACCCGCGCCTCCGGATGCTGTTCGCGCAGTTGCGCGATGGCCTGTTGCGACAGCAGGTAGCTGACCGACTCCTCGCCGCGCGCACTGGCGGTGATGTGCAATATCTTCTTCATGCAAGCGCCTTCCCAAAACGCAGTGCGCCAGGCAGCAGGCCTTCACGGAAATAGAAGCGCTGCGCCAGCACGTTGGTCAATCCCGTATCGAGCACCAGCCGCGCGCATTGCGATTCCTGCGCGAACACGGTCAGCTTGGCCAGCAGCAGCGCGCCCCAACGGCGGTTGCGATGCTTTTCCGCCGCAATCAGGTCGTCCACGTACAGGAAGCGCCCGTACACGGTGTTCTCCTGATAGCGATAGCCGGCCAGCGCCGCCACCTCGCCCCCGTCCCATACCGCGAGGATGCGGTAGTTCTGCTCATACTGTCGCATGATCTGCGCCACAAAGGCATCCTCCGACGGGAGGTGCGGACGCAATTCCTTCATTACCGGGTAGCAGGCGCGCAGCTCCTGTTCGGTCTCTACGATTTTCATGGCATGTCCTTTCAAAACGCCATCGTAGGCCGGCAATGGCATAATCCATAGATCCATAAATTCACTTTTGGAGTAGGCCATGGATTTTCTCCAGCTGGATACCAGCGCCGCCGAACCGCTCTACCGCCAGATCTACGCCCGCTTCCGCGACGCCATCGCGCAAGGCTTGCTGCGACCTGGCGACCGCATTCCCGCCGCACGCGCGCTGGCGGCGGAGCTGGGCCTCGCACGCGGCACGGTGGAATCGGCCTATGGGCTACTGACGGCGGAGGGCTATGTGGAAGCGCGCGGCCAGGCCGGCACGGTGGTCACGCCGGCGCTGGCGCGCCACGCCCCGGTGGCGCCGGCGCCGCGGCCCGCGCCGGCACACGACAATCTGGGCGACGCCGCCTCCTCCACCAAGCCGTTCCAGATGGGCATACCGGCGCTGGACGCCTTTCCGCGCAAGGTGTGGGCGCGGCTGGCCGCGCGCGCCGTGCGCGCCATGCAGCCGCAGGACATGATTTATCCTCCATGGGCCGGCCTGCCCGAGCTGCGCATCGCCATCGCCGCCTACCTGCAGCTATCGCGCGGCATCGACTGCACGCCGTCGCAGGTGTTCATTACCAACGGCTACCGCAACAGCATGGAACTGGT
>Ga0102590_1000780_pt1 | contig 59954 bp, 58 predicted proteins | sample AraplaMF_Col_mMF_FD_76859 | JGI IMG/M metagenome (GOLD analysis project Ga0102590, IMG submission 76859) | Arabidopsis root microbial communities from the University of North Carolina, USA - plate scrape MF_Col_mMF | ecosystem: Host-associated > Plants > Roots > Endosphere | place: USA...
TCCGAAGACGCTCGAGGCGCTCAACCGTTTCGGGGCCTCGTCGCGGATCTCGAGCTTCGTGCTGCCGCTCGGCTATTCCTTCAACCTCGACGGCACGATGATGTACTGCACCTTCGCGGCCGTCTTCATCGCGCAGAGCTATCACATCGACATGTCGCTCGGCACCCAGCTCGCGATGCTGGCGACCTTGATGATCACCTCGAAGGGCGTCGCCGGCGTGCCGCGCGCCTCCCTCGTCGTGATCGCCTCGACGCTGGCGCAGTTCAACATCCCCGAGGCCGGCCTGCTCATGATCATGGGCATCGACACCTTCCTCGACATGGGCCGCAGCGCCACCAACGTGATCGGCAACACGCTGGCGACCTCGGTCGTGGCGAAGTGGGAAGGCGAGCTCGGGCCCGAGCACGAGATGGGGCCGGGCGACGCCGTGCCCGACGACATGGTGCCGGGCGAGGTGCCCGCCATGGCCGGCCATGGTTAGGAGCGAACCATGGGCCAGACACTGGCAAGGTCAGTGATCGGCGGCTTGCTCTGGCTCGCGGCAGCATCGCTGCTCGCGACCACGGCGTCCGCCCAGACCGCCAGCGAAGGGCTCAGCCCGACGCTGTCGGCGATCAAGAAAGCGCACACCGTGCGGCTCGGCTATCGCGAGAGTTCGCCGCCGTTCTCCTTCCTCGACCAGGCCAATCGTCCGATCGGCTACAGCCTCGAACTGTGCGAGGCCATCGTCGAGGAGATCGGCGTCGAGGTCGACGATCCCAATCTCAAGATCGACTACGTCAAGGTGACCTCGGACGACCGCATCGACGCCGTGCTCCAGAACAAGATCGACCTGGAATGCGGATCGACCACGGCCAATGCCGAGCGCGGCAAGCGCGTTGCGTTCTCGCCGTTGATGTTCGTCGCCGGCACCAAGCTGATGGTGCCGAAGGCCGCGAGCGTCAAGCAGCTGACCGACCTGAAGGGCAAGGCCATCGTGGTGACGAAAGGCACCACCAACGAGCAGGCGATCCAGGCGGCGGACAAGAAGTTCTCGCTCGGCCTCAACATCATCACCTCGCCCGACCACGAGCAGTCGTACCAGATGCTCGTCGACGGCAAGGCCGATGCGTTCGCGACCGACGACATTCTGCTGTTCGGCCTGATCGCGCGCCACAAGGCGCAGGACAAGTTCCGCGTCACCGGCGACTATCTGTCCTACGATCCCTACGGCATCATGTTCAAAAAGGGCGAGCCGCAGCTCGCGGCCGTGGTCGAGCGCGCCTTCCGCAAGCTCGGCTCCAACCGCGACCTCGTCCCACTCTACAACAAATGGTTCATCGCAAGGCTGCCCACGGGCGAACGGCTCAACGTGCCGATCTCGCTGCAGCTCGAGGAAGCCTTCAAGGCGATGGACGATTCGGCGAGTGCGAATAACTAGCGCATCCGTCATCCTGAGGTGCTCGCCCAGCATCGCTGGGCGAGCCTCGAAGGATGAACGGCCGAGCTCGCAGTCGGGCCGTCGTCCTTCGAGGGCCGCTGAAGAAGCGGCCACCTCAGGATGACGGCGATAGGTCAGTGATCGCGGCGCTCCTCCCCAAACACTCGATCCAGCGCCGCGTCATACGCCGCCTGCACCAGCTCCGGGTGCAGCTTGCTCAGCGCTTCCATCATCACGCCTGAGTTGATCTCGAGCACACGCCAGCGGCCGTCGACGCGGACCACGTCGATGGACGCGAAGATGATGCCGATGGCGCTCGCGGCATCGATCGCGAGCTTCACGCAGGCGGTGCGAACCTCGCCGTCCTCCAGCAGCACCGGCTTTGCGCCGGCATCGAGATTGTGTCGCCAGTCCGAGCCGCGCTGCTTGCTGTAGACGACGAGGGGCGCGCCATCGAGCAGCACCACGCGGACCTCCTCCTCGATCGCGACATAGGGCGAGATCACGAGCCCCGTGCTCATCGCAAACACCTCGCCGACCGCGTGGTCGAGCTCAGCCTCCGTCGTCACCTTGAACACCGACCGCCCCGACGTCCCCTCGTTCGGCTTCACCACCACGCCTTGCGGATGGTCGTGGAGCAGCCCGAGCATGGCCTCGCGCCAGGAGGCGCCGACGACGTTCATGCCCAGCCTCGGATTGAGGAAGAGGTGATGCGGAAGGGACGGCACGTCCGCCAGCGTCAGCGCCTCGGCGGTGGCCGATTTGTCGTTGGCGAGGCGGTGCGCGATGGCGCTGTTGAGGCCGATGTCGTAGCCGAAGGCGAAGCGGCGCGTGTCGCCAAGTCGCATCGCGATCAGCCAGCCGCCGGCGCGGACATCGACCGCGATGCCGTGCCGGGCGCAATAGCGCCTGATCGCCTGGACGAAGATCCGCTCGCTGCCAGCCATCTGCCTTGGTCGCTCTCGTACCGGTGTCGCTCGTTTCAGTCGTTCTGGCGCCAAAAGCCGCAAAAATGCGGGTCCCGGCGCCAAACGGAGGTGAAAATCAGAGCTATTCTTAATGAAATTCTCGCGAGCGCGACGGAAATTAAGTGCTGCAATAACGCTCCCAAGGGAAAAGAAATTGCCCACTTGGCGCACCCGGCAGCAGATTCATTAATGATGCGGCCAGTTCTGCCGCAAATGCCGCTTTGACCAGCATCAATTGCATCCGAAACGAGGTTGATTATTGGTCTCAATGGCGTAGATCACACACGCGAAATCCTCCGCCATGGCAATGGTGACCGCCCCGATTTCAGGGCCGGGCAACGCTTTTGCCCTAAAACCGCAAATATTCGGAATATCGAAAATCATGAGCGCGTTTTACCGAGAGAAGGTTCTTTCCGTCCACCACTGGACCGACACGCTGTTCAGCTTCCGCGCCACGCGCGATACCGGCTTCCGGTTCCAGAACGGCCAGTTCGCCATGATCGGCCTCGAGGTCGACGGCCGTCCGCTGCTGCGCGCCTACAGCATGGCGAGCGCCAATCACGAGGAAGAGCTCGAGTTCTTCTCGATCAAGGTTCAGGACGGCCCGCTCACCTCGCGCCTCCAGAAGATCAAGGAAGGCGATACCATCCTGGTCGGCCGCAAGGCGACCGGCACGCTGATCACCGACAACCTCATCCCCGGCAAGCGGCTGATGCTGCTCTCGACCGGCACCGGCCTTGCGCCCTTCGCCAGCCTGATCAAGGACCCCGAGGTCTACGAGCAGTTCGAGTCCATCGTGCTCGTGCATGGCTGCCGCCAGGTCTCCGAGCTCGCCTATGGCGAGAAGCTCGTCGCTACCCTGCGCGAGGACGAGCTGTTCGGCGAGCTGCTCGCCGACAAGCTGATCTACTACCCGACCGTGACGCGCGAGCCCTTCAAGAACCGCGGCCGCATCACCGACCTCATCAACTCCGGGCAGATCTTCAACGACATCGGCCAGGGCCCGCTCGACATCGAGACCGACCGCGTCATGATGTGCGGCAGCCCGGCGATGCTGGAAGAGCTGAAGGTGATGTTCGAGGGCCGCGACTTCATCGAAGGCAGCGGCAACAAGCCCGGCCATTTCGTGATCGAGAAGGCCTTCGTCGAGCGCTAAGCGCTGCTTCCTCCCCGTCGTCCCGGACAAGCGCGCCCAAAGCGCGCGCCGATCCGGGACCCATAACCACAGGGAGTGGTTATGCGAAGACTCGGAGTGACAGCCCTCCCAGCCACGAAATCCTGTGGTTATGGATCCCGGGTCTGCGCTTGCGCTTGCCCGGGATGACAGCCGGTTTGTGGCCACTGCGGCCCCTCCCATCCCCCTTCCGCTGCACTGCAAAATCCTATCCTCTCGGCGGATTGATCTGCGCCGGCCGATTTCGCTAGCCTGAAACAAGGGCCGCGTCATATCCGTATGACAGGGGCGGGCGTATCGTACCGCCTCATGCCGGCGGGAGGGTGTTGTGGCCGACAGTAAAAATCAGGATTCGCCAAAACGTCTGCCTCTGGCGCAGGAGGGGGTCATGGAAACCCTGCTGCTGCCGTTCTCGCCGCGCTTCATCGTGCTGACGATCTGCGCGGTCGTCACCGCGCTGCTGATCGGCATCGGTATCGCCGACCGCAAGATCTTCGACATCTTGCTGATCCCGATCCTGATCTTCGGCGCCCTGACGCTGCTCGGCGTCCGCGACCTCCTGCAGAAGGGGCACGCGGTGCTGCGCAACTACCCGATCTCGGCGCATATGCGCTTCCTGCTCGAAGAGATCCGCCCGGAGATGCGGCAGTATTTCTTCGAGAGCGAGAAGGACGGCATGCCGTTCTCGCGCGACACCCGTTCGCTGGTCTATCAGCGCGCCAAGATGCAGCTCGACAAGCGTCCGTTCGGTACCCAGGAGGACGTCTATCGCGAGGGCTACGAGTGGATGCATCACTCGGTGTCCCCGAAGGCGCACGCCACGGAAAGATTCCGCATCGCCATCGGCGGTCCCGACTGCACGAAGCCCTATTCGGCCTCGGTGTTCAACATCTCGGCGATGAGCTTCGGCGCGCTCAGCCCCAACGCCGTGCGGGCGCTGAACGCCGGCGCGAAGAAGGGCGGCTTCGCGCATGACACCGGCGAGGGCGGTTTCAGCCCCTATCACGCAGAGATGGGCGGCGACATCATCTGGGAGATCGGCTCCGGCTATTTCGGCTGCCGTCATCTCGACGGCACCTTCGATCCCGAGGCGTTCGCCCGCGTCGCCGGCCAGGACCAGATCAAGATGGTCGAGCTCAAGATCAGCCAGGGCGCCAAGCCCGGCCATGGCGGCGTGCTGCCGGCGGCGAAGGTCTCGGAGGAGATCTCGAAAATCCGCGGCGTCGCGATGGGCGAGGACTGCATCTCGCCGGCCTCGCACCGCGCCTTCTCCACGCCTGTTGGCATGATGGAGTTCATCGCCGAGATGCGCCGCCTCTCCGGTGGCAAGCCTGCCGGCTTCAAGCTGTGCATCGGCCATCGCTGGGAATTTTTGGCGATCTGCAAGGCGATGCTGGAAACCGGCATCTATCCCGATTTCATCGTCGTCGACGGCAACGAAGGCGGCACCGGCGCGGCGCCGCTGGAGTTCATGGATCATCTGGGTATGCCGATGCGCGAGGGCGTCAATTTCGTCCACAACGCGCTGGTCGGCATCGATGCGCGCGACCGCATCAAGATCGGCGCGTCCGGCAAGATCGCCACCGCCTTCGACATGGCACGGGCGATGGCGATCGGCGCCGACTGGTGCAATTCGGCGCGCGGCTTCATGTTCTCGCTCGGCTGCATCCAGTCGCTGAGCTGCCACACCGACCGCTGCCCGACCGGCGTTGCGACCCAGGATCCGACGCGTGCGCGCGCGCTCTACGTGCCGCTCAAGATCGACCGCGTGCACAATTATCATCATGCGACGCTGCACTCGCTGACCGAGCTGATCGCCGCGGCCGGCCTCGAGCACCCGCAGCAGCTGCGCCCGATCCATTTCAACCAGCGGACGTCGACGACCCAGGTCAAATCCTTCGCGCAGCTCTATCCGGCACTGCGCCCCGGCGAGCTGCTCGAAGGCACCGAAGACCCGCGGTTCGCCGACGCCTGGCGGATGGCACGGGCGGACACGTTCCAGCCGGAGCTGGTCGCTCCGCCCGCGGCCACGCTGGGCGCGATCGTGTAAATTCACCGCGAGCGGGGCTAGCAATTAGCATTTGCTTCAACTTTGGGTGTAAATTCACCCTATGGACGAACGACGCGACAAGGCCAGACATCGGGTGCTGAAAGCCGGAACGATCGAGTTCGGCGGCGGCGCCATCGACTGCACCGTTCGCAATTTCTCCGACATCGGCGCCGCGCTCGATGTCACCAGCCCGGTCGGCATCCCCGAGCACTTCACCCTGTTCATCCCGGTTGATGGAAAGCACCTGTCCTGCACCGTGGTCTGGCGCAAGGAAAAGCGGATCGGGGTGAAGTTCGGGTGAGGGGGGCTTGGCGGTTTAGCGCTAGCCACAAATTCCGCCGTCGTCCCGGCGAAGGCCGGGACCCATACCGCGTGATTTATCGGCGATGTGCAGGTAGCAGTACCGTGCAATTGCCAGTCATCGCCAAACTCAATCCTGTGGTTATGGGTCCCGGCCTTCGCCGGGACGACACGCGGAGGGTTTAGCGCGGCGCCCACTCACGCAGCCGCCTGCTCCCCGCGCCGGCTCGCGAGGATCTTGTCGATCCGCCTGCCGTCGAGATCGACCACCTCGATATGCCAGTCGCCGAGGTCGAAGGCGTCGCCGACATTGGGCAGCACGCTGAACTGCTGCAGCACGAGGCCCGCCACCGTGTTGAAGCGATGCGGCGGCAGCTGGATGCCGAGCAGCTCGCCGAATTCGTCGACCGGCATCCAGCCGGCGACCAGCAGCGATTCATCCGCGCGCTTGACGTAGGCCGGCTCCGGCGGCCCCTCCTCGGAGTGGAATGCGCCGACGATCGATTCCAGGATGTCGGCCGCGGTGACCACGCCTTCGAAGGCGCCGTACTCGTCGTAGACGAAGCCGACATGAACCGGAGCGGCCTTCAGGATCGTGAGCACGTCGCGGGCATCCGCCGAGGCCGGAATGCTCGGCGCCTCGCGCACCAGTGCGCGCAGGTCGGGCGCGCGTTCGCTCATATAGGCGACCAGCAGGTCCTTGGCCTGGAGCACGCCGATCGGCTTGTCGCGATCGCCGTCGGAGGCCGGAAAGCGCGAATGCGGGCTCTTGGCGATGATCGCCTGAATGGCCTCCGGCGCGTCGTTCAGATCGATCTCGTCGACCTCCGTGCGCGGCGTCATGACGGCGCCGACCGGCCGGTCGCCGAGCCGCATCACGCCGGCGATCATCTCCTTCTCGCCGGGCTCGAGCACGCCGGCGTTCTCGGCCTCGCTGACGAGGTGATGGATCTCGTCCTCCGAGACCTTCTCCTCGGCCTTGCCGCCGCGGCCGAGCAGCGTGAGGATCAGCTTGCCGGAGAGGTCGAGCAGGAACACCAGCGGCAGCGAAATCTTCGCAAGCAGGTGCATGGCGGGCGCGACGCGGACCGCGATGCTCTCGGGGTCGCGCAGCGCCACCTGCTTAGGCACCAGCTCGCCGACGATCAGCGTCGCGTAGGTGATGAGCGTCACGACGATGCCGACGCCGACGATGTCGGCGATGCCGGAGGACAGGCCCATCTCGATCAGCCATTGCGTCAGCCGCTGCCCGAGCGTCGCGCCGGAGAAGGCGCCCGACAGCACGCCGACCAGCGTGATGCCGATCTGCACCGTCGACAGGAACTTGCCGGGATCGGCCGCCAGCGTCAGCGCCCGTTCGGCGCCGCGCACCCCCTTGGCGGCAAGCAGCGAAAGGCGGGCCGGGCGAGACGAGACGACGGCCAGCTCCGACATGGACAAGAGGCCGTTGATGACGATCAGGACGACGACGATAATGAGTTCGACGGATAACATTGCGCGCACGGAAAAGGGACACCCGACCCGGCGGGCGCCGGACCAAGCTCCTTATATATGAATTGCATAAGGGGTTTGCCCGGTTCCGCCCTAAATTGTCGCAGCCTTCCGGCGCAGGACATTGCCGTGGGAACCCGTCTCGCCTAGAATTGCGGTCCGGGGGTGTCGCAGCCTCCCCGTGAAGTGGCGATCCCACGCAAGCGCTGCTCGCTAACCTCTGGGGCGAGCAATGGACGGGATCGCAATCGAGCTTCCGCTGTTTCTGTTGGCCACTTTCGCCGGCGCCTTCGTCGCCGGCCTCTCCGGCTTCGCGTTCGGCCTCGTCGCGGCATCGCTGTGGCTCTACGTGCTGACACCGCTGCAAAGCGCCAGCCTGATCGTCGGCTTCGGTCTTCTGGTGCAGGGTTACTCGGTCTGGAAGCTACGCGCCGCGCTCGACTGGCGGCGGCTGTGGCCCTTTATCGCCGGCGCTGTCATCGGCGTTCCGGCAGGTGTGTCGCTTCTGACCTGGGCCGACCCGAAGAGTGTCCGCATCGCGGTCGGTGCGATCCTGATCGCCTATAGCCTCTACGGATTCTTCCGCCCGCAGCTCAAGCTCGCTGCCGCCGTGCCGCCGGCCGCCGACATGGCGGTTGGCTTCGTCAACGGCCTGCTCGGCGGGCTGACCGGCCTTGCCGGCATCGTCGTCACCATCTGGTGCAATCTGCGCGGACTGCCGAAGGAGGCGCAGCGTGCCACGTTTCAGCCGGTCGCGGTCGCCGTGTTCGCCATGGCGGCGCTTTGGCTCGGTGCCAGGGGATCGCTCACGCTCGACACAGCGAAGCTGTTCGTGCTTGGCCTGCCGTTCCTGTTCGCGGGAACGTGGCTCGGACTGAAACTGTTCAGCCGGGTCGACGAGCCGACGTTCCGGAAGATCGTGCTGGCGCTATTGTTCGTCTCGGGTGTTGCGCTGCTGTTCTGAGCGGGCAGCTCAGAACTCTCCGTGCAGCCGCCCCGAGAACACCGACACCGGACCACGATCCGCATTGTAGGCGGGATTGACGATGAGCTGGTAGTCGGCGGTGAAGGTCAGCGCCTTGTTCAGTGCGTAAGCGTAGTAGGTTTCCAGCACGCGTTCGTGGCGGTAGTTGAGCTGGCCGTCACCGATCAGCGGACCGAGACCGCCGGCGGCGATGAAGTCGCGATGGTCCCGCGAGAGGCCGTTGACGGCGCCGGCAATGGCGACGACGTCGTCGGGGCGGCCCCATTTCGCTCCCTTCACCGAGACGCCGCCCGACAGGCTGCGATCGATGTCGGTGAAGGCCATGATCTCGTTGCGACCGTCGTTCCAGCTCCAGCGGCCGAACACGCCGACGTCGTCGGTGATCGCCTGTTCGAGGTTGAACGCATAGCCATATTTCAGGCGGCCGCGGCGGGTCTGGCTGATGTCCACGCCGAAGGCGGGATTGTCCAGCGTCTCGCGATAGCTGCCCGAGAAGGCGCTGTTGACGAAACCGAGCGTGCGCAGCTTGCCGGGCTGACCGAACAGCGAATAACGCAGCTCGAGCTCGCCGACATATTCGCCGCGGCGCCCGACGTTCATGTCGAAATTGTTCGAGTTGGACTGGGCGTCGATCAGGAAATAGCCGCCGCGTATCGCCCACTGCTTCTGGTTCAATTCGGCCGTGGCACCGTAGCCGAGGCCGAGTTTGTCCGCTGCGTAGTCGAAGGCGCCAGACGCCCAGATCGACCAGTTCATGAAGTCCTTGCGCGGGTCATGCGCATAGGAGTTGCCGTCGAACACGTCGACCACGGAGAACTTGCCGACCTGCAAGGTCAGGCGCGAGACGTCGGCCTTGCCGGCGAGCTGGAACTGGCCGCTGGCGAGTTCCTCCTGCTCGCCGCCGAAGCCGAAGGTGTGACGCACGAACAGCCGCGAAGGATTGAAATGAGGGTAGGGGAAGCCAGATTTCTGCGCTTCGCCATTGGGGAAGCCCGCGGCGCCCGTCGTGTTGTTGAAGCCGAAGCCCTGCAGCAACTCGGGATTGAAGTAGACCTCGCCGCCATCCCACAGCCGCGCATTCAGATAGAGCGAATTGCTCCAGGTCTGCTGAAAATCAGGCGACGGCAGCAGGCTGTTCGTTCCGGTATAGGGCGCGTGAAAGGCGGGGTAGCCCTGCCCGAGCACCGTCGACTGGCCGTGAATCTCCCAGCGGCTGGACTCGGTGTCGGTGATGTCGGATTTCGGGTTGTAGGTCGGCACGCCCGGCCAGTCGATCTTGCGATTGAGGCCGATGCGCAGGCTCTGGAAATCCATCGACGACGAATATTGCGCGCCGGAAGGGAAGGTGACGCTGGCGTTGTCGAACTTGCTGTAGAGATATTCGAGCCGCGCGCTCCAATGCGGCGCGAAGGCGTATTCGACGCCGCCCCCGGCGGTCCAGCCGAACCGGGTATGCAGCACCTTCTCTTCGTTGCCGCCCGTGGGCGTCGACAGAAAACGCTCGCCGGCAAAGGCGGCGCCGCCGGTTGCGTAGAACAGCCAGTTGCCGCTGGTGTAGCCGAGCCGCGCGCGCAGGCTCGCGACGTAATCCCAGCGCTCCTCAGTGCCTGACAGCGCGGTCGCCGCCGATGACACGACGTGATTGGACGGCAGATAGTTCGGAAACGAGATGTCGCCCTCGACGCCGAGCAGGAGCCCCGAGTTGAGGCGCCAGTTGTAGCCGGCCTGCACGCCGCCGGTCGCGCCGGTGAACACGTGGTTGTCGGTTGCGAGCGTGGGATCGGTCAGCGTCGCCGAGGAGGTGCCGTAGGTCACGCCGGCATGCGCGCCGATGTAGAGACCGGTCCAGTCATAGACGGCTTTCAACGCCGGTGCCTTCAGCGGCAGATCGGCCGCGCGGCCGGCGGCGGGCAGAACCATCACGCCCGAGGCAATCGCCGCGGCCGTTCGCAAATATTTGTAACGATGCCCTCTCAACGTCAAAACGCACGCCCCCAAACGCGAATGTGTCCCACTCACCGCGATATCCCTGCCGATTCGCGGCGGTCCTGTCATCAGGCTCCAGGCGTCCACGGCATCGGCCGAGATGATCTCGATCCGATGCGGTTTCTTCCCAAGCCCCCAAGCTTGTTACGAACCTTATTGCGATTAATTCGCAATAGCAACTGGCACGGATTGCCGCAGACGATGGTTGGCACCGCTGTGTGACGGGGCTGCAACATTGCGGAAGGCCGGGGCCCGGACGGCCCAAGCGGAGTCCGGCCTTTGTTGGAGACCTATCGGAGCTGAGCGATGGGAGGGGTAGCGCGATAGCGACGGAGGGTGGTCAGTCCGTCGGCCGACGGACACACCTAGCAGCCGCGGCAAATGCCCTTGATCTTCCTGTCGAGCAACGCGTCATCCCTGTTCGCCGGACTATTTGCCGCCGGTTGCCTCGTCGTCACACTTTTCATCAGTGGATCGGGCGCACCCCACCGTTCCTGCCAAAGCTTCTCGCCGATCGTGCAGAGCACCCGCGGCTTCCCGTCCGCAGAGGGAGCGGTCGATCGTTTCGGCGCGCGTCCCGCGACCTCCAGAGTCAGCTTGGTTCGGATCGCCTCCTTGAAGTTTTCGCGATCGGTGATCGGCGCGACAAAGGCGCCAGGGCCGCCGATCACGCAATCTTCGTAGTACCAATCGAGATGGTCGATATGCTGGAAGTCCGGCGGATTGGTTGGGGGAGCGCTGGTCATGACCGGCAGGCCGGTGATGACGATGCCCTGCTGCACCGCCTCGTCGCGCGCCGTGGTGACCGGATCGCCATTGCTATTGGGACCGTCGCCCGAAATATCGATGATACGGCGCGAACCGCGGAACGGGCTCTTCTCGAACAGTGGCACGGCAAACTTGATCGCGCCCGAAATCGACGTGCGTGAACCGCGGCGAATCGGCGCCTCGGTGATTTCAGTTGCGACGGCCTTCGCCGACTCCGGCCCGTCGATCTGGCGCCAGGGACGATAATCTTCTGGTCGGTCGTGGCCGCCCATTCGAAATAAGTCAGCGCGATCTTCCCGGCCGGACCGGTGCGCAAGGCACGAAGAAACTCTGGTGACGCAATGGCCTTGGCATAGCCTTCGCGCTGGGCTGCCAGGTCATCCGGCTTCATCGAGTAGGAAATGTCGACCGCGATCACGAGCTCAAGGTCCACGGCGGGGCGGCTGTCGTCCTGGGTCGCTGTTCTCGGCTGTGAGGCCGGCTCGGGAAATGCTGGCGCCGATGCCAGGATCGTCATCAGGATCGATCCAATTGAGACCCGCCAGTTCACGCTCGCCCTCCAGCTACCCGTTCGCATCCTGACACGCGCAACGTGCAATCGAAAGGGTGGTGAGCCAAAGTCTGTGCTCAGTTGTTCCGGCCCGAAAATGGGTGACCCGCCCGGGGGGACAACCGGGCGGGTCGGGGGCACGACACGGGGTGGATGAGGCGCCCGTGTCGGACGCAGGATCCACGTGAGATCGGCCTCAGGTACTCAAATCAGTAGCAGGAGCGAACGCGGCCGACGTACTGGCCGAAGGCGTTGTACTGGGCGACCCAGCCGCAGCGGTGATAGCCGTAGTAATAGGGGTCGTTGCTGGCGGCGATCGCGGAGCCGACGACAGCGGCGGTGGCGATGCCGGCGCCCACGCCCCAGACCCAGCCGGGCTGCTTGGCTTCGGCCGCGGTGGTGGTGGACGCGATGCTGCCGGTGACGGCGAGGGCAGCGAGAGCGACGGCGGCAATCTTGGTCTTGATCGACATGTGAAACTCCATCCGGGTTGAGGCGGTCCGTTGTGGCCCGCGTGCCCAGTTGGACGGAGGCATGGCAAAACCGGTTCGAAGGCGCCTCGCGCGCTCCCCGAGTCTCGGCATTTTACCAGCGAATTCAGAGGGCTACGGGCTAGCCGAGGGGGCCTTTGGCGAGCCTGTTCACGTCGAAGTTATCGACCTCGCCCAGCAGCTCGCAAAAGGCGCGTGCGCCCTGGTCGATGAGCTGCTCGCCCTTCTCGGCCACGGCCTGCGTCGCGTTGCCGACGGCGCCGCTGGCGTTGAGATCCTGTGCCTGCCAGGCGAACGGCGCGGGCCGCTGCGTCGAGAGCCAGCTATATTGCCGCTCCATCGCGATGCTGCTCGCGGGAAAATCCGCGATCGCATCTGTCCGCACCTGGTCGGGATAGCGTGCCAGCATGATCGAGGTCTCGACCGCGCCGCCGTGGATGCCATGGCGTACTTCCTCAGGCGAGAACAGCTTGTCCGAGCCTGACAGCCGCGACCATGACGTCGTCACCACGAACAGCTTGTGATGCGCGCGCAGATCCTGCGCGACCAGCATCATCGCCGCGCTGTTGCCGCCATGGCTGGTGATGATGACGAGCTTCCTCACGCCGCGCCGCGCGACCTCCTCGCCGATTCCGGTCCATCGCTTCAGCGCGGTCTCGGTCGGCAGCGTCTGCGTGCCCGGATAATCGATATGCTCGGTGGAAATGCCGATGGGCTCGACGGGGAGAAAACTGGCCGGAACGGATGCCGGCAACAGCGCGCGCACGCGGGCGAGATAAGCGTCGGCGATCAGCACGTCGGTTTCGAGCGGCAGATGCGGGCCATGCTGCTCGGTCGCCGCCAGCGGCAGCACCGCGATCCAGCGCGACACATCCGCCGGGGCAGCACCGGCCCAGTTGATGTCGATCCAGTCGCGGGACGGCGTCATTGAATTGTCCTTGGAGGTTTCTTTGCCCGAATTTGTCACGTAATTTGGGGTAGGAGGGGACGCGGGCCTGGCCGGCTCGCGTCCCCGAACTTCATGCGGTTCTATCGCGTTGCCTTCACTTGAGCCAGACGCGATTGGGCCAGCCACGACGGAGTGCCATCATGACCCCCTCTCATCTGCGGCGAGCGCTGACGGCAGGCCTGCTGGCCGCTGTGGTCTCTCTTGCGCCGGTTCACGCCGAGACGCTCGACAAGGTCACCTTCGGCACCAACTGGGTCGCCGAGGCCGAGCATGGCGGTTTCTTCCAGGCGGTTGCGGACGGCACCTACAAGAAATACGGCCTCGACGTCACCATCGTTCCCGGCGGTCCCAACGAGAACAACCGGATGCTGCTGATCGCCGGCAAGATCGATTTCTTCATGGCCGCGAACACGCTGATGTCGTTCGACGCGGTCGCCAACAACGTGCCCGTCGTCACCATCGCCGCGGTGTTCCAGAAGGATCCGCAGGTGATGCTGACGCAGCCCGACGCCAAGGTCGGCAAGATCGAGGACCTCAAGCCGCTGACGCTGTTCGTCTCCAAGGAGGGCATGACCAGCTACTTCCAGTGGCTGAAGTCCGAATACGGCTTCAACGAGAAGAATGTCCGCCCCTACAATTTCAACCCGCAGCCCTTCATCGCCAATCCCAAGAGCGCGATGCAGGGCTACGTCACCTCCGAGCCCTTCGCGGTCGAGAAGGCCGCCGGCTTCAAGCCGAACGTGCTGCTGCTCGCCGATTACGGCTTCAACACCTATTCGACCCTGATCGAGACCCGCCGCGACGTCGCCGAGAAGAAGCCCGACCTCGTGCAGCGCTTCGTCGATGCCTCCATGATCGGCTGGTACAATTACATCTACGGCGACAATTCCGCCGGCAACGCCATGATCAAGAAGCTCAACCCTGAAATGACCGACGATCTGCTCGCCTATTCCGTCGCCAAGATGAAGGAATACGGCATCGTCGATTCCGGCGACAGCTTGAAGAACGGCATCGGCGCGATGAGCGACGAGCGCTACGCCTCCTTCTTCAACAAGATGGTGAAGGCCGGCGTCGTGAAGGCGGATCTCGACTTCCGCAAATCCTACACGCTGCGCTTCGTCAACAAGGGCGTCGGCGTCGAGCGGCGCCCGAACAAGCCGTAGCGCACGGTCGATGTCCGCGGCCCAAACCTCCTCGACCGTCGAGGCCGGCCTGACGCATCTCGCCGTCAGCCTGCGCGGCGTGACCAAGGCTTACGACAACGGCGTGATGGCGCTCGGCCCGCTCGACCTTGCCGTGCGCAAGGGCGAGTTCATCTCGCTGCTCGGCCCCTCTGGCTGCGGCAAGTCGACGGCGCTGCGGCTGATCGCGGAGCTCACGCCGCCGTCCTCCGGGATCGTGCGGCTGGCACGTCACGAAGGTCCCGTGCAGCCCGGCCATGGCATCGGCTTCGTGTTCCAGGAGCCGACGCTGATGCCGTGGACCAGCGTGCGCGAGAATGTGCGGCTGCCGCTCAAGCTCGGCGGCGTCTCGAAGGCGGAGGGGCGCGCGCGCGCAGATCGGGCGCTCGCCAGCGTCGGGCTCGCCGATTTCGCCGATGCCTATCCGCGCGAGCTCTCCGGCGGCATGAAGATGCGGGTGTCGCTGGCGCGCGCGCTCGTCACCGACCCCGATATCCTCCTGATGGACGAGCCGTTCGCGGCGCTCGACGAGGTCACGCGCTTTCGCCTCAACAACGATCTGCTCGCGCTGTGGCGCAGTCTCGGCAAGACCGTCATCTTCGTCACCCATTCGGTGTTCGAATCCGTCTATCTGTCGCAGCGCGTCGTGGTCATGACGGCGCGGCCGGGCCGCATCCAGGCCGATATCCGCATCGAGACGGTCGAGCCGCGCGGTGAGGAGTTTCGCACCTCGGCGGCCTATTCCGATTATTGCCGGCGCGTGTCGGCCGCGCTGGCGCCGTCCTATTCGGGGCAGTCGACGCTATGAGCGCGCAGCCCCCCATCGCCGCAAAGCGATCCGGCGCCCAACGCGCGATGCGCTTCGTGCTGCCAATCATCGTGTTCGCGGCCGGGCTTCTCGCCTGGGAACTCATGGTCCGCATCAAGGACATCCCGCCTTACGTTCTGCCGGCGCCCTCCGTCATCGTCCTGACGCTGATTAGGGATTGGGCGGTGCTGTCACAATCGCTCGCGACCACGCTTCTGACGACGCTCGAAGGTTTCGTGGCCGCCAGCATCGGCGGCATCGCGCTGGCCCTGCTGTTCAACCAGTCGAAATGGGTGGAATATTCGCTGTTCCCCTATGCCATCGTGCTCCAGGTGACACCGGTGATCGCGATTGCACCGCTGCTCTTGATCTATCTGGAGCAGCAGACCGCCGTCGTCGTCTGCGCCTTCATCGTCGCCTTTTTCCCGGTGCTGTCCAACACCACGCTCGGGCTGAATTCGGTCGATCGCAACCTCGCCGGCCTGTTCCAGCTCTATGGCGCATCAAAGCCGCAAACCCTGCGCTTTCTGAAGCTGCCTGCGGCATTGCCCTACATCCTCGGGGGCCTGCGCATCGCCGGCGGCCTGTCGCTGATCGGCGCGGTCGTGGCCGAGATCGCGGCCGGCACGGCCGGGGCGGGCTCCGGGCTGGCCTACAGGATCGCCGAGTCAGGCTACCGCTTGAACATACCCCGCATGTTCGCCGCGCTGCTTTTGTTGTCGCTCGCCGGGATTGTCATCTATGGGGTGCTGGCGCTAGTTTCCCACCTCATTTTACGGCGCTGGCACGAAAGCGCGCTTGGAAAGGAAAGCTGATGTCTACCGGTTCGATTTCGTCCGAAAAGATCGATCTTTTGATTTATGGACCGGTACGGCCGATCCTCGAAAGCGGGTTTTCCGATCATTTCGTCGTGCACAAGGCCGAGACGCGCGGTGACCTCGAGCGCCTGACCCCGGCGATCCGCGAGAAGATCCGCGGCGTCGCGGTGACCTACCACACGGTCCGCGCGGACAAGGATTCGCTGTCGCAGCTGCCCAAGATCGAGATGGTGGCGAGCTTCGGCGTCGGCTACGACCATATCGACGCGAAATACGCGGCCGAGCACAACATCATCGTCACCAACACGCCCGACGTGCTGACCGAGGAGGTCGCCGACGTCGCGATGGGCCTTCTGATCTCGACCCTGCGCGAGTTCATCAAGGCCGACCGTTACGTCCGCTCCGGCCTCTGGCAGACCCAGAACTATCCGCTCAGCGTCGGCTCGCTGCGCGACCGCAAGGTCGGCATCGTCGGCATGGGCCGTATCGGCCAGGCCATCGCGCGCCGCCTCGATGCCTCGCTGGTGCCGGTGGTCTACCACTCGCGCAACCCGTCCAAGGACGTCTCCTACAAGCACTACCCTGATTTGATCGAGATGGCGAAGGCGGTGGACACGCTGATGGTGATCGTGCCCGGCGGCGCCTCGACCAACAAGATGATCAACGCCGAGGTGCTCAAGGCGCTCGGCCCGCGCGGCGTGCTGGTCAACGTGGCGCGTGGCTCCGTGGTGGACGAGGAGGCCCTGGTGCAGGCGCTGAAGTCGGGCACCATCCTCGCCGCCGGTCTCGACGTGTTCGCGGCCGAACCGAACGTGCCTGACGAGCTCAAGTCCATGCAGAACGTCGTGCTGCTGCCGCATATCGGCTCGGCCTCGGTGGTGACGCGCAACGCCATGGACCAGCTCGTGGTCGACAATCTCAAATCATGGTTCGCCGGCAAGGCGCCGTTGACGCCGGTCGCGGAAACGCCGTTCAAGGGACGCTGATGAGAGCTCTTCGGGCCGTCGCATTCGCCGTCGCGGCCTCCTTGGCCGCGATCGGCGCTGCGCATGCGCAGGATGCGACGAGCCTGAAGAAATCGATGCCCGGGCAGTGGGAGCTTTCCACCACCGAGCGCAGCAAGACCTGCGTCGTCACGCTCAAGGCCGACGCCGCGGGCCAGGGTTACAAGCTGGAGCTCGAGCCGGCCTGCAAGACCGCGCTGCCTTTCACCAAGGACATCGTCGCCTGGAGCGTGAAGGGTCTCGACATCGTCCGCCTGCAGGACACGACCGGTGAAGCCGTGATCGACTTCACCGAGGTCGAGGCCGGCATCTTCGAGGGGCTGCGCCAGGGCGAGGGCGTCTACATCCTGCAGGACCTCGCCGCCGCCCGCTCGATGGCCAAGTCGATGGACCAGATGATCGGCGACTGGTCGATGGTGCGCGGCAACGGCCAGCCGGTGTGCGGGCTGACGCTGACCAACACGGAAGCGGGCCAGGACAATTTCCAGGTCTTCCTCAAGCCGAAATGCGATCCGGCGATTGCGCAGTTCAACCCGACGCAATGGCGGCTCGAACGCGGCCAGATCATCCTGATGTCGAAATCGGGTGATGTCTGGCAGTTCGAGGCCGACGACAACGCGCAGTGGCGGCGCGTCCCCGACACCGCCGATCCCCTGATCATGCTGCGCCAGTAGGCGCCGGAAGCGCTTTTTGCGCGTCGTGATCCCATGGGAGCCGCCGCGGAAGCCTGCGCGAACCGAGCGCTTCCAGCATGCGCCGATACGGGAAATGGCCGCCTTCCCGGCTGAAAGGAACACATCGGCAGATCGGCAGTTGGTCCTGCGGTCCCGGCCGGCGGCGCGGGTGACCGCGCTATTCCTGCCTCAAGCCTGCATGGACCGATGCGAAGACCGAAAACAGCGCCACCTGCGCGCTGATCGGATCGCCGGAAACAGCGCGCTCGGAAAATGGCTGGCGATACGATCGATCGCATGGGCGCCACGCCGACGACGGCAGACGATCGGACAATCCGGAAGCCGGATCCGCTCGATAGGCCCGAGGAGTTCGACCGCGTGCGCGTTGATCGCCCCAAGCGCCGCAATTGATACGCCACTCATGGGCGTGCAGATCACAGGAAACAGGGAGGACAAGCAATGAGACGGCATTACCCATCGGACGCAGCCAATGAGGCGAACAATCTGTTCAAGCGAACCGCGAAGAAGACGTTGACCGAATACGAAAAAGCAGAACAGGCCTTTCATACCAATCGGGAACGGCTCAAGGCCGAACGGCTGGCCAGGGAAGCGGAGCGACGTAAGCAGCCCAACCGGGCGCCTTAGGTGCCGCGCTTTTATTTCGATATCCGGGATGGCGATTCGCTCGCCGTGGACGAAGAAGGCCTGGATCTGACCGGTCAACGGGCCGCCGAGATGGAAGCGCTGCTGTCTCTTGCCGACATCGTCAGGGAGCTCGAGACGTTCGCGAGCGTCGACAGCCTCGCCATCGAAGTTCGGGATGAGCGCGGTCCCATCCTGAGAGCGACATTCATCTGCGAAAAAGTGCAGCCGCTCAATTGAGATCGCTACAGCATCGAAAGCACGACAATCCCGTCTTCGAGATCGCCTGAAGCAAGGCGTGCGCGCGCCATCCGCTCGAACTCGGTTCGATGCTTCTGCAGATAGCTGAAGGCTTGCTTCTGCGTGGCGAATGTCGTCGCAAGCCGGCACATCTGCCGATCTGCGCCGAAGGCGAGAAAGAAAGTGATGGTCCCGCCGATGTCCGACTTGGCTTTACGCACGATCCGCTGTCTCCGGCATGTGATCGGCCCTTCCAATGTTCGGCGTTGGCATTGCGGCGCCGCTACGCCCGCGGCTTCCTCGAACGCGTCTTGGGCGAGGGCGCCGGCGAGGCGGCTCGAAGCGCGTCGTCAGCCGCTTCCTTGGCCTCGCGAGCCTCTCGAAGCCGCGCCATGTTCGTGCGCACCTCGATGGCCCGTCTTTCGACGTCTGCCAGTGCCCGTGCTCCCTCTTCGGCGGCCAGGCGCTTGCGATCCGAACGCGCGATGCTTTCCGGTGACGGCTCTGCCGGCTTCTTCTCGCTCATCGCTCACCTGGTTTCACAACGGACAAAACCCGCTCAATCCGGGGATCGAGCGGGCAGAGGGTCCGTTTCAGTACATCCGTGAAACGGCGCCGTAGATATCAAGCCAGCGAGAGGTTCTCAGCGCTGACTTTGCCGCGCATCTTGTCGGTCTTGGCCTCGAAATTGACCTTCTGGCCCTCTGCGAGGCCAGCAAGACCGGCTCGCTCGACCGCGCTGATGTGAACGAACACATCGTTGCCGCCGTCGTCCGGCTGAATGAATCCGAAGCCCTTTTGGCCGTTGAACCACTTGACGGTACCTGTCGTCATTCTCTTCTCCAAAGCGCACGAGCGCGTTCCGCGCGACAATCACGCAGTTAACTTCAACTTCGACGATGTCTTTGGAAAAGGAGCCCGCGGGCGCATTCAACAAGGCACAGCGGCTGATCGAACACAGTCAATATATACCACCTTCACGATTATGCAAGGACGCCAGCGGATTTGTTTCGGCCGTGCTGCTCGGATGTTCCGGCCGCGCAGCGTCAGGTGAGCAGGTGGATCTGCAGGCAGACTTAATCGATTGACAGGGCTGCATGGGAGTGGTCACGTTGACGGCACGAAGCTGCATCGCTTGCGACAAGCAGATCAGCACGTCGACGCCGGCGACGGATATCGCCGTTACTGTTCTCAAAAATCGCGAAGAAGCTCCTGCGCAATTGGCTGCCTGCAGGACGTGTCGCATTTGCAGCCTAGCGAGGAGGATCGATTGCACGTACTCGTCAGAGACAACAATGTTGAGCAGGCACTGCGCGTTCTCAAGAAGAAGATGCAACGCGAAGGCGTCTTCCGGGAGATGAAGCAGCGGCGCTCCTACGAAAAACCGTCGGAGAGAAAGACCCGCGAGAAATCTGAAGCTGTTCGGCGTGCCCGCAAGCTCGCACGGAAGCAGGCGATCAGAGAGGGATTGCTGCCCGCGCCGCCGAAAAAGAAGCCCTTCGAGCGCAAGCCGCCTTTGCCTGAAGTCAAAAGCACGGACGGAGTGAAGAAGGCCGGCCCGGTCTAAACGGCATTTCGGAAGGCCGGTCCGCCTCGCCGGCGGGAGAATGATTGACTCCCGCCGACCGTATGTGTCCACGGCCGGGTTTGAGCCGGTCGAGATCCCCAGGGGCGTTCGCCCGCTTGCAATAAAGGACTCGCGCTCCGGCGAATAAGAGCGCACGCTACCCCATCACCGGCCGAGGCATTGTCCCGTAGGCGTCGGTGGCTGAGAGACCGATTGTGCTCCCGCCTGCAAGGCAGAGGAGTGCGCCATGTCGATCTATTCATATGATCATGAAATCCTCGTGCGGTCCCGGACAGCCATTCGCCTATCGCTCGAGCTGCTCAGACTGAGCGAGCCGTGCGTCCGGCAGCATCGGCGCAATCACATAGGTGAAAGCGGAGGGCCGGAAATCGGCCTATACCTGCGCGATGCAGCGAATGCCGGACGATCTTCTGACGAGAGCGGAAGCGGCCATCGCGGAGGCGAGAGCTCTTCGTCATGAGCGCGAACGCCTCCTGGATGCGGCTCGAACGTGGACGTGCGCCCCACAGATCCCGCTGCGACAACTCCAAATCCAGCTCTATGAAGACGGTGGCCTTGTGACTGGTTCCACGACGAGGCGATAGCTCGGCCCCCAAGCACGCTTGGAGGCTTCTCCGATGTCTGAAAGTCGAGCCGCGATCACACTCGGCTGCTTGACGCGTACACGTCCTACGTCGTCACCTTCGGCGCCGGTGCGGTGCCTTGCGCCCATTTCTCCAGCTTGCCGAGCACGCCCCAGGCGGTGAGCGCGAGCGAGATCGGCATTGCAAACTGGCCGAGGCCCGGCACCGCCGAGACGATCGTTCCGAGCAGGCCGGCGATGCCGCCCGCATTGGGGCTTGCCGTCACCGACGACAGCAGCGCGGTGGCGAGCGTGCCGCCCATGCCGAGCGCGGTCTTCCGTCCGTCGAGCAGCTTGCCGATGGTCTCGCCGAGCGCACCGTTGACCTGCCCGAGCATGGGCTTGCCGTTCTTGTTGAGCAGCGTGCTGAGCAGGTCGACGACCTGCTTCAACTGATCGACGGGAGCGGCGCCAGCCGGGATGACGGGGCCCGGCACCGGCGTCGTCTTGTTGACGAGCGAGAACAGCCGCTCGAACAGGCTGATCGGATCGCTGGGGACCGGCAGCGTATTGCCTGGCGTCGTCGGCACCGGAAGCGTTCCGCCGGCCGGTGGCCGCAGCACCTGCGCGAGGTCTTCCAGTCGCTTCAGGACCTGGGACAGATCGCCATTCTGCATGGCCCCTCCCGATTGCGCCGCGCGCGTGATGGCCGCGACCGTGGCGCCGTCGAGGAGGCCGGTGTCCCTGAGTCCGTTCTGCTGTTGAAACTGCGAGACCGCGGCCCTGGTCTTCGGGCCGCTGATGCCGTCCTCGGCAAGCTGCGGATTGGCGCCGAGCCTGTTGAGCGCCTGCTGCATCAGGACGATCGTCGAGGCCGCATCGTCTTCGGGCTCGATGCGGCCTGCGAATTGCGGACTGCCGTCGAGCGTGATCGAGGAATCCAGTTCCAGCATCGCATGCAGGATCACGGCCGTGCCGAGCTGGGAATCGACGTGGCCCGAGTCGAACACGTGATCGCGCACGAACTTGCCGGCCCTTGCCTCGGGCGGCCCGTACAGGTTCGAGCCGCCGTAGAGATAGGGCGAGTTCACGCCCTTGGCGTGGTAGCCGAAGCCGTTGAACGCCTCGAGCCGGAACAGCATGCGCGCGATGCTCCAGTCCCGCGCGCCGATGAAATTCTCGATCCTGAACGCGTCAACGGCACCGTCCACGAACGTGGCAAAGGGGCCGCGTCCCTTCGGCACGAGCGTGGTCGTGCGATGAAGCGTCTCGCCGTTGCCGAGATAGGTGTCGAAATCGAAATTGGATTCACGGTAATGGCAGAGCGCCGTGAAATACCAGGGAACGCCGGTCAGCCGCTCGATCTGCTGATAGGTCGCCTTGCCGTTGATCGCCTTGCGTGCGACCCCGGTCGCATCGGCGTGGCGTCCTGGCCGGATCTCGAGATTGGCCCAATTGCGCTCGTATTCGTTCTTCAAGCTCTCGAAGGACACCATGTTGCACTCCCAAAAATTGATGAATTATTGAATCGCTATCCAGGTCAGAATGAACGGGTGCCGTGATCGGCGCGTGAGTTGAGCGTGATTGCTGCAAATCTTTGGTGTGCACGCGCGTCGCATGTGAACTGGATTACAGCGTCCGCGCGGAAATGAGCCGAAGGTGGCGGGATCGCCCGCGAGGGAACCGGCGGCGTTGCACGCCCGTTAGCCATGGCACAGGATCCTGCAAGGAGGCCTGCATGGCCAAGCGCGTCCTCGCGATCGGCATCGAACCCGGCGTTGCGGATTACAGCGCGTTCCCGCAGCTCACGCCGGAGCTCGTGCGCGGCTACATCGAGGCGCAGCTGTTGCGCCTGCGCGATCGCGGCTTCGAGGTCACGAGCTGCCTGATCGATTTCGACGCGGCGGCCGAAGCCGCCGTCACGGCGGCGCTGCGCGAGGAGCGCTTCGACTGCATCGTGATCGGTGCCGGCCTGCGCGAGCCGAAGGAGCGCCTGCTGCTGTTCGAGAAGGTCCTCAATCTCGTCCACCGCCTCGCGCCGGATGCCGCGATCTGCTTCAACACCACGCCGGCCGATACCGCCGAAGCCGTGCAGCGCTGGATCGAGCCCTGACGGCCGGCGCGCGCTCGCCTCGTGTCGCTTCGCCTATTGCCCGTCCACGGAGAAGGCGAGCAGCACGTTGCCGGGTGCGGTCCCGTAATTCGTGTAGCCCGAGTTGACGTAGAGAATGCCTCCGGCGATCACCGGTCCCGGTCCGTCGAGCGAGCCGCCATGCGCCGACACGCCGTTGACGGTCGCATAGTCACGCATGGTGTCGACGTCCCAGATGATTTCGCCGCTCTTGGCGGCATAGGCCCTGAGATGGCCGTCCAGTCCGCCGGAGAACACCACGCCGGGAGTCGCCGTGACTGCAGCCGACTGCGCGGGGCTGCATCCCGGCCGGTCTCCACAGCCCGGATGTGCGGTGTGCCAGACGATTTCGCCCGTCGCCTGGTTCAACGCGTACAGCCCGCCGCCCTGGCTTGGATCGAGCTTCATGGGGATCCCAAAGACCGATTTCTGCGCGCCGGCGGTGGATGGTGCCACGGCCTTCAGGCCAACATCCGACACCGCGACATAGACGTTCACATCATCCGCAGCCGAGCCCCATTGCACGCCGCCGAGCGTGCTGCCGAGTCCCACCCGGCGCTGCCAGATGATTGCGCCATCGCGGTCCGGATCGAGCGCGTACACGATGCCGGATTTCTGGCCGGCAACGAGCGCACGGCGTCCGTCACGCAGATCGATCAGGATCGGAGAGGAGCCGAAGTCGAAATCGGGTCCCTTGGTGCCGGGGCAGTTGGCGCGATACTGGCCGTCGCACGCGATGTTGTAGGCGTCACCCTCGGTCATCTGCCGCGACCAGGCGAGCCGCCCCGTCGAGAGGTCGAAGGCCACGAACGCGTCGGAGGTCGTGGAAGCCGGGTCCAGATAGCTGTCGCCCGTCGTCGCATAGATCCGGTTTGTCTTGAGGTCGACGGTCGGCGACGACCAGATCGCGCCCCCGGAGGGTCCGAACAGTTGGACGCCGATCTCGTTGAGACGGATCGGCTGGGCCGGCGGGCTGACATAGCCGCGCCACAGCACCTCGCCGGTCCTGGCGTCGAGCGCGGCAATCAGACCGCGGAACGTGCAGCAGGCATAGCGCGGATCGATCGCCAGGACCTCCTCGACGGAGGAGACCGGCACGTAAAGCACATTGTTGGCCAATGTCGGCGCGCCCGTGATCACGGCTCCCGCATGCGCATCGACACGTCTCCGCCACAGCAGCTTTCCGCTCTCGGCATCGAGCGCATAGGCTTCGCCGCGCTGATCGCCGAAATAGGCGGTCGTACCGCGCTCGTCCTCGCCGATGGTGATCGCGGTGCGTACGCCGAAGCCGGCGTCGAACACCCAGCGCTGGCAGCCAAGCCTCGCATCCAGCGCATAGACCTTGCCGCCCGCACTGCCTACGAAGACGCGGCCGCCCCAAACCGTCGGCTGCGCGTAGGCTCTGGTATCGCCGGGAAAGCCGAACGCCCATTTGAGCTTCAGGCGCGGGACATCGTCCGGCGAAAGCCGGGCCATGCCAGCGGGTTGAAACCGGTGTTGAGCGATGTCGACGCCCCAGCCGTTCCAGCGCGGCAACGAAGCGTCCGCAAGCGCGGGGCCGCGCTCGCCACACGTGGAATCCGGCAGCGGCTGCGGCTGCTCCGGCGTTGTTCCGACGAGATAGCGGACGATGGCCTGAATGTCGCCCTGGCTCAGGTCGCGCCCCTGCTGGCTCATCATGCCGAACATCAAGGTAAAGCCGATCCGCTCGGGCCTGAATTGCCGCAGCGCGCTGGCGTCGGGCGCGCGTGCCACGCCACCCTCGTGGCAGGATGCGCAGTGCGTGCGATAGAGTGCCTCGCCACGTGCGTTCAGCGCCTCCTCCGCATGATCCGAACGCACGCCCATGAGCAATATGCCAACGGCAAGCAGGAGGCGCGCGAAAGAACTGCATCCAAAGCGGTGCCCGGCCGTACCCGTCATTCTCGCCACCCTCGCATGACTGAAGCGTGTTTCGGCAACAGAAGATCAGCGCGCGGTCGTCAACGCATACCACGAATACACAACCAAAGCGAGCGCGACGGGTTCAGGTGACCGATGGCTGGTCATCAGGATCAAGCAACGTCGTCAGGTTGCGGCGCGCTATGACAGGCTCGCCGCCGACTATCGTGTCTTCGCTAAACTCGGCAATGGTGCAGGGAGCCGAAAGGCAGGCGAATTGGTCTGGCCCGAATCCCCTCCGGGCGCTAAGACTTGCGTCTCCACAGGGGGAAGCGAACATGCCCAGAGGTCTTCGCATTGGAAGTTTTTCGATCGCGGCTTGCCTGGCGGTTGCCATGACGATGCCGGTCCATGAAGCATCTGCCCAGGATGCCATCGGCGGCGCGATCATCGGCGGCGTCGGCGGGGCGATCCTCGGCGGTGCGCTCGGCGGCGGCCGTGGCGCTGCCATCGGCGCGGTCGTCGGTGCCGGCACGGGCGCCGCGATCGCCTCGGAAGGCGAGCGCCGCCGCTCCGGCTACTACGCCTATCAGCGCGGCTGCTACATGCAGCGCCCCGACGGCTATTACGTTCGGGTCGATTCCCGTTATTGCTATTGATCGATCGGCTGCCGGCGATCGTCGGATCGGCGGCGGCGTATGGGTTGGACGAGGACGGGTGAGAGTCGGCCGGCGAGCCGCCATCCCGGGATGGTGGATCGCATGAGTTTCCGAGCGCGCATGTGCCGGTGGCTGATCGCCCTGATTGTCGCGGGCGATCTCGCCGGAGCCGGGGTTGCCCGGGCGCAGCAGATTCCCGCCGACGAGCCCGCGTTTACCGCTTTCGTGGCGGCGCGCATCCGCGCGGCGGTTCGTGACACCCCTGTCGGGATCAAGGGACCGCTGACGCTGTCGATCGGTCCCCTGCAAGCCAACCTCGATCGCGTCTTCGCCTTCTGCAAGGCCAATGCGAGCGCCTGCAGCAAGGAGATCGACACCTATGTCAGCGGCATCGTGGCGACCACGAGCAATCGCAACGATCCCCCGAGCCGGGCGAACCTCCGCGTAGTCGTGCGCTCGGCCGATTCCATGCGGCAGGCACTCCGGGAGGTTGGTGCGCACGGCCCCGCCTTGATGCGGCCGCTGGCGGAGGGACTGGTGATCGTTCCGGTGCTGGACTCGCCGCGCGCGGTCAAGGTGTTCAACGACAAGGATCGTGCCGCGCTCGGCCTGACGCCGGACCAGGTCTTCGACATCGCCATCGCTAATGTACGCAGCAATCTGAAGCCGCTGATGTCTGCTGCAAAGCCTGCCGTACCGGGGCAGTTCGGCACGTTGCAGGGCGATTACTACGCGACCAGCCGGCTTGCGCTGGTCGACAGCTGGGCCCCGCTCGCCCAGGCCCAGGGCGGTGTGCTGATCGTGGCGGTGCCGTCCCCCGATCTCGTGATTTATGCAAGCCAGGACAGCAGCACCGCCATCGATGCGCTGCGGACGCTTGCGAAGAACATGATGGCGCGCGCGCCGAAGCCGCTGTCCGCCACGCTGCTGCGCTGGACGCCGAAGGGCTGGCAGATCGTGCGCTAGGAAACCCGTCGCCGGACGCTCCTGCCGACGATGAAGTGGGGTGCACGACATGCACCCCACTGATCCGCTCTTCCGCGGAATGGAGGAAGCTTAGTTTCTTCTCTTGAAGACCTGCATCTTGCTCGAGAAGTTGGTGAAGCCGATCACGCGTCCGTCGGAAATACCGGTCGCATCCGTTACTGCGCCGGCGGTCGAGGTCAGCTTCTTCAGCGTCTGCCCGGTATTCGTGCCGGTCGCATTATAGGGAACGTCGTCGCCTTCCTCGGCGACGATCACATTGCCTCCCGAAAATGCGCAACTTGTTCGCGCCAATCCGATGAAAGCGCCAACGGCCGTATCCGTTGCAGGCTGAACGCCATAAAACAGGTTGCAGACCGCCTGCTGGGCCGTGACGGCGTGACCGTTGTAGGTCGCCCACACATGTCCCTTGTAACTGCCAAGCGAGCCATCTCCATGCGTATGCTCGACCGCCATGCGCTTGCAGGCAAGGTCGATCGCCCTAAACAACAGGGGCGTAGAACCGGCCGTCCCTCCAATCGTGAAGGTTGCGCCCGAACCGGAGCCGCTGGTCGAGGCCTGTGTCGCGGTCGTCGGCAGGGCCGAATAAAGGCCGGTCCCCCAGATCGTGACCGATGCGACCGCGGTCCCGGTGACCGTCGCGACGCGCAGGATCGCGGCATTTGCATTCCCGACCAGGGTGCCGCCGGCCAGCACGATGAGGTCGCCAACGGCATAATTCGAACCGCCTGATGCGACCGTGACGGCGGAATAGATCCCCTGACCGCCGACGGCATTGCAGCTGGCGATGATGGCTTCGATGTCTCCCGTGAGAACGCTCTCGCCATACATCGACCCCTGAACGTCGATGAGAGGACGCGTGCATCCCGTCGCGTCCAGCTTGGTGACGTTCTCGAACCGGCAACCATTCATGTTGCCGATCAGGATATGGCACCTGTCGTAATTGGGCAGGCGCAGCGCGTCATTCCAGCCCGGCAGCGTCAGATTGCGGAAGACGCATCTGTCGAGCGTGGTGGCGTTGGTGTTGCCGTTGGCTCGCTGGTTGTCGTCCCAGATGAAGGCATTTCCCAGGGCTTCGACGAACAACGCATCGAACGCGATGCCCGCGAGGAATGTTCCGGCGGGCGTCACCGGGTGGGACGCGGGTGTCGCCTCCTTGAAAAAGCAGAACGGTGAGGTGCCCATGAACATGCGGCCCGATATCTGCCAGGTACCCATGGCGCCGCCATAGGCAAAGCCGACGCATGCCATCCGGCAATTGCCGATCGAACATTTGCCGTCGGTCGCAAGGTCTCCGTACAGGTACGGCGAGTTCTGATTGATGTACCAGCCATAGTAACAGCGATCGACCTGCACATGCCTGAATGCAGTGTGATCGCCGACGATGTCGAGGCCGGCATAGAATCCCGAAACCCGAACATTGGTCAGCATGCGGTGTGCCGCCCAGCAAATTCCGCTCACATTACACCCGACGGCGCCGATCGTGCTGTTGCCGATGGCCGGTCCGATGAGGCAGAGGTCGCGAAACCAGGCCGCGCTGGTTGCGCCATTGTTCGCCCAATAGCGCGAGTCGGTCTGTTGATTGATCGGATCGCCGGCTTGCTGCCCGCACATGACGGCATAGGCCGTCCCCGGCGATGAACCCATGTCGACGGTCCATTGAAGTTGAGTGATGATGTCGCCGTCACCCATCCAATGGACCTGCGCATTATTTGGTCCCGGAGCCGCCGTGGCATTGTCGATGCGAAGAGGAAACTTGAGCGAGTTCGGCGCCGTGGCCGTTGCAGCCGACATGATGTAGGTGCCGGCCGGTGAATAGATAATGCCGCCGCCGGCGGTCGTCGCCGTATCGATGGCCAGTTGATGAGCGTGCCATTCGATGGACTCCGTGAGAGCTGTTGCCCGCGGATATACGGCCTGGGCTGCAGCGAGACTGGGAAAAAACCCACTCAGCGGATGCGCCAGTCCGTCGCCGACCGCTCCAAAATCCTTCACATTGAATACACGTTCACCAAAACGCAGAGGTATGCCGCCAGACATTGATGACTTCCCAAGATTTACAGAATGAGCCTTACGTGCTCTCGACAATTGCATCGGAGTCATGAAGCGATCACGACGCAATATGCACCGTCAGGATGCAACAGCATTTCGGTGGAATTAGGACCCCGTCGCGTCGAAGCAGTGCGCGTCTTGATCACGTTTGATCGATGGCTGCTCACATCCGGCGATAGGTCGCGCGCGTGATGCAGGAGATTGCACGGATCTGCGCCGATCCCATCGATCGTCGTGAGAGCGAGATGAACAGGCAATCGCGGATGTCGTGTCGCGTGCTTCTAGATCAATCGCAGTCCGCGAAGGCTCGCATGCCCGTTCTTGCCCACGATGATGTGATCGTGCACGGCAATGCCGAGCGGCTTGGCGATGTCGATGATCGCCTTGGTCATCTGGATGTCGGCCTGCGAGGGTGAGGGATCGCCGCTGGGGTGATTGTGCACCAGGATCAGCGCGGTCGCCGACAATTCCAGCGCGCGCTTGATCACCTCGCGCGGATATACCGGGGTGTGGTCGACGGTGCCGGTCTGCTGCACCTCGTCGGCGATCAGCTGGTTGCGCTTGTCGAGGAAGAGCAGGCGGAATTGCTCCTTCTCGGCGAACGCCATGCTGGAGCGGCAATAGTCGATCACCTCGTTCCAGGACGACAGCGCGTTGCGGCTGTTGACCTCGCCCTTCGTCACGCGGCTTGCCGCGGCGGCGATCAGCTTGAGCTGGTTGATCGCGGCCTCGCCGATGCCGTCGATCTCGCGCAGGCGCGCCACCGGGGCATGCACGACCTCGGCGAACGAGCCGAAAACCTTGATCAGCGTCTTCGCCAGCGGCTTGGTGTCGCGCCGCGGCAGCGCCGGAAACAGCGCCATCTCCAGGAGTTCATAGTCGCTGAGCGCATCCGCGCCGGCGCTGTAGAAGCGTTCGCGCAGCCGCTCGCGATGGCCGTGATAATGCGGCGTGTCCTCCGGCTTGCTGTTGTCGTGGTCCGGCTTGGCGGGCATCGGCCGCCAGCATCGCCGCGGAACTCTGTTTTTGCAACCGTCAATTGCGGCGGCAAATCCGGCTCGCGCGGGTCGGCCCCCCTTGGAGGATCAGCCGATCTGCTTCTCGCCGTGCCGCTCCGACAGCGTGAAGATCTCGACGCCCGTCGCGGTGACGCCGACGGAGTGCTCGAACTGCGCCGACAGCGAACGGTCGCGGGTGACGGCGGTCCAGCCGTCGGAGAGGATCTTCACATGCGGTTTGCCGAGATTAATCATCGGCTCGATGGTGAAGAACATGCCGGGCTTCAGCTGCACGCCTTCGCCGGGGCGGCCGACATGGATGATGTTCGGCTCGTCATGGAACATGCGCCCGAGGCCATGGCCGCAGAAATCGCGGACCACGCTCATGCCCTGCGGTTCGACGAAGCTCTGGATGGCGTGGCCGATGTCGCCGGTGGTGGCGCCGGGCTTCACCGCGGCGATGCCGCGCATCATCGCCTCATACGTCACCTCGATCAGCCGCTCCGCCTTGCGCGCGATCGGGCCGATCGCATACATCCGGCTGGAATCGCCATACCAGCCGTCGACGATGAAGGTGACGTCGATGTTGACGATGTCGCCTTCCTTCAGCGGACGGTCGCCGGGCATGCCGTGGCAGACCACATGGTTGAGCGAGGTGCAGGTCGAGTAGCGATAGCCGCGATACATCAGCGTCGCCGGATAGGCGTTGTGGCTGAAGGCGAAGTCGCGGACGAATTCGTCGATCTTCGAGGTCGGCACGCCCGGCCCGACGATGTCGGTGAGCTCGTCGAGGCACTTCGCCACCAGGGCGCCCGCCTTGCGCATGCCGGCAAAGGCGCTCGGCCCATGCAGCTTGATCTGTCCGGTCTTGCGCAGGGAGGTCTCGGTGGCTTCGACGTAGCTCATGCTTGTGCGGTCTTCCGGTGTGGTCTCGATCTCGGCGGAAAGGCTTGATTTCAGGCCCTAATTTAATGATTGCCCGCCTTCATGCAAGCTAAGGCCGCCCGTTTCGGCCGCAGTGGCGGCCGGTTCGCGCAAAGAAAAAGCGTCAAAACGGGAATCTGACCGGCCCTTGCGCCCGAAAGCGGGCCTAATTCGGGACTTCTACGGTGGTTTCCACCGGCAGGGCCCCGCCGCGGACGCGGATTTCACGGACCGGGTAGGGAACCCGGATGCCCTCGCGCTTGAAGGCGTCCCACAGCGCCAGCATGACGTCGCTCTTGACGTTGTCCATGCCGTCGGGGTCCGCGATCCAGAAGGTCAGCGAGAACTTCATGCCGGCCTCGGCGAACTCGGTCAAAATGCTGTTCGGCGCCTTGCCCTTGGTGGCGCGCGGATGGGCGGCGGCGGTCTCGGCGGCGAGCTTGGTGACGAGGCGCGGGTCGGCGTCGTAATTGGTGCCGAAGGCGATCTTCACCAGCGTGTTCTTGTCGGTATAGGTCCAGTTGACGACCTTCTGCGTCACCAGATCCTCGTTCGGCACCAGGAATTCGCGTCCGTCGCCGGCGGCGACGGAAATATAGCGCGTCTTCATCGCGCTGATGCGCCCGGTGTTGTCGCCGATGGTGACGAGGTCGCCCGGCTTCACTGACTTGTCGGCGAGCAGGATGATCCCCGAGATGAAATTGGCCACGATCTTCTGCAGGCCGATACCGATGCCGACGCCGACCGCGCCGGAGAACACCGCGAGCGCCGACAGGTCGATGCCGACCGCGCCGAGCGCGATCACGATGGCAATCGCAAGCAGGCCGATGCGGATGATCTTGACCAGCAGCACCTGCACCGACGGCGTCAAATCGGTGGCCGAATTGATCCGGCTCTCGGCGAAATTGCTGGCGATGTTGGTGGCCCACAACGCGATCAGCAGCAGCGCGCCGGCCTTGATCACCAGCAGCGGCGTCAGGCGGAGGCCGCCGAGCACGATCGCGAAGGAATCGAGCAGGTCGACCGTCGTGTCGAGCTGGCCGATGATGGACAGGGCCGCGACGAACCAGGCCGTGATCGACACCAGCTTGACGATGAAGGCGTTGCGCAGAACCGAGGTCACCAGCCGGATCACGAGCCAGGCAAAGCCGAGCTTGACGGCGACCATCAGGAGATAGGAGCGGCTCGGCCAGGTCGCGTGATACATCACGACGCGGGAGACGAGCACAAGCAGGGTGAAAACCGCCGTCGAGGCGCTCGACATCATCACCCGCGAGAAGTGCCGGAGCGGCAGCGGCCAGCCCATCGCCAGCGAGGTCATGTCGACGCGATTGCGGACCCCGGCTTCCGCGGCATAGGCGATGCCGGCCGCCGCGAGAATGAGACCAAATTGCAGGTAGAACCAGGGTGAGGAAATCTCGGCACCGACGCTGCGTGCGGTCGTCTGCACGAACTCCATGAAGTCTTTGAGGTCCATGTCCATCGGTCTCGTCGGCAGGCGGGGAAGGATTGATTCGAGGGCGCCGCAGAATCCCACAAAGGGTGCGGCCGGGCCATCGATACACCGTGAAGTGAAGCGCGTTAAGGCCGCAAAATACGGGCAGATTGCCGCGAGCCGCGAAAATGGGTTGGCGCGGGGGAATGCCGACGATAAGGATGCAAATCCAGCGATTTTTGCCCGGAAGGTGGATGGCCTCCCTCGACTCCTTCAGCCTCGCCATATTACTCGGCGCCGTCCTCGTGATGGCCGGTATCCTGTCGAGCCTGCTTGCGCTGCGCTTCGGCGCACCCCTGCTGCTCGTGTTCCTCGTCATCGGCATGCTCGCGGGAGATTCCGGGCCCGGGCAGATCCAGTTCAACGACGTCGGTACCACCTATCTGGTCGGCTCGGTGGCCCTGGCCCTGATCTTGTTCGACGGCGGCCTGAAGACGCGCTTTGCCAGCATCCGGACCGTGCTCGCCCCGTCCCTGGTGCTTGCCACCGTCGGCGTGCTGCTGACCGCGGTGGTCACCGCGCCGTTCGCCAAATACGCGCTCGATCTCAACTGGGCGGAATCGCTGCTGGTCGGCGCCGTCGTGGCCTCGACCGACGCCGCGGCGGTGTTCCTGCTGGTGCACACCCAGGGCCTGCGCCTGCGCCCGCGCGTCGGCGCGACGCTGGAGGCGGAATCCGGCACCAACGATCCGTTCGCGATCTTCCTCACTTTGATGCTGGTCGAATACATCTCGATCGGCTCGAGCTCGCCCGGCCACGTGCTGATGGAGTTCGTCCAGGAGGCGGCGCTGGGCGCCGTGGTCGGGGTGTTCGGCGGCCGCCTCGTCGTGATCGCGCTCAACAAGGTCGCGCTGCCGCAGGGCCTGCACGCGCCCTTCGTGACCACGGGCGCGCTGGTGATCTTCGGCGGCTCGCAGATCATGCATGCCTCCGGCTTCCTCGCGGTCTATCTCGCCGGCATCATCATCGGCAACCGGCCGACGCGCGCGCATAATTCGGTGGTGACGTTCCTCGATGCCGCGACCTGGCTGGCGCAGATCGTGATGTTCGTGCTGCTCGGCCTCCTGGTCTCGCCGAGCCGGTTGGGCGCCAGCGTGCTGCCGGCGGTCGCCGTCGCACTGGTGCTGATGCTGGTGGCGCGGCCGCTCGCGGTGTTCGTGTGCCTGGCGCCGTTCCGCTTCAACTGGCGCGAAAAGATCTTCATCGCCTGGACCGGCCTGCGCGGCGCCGTCGCGATCTTCCTGGCGTCGATCCCGATGCTGGTCGGCCTGTCCAAGGCCTATCTCTATTTCGACGTCGCCTTCGTCGTCGTCATCATCTCGCTGCTGCTGCAAGGCTGGACGCTGGCACCCGCCGCGCGCAAGCTGCACGTCGCGCTGCCGCGTGCCGAGCGCGGCCCGCGCCGCGTCGAGCTCGATCTGCCCGGCCAGCTCGAGCAGCAGCTGGTCGGCTATTCGGTCCGTCCCAAGAGCCTGTATTTCCGCCGCGGCCTGATCCCGTCCTGGTCCAAGCCGACGCTGGTGATCCGTAACCAGAACATCCTGACGCCCGCGGAAGCCGATCCGATCGCGCCCGGCGACTATATCTATCTGCTGGCGCCGCCGGAGAAGGCCGAATCGCTCGACCGCTTCTTTGTCGACATGCAGCCGAGTTCGACGCCCGATCCGCATCTGCTCGGCGACTTCATGGTCTCCGGCGAGCACACGCTGGCCGAGCTTGCCGGGATCTACGGTGTCAAGGTCGGCGAGGACGAGAGCAAGCTGACGCTGGCTGACTATTTCGACGTCCATCTCGATCGCGCCCCGAAGGAGGGCGCCGAGCTCGCGCTGGACGAGATCGTGCTGGTCGCCCGCAGCATCTCCGGCGGCCGCGTCAACGTCGTCGGCCTGCGCCTGCCGGAAGACGACGAGACGCCGGCTCCGCTGACGCGCCGCCAGGCGCTGCGGAAGAAGCTCGCGGATGTCTGGAGCTCGGTGGCGGGCGTGTAGACGCTCTCGTGTCCCGGACGCGGAGCCGCGTGAAACATTGCTCCGCAGAGCCGGGATCCCTCACGAACTTCGTCGTGGCAGACGATGCCAACCCAACGCGTCATTGCGAGGAGCTCTTGCGACGAAGCAATCCAGAGGTCTTCACGGAGAAATCCTGGATTGCTTCCGCCTTCGCCAAAAGGCTTCGGCGGACAAGTCGCTGCACTCGCAATGACGGAGTGTGTTGAAACGCCGTGCTTCAATAGCGACGCCACAGCGTGCAGACATGGAACGCCGACCGCCAGACAACCGCCACCAAATCGCCGCAACCGCCGAAGATTTGCGCGGCGTCGTTTCTCCTGGTTCCGGAACGCTTCGCGTCGCAGCTCGTTCTTAGCCGCGTAACGGTCAACGCATCTGACAGGAGTACCCCATGCGCAATCTCATCCTGCCCGCCATCGTCGCCATCGGCTTGGGAACAGCGGCGCCGGCGCTGGCCTATGACAGTGGCGACCAGCTTTCGATGCAGGCCGCGCTCGACGTTGCCGCCGATCTCGGCGTCATGACGATCTCACACACCGAGTTCGCCGGTGACGAATGGCAGATCGAAGGCCGCGACCGCACCGGCCGCTGGATGGAGGTCGACGTCGATGCCCGCACCGGCGAGGTGCGCAACGTCGATCGCGGCTGGTAGCTGCTTCGTAGCCCGGATGGAGCGCAGCGCAATCCGGGACCGCTGCGTCGGCGCGAGAGAACCCCGGATTGCGCTGCGCTCCATCCGGGCTACGGCGTCTCGGCCATCGACTACGTCAGCACCTTCACCCCGCCAAAGCTCGTCACGCGGCCCTGCTTCAGCACCACGATCTGCGTCGCCAGCTGCCGCAACTCGGCGGCGTCGTGGCTGACATAGACCATCGGTACGTTGGCCTCGTCCCGCAGCCGCACCAGATACGGCAAAATCTCGAGCTTGCGGCCTTCGTCGAGCGCGCCGAGCGGCTCGTCGAGCAGCAGCAGGCGCGGCTTCGACAGCAGCGCGCGGCCGAGCGCGACGCGCTGGCGTTCGCCGCCGGACAGCTTTCCGGGGCGGCGATCCAGCAGCCCGCCGATGTCGAGCAGATCGATGATGCGCCTGTGCTGGGCCGGGTCGGGCGCAAGTCCGTTCATCCGCCGTCCGTAGTCGAGATTCTGCGCGACGCTGAGATGCGGAAACAGCCGTGCGTCCTGGAACACATAGCCGATGCGGCGGCGATAGGTGGGCACGTGGATCCCGGCAGCGGCGTCGTCCACGGTCTCGCCGTCGATGACGATGGTGCCGCGGTCGGGCCGGAGCAGCCCGGCGATCATGTTGACCAGCGAGCTCTTGCCGGCGCCCGATGCGCCGAACAGGCCGATGACGCGGCCTTCGCTGGCGAAGGACGCGGACAGCGAGAACTCGCCGAGCTGTTTTTCGATGTCGACGCGCAGCATGGTCAATTCCCGTGCAGGCGCTGCGTGGCGCGGCGGGCGAACCATTCGGCGGCGATCAGCGCGCCGATCGCGAGCACGATCGAGACGATGACCAGCCGGCCCGCCGCGGCATCGCCGTCGGGCGTCTGGATCAGGGAATAGATCGCGGACGAGATCGTCTGGGTCTCGCCCGGAATGTTCGAGACGAAGGTGATGGTCGCGCCGAACTCGCCGATCGCCTTGGCAAAGCCCAGCACCATGCCGGCGAGTACGCCGGGCAGCGCCAAGGGCAGCGTCACCGTGAAGAACACTTTCCAGGGCGCAGCGCCCAGCGTTTCGGCCGCCTGCTCGAGCCGGCGGTCGATCGCCTCGATCGACAGCCGCATCGGCCGCACCAGCAGCGGAAACGCCATCACGCCGCAGGCCAGCGCCGCACCGGTCCAGCGGAAGGAGAAGACGATGCCGAGATAATCGGCGAGAAACCCACCGACGAGACCTTTCCGGCCGAAGGTGAGGAGCAGCAGATAACCGGTGACGACAGGCGGCAGCACCAGCGGCAAGTGCACCACCGCATCGAGAAATGATTTACCCCAGAAGTCACGCCGGGCGAGCACCCACGCCAGCGCGATGCCGAATGGCGTTGCGACCAGCGTGGCAATGACGGCGACCCTGAGCGAGAGCAGGATCGCCGTCCATTCTGCGGGAGAGATGTCGAACACGAAGGATCAGGTTGTGAAAATCAGGTGGTCGGGCTGACCAGGAATTTGAAGCCGTATTTTTCCAAAATGGTCTTAGCCGCGGTCGAGCGCAGGAAGGCGAGGTAGTCGTTCGTCTCAGGCTTGGCAGTCGTGGTCGCCGCCACCGGATAGATGATCGCAGGATGCGAATCCGCCGGGAAGGTGCCGACGATCTTCACACCCGGCTCGACCTTGGCATCGGTGGAATAGACGATGCCGAGCGCGGCCTCGCCGCGGGCCACCAGCGTCAGCGCGGCGCGCACGCTCTCGGCCATCGCGAATTTCGGCTCGGCGGCCTGCCAGGCGCCGAGCTTCTCCAGCGCGGCCTTGGCGTATTTGCCCACCGGCACCGATTTGACGTCGCCGGTCGCGATCCTGCCGTCGCCGGCGAGCTTTGCGAGGTCGAAGCCCTGCGCGATCGCGACGTTGTCGATCTTGGAATCCTTCGGCGCGATCAGCACGATGCTGTTTCCGAGCAGGTTGACGCGCGTCGGCTCGTTGATGGTCTTCTTGGAAATGGCGTAGTCCATCCAGTCGGTGTCGGCGGAGACGAACACGTCGGCCGGCGCACCCTGCTCGATCTGCTTGGCCAGCACCGAGCTTGCGGCATAGGAGACGCTGAACTTGACGCCGGTCTTGGCGGTGTAGGCGGCGTCGATCTCGTCGAGCGCGTTCTTCATCGAGGCCGCGGCAAACACGGTGATGGTCTTGTCCTCGGCCGCGGCGGGCGAAAGGCTCGCGCCCGCGAAAATGACGAAGGCGGTGAAAAGTCCGGCGATACGAATCATGGGGTGCGCTCCGTGCGAACTCGCATGCGCAGATGCACACGCAAATCCGGCGTTGGGTTAAGTCGGGTCGCGACGGGCGGAAGCGCTGTTCCACGTGTCCCCGCAGCGGCTTACGGCCGGCTGGGATATCGCAGCTGCGAACATAGCAGGCCGGAGCCTCAGGTCAAAGGCGACCGTTTGACCGGCCGAGCGGCTTATTGCGCGGGCAGGATCGCGATCGACAGCGAATTGTCCCTGGCGCCGCTGACCTGGAGCACGAAGGGCTTGTCCGACAGCTCGTATTTCATGGTCTTGCGGATGCCGTCGCAATCGGTGGCGCCGCTGAAGGCCACGGGCTTGAGGAAATGCCCGTTCTGGACCACGTCCACCCAGGCCCCCGAGGACAGGCTGATCGTATAGAGCCCCGCCTTCGGCGCCTTGATGCCGGTGAAGCCGGCAAAGGTGCCGTCCTTCGGCGCCCGTTCCGGCGGCGAGGGCAGTTTTGCCTCGCTCGGGGCGACCAGCCCCAGCGTGATGGCTGACGCGGGCAGGGCCGTCTGCTCGCTCCCCGAGGCAAGCTTTGCACGATCCAGCGCGGTCAGCGCCGCGCGCTCGCGCTCGATCGGCCATTTGAACTTGTCGCAGCCGCTCGGCTCCTCGGCGGCGAAGGCGGAGGTCGCGCCGAGCGAGAGCGCAGCGAGTAGGGTGAGGACGCGCATGTGAAATCCCATCGTTGGCCACGCGAACGGCGCGGGGCGTGCAGTCAGGCTTGTTGAAAGACGGGATGCGCATCCCGGAATGCCGCGGGCTTACGGCACGGCGGCGAGGTGCATGTTAGCGCATTTCGGGAGTGCAAACCAACTCTCGAACTCGTCATTCCGGGGCGCGCATAGCGCGAGCCCGGGATCCATAACCACAGGATTGAGTTTGGCGAAGACTCGGAGTTGCCACCCCGCGCCACAACCACTCCCTGTGGTTATGGGTCCCGGGCTCGCTTCGCGCCTCGGGACGACGGCTGTGGGTTGGGGGCAGCGCGTTAAACAACGAGTTCGTCATCCCGGGGCGCGCGCAGCGCGAGCCCGGGATCCATAACCACAGGATTGAGTTTGGCGAAGACTCGGAGATGCCACCCCGCGCAACAATCACTCCCTGGGAGTATGGGTCCCGGGCTCGCTTCGCGCCCCGGGACGACGGCTGTGGGTTGGGGGCAGCGCGTTAAACAGGGAGTTCGTCATCCCGGGGCGCGCGCAGCGCGAGCCCGGGATCCATAACCACAGGATTGAGTTTGGCGAAGACTCGGAGTTGCCACCCCGCGCAACAATCACTCCCTGGGAGTATGGGTCCCGGGCTCGCTTCGCGCCCCGGGACGACAGCGGTGGGTGGGGCGGCGGCGCGCCACCTAAACACGTTACGGCTTCGCGTCGCCCGCATGCAGCACCACTTTGCAGGCCGCCGGCATCTGCGCCAGCGTCATCGGCGGTTTGGGCTTCGGTGGCTCCGGCGGGGGCTTTGGATGCAGCACGCCGTCGCTGAACCAGTAGGCGAGATCGGAATCCTTGCAGCCTTCGTCTTCCGACTGCGACGGCTGGCCCTCGCACTCGCCGGCGCCCACGGGGCAGCGCATGCGGATGTGGAAATGATAGTCGTGCCCCCACCAGGGGCGGATCTTCGACAGCCAGGAGCGGTCGCCCTTGGCCTCGCGGCACAGCGCCTTCTTGATCGCGGCATTAACGAAGATGCGCTGCACCCCCGGCTCCTGCGCCGCATCGCGCAGCACGAGCACATGGCCAGGTGTGAACACCCTGGGATCGACGTCGAGCCGGTCCTGCCGCACCATCATCACCGCCGACATCTCCTCGCGCTCCTCGCGCGAGAGCCGGCGATCCGGCATCGGCGTCAGCCAGATGTCGGCATCCAGACCGATCTGGTGGCTGGCATGGCCCGACAGCGCCGGGCCGCCGCGCGGCTGCGCGATGTCGCCGACCAAAATGCCCGGCCAGCCCGCGTCCTTGTGCGCCCTGGCGGCAAGCCGCTTGATCAGCGCGATCATGTCGGGATGGCCGTAATTGCGGTTACGCGACAGCCGCATCACCTGCCAATTGTCGCCGTTGAGCGGCATCTGCGCGGCGCCGCCGATGCAGCCCTTGGTGTAGGAACCGAACACATGCGCCGTCCCTTTCGAGGGCAGCAGCTTTCGCGCGAACAGTTCCTTGGCGCCGAGATGTGGATCGTTGGGATTGGCCAGCGGCGGCAGCGGCTTCGGGTTGACGCTGCCCTTGTCCTGGGCCAGCGCGCCGCCGGCGGCCAGGACTATAATGACGACGAGCGTCATGACGAGCAGGAGAGGGGCGATGCGGCGGGGATTCATGCCGACTCATTATAACCCAACGGCGCGTCAGGGTTAAGAATTAGGCTTTCAATCCGGCGTCTGCTCACAGCGTCTTTACAGCCGCAAGCCGCGGGCGACATCATGCCCTCACGGCAAAGGGCTTTTCATGATGACATTTTCTCGGGCGCGGCGCGCGAGGCGGGCCGCCATGGCCTTTTCTGCGTTGATCCCGCTGATCGCGACCCCGGCGCGGGCCGATCTCAGGGTCAACATCGACAAATCATCCCAGCGCATGTCGGTGCGTGTCGATGGCGCGCCGCGTTACTCCTGGCCGGTGTCGACGGGCCGCAGGGGCTACGGAACGCCGAGCGGCACGTTCCGTCCGCAGGTGATGATGCGGCGCTATTTCTCGCGCAAATATTACAATTCGCCGATGCCGCATGCGATCTTCTTCCACCACGGCTTTGCCATCCACGGCACGACCGACATCTCGCGCCTGGGCGGCCCGGCCTCGCATGGCTGTGTCCGCCTGCATCCCGCGCATGCGGCAACCCTGTTCGCGCTGGTCCAGCGCGAGGGTGCGCGCAACACCACGATCCGCATTTCGAACTAGGACCCATCGCCGTTTTCTGCGCCGGATGGCCGCATTTTTAACGGCGCGATAACCGTATCCTGCATTGACCAAAATTCGTGCGCGGCGCGAGAGATTGCCGGTGCCCGCATGCAATCGCGCGCGATTTCGTAAACGATTCAACCGAACGCGTAATTTTGCGCCAGCACGACCTCCGATCGCGACGGCCCATCAGGTTCGATGCGTCCGCAGGCGCGTCTTGCGCCTCGCAAACAGGCATGGTGGGCGGCTCAGCGCTCGCTCCCGCCATCGCGAGGTGGGCGAAGATTACTTTTTTTTCAGACACTTGCCTCAAGACTTCGCCCGCAAGACTTGCGGCCGCAAGGCGCGACTGGGACATGTGACGTTGAGTTTGGGGTCTCCAAAACCAAGAAAGCGAAAGCGCATATCGCTCGCCGGCCAGGCGCCGCGAAAGCCGCGCTTTGCGCGCGCGCCGCATCCGCCCGCTGCACCCGACGAGCTCCTGCAAAGCCGCGCGGAGGCGGAAGCCGCGATCGCGGAAGCGCGCAAGTCCCATGAGCGGCTGCGCCAGGCCATCGAGATCCTGCCGCAGGGCATCGTGTTCCTCGATGCAGAAGGCCGTTACGTCCTCTGGAACAAAAAATACGCCGAGATCTACAGCAAGACCGCCGACCTCTTCGCCGAAGGGGCGCGCCTCGAGGACACGCTGCGCGTCGGCGTCGCGCGCGGCGACTATCCCGAGGCCGAGGGCCACGAGGACGAGTGGATCGCCGAGCGGCTGCAAAAGCTTTATCAGCCGGGCGCACGCCACGAGCAGAAGCTGGCGGACGGTCGTGTCATCCTGATCGACGAGCGGCTGACCGATGACGGCGGCGTCGTCGGCCTGCGCGTGGACATCACCGAGCTGAAGCAGCGCGAGGCCTCGTTCCGCCTGCTGTTCGACGGCAATCCCGTGCCCATGATCGTCTGCGCGCTCGACGACGAGCGCATCCTCGGCGTCAACGACGCCGCGATCGCCCATTACGGCTACAGCCGCGCCGAATTCGAGAAGCTGACGATCCGATCCCTGCAGGCCTTCGACAGCGAGCCGCCCTGGGCTACGGACCGGTCCAGCGACGAGCAGGCCGCGCGCACCTGGAAGCACGTCAAGGCCGACGGCGCCCTGATCGACCTTGCGATCTACTCCCGCGAGCTGACCTATGCCGAGCGGCCCGCGGTGCTGCTGGCGCTGATGGACATCACCGAGCGCAAGCGCGCCGAGGCGCGGCTCGCCTTCATGGCCCAGCATGACGGGCTCACCGGCCTGCCCAACCGCAACCTGCTGCGCCAGCAGGCAGACGAGATGCTGCAGCATACGCGCCGCAGCCCCGAGAAGGTCGCGCTCCTGATGCTGGGGCTCGACAATTTCAAGTCGGTCAACGACACGCTGGGTCACACCGTCGGCGACAAGCTGCTGCGCGGCGTCGCCAAGCGGCTACGCTCCACCTTGCGCGAGGAGGACGCGCTGGCGCGTCTCAACTCCGACGAATTCGCGATCGTGCAGAGCGGCCTGACCCGGCCGGAAGATGCGGTGGGGCTGGCCAAGCGCCTGCTGGAAGCCATCTCCGATCCCTATCTGCTCGACGGACATTCCGTGGTGATCGGCGCCTCCATCGGCATCGCGATGGCGCCGGGCGACGGCGACGATTCCGAGAAGCTGCTCAAGAGCGCCGACATGGCGCTGTCGCGGGCCAAGCAGGATGCGCGCGGCACCTTCGCGTTCTTCGAGGCCGCGCTCGATGCGAAGGCGCAGAGCCGCCGCAAGATCGAGGTCGAGCTGCGCGACGCCATCCAGAACGACGTGCTGCGTCCCTATTACCAGCCTTTGATCGATCTGCAGAGCGGCCGCATCACCGGCTTCGAGGCGCTGGTGCGCTGGCCCCATGCCGAGCGCGGCATGGTCTCGCCGGCCGAGTTCATTCCGGTCGCCGAGGACACCGGCCTGATCAATCCGCTCGGCGGCCTGATGCTGCGCCGGGCGTGCCTGGACGCAGCCACCTGGCCGGACGACGTTCGCGTCGCGGTCAATTTGTCGCCGCTGCAGTTCCGCAGCGGCAATCTGCTGTCGATGGTGACGGATGCGCTGAAACATTCCGGCCTGCCGCCGCGCCGGCTCGAGCTCGAGATCACCGAGACGCTGCTGCTGGAGAAGAGCGCGCAGGTGCTGGCGACGCTGCATGCGCTGCGCGCGCTCGGCGTGCGCATCTCCATGGACGATTTCGGCACCGGCTATTCCAGCCTCAGCTATCTTCGCAGCTTCCCGTTCGACAAGATCAAGATAGACCAGTCCTTCGTGCGCGATCTCGGGGCCAACCGCGAGGCGCAGGCGATCATCCGTTCCATCGTCAGCCTCGGCAAGGGCTTAGGGGTCACCATCACCGCCGAAGGCGTCGAGACCGAAGCTGAATTGAGCTGCCTGCGCGCCGAAGGCTGCGACGAGGGCCAGGGCTTTCTGTTCAGCAAGGCGAGGCCCAATGCCGAGATTATCAGCCTGCTGGCCGCGCAGCGCGGCATCGATGGGAATACGGCGCTGGTGGCTTAGAATTTCCCTGCCACGAAACAGGTGTGCTCCCTCGCCCCGTTCTTGCGGGGAGAGGTAAAGATCAAGCCGCCCGCAATCCCGCCAAAAACGTATCGACGCTCTTCATCAGCGCGGAGGCATGCTGGCCTAGCTCGCCCGATGCCACCATCACATTCCCGGCGAGCGCGCGCGACTGGTCCGCGGCCTGGCTGGCGCCGGCGACATTCGCCGAGACGTCGGTGGTGCCGGCGGAGGCCTGCTGCACGCTGCGGGCGATCTCGCGCGTCGCCGAACCCTGCTCCTCGACGGCGGCAGCAATCGTCGTGGCGATGCCGCTGATCTCGCGGATGGTGTCGCTGATCCCGGAGATCGCGGTGACGCAATTGCCGGTGGCGGCCTGGATCGCCGAGACCTGGCTCGCGATCTCGTCGGTCGCCTTGGCGGTCTGGCTGGCGAGCCCCTTGACCTCGGCGGCCACGACGGCAAAGCCGCGGCCGGCTTCGCCCGCGCGCGCGGCCTCGATCGTGGCGTTGAGCGCCAGCAGGTTGGTCTGGCTCGCGATCTCGCTGATCAGCCGCAGCACGTCGCCGATGCGCTCGGCCGAGGCCGCGAGGCTCGTGACCATCTCGGTCGTCTCGGTGGCCTTGACCACGGCATTGCTGGCGACCTGGCTGGAATGGGTGACCTGGCGGCCGATCTCGCTGACCGACGAGGCCAGCTCTTCCGTCGCGGCGGCGACCGCGTTGACGCTGGTCGAGGCTTCCTCGGAGGCGGTCGCTGCGGCGGAAGCGCGCTGCGAGGTGCCATTCACACTGGAGGTGATTTCGCCGGCAACGCTCTGCATGCCCTCGGTCGCCTTTGCGACCGCGGCCACCACGCCCTTGACGTCGGCCTCGAAACGATCGGCCATCTGGCGCTGCAGGGCCTGCTTCTCGACTTCCGCCTTGGCCTTGTCCGCCTCCTGCGCTTCGCGCAAGGCACCGGCCTCGAGCATGTTCTGGCGGAACACGTCCACGGCCTTGGCCATGGTGCCGAGCTCGTCCCGACGCTCGCTGCCGGGAATGGTGACACTGGTGTCGCCGCTCGACAGCCGGTTCATCACGGCCGTGATCGCGGTCAGCGGCCGCGACAGGCCGCGTCCGAGCAGGAACGCCAGCAGGATTGCGACGGCGAGGATCGCGACCGTGCCGAGGATCAGGTTGCGCTCCGCGGCGGAGAAGGCAGCCTCGTATTCCGTCGTGTCCTTGATGATCTCGAGCACGCCGACCGGCTGGCCCGCATAATTCTTGATCGGGCCGGCATAGACCGCGACCGGATGGCCGTCGAGCTCGGCCTCGCGCAGCAGCGGCGCGCCGTCGATTGCGGCCTTCAACTCGTCGGGCTTGGCGACCGCGTTCTCGCCGAAGGTGGAGGACAGCTTGTTGAGGTTCTTGCCGTCGACCGAATAGACCGCAAGGTCGATGCCGAAGCGCTTCTTGGCGCGGTCGACGAATTCCTTGCCGAAGGCGGCGCCGACGTCGACATTGGCGAGGTTCTTGCCGTCGCGCACGATGGTGGTCATGCCGAAGATGCCGAGCGCCTCGCGGCCGGGCTCGACGCCGACGATCTGCCGGCCGGTCTTGAGCGCCTCGACCACGGTGGCGCGGCGCGAGGAGACGTCGTCGCCGAAGGTCTTCGGGGTGTGGACGCGATAGAACGAGATCGCCGGCGGAAGCTGGAAGGTGATCAGCGGGATGCCCTGCGCCTTCAGCGCCTTGTTGGCGTCGCCGAGCAGCACGCCGAGCGCCTCGCGGTCGCCCTTGGCGATGGCGTCGCCGACCGGCGGCAGCGCTGCGATCGCGGCGGACACGGCCAGGGCCGAGCGCCCCTCGTAATCGATCGCTGCGATCACGCTGTCATATTGCAGCTTGAGCTGTTGATCGAGCGCGAGCCGTGTCAGCGCCCGCTGCTGGGTGATCGAGAAGCCGGAGAGGATGGCGCAGGCCACCGCGACGGTGAGTGCGATGGCGAGGATCAGGCGGGCGGCAATCGATTTGATCTTGAGCATCAAAAATTCCCAGGCATTTCCAAATCTTGCTTTGGTGGAAAGGTCCCAGAAATTGCTTAACAACAAGGACGACGCGGCCCCCGTGTTTCAACGGAATCGCACCCGTCCTTTTGCATGACTCAATGCAGCGGGCGCATGGAGGGTGTGGTCGTTCGCCGCAAGTCGAGACAAAGCGCCGCGGTTTGCCGGCGACTATCGGTTTTCGGCAAGGATCATCTTGCCGACATCCTCGTAATGCGTGTCGCGCGCCTGGATCTGCTGGGCGATCGCGTGCATGTCGCGGAAGCGCCGTTCGAACGGTTGGCTGCGGAACACCGCGGTCGCGCCGGCCATGTGATAGGCGGTGTCGACCACCTTCGCCGATTGATGGATGGTCCAGGTCGCGGCGAGGCGGACCGCGCTGCGATGCGCCGCGCTGAATTCGCCGGTGGCATTGAGGTCGCGCCACATCGCATTTGCAGTGGCATAGAGATAGGCGCGCGCGGCGCGCAAATTTCCCTCGGTGCGGCCGATCAGGCCCTGGACCGCCCCGTTGTCGCGCATGGCGCCGGCCGCGAGCGACTGGTGTTTCCCGCGCGCCAGCGCGACCGCCGCATCCAGCGTGGCACGCGCGAGGCCCAGCGAGACCGCGGCAAAGCCGAGGCTGAAGCTCGAGCCGGTACCGATCCTGTAGAGCGGGCCCTTCTCAATCAGCGCATGCGGCACGTCGCGGAACGCGGTGAACCGCTCGGGGATGAAGAGGTCGCTCACTTCATACGAGTCGGTGCCGGTGCCGGCGAGCCCGATCGCCTGCCAGACGTCGTGCAGCACGGCGCTTGCGGCCGGAAACAGGATGGTGCGCACCTCCGGCGAGCCGTCTGCGTTTTTGCGCGGCGTCCCGTCACCACTGACGATACGGACATGCGCCCCCAGCCAGCTCGCCTGCCATGAGCCCGAGGCAAAATCCCAGCGTGCCGTGACGCGATAGCCGCCCTCGACGCTGCGCGCCTCATGCGCGATCGCGCCCCAGGCGAGGATACCGGGCGCGGTGTTGAAGATCTCATGCGCGGTGTCGCGGTCGAGCGAGGCTGCAATCATCGCACACACGCTGCACTGGCCGAGGCACCAGGCCGTGGACGCATCCGCCTTCGCGATCTCCTCCAGCATCTGCATGAAGGTTTCGATCGGTGCTTCTGCACCGCCGAGGCTCTGCGGCAGCAGCGCGCGATAGAATCCGTTCTCGATCAGCGCGGAGACCACGGCCGGCGTCAGCCGCCGCGTCCTCTCGATCTCGTCGGCCTCGCCCGCGATCAGCGGCGCGAGCGCACGTGCCCGCGCGACGAGGTCCACTCCGGGAGCTGCGTTCATTGCTGCGTTTCCTCGCCCATTCTGCCGTGAGCGGTGAGATGCGCAGATGGTGGTCTATTTGGCGTGAGCGATCAAGACACCCCGGCCCGCGCCCTCCGTAGCCCGGATGGAGCGAAGCGCAATCCGGGACCGTCGAACCCGCGATCCCGGATTGCGCCTCGCGCGGGTTTGCAGTCGTTCGCGGCGTGGAACCAGCTACCGCTTCACGGGCTCGGTAACCGGCTTTCCCTTCTCGACCACGAATACGTTGAAGGTCCTTGCGGGGGCACTTGCCTTGTTGTTCGCTTCGTGAACCACGCCGGGTTCGTTGTGGTAGGACTGGCCCGCCGTATAGGTCTTGGCTTCACTGCCTTCTTTTCGGCCGACGACCTCGCCTTCGAGGACGGTCGTGTATTCGTCGCCGGGATGTGTATGGAGGCCTGTGCCGGAGCCCGGTGGCCACTCGACGATCAGGGAAATCACTTCCTTGTCCGGCTGCCCCGTCAGCGGCTCCTTCTGCAGCGGCGTCATTTTCAGCTTTGGAGGCTCTTGTGCGAGAGCGACAGGAGTCACCATGACGGTTGCGACCAACGCAATCGACGACAACACATGAGCGAGCTTCATCGAGATCTCCCTCAGATTGATGAAAACAAAAAGACAGACGTCAATTTCATGGAAACGCGACCAGACTATTCGTCGCGGTGCCTGTTGCCAAGGCCATCCGGTGCGGGCCCGTCGGTCGTGCTCGCGCGCAAATCGCGTCATGGCAAGTTTTCGCGTCTTCCTCTACGATCCCTCGAGCGAGTTCTGGGAGAATGCCGGGATGCGAACCATCGGCCTGATCGGAGGCATGAGCTGGGAGAGCACCGCGCTCTATTACAAGCTCATCAACGAGCGCGTTCGCGACCGCATGGGCAAGCTGCATTCGGCGCCGCTGCTGATGTATTCCTACGACTTCCAGGGGATCAAGGAGATGCAATATGCCGGCCGCTGGGACGAGGCGGCGGCAAGCCTTGCGGAGGTCGCGCAGCGCCTTGAACGCGCCGGCGCGCGGGCGATCGTGCTGTGCACCAACACGATGCACAAGCTGGCGCCCGATATCGTGCCGAAGCTGAGCATTCCCTTCATCCATATCGGCGACGCCACGGCGGAGCGCATCCGGTCCAAAGGCTACCGGCGCGTCGGGCTGCTCGGCACCAAATTCACGATGGAGGAAGACTTCTACATCGACCGGCTGCGTGCCCATGACCTCGACGTCCTGGTGCCTCCTGCAGATGCGCGCGCCGACGTGAACCGCATCATCTACGACGAGCTGTGCCTCGGAAACGTCACCGCTCCGTCACGCCGCCGCTATCAGGCGGTGATGGCCGCGCTCGTCGCTGCCGGTGCCGAGTGCATCATCCTCGGCTGCACCGAGATCACGATGCTGGTCGACGCGGACGACACGTCGGTCGAAACCTTCGACACGACGGCGATTCACGCCGAGACCGCGGCCGATTTCGCGATTCTGTGATGGCGATGCCGGCTGGGGCCCATGCTGACTCCGTCTGCGCGCAGTGATAGCATGCGTCTCATCGCCGGCCTGCGGGGTAGCTCTCGTGCGCGCACCCGCAAAGAGCCCGTGGGGAGGCAAGTCCGATGAATCCGGGAGCGCTCTATAGGCCGCGCGGTTGCCGCGGGCTTTTCGTGCCTCTCATTCTCGCCGCCGCGATCTGGGCGCCCATGGCATGTGCCGAGGACGTCCAGAAATCGACCGGCAAGGTGGGCCCGGTCTTTTCGGACAGCGGCCCCGATGCCGAGCTCTACGGCGCGGCTGCGGGCTATCCGGTCGGCACGCGCGGGACCACCACGCAGCTCGACAAGCTCGTCGGCGTATACAGCCATTTCGGCGAGATCTACCCGTCGCGCCCGGTCGTTCGCGCGACGACGCCCTGGCAGTTCAAGCGCGCCCCGGAGCCTGAGATCGCCTACAGCTTCGGCACCGAACGGCTGACCATCGCGGACTACCTCAAGCGCAACCCGGCGACGGGGCTTCTGATCGCCCGGGACGACACCATCCTGTACGAGCACTATCAATATGCGCGGACCGACCACGACCGCTTCCTGTCGCAGTCCATGGCCAAGACGCTGGTCGGCATGCTGGTCGGGATCGCGGTCTCGGAGGGACGGATCAAGTCGATCGACGATCCCGTCTCGACCTACGTCTCCGGCCTTGCAGGAACGGAGTACGGAAACACGTCCATCCGGGCCCTGCTGAACATGTCCTCGGGCGTCGCGTTCTCGGAGGTCTATGACGGGCAGGATGACATCGCCAAGCTCGGGCGAGCCCTGTTCGTCGACGAGCCCAGGGATCCCGCGGCAATCGTCGCGCAGTTCAACACCCGCACCGCGCCGCCCGGCACCAAATGGCACTATGCGAGCGTGGAAACCGAGATCCTCGGCCTGGTCCTGCGCGCCGCCACGGGCACGCCGGTGGCCGACTATCTTCACGACCGGATCTGGAATGCCATCGGCACCGAAGCGGATGCCTCGTGGGCGATCGACGGCACCGGGCAGGAGATTGCGTTCTGCTGCTTCAACGCGACCTTGCGCGACTATGCGCGCGTTGCCCGGTTGCTCGCCCATGACGGCAGCTGGGAAGGGCGCCAGCTGATCCCCCGGCAATGGCTGCTGGATGCCACGACCGTCAGGCCGGACGATGGTCATCTCGCGCCGCGCGTGGCCACGCCCTATTTCGGCTACGGCTATCAGGTCTGGCTCCTCCCCGGCGAGCAGCGCAGATTTGCCCTGATCGGCATCCGCGGCCAGCTCATCCTGGTCGACCCAGCCTCGAAGCTCGTCATGGTACACACCGCCGTTCGCCAGAAGCCGTCCGAGCCGGGCGCCCTCAGGGAGCCGCTCGCGCTGTGGACCGCCGTGCTGCAGCAGCTCGGGCAATGATGATCTGAGTCCTTTGAGCGTCATAGCGGGTGGACTTGCCGACTCGGCGACCAGCCGGTGGCCGGCCCGAAAGCCGTCCCCGCATTGAACCTGCCCGGCTTCCGGCCGCACCAACGTCGCGGATGTCCCCGAAAGACCCGCGGCGAAGGAGCGCGCGATGAAGGCCCTGAAAGCATCGATCCGTGTCGCGGTCACCGCGCTCGCCTTGAGCCTGTCGCTCGCCGCGCCGTCCTTCGCAGAGGACGATGAAGCCGGCATCGCCACCCGGCAGATGAAGGAACTCTATCGGGCCGGAAAATACACCGAAGCGCTGCCGCTCGCCCAGAAGGCGCTCGCCCTTCGCGAGAAGGAGTTCGGCTCCGACGATGCCAATGTCGCGATGCCGCTGAACGATCTCGGCACGATCCATTATAATCTCGGCCAGTACGCCGTTGCCGAGCCGCTGTACAAGCGCGCACTGGCCATAAGGGAGAAGACGCTCGGTCCGGATCATGCGGAAGTCGCCATGGTCTTGAACAATCTGGGCGATCTCTACCGCGCCGAAGAGCGTTACGCGGAAGCCGAGCCGCTGCTGAAGCGATCGATCGCCATCGACGAGAAGACGCTCGGCCCCAACGATCCGGCAATCGTATTGCCGTTGAGCAATCTCGGCGCCCTCTACAGCAGCCAGGGCCGGTACGATCAGGCCGAGTCGCTGTTCAAGCGGGGCCTCGCCGTGCTGCGGAAAGCGCTCGGCCCGGACGATCCCGAAGCCACCGTGCTGATGAACAATTTGGCCGATACCTACATCAATCTGCATCGCTATGCCGATGCCGAGCGGCTCTTGAAGCGGTCGATGGTGGTGACGGAGAAGGCGTTCGGTCCCGATCATGCCGACATCGCACAGGCGCTCAACAATTTGGCTGCGCTCTATGCGCGTCAGGGCCGTAACGCCGAGGCCGAGCGGCTGTTCAAGCGGTCGGCGGCCACTTTCGAGAAAACCCTCGGTCCCAATCATCCGGATCTCGCTGGTGTTCTGGATAACCTCGCCGGTCTCTACAGGGATCAGGGCCGCTATGCCGATGCCCAGCAGGTCATGAAGCGATCGATGGCCATTCGCGGCAAGACGAGGCCGATCTGAACAGGCCGGTCGAGCCAGTCGAGATGTCCTTCGCGTGAGGATCATCGCTGATCGCGTTGGGGGCGCTATGACGAAGCATGCAGGACTGCTCAAGATTGTTGCCGCCCTGACGTGGCTCGGATTGTCTGCCGCAACGGCGGCCGGCGGCCCGTCGAAGGACATGTGGAGCGGCGCCTGGACGTTCGAGATGGACCGCCAGGACCGGCCATGGCTCGCCTTTTCCGATCCGAATGGTAAGACGGTCTTCCGCATCGGCTGCGGTACGCATTTCGAGCTGGATGCGGTGTATCCGGGGGACGCACCGAAACAGGAGCACACCGGGGCCTCGATCACGATCGGCAACGGCAAGACGCAAATGGATTTTGCAGGCTTCACATACGCCGGTCCCGACTCTTTCCCGTCTGACACCTCGATGTTCAACCAGCCGGACCTCGGGCACCCCGAGCTTGCCGAGGACAAATGGCGCGCGCTGGAAAACCGCGTTCTCGACCTTTTGGGGTCCGGGCAGCCCCTGAAGGTCTCGGCCGAAGGCAAAAGCTACGTGCTGCCGCCGGTCAAGGCCCCGCGGTGGCGCGCGCGCTTTCAGAAGGTCTGCTGACGACCTGACGGCGAGCAGGTGGCGCACGCTCTTCCCCCATAGCCCGATTTTTTTGTCGCATTGACGGTTCGATCATGTCGGTATCGATGGGTCTCGATCGTCCTTGGATGGACATGTCCCGAACGCGCGGTGCATGGATCCCGCACAGGTGAATCGATGTCACCTCGAGCCGTCACAATCGAACTGGAGCAATACCCATGAGGATCACCGTCGAAACCAGCGTCGCAGCCCCGATCGATCAGGTCTGGCGCGCCTATACGACGCCAGCCGACATCGTGAAGTGGAACGCCGCGTCGGACGACTGGCATACGACCAAGGCGACGGTGGACCTGCGGGAGGGCGGCCTGTTCTCGTCCCGCATGGAGGCCAAGGACGGCAGCATGGGCTTCGACTTCGCCGGCACCTACACGACGATCGTCGAGCACAAGCTGATCGAATATGCGTTCGGCGATCGCAAGGCCGAGGTCGAGTTCGTGCCCGGCCCGAAGGGCGTCCTCGTCCGCGTCGTATTCGATAGCGAGCCGACGCATTCGGTCGAGCAGCAGCAGGGCGGCTGGCAGGCGATCCTCGACAGTTTTGCACGATACGTGGAAGCGAAGAAGTCGTGAGGCCTAGCGCGCAGGATGGGCTCGATCCATCCTGCGCGCAATGGTCCGCGGTGTCTCAATTGCTCAGAGCCCTGAAAGCACTGATGACGATGAAAGCTCCCAGAGCGTAGGCGAGCGCATTCACGACCCACGCGATGGCGACGCCCATCAAGGCGGAGCCGCCCGTCGCGCCCCAGAAGAAATAGGCTGCGGTGATGCCGGGCCACTCCAGCGACAGGAGCGCGTAGCCGGTCGGCGACTCCAGCACGAGAAGCACCGACGAGATCAGCACTCCGATGGCCAATGCGATGATGAGGGTCATTTTCATGGAGGGCATTTACAATCCCAGCAGCCCGGTCAGGACCGGAATCAGGAAATAGGCGGCGATCCCGAGCAGAAGCCCCACGACGATCCGCGTCCTGCGGCCGGGTAGCCTGGCATCCAGCCACGCGCCCGCCCTCAGCACGGCCCGTTCGAGCAAGCTCCCGATGAGGGACCTGGCGAGCTCGAACAGCAATTCTCCGAATAATCTGGCCATCTCCCGCGATTAGTCTGTTTCATCGTGCTCGGGGTTCAAGCCCCGGCGGCGCGCATCGCGAGACGATAGTCCCTGCCGTCCACGAGGCCTGCCTGTTGAGCCCCTCGGACGCTCAGCGCTTGCCGAACCATTCTTCGTAGATTCGTTGGTAGGTGTCGTTCTCACGCAGCGCCAGCAGCGCTTCGTTGACATGCTTGCGCAAGGGGCTGCCGGTCGGAAACACGATGCCGTAATCTTCCTTGTGGAACATGGTGCCGACGATCCGCGCCAATCCTCTGCCCTCGTGAGTCTCGTAATAGTGCAGGGCGGGCGCGTCGAACACGACGGCGTCCACCTCTCGCTCCAACAGGGCCGTGTAGAGGTCGTCGACCTTCTCGAACTCGATGACCTCGGCCCTGGCCTCGTGCAGATAGACTGCCGCCGTGCTTCCCCGTGTCGTCCCGACCGGCTTGCCGACGAGATCGCGGGGATCGTTGATCGGTCCCCTGATCTGCTGCACCGTCAGCGACGCGGTCAGCTGCGCCGTGTAGAAGGCCACGAACACGACGCCTGTGAACATCCACAGCACCGCCACGAGGCGCGCCATCCAGTGCCGGGGCATTTGATCCGCCTGCGTCGCCAGCGTGCCCGCGGCCCAGAACATGGCATGGAAGATTCCCGGAAAATATTTCGCGCTCGGGATGATCCCATCGTGATGGTGCCGCTCCACGAGGAACATCAGATGGGCCGGAATGAGGATCAGGAGCAAGGCAATGCCGAGCCAGATCAGAAGCGTGCGGGAGAAGAACAGCCGCATCAGCTCGCGCAGCGGGTTCGGTTCGACATGGGGCGCGGTGCCGCGAATCAGGATCTGCAGGCCCGAATTCATGATCGGCTGGGAAAAATCGAACCTGTTCTCGCGGTCGGATGTGATCGACACGGCTGCAATGGCGAGGTCCGCCCGGCCGCTCTCGACGGCATCGAGCAATTCGGCGACATCCGACATGACGACATATTCGGTCTCGCGGTTCAGCCGGCTGCCGATGCTGTTCCAGAGTTCGATGCTGAAGCCGCTCAAAACTCCGTTCTTCTCGATGACCATGGGCGGGATGACCCTGGTCGCCACCCTGAGCTTGGCGGTCTCGCCCTCGGCCGCGGACCAGGTGATGCACGCGAGCAGCGCCAATACGAGCCCGCGCACGACATTGGCCGCAACGGCGTCGCGGAGCCGGACACCGGCTGCACGAAGCCGGACCGCGAGATCGGGACGAGACATCAATGGTCTCCCAGTCGAGAGTCGCGTTGCGGTCGGGAGCTCGCGCCGCTTCACGTCGCTGTCCTTGGTCGGTCAGGGATGGGTTTCGCTAATGCTCAACCCATCCGAGCCTGAAGCTGCTGCTGATCAGGTCGATCTCACGCCGCTTTCGTCAACACGTCGGTCAGCCAGTCCGGCTCGGCGATCATGACCGAGTGGCCGGACGTCGTGTTTTCGAGCACGGTCCAGGAGCTGTCTGCCCTGCACTCCGCAGCCGCCTTGTCCATGGCGGCCGCCTGGAATTTCGGCAAGCGGATGTAGGTCTTTTTGGCGACCTTTTCGCGCGCGCCCGTGAGCTTGACCGGCTGCAGGAACGTGCCGATCGGATGCGGCGTGACCTTCGACAACACCCAGGCGACGTCCTTCGGGTCGCTGAACGCAGTAGGAGGAATCACCTTGGGCGCGGGCCGGCTGATCGCACCCTCTTCGATCGGAAAGGGGACCAGGTCTCGAAACGCCTGGCCGTCCGCGGGCTTGAGGGCGTCGACCCAGACGATGGACGACACCCGGCTTCCGATACGCTCGAGCGCGCCCGATGCCGGGCAGCCGCCGTAGGAATGGGCCACGAGGCAGATATCCGTCAGGTCTTCCCATTCGACGAGATTGGCGATGTCGGCAATGTGCGTGTCGAGCGTGATCTCCTTGTTCAGAAGATGCGAGCGTTCCGCGAGGCCCGTCAGCGTCAGCGCATAGACGCGATGACCCTGCTTTTGCAGGCGCTCCGTGACGCGGTGCCAGGACCAGGCGCCGTAATAGGATCCGGGAACGAGCACATAGGTCTTCTGTGCCGATTGCGCGCGGGCCGGACCGATGAATGCGCCTGACGCCAATGCCGAGGCCGAGCCGGCCGCAGCGCCAAGGAGTCTGCGACGCGTGATGCTTGAACGGATCATGAAATAACTCCGTTGCACTGAATGATTGATGTCTGAAAAATTGCACGTGAATGATCGCGCAGGCCAAACCCGTAGCCGGCTGCGATGATGCCATCATGCTCCTGTTTTGCCCGACGGGTCAAACAGATTTCGGCAAATCAAAAGGCATCGGTACAAGCAAGGTCGCCGGCTACCGTAGATGGGGTTGTCTTTGCCGCGCGTCGGAATGAGCGCTTGCGAAACCCATCTGTGACTGAACGCGCCCCTTCGGCCGCTGCTCTTCCGCCCATATTGCTGGGCCGAAACGCGAACTCCGCCTAGGCCGCGGCGCGGCCAAGGTCGAGTTGCTGCCTCCGTCTGGTCGGAAAGCTCAGTGCCACCGCGACGGCGGCGAGCCCGATCGCGAAGGAGCCGACGTGCAGCCAGGTGTATTGCTGGAAGCTGTCGAACACGAGCCCGCCGGCCCATGGGCCGAGCGCCATGCCGAGGCTGGCAAAGGCCGACACCGCGCCGAACACGGTGCCCATGATGCGCGCGCCGAAGAATTCGCGCACCAGCACTGCATAGAGCGGCATCACGCCGCCATAGGCGAGGCCGAACACGACGGAAAGCGCGTAGAATTCGCCGAGCTGGGCCACCGCGAGATAGGTCGCGATGCACATCGCCTGCACGAAAAGACCGCCGACCAGCACGGGCTTTGCGCCGATGCGATCGGCCAGCGTGCCCAGGAGCAGGCGTCCGCCGAGCCCGGAGACACCCGCGACGCTGTAGACCGTCACCGCCGTGAGCGGGGCGATGCCGCAGACCATCGCATAGGACACCATGTGGAAGATCGGGCCGGAATGCGCGGCGCAGCAGGCGAAATGTGCGGCGGCGAGCGCGATGAATTGCGGCGTGCGCAGCGCCTGCGCGGCAGTCAGCTCGACCTCCGGCGCGGCAGCTGCAGCGGCGCCGTCCGCCGTGCGAGGGGCCGGCCGCACCAGGAAGCAGGCCGGGATCAGCAGCGCCCACGCCGCGCAGCCGATTACCAGCATCGCGGTGCGCCAGTCATAGGCCGTGATCAGCCAGCTTGCGGTCGGCGCGATCGTCACCGGCGCCACGCCCATGCCGGCCGAGACCAGCGCCACCGCAAGGCTTCGGTTCTTCTCGATCCATGCGCTCGCCAGTGCCATCATCGGTGCGTAGAAGCTGCCGGCGGCAATGCCGATCAGCACGCCGAAGAACAACTGGAATTGCCACAAGCTCGTAGCCTGGCTCGCGGTGACGAGGCCGAGCCCCAGCAGAACGCTTCCCGCGAGAACCACGATGCGTGTGCCGAACCGGTCCGACAGCGCGCCCCACAGGAATGCGGCAAATCCCATGCAGAGGAAATCCAGCGTGGCCGCCGCCGACACGCCGGCGCGCGACCATCCCATCGCTTCCGAGATCGGCTGCAGGAACACCGCCAGCGACAGCATCGTGCCGAACCCGACACACGTCATCAGCGCGCCCGCGGCGACAATGACCCAGCCATAGTCGAAGCGGGACTGCTTGCTCATGCGTTTCCTCGCGCTTTTGGTTTTGTTGGTGGTGCGCTGTGGAGATGGTGGCCTATCTGCCGATGAAGGGCAAGGTGACCTGCCATGCGCGATTTGCCACTCTGCCGTGAGCGAGATCTATTCCGACGCGATGATCAAGGTCTTGGTCGCGGAATGACGATCTGCCGACCGCCGCCACGGTGACAATTATGCCCCTGATTTGCCCGACAGAGCAAATCGAATTCTGAAAATCGAAAACATCAATCCGAACAACGCCCGGTCTACTGTGCATGGGGTTGTTTTCGAGTTTTTATTCTGTCGGGTCGCAAGATGTTCGGACCGGACAGGTCTCGTCACGCCGCTTGGTCCCACCGCCGTCATGGCCGGGCTCGACCCGGCCATCTACGTCTTCGGCACGCGCCCAAAACGTGGATGCCCGGGCCTTCGCCGCGCCGAAGCGGCTTTGGCCGCGCAGGCGGGACAAGCCCGGGCATGACGGTCGTTGGGGTAACTTTCGAGCCTTGAGCTCTCGCTCAGCTATCCACCTTCAGCGCGGCGATGAAGGCTTCCTGCGGGATGTCGACCTTGCCGAACTGCCGCATCTTCTTCTTGCCTTCCTTCTGCTTCTCCAGAAGCTTGCGCTTGCGCGTGATGTCGCCGCCGTAGCACTTCGCGGTGACGTCCTTGCGCAGCGCGCGCACCGTCTCGCGCGCGATCACCTTGCCGCCGATCGCCGCCTGGATTGGGATCTGGAACATGTGCGGCGGGATCAGCTCCTTCATCTTCTCGACCATGGCGCGGCCACGGCCTTCGGCGCGGGTGCGATGCACCAGCATCGAGAGCGCGTCGACCGGCTCGGCATTGACCAGGATCTGCATCTTGACGAGGTCGGCCGGCTTGTAGTCGGTGAGATGATAGTCGAACGAGGCGTAGCCCTTGGAGACCGACTTCAGGCGGTCGTAGAAATCGAACACGACCTCGTTCAGCGGCAGATCGTATTTCACCATGGCGCGGGAGCCGACGTAAGTGAGCTCCTTCTGCGCGCCGCGGCGGTCCTGGCACAGCTTCAGCACGCTGCCGAGATATTCGTCGGGCGTCATGATCGTCGCCTCGATCCAGGGCTCCTGGATCTCCTCGATCTTGACGACGTCGGGCATGTCGACGGGATTGTGGATCTCGAGCTCGGTGCCGTCGGTGAGCTTCATCTTGTAGATGACGCTCGGCGCGGTCGCGATCAGATTGAGGTCGAACTCGCGCGACAGCCGCTCCTGGATGATCTCGAGGTGCAACAGGCCGAGGAAGCCGCAGCGGAAGCCGAAGCCGAGTGCCGCCGAGGTCTCCATCTCGAAGGAGAAGCTGGCGTCGTTGAGGCGCAGCTTGCCCATCGCGGCGCGCAGCGTCTCGAAGTCGTCGGCGTCGACCGGGAAGAGGCCGCAGAACACCACGGGGATCGCGGGCTTGAAGCCCGGCAGCATCTCCGTGACCGGCTTCCGGTCGTCGGTGATGGTGTCGCCGACGCGGGTGTCGGCGACTTCCTTGATCGCGGCGGTGATGAAGCCGATCTCGCCGGGGCCGAGCTCGTCGACCTGCTGCATCTTCGGCGTGAAGAAGCCGACGCGCTCGACGTCGTAGGCCGCGCCCGTGCCCATCATGCGCACGCGGCTGCCCTTCTTCATGACGCCGTCGACCACGCGGATGAGAACGACGACGCCGAGATAGACGTCGTACCAGCTGTCCACCAGCAACGCCTTCAGCGTCGCGTCGCGATCGCCCTTCGGCGGCGGCAGGCGGGTGACGATGGCTTCCAGCACGTCGGGGATGCCGAGGCCGGTCTTGGCCGAGATCATCACCGCGTCGGAGGCGTCGATGCCGATGACGTCCTCGATCTGCTGCTTGACCTTCTCGGGCTCGGCCGCGGGCAGGTCGACCTTGTTCAGGACCGGCACGATCTCGTGATTGTTGTCCAGCGCCTGGTAGACGTTGGCGAGCGTCTGCGCCTCGACGCCCTGGCTGGCGTCGACCACGAGCAGGGAACCCTCGCACGCCGCCAGCGACCGCGACACTTCGTAGGCGAAGTCGACATGGCCGGGCGTGTCCATCAGGTTGAACACGTAATCCTTGCCGTCCTTGGCGCGGTAGGCGAGGCGCACCGTCTGCGCCTTGATCGTGATGCCGCGCTCGCGCTCGATGTCCATGGAATCGAGCACCTGCTCCTTGCCCGCCATTTCGCGGTCGGAGAGGCCGCCGGTCATCTGGATCAGACGGTCGGCCAGCGTCGATTTGCCATGGTCGATATGGGCGACGATGGAGAAATTGCGGATGTTGGAAATGGGGACGGTCGTCATGGGCGCGGGATACCACTCACATCCCCGTGCGGCAACCATATTGCTGTATTTTCAGGGCCTTTCTTCACGCCAAGCTGATTCCACGCGGGGCCAAAACGCGCTAGCAAGCGGGCCATGTCGACCACCTCGATCCCCTCCGCCAGAGCGCGGGCGAAGACCCGCCTGGGTTACAACCGTTTCCGGGCCTGGCTGGTTGCCTGTGCAACCCGCCCCGAGGCGCGGCTGTGGCTGGTGATCCAGCTCGCCATCCTGCATGCGGTGCTCTGGACCTTCATCCTGATCAATTTGAAGGCGGCGCAGGACGTTCACATGGACGTCGCAGAAGCCTGGGGCTGGGGTCAGAAATTCCTGTGGGGCTACGGCAAGCACCCGCCGCTGTCGGGCTGGGTCGCCGGCCTCTGGTTCATGGCGTTCCCTGCGACGGACTGGGCGACCTACGCGCTGGCGATGGCGACCGTCGGCACCGGCATGGTGATCTGCTGGCTGGTGGCCTTGCGCGTGGTGGACGCGCGGCGCGCGTTCCTGGTCGTGGTGATGATCGCGCTCTATCCGATCTTCAATTTCAAGGGGTTCAAGTACAACCCCGACCTGCTCCAGCTCGTCACGCTGCCGCTGCTGGTGCTGGCCTATCTCAACGCTTTCGAGAAGCGGAGCTGGCAGTCCGGCATCTGGCTCGGGCTTGCCGGCGCGCTGGCGCTGATGACCAAATACTGGGTGCTGACCATGATCGGCGCCATCGGCCTTGCCGCGCTGCTTCATCCGCAGCGGATGAGGTTCCTGCTCTCGCCGGCGCCATGGGTCGCGATCGCGACGATGGTCGTGGCGATGATCCCGCACATCGTCTGGCTGGCGGACGCGCATTTCGTGCCGCTGACCTATGCCGGCGACACCTACAGCCTGCATGACGACCGTCTCCTGCATCAGCTCGTGGGCGGCTATGTCCTGCATAATTTCGCACTGCTGGCCTTGCCGGTGGCGCTGGCCGCGCTTGCGATGGCGTTGGTGCCGCCGTGGCTCAAGCTGCTGCTGCGCGCGCCGTGGCGCATCGTATCGCGGGCCTGGGCGCGCGGTTTCAATCCAGGCGTCAACCTTCCGCAGGCGCTGAACGTCTGGATCGTGCAGATCATCGTCGCGGTCGGCCCGCCGGTCGGTGCATTGGCCTTCAGCATCTACCTGAAGACCGATTGGGGCATCTCGCTGTTCTTCCTGGTGCCCTTGGCGCTGGTCGCGATCCCGACGCTGCGGGTGCAGAGCGCGGTGCTGTTCAACATCGCCTCGATCTGGCTCGTGCTCAGCGCCGCGACGCTCGCCGCCTCGCCCTGGATCGCCACGCGCGAGATGGCGGCCAATGCCGGCAACGCACAGATCTATGGCGCGCGCTCGGAGCTCGCGCGCGAATTGACGCAGGCCTGGCACACTCGCTTCGGCTCGCGCTGGGCCGTCGTGGCCGGAACGATGGAACAGATCCAGCCGCTGGTGTTCTACAGCCCGGATCATCCGGCCGCGCTGCTGCCGCTGGAGGCCTGGGATTCCGGCCTGACCTCGCGGGAGGATGCGAAGAAATACGGCTTCATCGGCGTATTCGATCCGACCGACGGCCGCCTGCCGGGCTTCGAGAAATGGGTGTCGGAGACCGCGCCGAACGCCGAGCGCATCGTCATGACGACGCGCCGCTTCACCCACGGCAAGGCCGGCCCGGCGATGAGCTGGAATATCTACATCGCGCCGCCGGCGAAGTGACGCTGCTTTTCACCTCTCCCCGTAAGAACGGGGCGAGGGAGCGCAGTTGAGTGCGCGGCTCAGATGCCTTCCTCGTTGAACTTGCTCTCGACGAGCTCGGCGATCGCCGCGAGCGCGGCTTCCGCTTCTTCACCGGACGCGGCGACCGTGATCGTCGTGCCCGGGCCCGCGGCCAGCATCATCAGGCCCATGATCGAGGTGCCGCCGACGGTCTCGCCGCCGCGCGTCACCCAGACCTGCGCGTTGAAGCGCTCGACGGCCTGGACGAATTTCGCCGAGGCGCGCGCATGCAGGCCGCGCTTGTTGATGATGAGGAGCTCCTTGGAGATCGCGCCCGCGGGCACGCCGGTCCCGGCTTGAGGCGCGTCGTCGCTCATTTGCCGGCGAGCACGCGGCTGGCGATGGTGACGTATTTGCGGCCTGCTTCCTGGGCCATCGCGATCGCGTCCGGCAGCGGACGCTCCTCGCGCACCTTGGCGAGCTTCACCAGCATGGGAAGATTGATGCCCGCGAGCACTTCGACCTTGGGCCGGCTCATGCAGGAGATCGCAAGGTTGGACGGCGTGCCGCCGAACATGTCGGTGAGAATCGCAACGCCATCGCCGGAATCGACGCGGTTAACCGCTTCGATGATGTCGCTTCGGCAGAGATCGGAATCATCTTCGGCGCCGATCGTGATCGCTTCGATTTGCTTTTGTGGGCCCATGACATGCTCAAGCGCTGCCTTGAATTCATCGGCAAGGCGCCCGTGGGTCACAAGTACTAGACCAATCATCGGAAAACTCCTCGCGGGCGCTTTTGGTGCACCGCACGAACGCGCCACTTTGACCATCCAGAGCCCCCGCGCAAGAGGGGATGT
>Ga0102590_1000781_pt1 | contig 59923 bp, 53 predicted proteins | sample AraplaMF_Col_mMF_FD_76859 | JGI IMG/M metagenome (GOLD analysis project Ga0102590, IMG submission 76859) | Arabidopsis root microbial communities from the University of North Carolina, USA - plate scrape MF_Col_mMF | ecosystem: Host-associated > Plants > Roots > Endosphere | place: USA...
CCGATGCGGAGCCGGCGAAAAGCATCGCCGCACATGCCGGGATAGAAGATCGCAAGCTCCACTTCATTTGCGCCCGTCCTCCGCCGCAGCTCTCAGCCGCGCGATATTGTCACGATAGGCCGCGATTCCATCGCCTTTGTAAACCGCAGAACCGGCCACAAAGACGTTTGCCCCAGCTTCTGTTGCAGCGCCGATTGTTTCGACCGTGATGCCGCCGTCGACTTCGAGCTCGATCGGCCGACTGCCGATCATCGTCTTCGTGGCACGGATCTTGTCCTTCATGGCCGGAATGAATCTCTGGCCGCCGAAGCCCGGATTGACGCTCATGATCAGGATCAGGTCGACATCGTCGAGCACGTTTTCGATCACTGAAAGCGGCGTCGCCGGGTTCAGCGTCACGCCTACCTTTTTGCCGAGTGCACGGATGGTCTGCAGCGAGCGGTGCAGATGCGGGCCGGCTTCGGCATGCACGGTGATCCCGTCGCAACCCGCCTTGGCGAAGGCTTCCAGATAGGGATCGGCCGGTGCGATCATCAGATGGCAGTCGAAGAAAGCGGACGTGTGCGGGCGCAGCGACTTGATGACGTCCGGCCCGAAGGAAATGTTCGGCACGAAATGGCCGTCCATGACATCGAGATGCACCCATTCCGCGCCGGCTTCCACGACGTCACGCACCTCCTGCCCGAGCTTGGAAAAGTCGGCGGCGAGAATGGAGGGAGCGATGCGGATCGGCAGGTGCGGGGCGAGCGTCATGGGTCGAAAATCTCCGGTTGTCGGCGCTCCCTCTAACATTGCGGCGCGGGCGGAACAATCGTCAGTCGGTCGCCGGGCGTGAGAGCATGAACGCCGATCCACGCCATTCCAGCAGGCGGAACGGATTGTCCTTCAGTTCATGGCCGCGATCGAAGGCGATCGGGCCGATCACGGTATTGAAGGAGCGGCTGCCGATCGTCTGCACCAGCGGCTGGCCCGCGGCCGCGGTCACCGCCTGGTGAACGAGTTCGGCAGCGGCATAGGCGGGCAGCATATAGCCGTCGGCATCGATGTTTTTCGCACGCAGCGCGGCGACGGCGGCAGACGCCGAGGGCAGGGCGGCATAATCGGGAAGGGCGACGGCCAGAACACCGTCGCGCAACGGAACCGGGCGGTTGGCCGCACGCAGGTTGTCACCGCCAAGCAAGGTCAGCGGAATGTTTTCGGAAGCGCCGTCGCGGGCGATGATCGCCATGTCGTTGCGGTCGCCGCCGACGAAGACATGGCTCGCGCCTGCCTTGGCGAGGCGGCGCACCAGCGCCACCTGTTGTTCCTGGCCCGGCCGGAACGTGTCGGTGAAGATCGGGGTTATGCCCATCGGCTCGAGACGTTGGCGGATGGCGCTCGCAAGCTCGCGGCCGTAGATCGTGCCGTCCTCGACCAGCGCGATCGGTTCCGCCTTCCAGATGCTCAGAATGGTTTCGGACAGTTTTTCCGCCTCGTCGCCTTCGGCCGGCGCCATGCGGAAGAACGGCCAGCCGTTGCGCAGCGTGTCTTCCATCAGGATCTTCGAACGCACCGAGATCGTGAGGGCCGGGATCTGGGACGCCTTGAGCATCGGCAATGCCGTAGACAGCGTCTCGACACAGAGGAAACCGATGGCGGCGGACACTTTCGCATCGGTGAGGGTTTTGGCGGCGGCAGCGCCACCATTCTCGTCGCAGCTCTCGTCGATCTCGACGATCGTATCTCCGCCCGCTTCCGCCGCCGCGCGCGCGCCTGAAAAGACCTGGGTGCCGAGCGGCGCATATGGACCGGAGCGTGGCGCCACGACGCCGATCACTGCCGCCGATGCCGGTCCGCATCCGAGAAACGAAGCCAGCAGTCCGGCGATGATGAAACGTCGTGCTGTCATGTTTTCCCTGGGATTCTTCTTCGAACTGACATTTAGCTTTCTGATCGCAGCCGTCAAAGAGAATCGGCTTTTGAAGGTAAAAAGCCGCAACTCCGATGGACAACTTGCGCCTTTGCCACCATATCTCGCAGAGTAATGCGGGACTGACATCAGCCCCCGGATGCCTTTCAAGAGATGCCTTTGACGGACCAGCCTCTTCTCGATCCCGTCCACTACCGAAACGGCATGGCGCGATACGCTGGCCATGTCCAGGTTGTGACAACGGAGTTCGAAGGCGTGCGCCGCGGCGTGACGGTGACGGCAGCCTGCTCGGTTTCGGACAATCCGCCGACCGTGCTTGTCTGCCTCAACGGCAGCAACGTCAACAATGCCATATTCGAGAGGAGCGGCATTTTTGCATTGAATTCGCTGGCGGCGCATCATCAGGCCCTGGCGACGGGTTTTGCGGGGTTGAGCGGCGTGCCGGTCGACGAGCGGTTTGCGCTCGGGGACTGGAAGACATTGGTGACCGGTGCCCCGGTGCTTGCAGACGCCGTCGTCAGCTTCGATTGCCGGCTGACCGACATAAAGCGGGTCTCGACCCATTTCGTCATGTTCGGCGAAGTGAAGGCCATGCATCTCGGCGAGGCGAACCCCTCGCTCATCTATCTGGACCGCGGCTTTCGTACATTGTAGAACGCCGTTTGAAAGGGCTTAATTATGGCGCAAGGAAAAACGGGCAGTCTGTCCACCTCCATCCCGAGCTCCATCGACGAGACGATCGCGCTTCTGGGCGCTGAGGATTATCTTGCCGGCCGCTCACTCGGCACGGTGATTTTCCTGGCGCTGAAGATGAAACGCCCGCTCTTCCTCGAAGGTGAGGCGGGCGTTGGCAAGACCGAGATCGCCAAGGCTCTGGCCAAGGGCCTGGACCGGCCGCTGATCCGGCTGCAGTGTTATGAAGGCCTCGACATTTCCTCGGCCGTCTACGAATGGAACTACCCGGCCCAGATGCTGGACATCCGGCTTTCGGAGGCGTCCGGCATCAAGGACCGCACGCGCATCGAAGCGGACCTTTTCTCCGAACGCCATCTGATCCGCCGGCCGGTGCTGCAGGCGCTCGGCCAGCCTGGAGGCCCGGCGCCGGTCTTCCTGATCGATGAACTCGACCGCACCGACGAGGCGTTCGAAGCCTTCCTGCTGGAAGTGCTGTCGGACTTCCAGGTGACGATCCCCGAACTCGGCACGATCAAGGCGCAAGAACCGCCGATCGTCATCATCACCACCAACCGCACCCGCGAGATCCACGACGCGCTGAAGCGGCGCTGCCTGTATCACTGGGTCGATTATCCGGATGCGGCCCGGGAGCTGGAGATCATTCGCCGCAAGGTGCCGCAATGTTCGGAAACCCTGTCGCGGCAGGTGGTCGCCTATGTGCAGAAGCTGAGAACGATCGATCTCTTCAAGAACCCGGGCGTTGCCGAAACCATCGACTGGGCGACGGCGCTGACAGAACTTGACCGGATCGCGCTCGATCCGGAAACGATCGCCGACACGCTCGGCACGCTTCTGAAATACCAGGACGACATCGCCCGTATCAGAGGCGGCGAGGGCGAACGGGTGCTTTCCGAAGTCAAGGCAGAACTTTTGGCGGCGGGATAGGGATCATGGCGGCTGGCTTCGGCAACGACGGATTGATCGTCCCGCCGGTCCCGGCCGGCGCGGGGAGGCGCGACGATGGCCGGCTTGCGGACAATCTCGTCTATTTTTCCCGCGTGCTGCGCCGCGCCGGGTTGAAGACCGGGCCCGCCGCTGCCGCCGATGCGATTGCCGCGGTCGACGCGATCGGCATCGGTTCCCGCGAGGAGTTCCACGCGGCGTTGTCGGCCGTCTACGTCAAGCGGCACGAGGATCAGCCGGTCTTCGACGAGGCGTTCCGCCTGTTCTGGCGCTCGCGCGACCTGGTCGGCAAGATGATAGCGATGATGTCGCCGAAGGCCGCCGACAATCGCGAACGGGAAAAACAGAAGGCTGGAGCGACACGTGTCAGCGAGGCGCTCACCGCTGACCTGCCGGAAACCCCAAACCGCAGGAAGCCGCCAGAGATCGAAGTGGACTCCCGCTTCACGACCTCAGCCAGCGAAATCCTCAAGCGCATGGATTTCGCCCAGATGAGCGCGGCGGAAGTGGTCCAGGCGCGCCGCGAAATGGTCAGGCTCGCCCTGCCGCTCGACAAGGTGGCGACCCGCCGTTTCCGTCCGTCCAATCACCCGCCCAAAATCGATCCGCGCGCCACCATGCGCCAGGCGATGAAGAGCGGCGGGGATCTGATCCTGCCACGGTTTCGCGAGCGCAAGACCGAGCCGCCGCCGCTGGTCGTGCTTGCCGATATTTCCGGCTCGATGAGCCAATATACCCGCATTTTCCTGCATTTCCTGCATGCGCTCACCGAAAAGCGCACCCGGGTGCATACCTTCCTGTTCGGCACGCGGCTGACCAACGTCACCCGCCAGATGCGCCGCCGCGATCCGGACGAGGCTTTGTCCGGCTGCACCGATGCGGTGCGCGACTGGTCGGGCGGAACCCGGATCGGTGCGACGCTTGCGGAATTCAACCGGCTCTGGTCGCGCCGCGTGCTGGGGCAGGGCGCGGTCGTACTCCTCATCACAGACGGCCTGGAGCGCGAGGGCGTCGAGGAACTGGAACGGGAAATGGACCGGCTGCACCGTTCCTGCCGCCGCCTGGTCTGGCTGAATCCGCTGCTGCGCTTCGACGGGTTCGAGGCGCGGGCGCGGGGCGTGCGCGCCATGCTGCCGCATGTGGACGAGTTTCGCGCCGTCCACAATTTACAATCGCTTGCCGATCTCGCCGCCGCGCTGTCGGATGACCATACGAAGGCCGCGGACCCGCGGCGCTACTTGAAGATGAGGAGGGTCGCATGACTGTTTCCGAAATTCTGGACCCGCTGCTGACCGCCGAGAGCTGGAAGCATGCCGGCCGCGACGTGGCGATTGCAACGGTGATCGAAACCTGGGGTTCGGCGCCGCGGCCGACCGGCAGCCATCTCGTCATCGACGGCGAAGGCAATTTCGAAGGTTCCGTCTCGGGCGGCTGCGTCGAAGGTGCGGTCATCACCGAAGCGCTCGAGGTGATCGAGAGCGGTTCTCCGAAAATGCTGGAATTCGGCGTCGCCGACGAAACCGCCTGGCGGGTAGGCCTGTCCTGCGGCGGTCGGATCCGGGTTTATGTGGAAAGGCTCGGCTGATGCAGCTCGAAGCACTGACGAAGCTCAACGCCGCCAGGCGTTCCCGCAGGGCTGCCGTGGTCGTGACCGATCTCGCCAGCGACGCGGTGATGGTGATCCTCGAAGGCGAGGCCGCCTCCGGTCCGCTTGGCGAGGAAATCGCCAAGGCATTTCGCAGCGGCAAGGCCGGCACCGTCGAGATCGAAGGACAGTCCCTGTTCCTCAATGTCCACCTGCCGCCGCCGCGCATCGTGGTGATCGGCGCCGTGCATATCAGCCAGGCGCTCGCCAGGCTGGCTCCGGTTGCCGGATATGATCTGACGATCATCGATCCGCGCACGGCCTTTGCGACGGAAGAACGTTTCGAGGGCGTCGAACTGATCGCCGATTGGCCGGAAGACGTGCTGAAGGTTCGCCCGCTCGACGCCTACACGGCGCTGGCCGCCGTTACCCACGACCCGAAGATCGACGATTTCGCGCTGTCGGAAGCGTTGAGGGTGGGATGCTTCTATGTCGGCGCTCTCGGCAGTCGCAAGACTCATGCAAAGCGCGTCGAGCGGCTGAAGGAGATGGGCCGCACCGAAAACGAGATCGGCCGTATCGCAGCCCCGATCGGGCTCGATATCGGTGCCGCGAGCCCCGCCGAAATCGCGCTCGCGACGCTTGCCCAGATCGTCCAGGCGTTTCGCCGGCGCGATCTCGTCACTGCGGGGTGACGCGCATGCGATACGGGACGTTCGAACTTGGCGAGGCGGAAGGCGTGGTTCTCGCCCACAGCATAAGGCTCCCCGCGGGCCGCATGCCGAAAGGGCAGATGTTGTCGGCGGATGATATCGCGCGGCTTTCGGAAGAAGGCGTCCAATCCGTGGTCGCAGTCCGGCTCGAACCGGGCGACATGCTGGAGGACGACGCCGCGCAGGCGATTGTCGAGGCGATCGCGCCGGACAATCTGCGTTTCTCGGAGGCGACCACCGGCCGCGTCAACATTTATGCCAAGGTTGATGGTCTGTTCATCGCCGACAAGTCGGTGGTCGATGCGCTGAACCGCATTGACCCGGCGATCACGCTTGCCTGTCTTGCCGACCATGTGGCCGTGCGCGCCGGCGACATGGTGGCGACCGTCAAGATCATTCCGCTTGCCGTGAGCGGCGCAAAGGTCGTCGCAGCGGCGGCGCTGCTGGCGGAATCGGTCGCTTTCGAGGTAAAGGCCTTCCGTCCCCGCGCGGTGACGCTGATCGCGACCGAACTTCCTTCGCTGAAGGTGTCGGTCATGGACCGCACCGCCAAACTGCTGGAGCAGAGGCTGGCGCCATCCGGTAGCCGGCTAATCAAAGAGATCCGGATTCCGCATTCCGCGACCCGGCTCACTGAGGTTCTTCAACGCCTTAACCTCGACGAAACTGATGAGCCGGCTATGATTATCGTATTCGGCGCGTCGGCGGTGGCCGATCAGGAAGATGTCATTCCCGCCGCCATCCGCCGCGCGGGCGGCGAGGTGGATCAGGTCGGCATGCCGGTCGACCCGGGCAATCTCCTGGTGCTCGGACGGATCGGCAATGTCCCGGTGCTGGGCGCGCCCGGCTGTGCCCGCTCGCCGAAGGAAAATGGTTTCGACTGGGTGCTGAACCGGCTGATGGCGGGCGAGACGCCGACCTCCTTCGACATTACCGGCATGGGCGTCGGAGGATTGCTGATGGAAATCCCGACCCGGCCAAGGCCGCGCGATGCCATGGGCGGAAAAGCGGCGACGCTGTCGGTCGGCGCGCTGATGCTCACGGCCGGCCAGGCGCGGCGCATGGGCAAGGACGGGCCGCACAAGCTGCTCGCCGAGTTCGACGGCGTTCCGCTCGTCCGCCGCACCGCCGGAATACTGCTGGCATCCGAGGCCTCGCCCGTCGTCGCGGTGACCGGCCATCGCCGCGACGAGATCGAGATGGCGTTGTCCGGCTTGGGGCTGCGCTCCCGTTTCAATCCGGACTACGGCTCCGGCATGGCAAGTTCGCTGGTTTCCGGCTTTTCAAGCCCTGAACTGGCCGGGAAGGACGGCATTCTGGTCATGCTGGCCGACATGCCGGGCGTCACCACGGAGCACCTGAACATGCTGATCGCGGCCTTTCGCCAGGCCGGTGGCGGTGTCGTGGTCCGTTCTGTCTCGGATGGAAAACGCGGCAACCCGATCATCCTTCCACGCATAGCTTACGATGCTGTATTGCGGCTGGAAGGCGATGTCGGTGCCCGCGCGATCATCGAAAACTCGGGGCTTTCGGTGATTGACGTGGACATCGGGCCTGCCGCGCATCTGGATGTCGATACACCCGAGGCGGTGACGGCCGCAGGCGGCGTTTTGAGAAGGTAGGCGAATGGACAATCGCGACATCGAGGAAATGTTCGAAGGGCTTGGGCCCGTTTCGATCCGCCGCATGTTCGGCGGCAAAGGCATCTATTACGATGGTTTGATCGTCGCCATCGACCTGCGCGGCGAGATCATGCTGAAGGCCGATGCAGTGAGCGCGCCGGAATTCGAAGGCGCCGGCGCCAAACAATGGTTTTACGAGGGAAAGAAGGGCAAACCCGTGCTGATGCCCTACTGGTCGGTGCCGGAGGACGCGTTTGACGATCCCGACGAGATGCGGAAATGGGTGCGACTCGCCTTCGAGGCCGCCGTCCGTTTCAACGCGAAGTCCTGAGTTCGTCCTCAAGTACTAGATTTAGCATCTTGATTGGCAGGCTATGAAGCGCCTACCGTCCGCTTCGTATTGAGGGACGTGGACTGCCTTATCTTTCGATCGGGGGCCCGTCCGGAAATTCTGTCAAAATGATTTCATCAAGTCGGCCGCTTCGGTTCTCCGAGGCGGCTTTCGTTTGATTTCACCTTGGAAGATGGGCAAAGGCTCTGGCGGAAAAGGCCGAAAGCGGCTGCGGCGGATCGTTCGGGTCGAACCAGCCGATATCCGATAATTTGTCCGGCTCCGTGAGCGAGGGCTCGCCGGTGAAATCACGGGTGACGTAAATCAGCGAGATCCAGTGCTGCCGGTCGGCCTCGATGATCTCTTCCGCCATGCAGAGAAAGTCGACCTTGCCGATCTTGAGGCCGGTTTCCTCTTCCGCCTCGCGGCGGGCGGCCTCGGACGAAGGCTCCATCGGATCGACCTTGCCGCCGACAATGTTCCAGAAGCCCGCTTCCGGCGCCTTCAGCCGACGGCAAAGCAGAACCTTGCCGTCGTCGCGCAGGATAACGAGCCCGGCGCCGACGCCGGGGAAATCAATGCCGGGTTTTGCCACGGACGTTTTTTCAGGCCTTTGCGGCGTTGGCGACGATCAGCATGAAAGCCGGGATGTCGTCGCCGAAGCCGACCGGGGTCGGGCCGTCGTCATGGTCGCGGTGATAGCGCTGGCGACGCTCGCGATTGTCGTCGTTGGCGGGTGCCGGGCTTGGCCGCGTGTGCCGGTTGCCACCATTGTTCTGGGGCTTCCTGTCTGCCTTGCGCTCCGGTTTCACGTTTTCCACCCTAGCTTCCACAAATGCCTCTTCGACTGCTTCAATCGGATTATCTTGGATCTTCGTGTCAGCCTTGTGACTCGAATCCCCGCGTCCAGAATCGGCACGTGCCGAATCGCTTCGTCTGCCGCGGCCGCGCTCCTTATCACGATCGCGACCCTTGCGGCCACCGCGTTCGTTGTCATGGCTTTCCATGGGGGCGGGCAGGGCGGAGATGTCGCCGTTCAGCCATTCGATCTTCTCGTTGATGAGCTTTTCGATGGCGTCGAGATATTTGGTGTCGGAGCGGGTGACGAGGGTGAATGCCCGGCCCGAGCGGCCAGCGCGTCCGGTCCGGCCGATGCGGTGGACATAGTCTTCCGCATGGATCGGTACGTCGAAGTTGAAGACATGGCCGACATCCGGCAGATCGAGGCCGCGCGCGGCGACGTCGGACGCGACCAGAAGCTGGATATTGCCGTCGCGGAAATTCTGCAGCATCGTCGTGCGGGAGCGCTGGTCCATGTCGCCATGCAGCGCGCCGACCGAGAAGCCGTGCCTTTCGAGCGAACGGAAAAGATCCGCCACGTCGACCTTGCGATTGCAGAAGATGATCGCGTTCTTGAGGTCTTCCTGGGCCTTGATGAGATCGCGCAGCACGGCGCGCTTCTCGTAATCCTTGTTGTGCGAAGCCACCAGCCGCTGCGTCACCGTCTTGGCGGTCGAGGAGGGCTTGGCGACCTCGATCCGTTCCGGGTTCTGCAGGAAGCGGTCGGCGAGCTTCTGGATTTCCGGCGGCATGGTCGCGGAGAAGAACAGCGTCTGGCGGGTGAACGGGATCATCTTGGCGATCCGTTCGATATCCGGAATGAAGCCCATGTCGAGCATGCGGTCGGCTTCGTCGATGACGAGGATTTCGACGCCGGTCATCAGAAGCTTGCCGCGTTCGCAATGGTCGAGCAGCCGGCCGGGCGTGCAGATCAGCACGTCGGCGCCGCGCTCGAGCTTGCGGTCCTGTTCCTCGAACGATACGCCGCCGATCAGGAGCGCAACGTTGAGCTTGTGGTTCTTGCCGTATTTTTCGAAGTTTTCGGCGACCTGGGCCGCGAGTTCGCGGGTGGGCTCGAGGATCAGGGTGCGCGGCATGCGGGCGCGGGCGCGGCCCTTTTCCAGAAGCGTCAGCATCGGGAGAACGAAGGAGGCCGTCTTGCCCGTGCCGGTCTGCGCGATGCCGCAGATATCGCGGCGCTGCAGCGCATGCGGGATTGCTCCCGCCTGGATCGGCGTGGGGATCGTATAACCCGCGTCTGTGACAGCGGAGAGGACTTTCTGGCTCAGGCCAAGATCAGCAAATGTGGTCAAAGGGAATTCTGTTTCCGTTCCGGTTCTTCGCGAACACTATGGGAGTCGGCGCATGCCGGCCGACAACTGGCCCGCGACATAGGACCAAAATGTCCAAAAGTCAAGGAAAGCAAGGCGATTGGCCGCCGGATTGGTGAATGAAGATATTCACCGGCCAAGCCGGCTACCGGTCAGCCGGCGAAGGATTGTCTTTTGACAGGGAACCGACCTCAATTGAGGTAGGTCGTGAGCTTCATGCCGGCATTGAGGAAGTGGGCCGGATCGATCGGATTGCCGTCGCGGCGCACCTCGTAATGGACATGCGGGCCGGTCGAGCGGCCGGTGGAGCCCGCCCTTCCGATGACGTCTCCGGCGGCGACCTCGTCGCCCTCCTTCACAAGGATCCTCGACATGTGGCCGTAGCGGGTGGTGATGCCCTGGCCATGGTCGATCTCGACCATGTTGCCGTAGCCGCTCGTCGGGCCCGCGGCGATGACCTTGCCGGCGCCCGTGCTTTTCACGTCGTCGCCGGTGGACGCCTGGAAATCGATGCCGGCATGCAGCGCAAGGCGGCCGAGGAAAGGATCGATGCGGTTGCCGTACCGGCTGGTGACCGGGCGGCCGGGCGCGGGATTGCCGAAGGGCAGGTCGCGCGCCGTCTCCCGCATGCTTTCCAGCCGGCTGAGTGCGGCGTCGAGCTCGTCGAGCGATGCATCGAAGGCGCCGACATTGGTCTGCGGCGCGACATAGGGTCCGCCGACCCCCTCGGCCGCTGGGTCAGCTGCCTTGTCGAGCGAGGCGACCTCGACACCGGTCCGCTTCAGGATCGCGGCGATCGCGTCCGCGGTTTCCGAAGCCCCTGTCGTCAGGTTGGCGATCTTGGCCAGCTGTTCGTTCTCGATGGTCTTCAGAGACAGTGTCACCTTGGAGAAGACCCGGTCGGCGCGATCGGCGATGTTTTCCCGCAGCGGCGCATAACCGAGCGCAGCGGGCGCCTGGAGCGGCGCGGCGGAAGTCTCGCCGGAGAGCAGCTTCTCGATCGCCTGGATGCCGCCGCTGCCACCGCTAAGCGAAGCCTGGCGTTCCCTGGCCGGTGGCTGAAGTGCCGTCGGTGCCGGTGTTTCCGGAGCGGTAAGGCCGGATTCCTCGGCGCGGTTCAGAAGCGAACCCAGCTTGCCATGGCGGGAAAAGAGGGCGTTCTGCTGTTCCAGCAGCTTCTCGACCTTCTGTTCGACCACCTGCTGGTCGAGCAGCTGGCGCGACGTGATGCGATCGAGCTGCGCGCGCAAGGCCGCGATCCGGTCTTCGTAATCGTATTGCATGCGGGCCTGTCGCGCCATGGTCGCACCGATCAGGTCGTCCCGGATCACCAGATAGGAGGTGGCGCCGAGATAGCCGATCGCGAAAACGCCGAGAAAGCAGAAGGCCAGTGCCGCCATCCAGGGCCGCACCGTCATGTGGCGGATCTTCTCACCGCTGGCGAAAATGAGAACGTGCTGAGGCGCCCGCTTCCCAAATACCCGGTTTTCGGTTCCCTTCGCCACGCGGATCTCCCGGAGATGCGACTCGTTCAGCCGCTGTTCCATTGGCGGGATTACACATGGATATGGTTAACGAACGCTTTAATTCGGGGCGCTCAGGCGTAGCTGGTGGAGGTCAGCGACCGGTAGAACGACGGCGTCAAACCGGCTTCCGCGCGGGCGATATCGTTGAACGGCGCCTTCAGCGCGCCGCGGAAATTGGCTCGGACCAGCTGTTGGAACGTCGCCGCCGGATCCTTGCGCTCGCGGGCGCAGAGGAAGCGGAACCATTTGGCGCCGATCGCCACATGGCCTTTCTCGTCATTGTAGATGACGTCGAGGATGTCAGCGCTTTCGAGGTCGCCGGTCTCGCGCATCTTGGCCTGCAGCGACGGCGTCACGTCGAGCCCGCGCGCCTCCAGAATGAGCGGCACGACGGCGAGCCGGGCGGTGAGGTCGTTGCGGGTCGAATGGGCGGCCTGCCACAGCCCGTCATGGGCGGGCATGTCGCCGTAGTCGGCGCCCATGTCGTTCAGCCGGGCCCGTACCATGCGAAAATGTTTCGCTTCCTCGAAGGCCACCTGCATCCAGCCGTCGAAGAAGGAGTTCGGCACCGGCTCCGTCGCAAACCGGGCGACGATGTCGAGCGCCAGGTCGACCGCGTTGAGCTCGATATGGGCAATCGCATGCAGCGTCGCGATCCGGCCGCTCGTGGTGTGCAGCGACCGCTTGCCGACCGCCTTGGGCGGCACCAGCTCTGGCTTTGCCGGCCGGCCGGGACGCTCGGGCAGGGGCGGATCGAGCGGAGAGCGCAGCGAGAGCCGCCGCTCGAACCAGCGGGTGGCGGTCTCCTGCGCGAGCCGCGTCTTGATGTCGAGATCGGCCGACAGGATCGCCGTCGTGGCGCCGCCCCGAAGCGACGTGATCGAAAACTCGCCCGCCATGGATTGTCTCCCGCTTACAGCGCCTTGAGGCTTTCGAGCACCTCCTCGGCATGGCCCGCGACTTTCACCTTCGGCCAGATCCGGGCGATGCGTCCGTCCGCGCCGATCAGGAAGGTCGTGCGTTCCACGCCCATATAGGTGCGGCCATACATGCTCTTCTCCTTCCAGACCCCGTAGAGATTGGCAAGGGCAGTGTCCTCGTCGGCCGCAAGGATGACCGAAAGGCCATGCTTCTTGGCGAACTTGTCATGCTTCTTGACGCTGTCGGGCGACACGCCGATCACCGAAGCGCCAGCCTTTTCGAATTCCGGCAAAAGGCCCGTGAACGCGATCGCCTCCTTGGTGCAGGCCTCGGTATCGTCCTTGGGATAGAAATAGAGGACGACGGGTTTTCCCGAAAACGTCTTGAGGGAAACGGTGCCGCCGCCGCCGCGGGGCAGTTCAAAGTCCGGTGCGATATTGCCGATCGTCAAGTCGCCCATGGATTTCCTTTCTTTCGCCGGTATCTTGAGTGATATTCGCCGCAATCGGTATATAGTCGCCCGGGCGACGTCCAGAGCCGTCGCGCCCGGCACCAATGCGAATGCAGAAAGATGAGTTCTCAGCCTGATGTCGGAAATTCGTGGAGAAAGGGTCAGTTTCAGCCGGAAAGAAATCACTCCGCTGCATGAATTGCCCTCCGCGCAGGTCGAGGATCCGATCATCGTGAGCTGCCCGCCGCCAGGCCGGCGCGGCAGACGATTCGGCAAGAGCGTCCTGTTTTTCCTTCTATTGGTGTTTTTTGCGATCGGCAGCGCGGTTTTCGCGATCGAAGGCGGCATGGTCGACAGCACGCTGTCGTCGCGTGCCCAGAACGCGATCAACGATGCGATCGGTCCGCGCTACGTGGCAAGCGTCGGCTCGACCGCCATCCGTTTCGATTCGGGCTTGCGTCTTGCGCTGGAGGCCCGTGACGTCGATATCGTCGAACAGGCGACCGGCGAACACTTGAGCCGCGCGGGCGCCATGCGCATGGCGATCGATCCGCTGGCGCTGCTCGGCGGGCGCATCTCGATCAAACATATGGAGGCGGAGCATATCCGTCTGGACACGGCGCAATTACCCTCCGGCGATCCGTTGCCGATTTCGGAAGTTCGCATCGATGCGATGCCGGCGCTGCTGGAAGAGATCTTCCAGCGCCTCGACGAAGCCCGCGCGCTGATCGAACGGACGGGGACCGGTTCCGTCAGCATAGCCGGTATCGAAATCCTGCTGCCGGCGGCACCCGGACGCAAGCCGATCGTGCTGGTCGTCGACGATATCGATCTGACGCGCAGCGCCGAAGGCGAGGTCGTGATCAACGGCGCGATCAGCCTCAACGGCCGCAAAGCCGTTCTCGTGGCAGCGTCCAAGACCGTCGAAGGCGTCACGTCGTCGCTTTCGGCCAAGCTGACCGGTCTCGAAGTGACGTCCTTCATGCTGCAGAAAACCGAGGACGGCCAGCCGCGCGAGGGGATCGAAGGTTCCCTCGATCTCGATCTTTCGGCGGTCCGCTCACGCGAGACCGTCAAGCCGGCGATCACGGCGACGCTTCGCCAGTCACCCGGCCATTTCTATTTCGATGGCATCCAGCAGCCCTTAAGCGGCGCCAATATCAACATTGCCTACGACTTCTCGAAGAATTCGATCGAGCTGCGGAAATCCGAAGTGCGTTTCGGACCGACGATCCTGCCGTTCACGGGCGCGATGATCGATCTCAACCGGCTTAACGCGGACGACAAGCGTCCGGGTTTCGGCGTCGATGTCCTGATCAGCGGCGGAACGGCCGTCGGCGCCTCGGCAAGCGAGCAGCCGGCGCGTTTCGACCTCAAGGCGAACGGGCGTTACCTCTCGGCCGACCGCGAGCTTCAGTTCGATGAAATGGCCGTTTCCAGCCCTCTCGGCCGCATGGCCGGCGCCCTGAAGGTGCGGTTCGGCAACCAGTCTCCCGAGATCAGCTTCGGCGCGCAGCTGCCGCATATGGAAGTCACCGGCGTCAAGCAGCTCTGGCCGTTCTGGATGGCCCGCAAGCCGCGCGAATGGGTGATGGACAACATGTTCGGCGGCACCATCACCAACGGTTCGATCGCCGTTTTCATTCCGGCCGGCCGGATGAAGGGACCCGGAATTCCGATGGAGCTCGACAAGAACGAGCTGCAGATCGGCTTCGACCTTGCCAATGCCCGCATCAACCTGCCCGGCGACGTCCCCCCCTTGCGCGATATCGACGGGCGCTTCGATTTGAAGGGCGAGGTGATGCAGGTCGATGTCGCGCGCGCCTCCTCCTTCTTCCCGTCGGGCCGGTTCGTCGCCGTTGAAGGCGGACGGTTCTCGATACCGTCGACCTATGCCAAGCCGCTGATGGCCGATCTTTCGCTCAAGATCGCAGGACCGGCCGATGCGGTGACGGAGCTTGCGAACTTCAAGCCGATCAATGCGTTGAAGGGGACGGAGTTCAAGCCGGAGGATTTTTCGGGCCAGGCCCGCGTCGACCTCAAGGCCCGCATGGGTCTGATCCTGGCCCACAAGCCGCCGAAGCCGACCTGGTCGGCCCATATCGAGCTCGACGATGTCGGTCTTGGCCCGCAGTTTTCCGGCCGCAGGATCGCCGGCCTGGACGGCACGCTCGATATCGACACCCAGACGGCGCGGCTTGCCGCCAAGGGGACGATCGACGACGTGCCGGCCGACATCACGCTGGTCGAGCCGGTCGATCCGGCATCCCCGACAAAGCGCGAGCGAATCATCAAGACCGTGCTGAACAACGACCAGCGCGAAAAGCTCGCTCCCGGTCTGTCCGACGTGATCGACGGCACTGTGACGGCGCAACTGACCCGTATCGATGAGGCCCGCCAGGCGGTTTCGCTCGATCTCAGCCGTGCGACCCTTTCCGTGCCGTGGCTTGGATGGACCAAGGGCGGCGGCATTCCGGCCAAGGCGCAATTCGAGCTCGCGGGCACGGGCGAACATACCGATATCCGCAATTTCGAACTCTCCGGCGACGGTTTTGGCGCACGCGGCAGCCTGGCGCTCAACGGCGGCAGCCTGACGTCGGCGGACTTCTCGCATATGCAGCTCTCGCCCGCAGACAATTATGCCGTGAACGTCAAACGCACCAAGGGTAGTTTCGACGTTTCGATCAGCGGCAGCGTCGTCGATATGCGCCCCGTCGTCACCAAGATCCGCGCGGGCGGAAAAAGCGGCGGCGGCGGAGCCAAGCGCGGTAACGACGACACGAGCAACGCCACGGTGCGCGGCAAGCTCGAACGCATGATCGGGTTCAACGACCAGACGCTCTCGAACGTGTCGTTCCTGTTCTCGAGCCGCGGCGGCACTATTTCGACGGCCGATTTTTCCGGCTCGACGGAAAGCGGCCAGGCTGTCGTCAGCGAGATGAATGCGGGCGACACGATCTCGATCACCAGCGGCGACGCCGGCGCGATCATCCGCTTCATGAACCTCTACGAAAACATGCGCGGCGGGCTGCTGAACCTGCGGCTGAAGGCGCAGGGCGACGCCTGGAGCGGCGCGATCGATCTGCGCAACTTCTCGCTGGTCAACGAAGCCAAGCTTCAATCGCTTGTCGCGACGACGGACCAGGAGGGGCGCAGCCTGAACACCGCGACGAAGAAGAATATCGACGTCAATTCCGCAAAATTCCAGCGCGGTTTCGCGAGTCTGCTCTACCGCAACGGCTCGTTTGCGGTGGAAAACGGCGTGCTGCGGGGAGAACAGATCGGGGCGACCTTCCAGGGCCTGGTGCGCGACGCCAAGGGCAATATGGAAATGACCGGCACCTTCATGCCGGCCTATGGTTTGAACCGGCTCTTCGGCGAACTGCCGCTGATCGGCGCCATTCTCGGCAACGGCCGCGATCGCGGCCTGCTCGGTATCACCTTCAAGCTCGAAGGTCCCTTCGAGAAGCCGAGGCTCACCGTCAACCCGCTGTCGCTGATCGCCCCCGGCATCTTCCGCCAGATCTTCGAGTTCCAATAAAAAGGGCCGCTCGCGGCGGCCCTTTTCGATGTGCTATCGATGCGCCCGGTTCAGGCCGGGCGAACGAGGATGTGCTTCTTCTTGCCGAGCGAGAGCTTGATCACGCCGTCGCCGGTGATCTCGCCGGTGCCGATCATCATGCGTTCGTCGCTGACCGGCTGGTCGTTGATCCGCACGGCCCCGCCCTGGACGTGACGGCGCGCTTCGCCGTTCGAACCGGCAAGGCCGGCGCGCACGACGAGCGACAGCAGGCCGATCCCGGCTTCGAGATCCGCAGTCGGCACATCGACCGACGGCAGGTTGTCGGAAAGCCTGCCTTCCTCGAACGTCGTCCTGGCAGTCTCGGCCGCGGCGTCCGCCGCTTCCCGGCCATGCACGATGGCGGTCGCCTCGGTGGCGAGGATCTTCTTCGCCTCGTTGATTTCCGAGCCGCCGAGTGCGCCCAGCCGGGCGATCTCGTCGAGCGGCAGACGGGTGAAGATCTTCAGGAAGCGGGTGACGTCCGCGTCTTCGGTGTTGCGCCAGTACTGCCAGAAATCATAGGGGCTGAAGACGTCTTCGTTGAGCCAGACGGCGCCCGAGGCGGTCTTGCCCATTTTAGCGCCCGAACTGGTCGTCAGAAGCGGTGTCGTCAGGGCGTAGAGCTGCGGCGTTCCCATCCGGTGGCCGAGATCGACGCCGTTGATGATATTGCCCCATTGATCCGAACCGCCCATCTGCAGCCGGCAGTCGTAACGCCGGTTGAGTTCGACGAAGTCGTAACCCTGCATGATCATGTAGTTGAATTCGAGGAAGGAGAGCGACTGCTCCCGGTCGAGCCTCAGCTTGACGCTGTCGAAGGACAGCATCCGGTTGACCGAGAAATGGCGGCCGACATCCCGCAGGAACTCGACATAGTTCAGCTTCAGAAGCCAGTCGGCGTTGTTGACCATCAGGGCATCGTTCTTGCCTTCGCCGAAGCGCAGGATACGCGAGAAGATCTTCTTGATGCCTTCTATATTGGTGTTGATCGCCTCCGGCGTCAGCAGCCTGCGCTGTTCGTCCCGGAACGACGGGTCGCCGACCATCGACGTGCCGCCGCCCATCAGCGCGATCGGCCGGTGACCGGTCTCCTGCAGCCAGTGCAGCATGGTGGCCGAAATCAGGTTGCCGATATGGAGGCTGGTCGCGGTCGCGTCGTAGCCGACATAGGTGGTGACGATTTCCTTCGAAAACAGCTCGTCGAGACCGGTCTCATCGGAGACCTGGTGGATGAAACCGCGCTCGTCGAGCGTGCGGAGGAAATCGGACTTGAACCTGGACATGATCTAACTCTGGCAGGGTGAGGTTTGGGATATGTGGCCGCGCCTCTAGCACTGTTTTTGCCGCTAATCACTTCAAAAGTGATGCTGGCTGCTATCAACGTGCCGAATGCACCTCGGAGGATTGCGGCGCTGTGCAATTTACGCGCGATAAAACCGGCCGGTACGCCACCAATGTTTTAGGCATTAACGATTTCTTGTTTCGTGGGCTTTTAACATCCACGCCGGGACACGGTAACCGGGTGGCGTGCAGGTCTGCTGCATTGATGGGCTGATGAACGGGGCTGCCTTTTTTCTCGCGGTGAATTTTATCATCGCCATTTGCTTCGGCGCGGTTTTCGCTGTGGTTTCGACGCGCAGCCGCTCGCGAACGGCTGCGCTGTGGTTTGCCGCCGCCTTTACCGTCGCTTCGCTGTCGGCAGTCTGTGAACTACTGGTCGCCTATACCAATCTGACGAAATTCTGGGCCATCGGCGCCTTCGCATCGGTGCTCGGCGGCATGATCCTGCTGAGGATCGGCATCGGAGAACTCTACGGCCGGAAGGTCGCGCCCGGCCGGGCCGGCTGTTTCCTGCTGGCGAGCATCGTTGTCGACCTGCTGATCTACGATCTGCCGCGCGGAACGGCGGCGCATGCCTTTTCCTACCAGACGCCATTTGCCCTGATGCTGCTGACGAGCGCCGCGGCCGTGTTTTCGTCCACCCGCCGGCTGGCGATCGACAGGGCGCTCGGCTATCTGCTGGTGGCGACAGGCCTGCATTTTTTCGCCAAGGCGAGCCTTGCGGTGATTGCCGGGGCCGGCACGACCGCCAAGGATTACATCGGCACCAATTACGCGCTGATCTCGCAGAGTTCGACGGCCGTTCTCGTGGTCGCCGTCGGGTTGACGCTGCTGTCGGTTCTGGTCCTGGAGATCATGGCGGACGAGCGCAGCAATTCCGAAAAGGATACGCTTTCCGGTCTCGCCAACCGTCGCGGCTTCGAGAATGGCGTCAAGGCCGCGATGGCACTGGCGCCCAAGGGCGGGCACGCGGTGATCATCTGCGATCTCGACCATTTCAAGCGCATCAACGATACCTATGGCCACCACGGCGGCGATCTGGTGATCCAGGCCTTCGGCGATCTGTTGCGGACCCGCGCTGCCAAGAACGCCGTGGTCGGCCGTATCGGCGGCGAGGAATTCGCCATCTTCCTGCCCAATACTACGCTCGACATGGCGACGCTGTTTGCGCAGGCACTGCGGGGTGGGACGATGGAGATAACCGTGAGTGTGCTCCCATCCTCCTTCGCGGTGACCGCGAGTTTCGGCGTGGCGGAGCTTGCGCCGGGAGACGCTCTTGCGGGAGCCATGCGGGACGCCGATGCGGCTCTCTACCAGGCCAAGCGTTCCGGCCGCAATCGCGTCAAGCAGGCGCGGCACGCCGGCTATCCGGAGCCGGCAACGATCAACGCCCACAAATAAAAAACGGCCGCCGAAGCGGCCGTTTCCAACTGTCTTTCGAAAAGCTCAGCGAATGCGCTTGGCGGCCGGTTCCGGCACCAGTTCGCCATTGAGGCGGCGATCGAGGTAATCCTCGCATTCGGCCATCAGCGTTTCCACCTGGCCGTTGAAGAAGTGATTGGCGCCCTCGACCGTCCGGTGGGTGATCAGGATGCCCTTCTGGGTCTTCAGCTTTTCCACGAGGCCGTTGACGTCCTTTTCAGGCGCCACCTTGTCGCTGTCGCCGTTGATGATCAGGCCGGATGACGGACAGGGGGCGAGGAACGAGAAGTCGTAGATATTCGGCTGCGGCGCGATCGACATGAAACCCTCGATCTCCGGCCGGCGCATCAGAAGCTGCATGCCGATCCAGGCGCCGAAGGAATAACCGGCGACCCAACAGCTCTTCGAATCGGGATGCAGGCTCTGGACCCAGTCGAGCGCCGACGCGGCATCCGAAAGTTCGCCTGCGCCGTGGTCGAATTCACCCTGGCTGCGACCGATGCTGCGGAAATTGAACCGGAGTGTTGTGAAACCGCGCTTCTGGAACATGTAGAAGAGCTGGTAGACGATCTGGTTGTTCATCGTGCCGCCGAACTGCGGATGCGGGTGCAGAACGATGGCGATCGGGGCGCTCTTTTCCTTGGATGGCTGATAACGACCTTCAAGGCGGCCGGCTGGGCCGTTGAAAATGACTTCGGGCATCGGTACTCCGGTCAATATGTTCAGGTTCAAACGAGTTCGCGTCGAGTTTGACTTGACGAATGCGCTCAGCTTTTCTAAAACTCAGTTTAGAACCATTCGAAACTTTGGGCGACATCCAAATGCGCGCCCGATGCGATGTCTCATAAGGCAAGGCTGACGGAAATTTCAAGGAAAATGCGGGTCCCCCGTCCGCCTATGTGTAATTCAACATCTATCTAGAAACGGAAGCCGATCAGGCAATGGCGCTGAACCGCACATATCTGGACTGGAACGCGACGGCGCCCTTGAGCGCGCCGGCCCGCGCGGCCATGCTGGAAGCGCTGCAATTGCCCGGAAATGCCTCCTCGGTGCATGGCGAGGGCAGGGCGGCGCGCGCGGCAGTCGACAAGGCGCGCCGGCAGGTGGCGGCGCTGGTTGGCGCCGATCCGGCGCATGTGACCTTCGTCAGCGGTGCGACGGAAGCCGCCAATCACGTGCTGACCGCTGATTTTCGGATGGGCCGGGCGCCGTTGGCGGTCAGCCGCCTCTTTGTTTCCGCAATCGAGCATCCGGCGATCCGCGAGGGTGGCCGTTTCGATCCGGTTCAGGTGACCGAAGTGCCGGTGACGCCGGCCGGTATCGTCGATCTGTCGGCGCTCGAAGCGCTGCTGGCTGCGCATGATCGCAGCACTGGCATGCCGATGGTTGCCGTCATGCTGGTCAACAACGAGACCGGCATCATCCAGCCCGTGGCGGAGGCGGCCGCGATCGCCCACGCCCATGGCGGCCTGATGGTCGTGGACGTTGTTCAGGCTGTCGGACGCATTCCGGTGGATATCAATGCCCTCGACGCCGATTTCCTGATCCTGTCGTCGCACAAGATCGGCGGTCCGAAAGGCGTCGGAGCGCTGGTCTCGCGCGGCGAGGTGCTGATGCCCAAACCCCTGATCCGCGGCGGCGGTCAGGAAAAGGGGCACCGCTCGGGCACCGAGAATTTCCACGCGGTGGTCGGTTTCGGCGCTGCGGCCGAGGCGGTGCGCGAAAATCTCCGCGAGCGCAACGCGTCGATCGAAGAGCTTCGCAACCGGCTGGAAGCGGGAATGCACCAGGCCGCCCCCGATGCCATCATCCATGGCGAAACAGTTTTGCGCGTGGCGAATACCTGCTTTTTCACTTTGCCGGGGCTGAAGTCGGAAACCGGCCAGATCGCTTTCGATCTCGAGGGTATCGCGCTCTCTGCCGGCTCCGCGTGTTCCGCGGGAAAAGTTGGCGAAAGCCATGTTTTGACGGCCATGGGGCAGGATCCCAGGCTCGGGGCGCTGAGGATTTCGCTCGGGACCGACACGACACAGGACGACATCGCGCGGGCGCTTGCCGCTTTCGCCAAGATAGCCGGCCGGCGAAAACCGGCGGGCGAGGCGGCATGACCGCTTCCAAAATTGCGCAAGTGCAAATTTCCGCTTGCCAAAAGGTGTGAAAACCGCCTTCTGGCGCCTACATGAGGGTGACGACTGTCCCCCCGGAATGATGACAAGAATTGCCGGAATTTGAACCGGCAAGATTTGGAGTAAGAACATGGCTGCCGTGCAGGAAACAATCGATCAGGTTCGCCAGATCGATGTGGACCAGTACAAATACGGTTTCGAAACCGTCATCGAAGTGGACAAGGCGCCAAAAGGTCTTTCGGAAGAGATCATCCGTTTCATCTCGGCCAAGAAGCAGGAGCCGGATTGGATGCTGGAATGGCGTCTCGACGCCTATCGCCGCTGGCTGACCATGGAAGAGCCCACCTGGGCGCGCGTCGAATATCCGAAGATCGACTTCAACGACCTCCATTATTACGCCGCGCCGAAAAGCAGCGCCGGCCCGAGGTCGCTTGAGGAAGTCGACCCGGAGCTGTTGAAGGTCTACGAGAAGCTCGGAATTCCGCTGCGCGAACAGGAAATTCTCGCCGGCGTCGAGACTCCGCGGGTTGCCGTCGACGCCGTCTTCGACTCGGTCTCGGTCGTCACCACCTTCAAGAAGGAGCTTCAGAAGGCCGGCGTGATCTTCATGTCGATCTCCGAAGCGATCCGCGAATATCCGGAGCTCGTGAGGAAATATCTGGGCTCGGTCGTTCCGCAGTCGGACAATTTCTACGCCACGCTGAACTCTGCCGTCTTCACCGACGGGTCCTTCGTCTTCGTGCCGAAGGGCGTGCGGTGCCCGATGGAACTGTCCACCTATTTCCGCATCAATGAGAAGAATACCGGCCAGTTCGAGCGCACGCTGATCATTGCCGAGGAAGGCGCCTACGTCTCCTACCTCGAAGGCTGCACCGCGCCGCAGCGCGACGAGAACCAGCTTCACGCCGCCGTCGTCGAACTCGTCGCGCTCGACGATGCCGAGATCAAGTATTCGACGGTGCAGAACTGGTATCCGGGCGATGCGCAGGGCAAGGGCGGCATCTACAATTTCGTCACCAAGCGCGGCGATTGCCGCGGCGCCCGTTCGAAGATCTCCTGGACCCAGGTCGAGACCGGTTCGGCGATCACCTGGAAATATCCGAGCTGCATCCTGCGCGGCGACGATTCTCGGGGCGAGTTCTATTCGATCGCCGTGTCCAACGGCTACCAGCAGATCGACTCGGGCACCAAGATGATCCATCTCGGCAAGAACACGTCGAGCCGCATCATCTCCAAGGGCATTTCCGCCGGCAATTCGAACAATACCTATCGCGGTCAGGTCTCGATCAACCGTCGGGCCGCGAATGCGCGCAACTTCACCAATTGCGATAGTCTTCTGATCGGCGACCAGTGCGGTGCCCATACGGTGCCCTATATCGACGTGAAGAACGCATCGGCGCAGATCGAGCACGAGGCGACGACGTCGAAGATCTCCGAGGACCAGAAGTTCTACGTCATGCAGCGCGGCATTCCCGAAGAGGAAGCCATTGCGCTGATCGTCAACGGCTTCGTCAAGGACGTCATCCAGCAGCTGCCGATGGAATTCGCCGTCGAGGCCCAGAAGCTGATCGGCATCTCGCTCGAAGGCTCCGTGGGCTGATGGCCCGCTGTCCGAATATCGCGCTCTGACGCGTCACCGAATAAATCCGGAAGGATAAGAATTATGCTTGAGATCAAGAACCTGCACGCCCGTATCGCCGAAGACGGCACCGAAATCATCCGCGGCCTGAACCTGACCGTGAAGGCCGGCGAAATCGCCGCCATCATGGGGCCGAACGGGTCCGGCAAGTCGACGCTTTCCTATATCCTGTCGGGCCGCCAGGATTACGAAGTCACCGAGGGCGACATCCTCTATAACGGCGAGAGCATTCTGGAGCTCGACCCGGCCGAGCGCGCCTCCAAGGGCATCTTCCTCGCCTTCCAGTACCCGCTCGAAATTCCGGGCGTCGCCACCATGCAGTTCCTGAAGGTCGCGATGAACGAACAGCGCAAGGCGCGCGGCGAAGCGGAACTGACGACGCCGGATTTCATGCGCCGCGTCAAGGACGCTGCCGAAAAGCTGAAGATCGACCAGGCCATGCTGCGCCGTCCGCTGAACGTCGGTTTCTCCGGCGGCGAAAAGAAGCGGGCCGAGATCCTGCAGATGGCGCTGCTCGAGCCGAAGCTCTGCATCCTCGACGAAACCGATAGCGGCCTCGACATCGACGCACTGAAGATCGTTGCCGACGGCGTCAACGCGCTGAAGTCGCCGGATCGCGCCACGATCGTCATCACCCACTATCAGCGCCTGCTCGATTACATCGTGCCGGACACGGTCCACGTTCTCTACAAGGGTCAGATCATCCGCTCCGGCGACAAGGCGCTCGCGCTCGAGCTGGAAGAGAACGGCTATGCCGATATCATCGGAGAAGCGGCTTAAGCGGCCTGAAGGGAAGGATGTTGTCATGAACATGCAGACGACAAGCCGTCTCACGGCTGCCGAAACCGCGTTGGTGGAAGCCTTCGGCGCCCAGATCGGCGAACTGCCCGGCAATGGCGCCGTCATCGGCACGCGTGACCGGCTGCTGGACGAGCTCAAGAAGGCCGGCCTGCCGACCCGCCGCATCGAGGCCTGGCATTATACCGACCTCAAGAATTTGATGCGCAGCGTCCCGGACGCGGCGCAGGTTTCTGCCATCGATCCGATCGCGCCGCTGGTCGAGGGATCGAAGGTCCTCTCGATCCTTCAGGGCGAGGCAGATGCGAAGGCCGCCGTGGACGGCGTCGAGATCGAACTCTTCAAGGACAGGCTCGCCGACGGTTCGGCCGCTGCCGGCCTGACGGCGCTCGACAAGGACGATGCGATCGGCCGTATCAACGGCAGCTTCGTGCGCGATGGTTATGCGCTCACCGTTCCGGCCGATACGGAATTGGACGCGCCGATCGAACTACAGGCCCTGCATGCCGCGGGTCAGGTGCATACGCGCTTCCCGGTCTCGTTCGGTGCCGCATCCAAGGCGACGATCATCGAACGTCACCGGTCGGTGACGGAGGGTGCGGCGCTGGTGTCCTCGATCAGTGACATCACGCTGGAGGACGGCGCCGACATCACATGGATCATCCTGCAGCAGCAGGCTGCGGAGGATACCCATCTCGGCCAGATCCGGGTAAAGCTCGGCACCAAGGCCAAGCTGCGCCTGTTCGTCATCAATGCCGGCGGCAAGCTGGTGCGCCAGGAACTGCGCATCGACGTGGTCGGAGAAGGTGCGGAACTGATGCTGCGCGGCGTCAACCTGCTCGGCGCCGAAAGCCACACGGATGTCACGCTGGTGCTCGGCCACAACGTGCCGCACACCAATTCGACGGAGATCATCCGCAACGTCGTGTTCGACCGCGCCAACGGCGTGTTCCAGGGCATGATCCGGGTCGCTCCGGATGCCCAGAAGACCGATGCCAAGATGTCCTGCAACACGCTTCTGCTGACCGACGACGGCGGGTTCTCGGCCAAGCCCGAACTCGAAATCTTCGCCGACGACGTGGTTTGCGGCCATGGCGCCACGGTTGCCGATATCGAAAGCAGCCATCTCTTCTACCTGATGGCCCGGGGCGTTCCGGAAAAGAAGGCGCGTGCCATGCTGGTCAACGCTTTCGTCGCCGAGATCGTCGAGGAGCTCGAAGAAGAAAAGCTGGTCGAGGCACTGGAAGGCGTCATTTCGGCCTGGCTTGAAAAGCACGCCTGAGGGAATGATCACAGTGTCCCCGGCAAGTTGGGGCCGCTGACTGACTAAGGCCATGCCACTTCGCGTCATCCTCGGGCTTGTCCCGAGGGTCCCAGCCGGTTCAAAAAGGTAGGCGCGGATAGATCCTCGGGACAAGCCCGAGGATGACGTGGAGCAAGCGGCAAGGCTGCGATAAACCTTCTGCGGTAGCTCCTTGAGAGCGACATGAAAGGGTCTGAAATGGACCAGACGACACCGGTTACTGCCTACGACGTCGAAGCCATCCGGCGGGATTTCCCGATCCTGTCGACCATGGTGCACGGCAACAAACCGCTCGTGTACCTGGACAACGGCGCCTCGGCCCAGAAGCCGCAGGTGGTGATCGACGCGATCAGCCACGCCTATTCCAACGAATATGCGAACGTCCATCGCGGCCTGCATTTCCTCTCGAATGCCGCGACCGACGCCTATGAGGCGGCGCGCGAAAAGGTGCGCCGGTTCCTGAACGCCGGTTCGGTCGACGAGATCGTCTTCACCAAGAACTCGACCGAGGCGATCAACACGGTCGCTTATGGCTGGGGCATGCCGAACATCGGCGAGGGCGACGAGATCGTGGTGACGATCATGGAGCACCATTCCAACATCGTGCCCTGGCATTTCATCCGCGAGCGGCAGGGCGCCAAGCTGGTCTGGGTGCCGGTCGACGACGATGGCGCTTTCCATATCGAGGATTTCGAAAAGAGCTTGACGGAGAAGACCAAGCTCGTCGCGATCACCCATATGTCGAACGCGCTCGGCACCGTGGTCCCGGTCAAGGAAGTCTGCCGCATCGCCCATGAGCGCGGCATTCCGGTCCTCATCGACGGCAGCCAGGGGGCCGTGCACATGCCGGTCGATGTCCGCGACATCGATTGCGATTGGTACGTGATGACCGGACACAAGCTCTATGGCCCATCGGGCATCGGCGTGCTTTACGGCAAGTCGGATCGTTTGCGCGAGATGCGCCCGTTCCAGGGCGGCGGAGAGATGATCGTCGAGGTGACCGAGGATATCGTCACCTATAACGACCCGCCGCACCGTTTCGAGGCCGGCACGCCGCCGATCGTCCAGGCAATCGGGCTCGGTTATGCGCTCGATTACATGGAGAAGGTCGGCCGCGCGGCGATTGCCCGCCACGAGGCGGATCTGGCGGCCTATGCAGCAGAACGCCTGCGCGCCATCAACTCGCTGCGCATCATCGGCAACGCGCCGGGCAAGGGCGGCATCTTCTCCTTCGAGCTTGCCGGCATCCACGCCCACGACGTGTCGATGGTGATCGACCGCAAGGGCGTTGCGGTGCGCGCCGGCACCCATTGCGCCATGCCGCTCTTGAAGCGCTTCGGCGTTACCTCCACATGCAGGGCATCGTTCGGCATGTACAATACCCGTGCCGAAGTGGATGCGCTGGCCGACGCGCTCGACTACGCCCGCAATTTCTTTGGCTAATTTCTTGTTGAGGGAGCCTTGTCATGGCTGTCGACGAAACGGAACTGAAGTGGGATGCCCGGGAAGGGATCATCCAGTCCGCAATCCCGGCCGATGAACTGGCGCGCCTGAGCGACGACATCATCGGAGCGCTGAAAACGGTCTACGACCCGGAAATCCCGGCCGACATTTTCGAACTCGGCCTGATCTACAAGATCGACATCGAGGACGACCGCATGGTCAAGATCGTCATGACGCTGACCGCGCCTGGCTGCCCGGTCGCCGGCGAAATGCCGGGCTGGGTGGAAAACGCCGTCGGCGCCATCGAAGGCGTGTCCGGCGTCGAAGTCGAGATGACCTTCGATCCGCCGTGGACGCCGGAGCGCATGTCGGAAGAAGCGCAGGTCGCCGTCGGCTGGTATTGATCCGTTTACGGACGGGCATTACATTTAGATCGTGAAACACCGGACCTTGAATCCGTGTGCGGAAGGAGAATGAGCCCATGGGCTTTGCCATTATGACCATGACCGATGCCGCCGCGGCCCGCGTCAGGCAGATCGTCGCCAATTCCGGACCGGAGGCCAAGGGCCTGCGGGTCGGGATCAAGAAGGGCGGCTGTGCCGGCATGGAATATACCGTCGATCTCGTCACCGAGCCGAACGCCAAGGACGACAGGATCGAGCATGACGGCGCCGCCGTCTGGATCGAGCCTTCGGCGGTCCTCTATCTCCTCGGCACCCAGATGGATTTCGAGGTGACGCAGATGCGTTCCGGCTTCACCTTCGTCAATCCCAACCAGACGTCCGCCTGCGGCTGCGGCGAGTCGGTCGAGTTGAAGCCTGCCGATCTCGCAGCGCTTGCCAAACAGCGCGAAGCTGAAGCCCGCGTCTGATCTCCCTCATGAATCGGTAAGATAGGCGAGGAGCGTTTCCATCGCTCTTCGCGTGGCCTCCGCGTCGCCTGATCTGATGGCCCGGATGACGGCGACATGCTGCGTAACCGCCTGATCCATCCGTTCGACTGAAGCGGTCGAGAACCACCGCCGCCGGGAATGGGTCTGGAGCGGCGCCAGCGCCGACATGAGGAACCGGTTGGGGCAGGCGTCTTCGAGGATCTCGTCGAAACGTTTGTCGGCTTCCAGAAAGCCGGCGATGTCGCCGGTCGCCGTTGCGGTGCCCATTGCCTTGGCACAGTCGAGCAGGGCGCTGCGCTGTTCCTCGCCGGCGTGTTCGGCAACCAGCATCGCGGCAACCGGTTCGAGCTGGCGCCGCACCTGCATGATGTTTTCGTGGTCGCTCTCGACGAGCTCGGTGATCTGCAGGCCGACGCGCGGGCGCACCCGCATCAGGCCTTGCCATTCGAGTTTCTGGATCGCCTCGCGCACCGGCGTGCGGCCCTGGCCCGCGAGGCCGATCAGCTGCTTTTCCGTAACCAGCGCGCCGGGTTGCAGCTCCATGGTGACGATCAGGTTTTCGAGCCGGCGAAACGCCTGCCTGCTGAGCGGTTCCGCCTCGGATGCCATGCAACTGCCCTCCCTGATATATCACAAAGTGCCATGTCGTCTTCGGAATAGCAAGCAAAGCTGATATATCAGCGAGACGTATACACTGTTGCGGACGGGGCGATGGGAGGCCCGCGCGCCCCGGCTCATTCGTGGCGGAGCGCCTCGATCGGGTTGAGCTGAGCCGCACGCCTGGCCGGGAAATAACCGAACACCATGCCGATCGCCGCGGAAAAGGCGAAGGCGAGCAGGATGATCGTCGGGCTGGCGACGAAGGGCACGCCGAGGACGCTCACGACGCCATAGGCAAGCGCCAGGCCGGTCACGATGCCGCTGACACCCCCGAAGATCGACAGCATCACCGCCTCGACGAGGAACTGCGTCAGCACCTGCCGTTCCAGCGCGCCGATCGCCAGCCGAATGCCGATCTCGCGGGTACGTTCGGTCACCGAAACCAGCATGATGTTCATGATGCCGATGCCGCCGACCAGCAGGCTGACGGCCGCGACTGCCCCGAGCAGGCCGGTCAGCAGCACGGTCGTGCCGGTCATCGCGGCAGCGATCTGCGACATGTCGTTGACCGAGAAGTCGTCGTCGCGGCCGATGGCGATCCTGCGCCGCTCGCGCAGCAGGCTTTCGACGTCCGACTGGATCTTGCTGGTCGCCACGCCGCCCTGTGCCGAGAGGATGATGCTGCTGATCGTCGTCGTCCCTCCGATCCGGCGCTGGTGCAGTTTCAGCGGCATGATGACGGTATCGTCCTGGTCGTCGCCCATGCCGGACTGGCCCTTGGCGGCGAGCACGCCCACGACCGGGCAGGCGACATTGCTGACGCGAATGTTCTGCCCGATGGGATTTCCCGCCCCGAACAGCTCCTTGCGCAGGGTCTCGCCGATAATGCAGGCGGCCTGGCTGCCGCGGTCCTCGTTGGCGAGGAACGGCCGACCGAGCGAAAGGTCCCAGTCCTGGGCGATCAGATAGTCGTTGTTGGTGCCGATCACGCTCGACGAGTGGTTGGCGCCGCCGGCGATCACCGTCGCCGTGCCGCGGTTCACGGGCGCCACGGCGCGAAGCCCGGTGACCTGTTCCCGGATCGCCAGCACATCCTTGTCGTTGAACCGCTTGGCCTCGCTGCTGGCGCGTCCCGGCCCCCATTGGCCGGGGCGGACGAACAGCGTGTTGGTGCCGAGGCGCGACAGCTCCGCCTGAACCTTTGCCGTCGTGCCGTTGCCGACGGTGACCATGGCGATCACCGCCGCGACGCCGATCACCACGCCGAGCACCGTCAGGAAGGAGCGCAGCATGTTGCGGCTGATCGCCCGCCAGGCCAGTTTGGCGGTCTCAAAGAACATGGTCGTGCTCCTTCCCCTGCGCCTGATCGGAGGCGAGATGGCCGTCGACGAAGCGTAACAACCGCTTGCCGTAGGCGGCGATGTCCTCCTCGTGGGTGACCATGATGACGGTGATGCCGTTGTCCCGGTTGAGCCGGCTGATCAGTTCCATGATCTCGACGCTGGTCCTGGTGTCGAGATTGCCGGTTGGTTCGTCGGCGAGCAGAACGGCGGGATCGGTGACGATGGCGCGCGCGATCGCCACGCGCTGCTGCTGGCCGCCGGACAGTTCCTGGGTCGTATGGCCTTCGCGGCCCTTGAGGCCCACCTGTTCCAGCGCGACGAGCGCGCGCTTGCGCCGCTCGCGCTGATCCATGCCGCGATAGACGAGCGGCAGCTCGACATTTTCGACCGCCGATGTGCGGGCAAGCAGGTTGAACCCCTGGAACACGAAGCCGAGCATGTGGCGCCGCATCAGCGTCAGCTGCGCGCGGTCGAAACCGCTGGTCGGGATGCCCTGGAACAGGTATTCGCCGGAGGAGGGTATATCGAGCCCGCCGATGATGTTCATCGCCGTGGATTTTCCTGAGCCGGACGGCCCCATGATCGAGACGAATTCGCCGGCCGCGATCGACAGGTCGACACGGTCGAGGGCTCGGATCGTCGCTTCGCCGTGGCCGTAGAATTTCGAGACCTGCCTGAAGGCGATGATGGGAGGAAGTGTCACCGGAGCCCTCCTCAGGTCGCCCGGGCGACGGCATCGGTGATCAGGAGATCGCCATCCTTTATCTCGCCGGATTTCAGCACCGTGAACTGGCCGTCGGTCGGACCGGTCTCGACCTGTACCCGCGTCGGCACGCCCGCACGCAGAACCCAGACGGCGCGGGCCGCACCAGAGGCATCTTCGCTGCCGCGATTGCTGCGCGGACGTGGCGGCGCAAACAGTCGGGTGAGGAAATTCCCGCGGCTGCGCGCCGTGGCCGGCGGCGCATATCGCAGCGCCGCGTTCGGTATCAGCAGCGAGTCGGTGACCGACTGGACGGTGATGTCGGCGGTTGCCGTCATGCCTGGGCGCAGCAGCAGGTCGGCATTGTCGACCGTCAGGATCGCCTTGTAGGTGACGACATTGGAGACGGTTTCGGACGCGAACCGCACCGCCTCGATGGTTGCCGGGAAATTGCGCTCGGGATAGGCATCGACCGAGAATTTCGCCGTCTGGCCTTCCTGGACATGCCCGACATCCGCCTCGTCGACGGCGACCTGCAGCTCCATGCGCTTGAGGTCGCCCGCAATGGTGAACAGCACCGGCGCATTGAGCGAGGAGGCGACGGTCGCGCCCGGATCCACGTCGCGGGTGAGCACGATGCCGTCGATCGGCGAAACGATCCTGAGCTTCGAAAGATTGACCTCCGCCAGTCGCAGGTTGGCCTCCGCCGACAATACGGCAGCCTCGTTGATGGCCTTGGTCGCGAGCGCCGAATCGTATGCGTATTTCGCCGCATCGAGTTCCTGCTGGGTCGAAATGCGATTGCTGACGAGGCCTGTCAGGCGGTCGAAGGAGTTTTTGGCCGAGGCCGCCTCGGCTTCCGCCTTCAATACGTTGGCGCGTGCCGAAGCCAGCTGGGCGCGGGCGCTCTGCACATCCGCTTCCTGTTTGTTGGTATCGAGTTCGGCAAGGACATCGCCCTGCTTGACCGTACTGTTGTAGCTGACATTGACCCTGCGGACGGTCCCGGACAATTCGCTGGATATGTCCACCTGATCGGTCGGCTGAACCGAGCCCGTCGCGGTGACGATGACCGACAGTCCGCCGCGCTTGGTCGGCTGCGTCGTGTAGTCGTAGCGCGGTCCGCTGCCGCCGGAATAGCTGTATGCGCCGACGGCGGCGGCAACGAGCGCGATAAAGACCGTCGGCCAGATCCAGCGACGCTTTTTGCGCCCGGCTCCCGACTTGGCCAGGATCGCGGCGAGGTCGGGCGCGTCGCCGGTCTTTGCTGCCGGGTCGGGTGTGTTCTGCACGTTCAACGGTCTGTCCTTTGCTGGATAGGGATGCAACCGGGGCTAAATCTCCCGCTTCGCCGTGATGTGGCGCAAATCCGCCGGAAGCATGGTCGGCGGATGAGATTCTTCAAGTCTCTCAATCACATGAAACCCGATCGCATGAAACTTAAATATCGGTAACCTGCATCGTCGCAAGAATACGCGAAGCTTCATCATGATTTAATGGCCGGCCTGTAGTAGTACTACACCCAATCAAGGGTAGAGGGGGCTGTGTCATGGTTAAGAAATTTTGCGGATTAGCCGCCGCTTTTGTGGCTATTCTGGTGTCAGCGGGTGCCTCCCACGCCGCGGACGATCTTGTGTTTACCCTGATCAACAAGACAAAGGGTACGCTCGAGCGCTTTTATACCTCTCCGGAAGGCGTGGATAACTGGGAGGAAGACGTTTTCGGCGATGACGTGCTGGAGCCGGGCCAGAGCGTCAAGATCACCATCCGCGATGGCCGCCGCGCCTGCAAATACGACTTGCGCTTCGAATTCTCCGAGGATTCCAAACTCGAAGACATGGAAGACACGCAGGACATCTGCAAGATGGACACCTACACCCTGCATCAGTAATCGATCGGGTAGCGGGCGTTTCACGAAGAGCATGCATCGATATCTCCAGTCATGCGTTGTCGGAACGCAGAAAAGGAGATTTCCCATGATCGATGCTGCGAAAATCAAGGAACATGCCGAAGTCATCGGCGCGGACGGTGTTCATGTCGGAACGGTCGACCGCGTCGAAGGCAGCCGTATCAAGCTGACCAGGAAGGACAGCGGTGAGGGCGGCCATCGGGGCCACCATCACTTCGTCCCGCTTGAACTTGTCGCCGATATCGAAGGCAACAGGGTTCGCCTGTCGGCCGATGGCAATGTCGCGGTGACATTCGAAGAGGAAGAGGGCGGCAAGGCCGTTCATTGATTGGCTGGACACAAAAAGCCGGTGCCTCTTAAGGGGCGCCGGCTTTCCGTTTCAGATCACACCTTGAGGTGTCCGGCTTATTGAACGGTACCGGGAACGCCGAAACGTTCCGGCAGGAAGGCGGTTTCAGCCGGAGAACCGCTGAGCCGGTCTGATTTCGCAGCCACGCTGGGGCCGGCCGGATGCATCAGAAGGGCGACGACCAACCCGCCTGCGATGGCGGATCCCAAGGCAATCAGGACATTTTGGGTGCGCATGGCAACACTCCTCTATTGCCTGACAACACCCGGGAGATGGGAAGGTTCCGGCCTGCGCCGGAACCCTGAAATCAATGCTGCGTGAACGGCAGTCAGGCCTTTTCGCGCGCCGTCTTGAGCGCCGTCGCCCACCACGAAAGATCGTCGAGCATTGTCTTCACGCCGGGTTCCAGATGGGTGAGTTCCGAAAGCGCCTTGCCCTGCTGCCAGACCGCGAAGAAATCGGCGCCCTGAATGTGGACGCCCGGGCGCGTCGGGACCATCTGGAGCTCGACCGCGATCGTGCGGAAATGTTCGACCGCGCGTGCGCCGCCGACGCTGCCGTATCCGACTGCCGCTGCCGGCTTGCGGTTCCATTCCGGATAGGAATAGTCGAGCGCGTTCTTCAGGGCCGCCGTGATCGAGCGGTTGTATTCGGCGACGACGAAGATATAGCCGTCGAACTCAGCGACCTTCTTCTGCCAGCGGCGGCCGACTTCGCTTTCGGTGGGAACCCAGGCGTTCGACGCCTTTTCGTTGAAGAACGGCAGCGGGAAATCGCGCAGGTCGACGATCTCGAAATCCATGTCGTCGCGCTTCGACGCGGTGTCGTAAATCCACTGTGCCGGCTTGTCGCCGAAACGGACGTCGCGCGTGCTGCCGATGATGATCGCAATCTTTGGCTTGGCCATGAAAACCTCTTGTAGTGGGAAATTGTATTTGGACGGGACCGCAGGATTATGGCGGCGAGGCCGGAACGGTCAAGCGGCTCCGAAGGCCGCCGTCAAGAGATCGACCGCGTCATGCGCTCTTCAGTTCCGGGCCGAGAGTTCCATGGGAGAAGCCATGATTTCGCCGCCGCCGAGTGACTGGTCGGCATATTTGAAAGCCAGGATGCTGAGCACCGAAACGATCATGACGATGAATATAATGCGCATATGGATGCTCCTTCGGCCGAGCAAACGTCTTTGCACTCGTTAAGGTTCCGGCAGCGATTTCATGAGTCTGAGCTAATTCATCCCTGGGTTTTGGTTAAAATGAGATTGACTCTACCGTCATCGCTCGCCTGACTTTCGAAAGGCCTCTCCCATCTAAGGCGGCATGACTGAATCTCAAAGGACGTGGATCAAGGCAGCCGCCGAAGCCAGCAGCTATCGGCGGATGTATTTTCTCGCGGCCGAAATCGCGGTCGGCGAGACGGCGTCCCGCGAGTCGAGAGCCGCCGCGCGCCGGGTTGTCCGGGTGCTTGAGGATGTGGTGGACAGGCCGATCGCCGACGCGCTCATTCTGGCTCGGGCGAGGAAAAGATTTGCCGAACTGGTCGCTGCCTTGGAATGCGTCTCGCAAGGCGAGCGGCCAGGCGCGAACCAGGAACGCCGCCCGGTCGCGAAAACGGGGCGGCGTTGATGGACGAAGAAGGGGCAGAGCTCAGCCGATCGAGAAGGGAACCGCGACGAAGGTCTGGTTCTCGCCGCGCTGGATGAGCAAGAGGACCGACTTGCGCCCCGACTTGCCGGCTTCGGCAACCGCCGCCTTGGCTTCCTTGGCGGATTTTACCGGCTGCTGGTTGATCGAGACGATGATGTCTCCGGGCTGCAGGCCTGCGTCGGCGGCCGGCTTGTCGGGAGCGACGCTTTCGATCACGGCCCCGTTTTCCCGGCGCGGCAGGTTCAGGGCCTGGCGGATGTCCGGGGTGATGTCGGCAAGGCCGATGCCGATGGTCGGCACCCGCTGGGCGCCCTGCATGGACTTGTCGCCCTTGTCGGCGGACGCCTGCTGCTGGTCGGGCTGGTTGCCGCCGACGGTGATGCTGAGATTGCGGCTTTCACCCTGGCGCCAGACGGTCAGGCCCTCCTTGGCGCCGGGCGTCAGGTCGGCCACCATGCGCGACAGGTCGCGCGGGGATTTGATCGCCTGGCCACCGAGCGCGGTGATGACGTCGCCCGTCTGGACACCGGCCTTGGCAGCCGGCGTGTCGTCGTTGACATTGGCGACCAGCGCGCCTTCCGGCTTGTCGAGGCCGATGGCGCCCGCCACATCCGCCGTCACCGGCTGGATCTGCACGCCGATGAAGCCGTGTTCGATCGAGCCGTCCTTCATCAGCTTGGCGACGACCTTCTGGGCCTGATCGGAAGGGATGGCGAAGCCGACCCCGACGCTGCCGCCATTCGGCGAATAGATCGCGGTGTTGATGCCGACCACCTTGCCTTCGAGATCGACCAGCGGGCCGCCGGAATTGCCATGGTTGATCGGCGCGTCGATCTGGATGAAGTCGTCGTAGGGACCGCTGTGCAGATCGCGTCCGCGGGCCGAAACGATGCCGGCCGTGACAGTCGTGCCGATGCCGAAGGGATTGCCGATCGCCAGAATCTGGTCGCCGGCATTGAGCTTGTCCGAATCACCCCAGGCGATGGTCGTGAGCGGCTTGGGCGCCTTGATCTTGATGACGGCGAGATCGGATTTCGGATCGGCGCCGATCAGCTTGGCCGGAACGTCGGTGCCGTCGTCGAGCGTCACCTTGATGTCGATCGCGTTGTCGATCACGTGGTTGTTGGTGACGATATAGCCGTCCGCCGTGACCACGAAGCCGGAGCCGAGAGCCTCCGCGCGCGGAGCCTGGCGCTGCTGCGGCGTCTGGCGAGGCACGGGGATGCCCTGCTGGCCGAAAAACTGCCGGAACTGCTCGTCGAACGGCGAATCGTCGCCGAAGGGCGAACCGTCATCGGAAGCGACGTTCTGCGCCTTCATCGTGGTGGTAATGGTGACGACCGCCGGCTTGTCGGCCGAAACGATCGGCGCAAACGAGCCGCCCGGAGCGACGACGCCGGAAACGGAGCCCGTAGCGGCCGTTGCCATCGTTGCCGCATGCGCCGCATTGGTGCCCTGGATGACCGGAATGGCGAGCGGGACCGCAACGATGGCGGCGCCGAGAAGTGCTGCGATCCGATGTCTGCGAAGGATATTGGACATGAAGGTCTTCCTTTCTGCTTTTGTCTGCATGTCCCGGCGCCGGGAGGCGGGCGCATTCAGGGCATGAGGGATCGACGCCGCCCGAGAGGCGGGCGACTGATCGGTTGGATTTTGAAGGTTGCGAGGCTGAAAGCAGTTTCAGAGCAAAGCCGCTGCTTCAGACGGCCGGATCACCGGGAGACAGGCGAAACAACCCGGGCTCCATACGATCGAAAGTGATCGCCGGGCGGTCCGGTGAGGTGCCAGACCGGGCAGGGCGCCGGCGGCACCGTGGAATACTGGTTTGTCGGAACAGTTGAGCGCATGTGAGAGCTCCACCTTTGGTGAACGGTCCTGGAACTGCCCCTGCCGTCGCGACATCAACTGGTCGCCGGCAGCATTCAGTCTTGCAGATAGAAATACGCCCCGAAGCGGCGCAGGTCAGCTTAATAATAAATAAGGTTCCAGCGCCGCGCTTTGCCGAATTTTGGGCCCAATCCTGCGCTCCAGGCTGTGGCGTTGCTTGCGCAGATGTTGTTTTTCAATGACTTGCGGGAATGCGGGTTACTTCAACGCAGCCCCGGATTGCCGTGTAAACGTGACGCGGTTGTAATGAACGGGTTCAGCGGGAAAGATGAGGAAATTTTAATGGTGAGAGCGTCGGAGCTCGAACCCGAGACTTACTGATCAAAAGTTTCATGACTCTGGTCAACAAGCTGAAAGCTTGATTCGAGTTTCGCACTGCTGTTGGGTTAGTCTAAGCTCGTGCAGTCGGAGAGGTGGGCAGGTCTGATCTTCCATCCGTCGCCTCAGTTGACGCACCCAACATCGAATTAAATTCTCCACACTATGGCTTCCGGTTCAAGCTTATCCGGCATGGCATCTAAGTAATCGACTTTCACAGTCAGCGCTTGGCTGCTGACCCGGAGAAGCGAAAGATCAGCTTCAATGGGAGCGTGAACGTTCATGTGAATTTTCCCCTCCTTTACCAGTGCAGGACCGAGCAGAGTTCCCATTACCGCGACTTTCGCCTGCACAAGCATTTCAGCCAGCAGCTTTCTAAAATCCTCCCACCATCTATCGCCCTCCGGGTGATACTTTTTCGGAACGTGCAGATAGTCGCCGAGCCGTTTGGCGTTGTCGGTGAGCTTCTTCGTCACAGGCGTATAGTAGAGGACAAGCTGCACCTTCCCGGTATCGGGGTCCTGCCGTTTCCACCGCATAATTTTATCAGTTTTGAACGCTCGTTTTGTCAGGGCATCGAGCTTGCCAATTTCGTAGCCTTGTTTCTGCTTTTTCGAGATGTGATCCCACGCGTCCAGGTATTCCCGCATACGCGCCTCGACCGCACACCGAAGCTCGAGGGCAGCATAGAAGAGAAATTTTGGATCGTCTTGGCTAAGACAGCTTTCCGCGCGTGTCACATATTCTCGTGCCATCGTACTGTACGTCAAAACGATACCCTCCATTTGAGAAGACGATAGCTTGTAGGTCAGGATTCGCAGCTAATAAAAATTCACGGCATTAGCCTGGACCAAGATCCCGCTAACGAAAAATAAGCTGTCCTTGCAAGGTGCTGTAAAATAAGGGAATTTTGGTGAGAGCGCAGGGATTCGAACCCTGGACCTACTGATTAAAAGTCAGTTGCTCTACCGACTGAGCTACGCTCTCCCGTGGCCGCGGTGAGCGCGTCCTTGAAAGTGCGCGGAACATAGGCAGGTGACCTCTTGCGGTCAACCCGCAAAAACAGCAAAAATGCGGCTATCTGACGCTTTTCCATGGCCGTGCGAAAAGGTGATTGGCATTCGCAGCGTCAGGCCATTACCTCAAGTGCCAAGACGCGGGCTTCCGGAAAGGCCCGCCTTCCGGAGCCAGACGTGTCGATTGCCGAAATATCACTGCTGAGTGCGCTTCTTGCCGGCGCATTGTCGTTTCTCTCCCCTTGCGTGTTGCCGCTCGTGCCGCCCTATCTCTGTTACATGGCCGGCATTTCGGTCGACCAGTTTCGCGGCGGAGGGGCGGCGGTCGTCGATTCGGGAGGCGGGACACGCCGCGCGGTGCTGAAATCGGCGCTGTTCTTCACGCTCGGCTTTGCGACCGTCTTCGTGGCGCTCGGGGCCGGCGCCTCGACGATCGGCGTGCTCTTGCGCCAGCATCTCGATCTCCTGTCCAAGCTCGGTGGCCTGATCATCATCGTCATGGGCCTGAATTTCCTCGGCGTCTTCCGGATCGGTCTTCTCGCACGCGAGGCGCGCTTCCAGGGTGGCGGGCAGCCGGCAACGCTTTCCGGCGCCTATGTCATGGGGCTTGCCTTCGCCTTCGGCTGGACCCCCTGCATCGGTCCGGTGCTGGGCGCGATCCTCGGCGTTGCCGCATCCCGCGATACAGTTGGGGAAGGGGCGGCACTGCTCGCCATCTATTCGCTCGGCCTTGCCGTGCCGTTCTGGATCGCCGCCGGTTTTTCCGGCGCCTTCATGCGCTTCCTCACCCGCTTCCGCCGCCATCTCGGCCTGGTCGAGAAGGTCATGGGCGTCTTCCTGATTCTGACCGGGCTCGCCTTCATCTTCGGTTTCGTCACATCTGCCGCGATCTGGTTCCAGCAGACCTTTCCAATCCTCATGCAAATCGGCTAACGGAAAGCGTCTTCTCATACGCCCGGTCAGCGGGCAGGAAACCGATGGCCGACATCATTGCATTGCTGCTGCCTTTCTTCGGTCTGATCTTCATCGGATATCTTGCCGCGAGAGTGACGAAACAGCCGGCCGAAGCGCTCGGCTGGATGAATACGTTCATCATATACGCGGCCCTGCCGGCGTTGTTCTTCAAGCTCGTGTCGCGCACCCCGGTCGAACAGCTGACCCGCGCCGACTTCATCTTCGGCGAAATCGGCGCGACCTACCTCGTCTTCCTCGTCGTCTTCCTGATCGGCTTCTTCATCCGCCGCAATTCCTTTGCCGATTGCACCATCCAGTCCTTTGCCGGCGCCTACGGCAATATCGGCTATATGGGGCCGGGCCTGGCGCTGCTCGCTTTCGGCGAGGCGGCGGCGGTGCCGGTGGCGTTGATCGTCTGCTTCGAGAACGCCGCCCATTTCATCGTCGCACCGGCAATGATGGCGGTTGCCGGTGGTGACAAGCGCCCCGCCGGAGAGGTCGTTGCCGATATCGTGCGAAAAGTCGTGCTGCACCCGTTCATCATCTCGACGGTGCTCGGCTTTTGCTTCGCGGCATTTGCGGTGCAGCCGCCGGCTGCCTTCCAGCGTCTCATCGACTACCTCGCCCAGGCGGCCGCACCCTGCGCGCTGTTTGCCATGGGGGTGACGCTGGCGCTGAGGCCCATCAAGCGGGTGCCGGTGGAGATCGGCTATATCACCGTCTTCAAGCTGATATTCCTGCCGATGACCACCTATGTCGTCCTGTCGCTGATCGGCAATTTCGATCCCGTCTGGATCTATTCGGCGACGCTGCTGTCGGCGCTGCCGACGGCGACCAATGTTTTCGTCATCAGCCAGCAATACGGCGTCTGGCAGGAAAGGGCATCCGCCAGCATCCTGATCATCACCGTCGCGTCGGTGGCAACGCTGCCGGTGCTGCTCTACCTCATCAACTCCGGCACCTTACCGCCGGATCTCTTTCCGTAAGGCGTCGACGACGGCGCGCAGGCCCCGGCCGGGCTCGATGCCTTCCCGCATCAGCAGGTTCCGCAGCGGCGGTGCGCTGGTGAGGATGTGCAGGCCGGCGGCGCGCAGCATCTGCACGGGCAGGAAATTCGACAGCAGCGATCGGTTGAGAAGATCGACGCCGACGGTGCGGCTGACGATGTCCGGCCCGCGGCGCCGGTTGAAGCGGTCGCCGGCATCGCCCGGGATCGGCCGGTCGCCGGTGGCGACGAGCAGTTCCGAAAGCGCGATGATGTCGCGCAGCGACAGGTTGAGGCCCTGCGCTCCGATCGGCGGAAAGGCATGCGCAGCCTCGCCGATCAGCGCCAGCCGGCCCTTGCCGAACCGCTCGGCCATCAGGCTGGAAAGCGGCCAGGCCTGCGGCGTGCCTTCGACCGTCGCCTTGCCGAGCATCGACTGCATGCGGTCCTCGACGAGCCGCGAGAGTTGTGCGACGGGAAGCCCGAGCATTCGCTGCGCCTCGTCCGGCTTCACCACCCAGACGAGACTGGAGCGCAGGCCGGGCAGGGGAACCTGGGTGAACGGTCCACTTTCGGTGTGGAATTCCGTGGAGACATTGCCGTGCGGCAGGGTATGGGCGAAATTCAGCACCAGCGCCGACTGCGGATAGGACCAGCGGCGCACGCCGATGCCGGCGGTTTCGCGTGCCTTCGACTGGCGGCCGTCCGCACCCACCACGAAATCGGCGCTGGCGATCGTGCCGTCCGACAAGGTCAGCATCACCCTTTCGGCCGAGAAATCGAAGGTTTCGACGGTCTGCGCCACCTTGGTGATATTAGGCTCGGCGGCCACCGCAGCATCGAGCGTTTCCGAGAGTGCCCTGTTTGGAATGTTGTAGCCGAAGGCGTAGAGGCCGACATCCTGCGCCCGGAACTGCGCCGTCGGGGCGCGCAGCAGCCTCTTGGTGCCATCGATGATCTGCATGACGGAGAGCGGCGCCGCCGACGGCGCGATAGTCTCCCAGAGACCGAGCCGTTCGAGGAAGCGGATCGAATGATCCATCAGCGCAGTGGTGCGTTCGTCGGTTTTTTCGGAAAGGGGCGCGATCATCGCCACCTTGCGTCCCGCCCGTGCGAGCGCCAGCGCGGCAACCGATCCGGCAAGCCCCCCGCCCACCACGGCGATCTCGAAATGCTCCATGTCCGTCGTCCTGCTCTGCAAATGTCCTTACCGATTATCTAGAACGTCAGCCGACGGATATCCATGGGACACGGCGGCGCAGCATAGAAAAAGCAAGGCTTTATGCCGGCCGGCAGGGCGAAGTTGGTTGCAATGCGCGAGGAATGGCCGCATACCTCGCCGGATGTGGGAAAGGCGGGACTGACGCGTGATCAGACGAATCTTCAATTACAGAAAAGTCCCGTACGCTGAAATCCGCGCCTTTTCGGTCCATCTCCTGACGGCATCCGGATCGTTCCTGGCCTTCCTCGGCGTGGTCGCAGCGGCCGAGCATCGTTTCGTCGACATGTTCTGGTGGCTGGGCCTAGCGCTTCTGGTCGACGGCATCGACGGGCCGATCGCGCGCAAGGTGCGGGTCAAGGAAGTGCTGCCCAACTGGTCGGGCGATACGCTCGACAATATCATCGACTACGTGACTTACGTGTTGCTGCCGGCGTTCGCGCTCTACCAGAGCGGCATGATCGGCGAGCCATGGTCCTTTGTGGCCGCGGGCGCGATCGTCGTATCGAGCGCGGTCTATTATGCGGACATGGGCATGAAGACGGACGAGTATTTTTTCTCCGGCTTTCCGGTCGTGTGGAACATGGTGGTCTTCACGCTTTTCGTCATCGATGCGAGCGCCACTGCGGCTCTGGTGGTGATCTCGGTCTCGGTCATTCTGACCTTCCTGCCGATCAACTTTCTGCATCCGGTGCGCGTCAAGCGGCTGCGTCCGCTCAATCTGGCGGTCTGCCTCGTCTGGTGCGCACTCGGCGGCTATTCATTGCTGCTTCATTTCGCGACGCCGGCCTGGGTCGTCTACGGGGTCGTTCTGAGCGGCATCTATCTCTATTGCATCGGCGGCGTGCTCCAGCTTTTCCCCAGTCTGGGAAAATAGTTGGACGTTCCCGGACCCCCATGTCTTTACTGTTGTGCGAAGCAACAAAAAAGGTATCAATATCAGTCGAATGTCCGGGGTGATCGCCGGATGTCGGCTAAATCAATACACTGTGCAGCCGTGAAAACCTCGCAGAAGGTGAGGCCTGCAGTGAACGAGGGGGTTCAGTGACGTTATCCGAAGGTCCGGCGGCCGTTCCGCTTCTGTCGGTTCGAGGTTTGACCAAGCTTTTCGGCAGCTTCGCGGCTTGCAACGCGATCGATTTGGATATTGCACCCGGTGAAATCCACGCATTGCTCGGTGAGAACGGCGCCGGCAAGTCGACGCTGGTGAAAATGCTGTTCGGCGTGCTGCAGCCGAGTGCCGGCCAGATCCTCTGGGAGGGCGCACCGGTGACGATAGGCTCGCCCGGCGAAGCCCGCCATCTCGGCATCGGCATGGTCTTCCAGCATTTCTCGCTGTTCGAGGCTCTGACGGTTGCCGAAAACATCGCACTGTCGCTCGATCCGAAGATTTCGCTGGCAAGGATCTCGGACGAAGCGGCGTCTCTCTCGAAAGCCTATGGCCTGCCGCTCGATCCCAAGGCGCATGTGGCGGACCTGTCGGTCGGCGAACGCCAGCGCATCGAGATCGTCCGGGCGCTGCTGCAGAACCCCAAGCTGATCATCCTTGACGAGCCCACGTCGGTCCTGACCCCGCAGGAGGCGGACCGGCTATTCGAGACGCTGTTCAAGCTCAAGGCCGAGGGCCGTTCGGTCCTCTATATCAGCCATCGGCTGGAGGAAGTGCGCCGCATCTGCGACCGCGCCACCGTTCTGCGCCATGGCAAGGTCACCGGCGCCTGCGATCCGAAGCAGGAGACGCCGGCCTCGCTTGCTCGCATGATGGTCGGTTCGGATGTCGCCGAAGTGCATCGCGATGCCGGAACCGTACTCGGCGACATCCGTCTTGAAGTCGGCAATCTCTCGGTGCCGGCCCGCACGCCCTTTGCCGTGGCGCTCAGGAACATGTCGATGAAGGTCCGCGCCGGCGAGGTGCTGGCGATTGCCGGTGTGGCCGGCAACGGCCAGGGCGAGCTATTCGACGTGCTTTCCGGCGAATATCCGGTCGCCGGGGACGAAGCGATCCGCATCCGCGGCAAGGCGGTCGGTCGCACCGGCATCAACGGCCGCCGGCTGCTCGGGGCCGGTTTCGTGCCGGAAGAGCGCCACGGCCATGCCGCGGTCTCCGCCATGGCGCTGTCGGACAATCTTCTCCTTGCCCGCAGCCAGTCGGACAGGAAGGCCTTTCTTTCGGGCGGTGCGTTTTCGGTCATCCGCTTCGACGCGATCCGCTCCGCCACGCGCCGCATCTGCGAGGCGATGGATGTCCGCAAAAGCGGCGAGGACCCACAGGCGAGCTCGCTCTCCGGCGGCAATCTGCAGAAATTCATCGTCGGACGCGAGCTCGACCGGCAGCCCGCCGTGCTCGTCGTCAACCAGCCGACCTGGGGCGTCGATGCCGGTGCCGCGAGCCGTATCCGCCAGGCGCTGATCGACCTTGCGAAAGCGGGCTCGGCAGTCGTGGTGATCAGCCAGGATCTCGACGAGATCTTCGAGGTGGCGACCAATATCGCCGTTATCTCCGAAGGCCGTCTTTCCGAGCCGCATCCGGCCGGCACGCTGACGCTGGAGCGCATCGGCCTCCTGATGGGCGGTATCCACGAAAGCCATTCCATTCCGGAGGCGGCGCATGCGCATTGAACTCCAGAAGCGCGCCAACGTCTCGACGCTGTTCTCGATCATTTCGCCGCTGCTGGCGCTTCTGCTGACGCTCGTGTTCGGCGCCATCATGTTCTGGCTGCTGGGCAAGAGCCCGCTTGGCTCGCTGTACATCTATTTCGTCGAGCCTTTGCTGGAGGTGTGGTCGCTGCATGAGCTGGCGGTGAAGGCGGCTCCGCTGATCCTCATCGCGGTGGGCCTTGCGGTTTGTTATCGGTCCAACAACTGGAACATCGGCGCGGAAGGCCAGTTCACCATCGGGGCGATCACCGGTTCGATCCTGCCGGTTCTTTATCCCGAGTGGCATTCCTGGGCGATCCTGCCGTTGATGATGGTCATGGGGGTGATCGGCGGCGCGCTCTACGCGGCGATCCCGGCACTGCTGAAGACCCGTTTCAACACCAACGAAATCCTGACCAGCCTGATGCTCGTCTATATTGCGGGGCTGTTTCTCGACTGGTTGGTACGCGGGCCGTGGCGGGATCCCAAAGGTTATAACTTCCCGGTCACCAAGAGCTTCCAGGTTGAGGCGGTGCTGCCGGAGATACTCGACTCGGGCCGGGCCCATTGGGCCTTCATCTTCGCGATCGTCGCGGCCATGGCGCTTTGGTTCATGATGCGCTTCATGCTCAAGGGCTTCGAGGTTTCCGTGCTCGGCCAGTCGGAGCGGGCAGGGCGTTTTGCCGGCTTCTCCGCACGTCGGATGGCGTGGTTCTCCATGCTTCTTTCCGGCGGGCTCGCGGGCCTTGCCGGTATTTCGGAGGTCTCCGGTTCGATCGGCCATCTGCAGCCTTCGATCTCGCCCGGTTATGGCTTTACGGCGATCATCGTCACCTTCCTCGGTCGCCTCAACCCGCTCGGCATCATCGCCTCCGGCCTGGTACTGGCGCTGACCTACCTGGGTGGCGAGGCGGCGCAGGCGGCCCTGCAGATTTCCGACAAGGCGGCGAGGGTGTTCCAGGGCATGCTGCTCTTCTTCGTGCTTTCTTGCGATACGCTGATCCACTACAGGATCCGGCTGATCCTTGCGGGTGGGAAAACGGCGGAGGCTAGAGCCTGATGTTCGAGGCGATCCTTCTTACCGTCATCACCGCGTCGACACCGCTCGTCGTTGCCGCACTCGGCGAACTGGTGACCGAGCGCTCGGGCGTGCTCAACCTCGGCGTCGAGGGCATGATGATCATGGGCGCGGTGTGCGCCTTCGCCGCCGCGCAGCTGAGCGGATCCCCCTATGTCGGCATCCTCGCAGGCATTTTCGGTGGCGGGCTGTTCTCGCTGCTCTTCGGCTTCCTGACGCTGACCCTGGTCGCCAACCAGGTCGCGACCGGTCTTGCATTGACTATCCTTGGCCTCGGGCTGTCCGGCCAGATCGGCGAAGTTTTCGTCGGCCAGCCCGGCATCAAGCTGCAGCCGATCGTCTTTCCGATTCTCTCGGACATTCCGTTCTTCGGCCGCGTCCTTTTCAGTCAGGACCTGATCTTCTACCTGTCGGTCGCGCTCGTTGTCGGCATCAACTGGTTCCTGTTCAGGAGCCGCACCGGCCTCAAGCTGCGGGCGATCGGCGACAGCCATTCTTCCGCCCATGCGCTCGGCATCAACGTCATCCGCACCCGTTATCTGGCTGTCATGTTCGGTGGCGCCTGCGCCGGGCTGGCGGGTGCGCAGCTTTCGCTCGTCTACACGCCGCAATGGGTGGAAAACATGTCGGCCGGTCGTGGCTGGATTGCGCTGGCACTCGTCGTTTTCGCCTCCTGGCGGCCGTGGCGGATTCTCGCAGGCGGCTACCTGTTCGGCGCCGTCGGCATCGGGCAACTGCATGCACAGATCGTGGCGCAAAATCTCGGCATCGTCATCCCGTCGCAATTCCTGTCCGCACTTCCATATGCGGCGACTATTGTCGTGCTGATCATCATTTCGCATAATCGTCGCACGACGCTCATCAATACGCCGGCTTCGCTCGGGAAACCCTTTGTCCCCGACCGGTGACCGCGGAACCAAAAACAAAACGTCTTCAAGCCAATAGAGGTTAGGAAATGAAGAAACTGATTATCGCCCTTGCCGCATCGGCCGCCCTGATGGGCGGGTTCTCGACCGGCGCCCAGGCCCAGGAGAAGAAGAAGGTCTGCTTCATCTACGTCGGTTCGAAGACGGATGGTGGCTGGACGCAGGCGCATGACCTCGGACGCCAGCAGCTCGACAAGGCGCTTGGCGACAAGGTTGAAACGAAGTTCCTCGAAAACGTTCCGGAAGGCCCGGATGCGGAGCGCGCCATCGAGCGGTTCGCCCGCGAGAAGTGCAGCCTGATCTTCACGACCTCGTTCGGCTTCATGGATGCGACCGTCAAGGTCGCGGCGAAATTCCCGGACGTGAAGTTCGAGCACGCAACCGGCTTCAAATCCGCTCCCAACCTCGCCACCTACAATTCCCGCTTCTATGAAGGCCGCTACATCCAGGGCCAGATTGCCGCCAAGATGTCCAAGAAGGGCGTCGCCGGCTACATCGCCTCGTTCCCGATTCCGGAAGTGGTGATGGGCATCAACGCCTTTGAACTCGGCGCGAAGTCGATCAACCCGAACTTCAAGCTGAAGGTCGTCTGGGCCAATACCTGGTTCGACCCGGGCAAGGAAGCCGACGCCGCCAAGGCGCTGATCGACCAGGGCGTCGATATCCTGACCCAGCACACCGATACGACCGCTCCGATGCAGGTCGCCTCCGAACGCGGCATCCTCGCCTTCGGCCAGGCCTCCGACATGATCGCCGCCGGCCCGAAGACGCAGCTGACCGCGATCGTCGATACCTGGGGCGCCTATTACATCAAGCGCACCAAGGCGCTGCTCGACGGCACCTGGAAGTCGGAGCAGATCTGGGACGGCCTGAAGGACGGCATCCTCACCATGGCGCCCTATACCAACATGCCGGACGACGTGAAGGCGATGGCCGAAGAGACCGAAGCCAAGATCAAGTCGGGCGAACTGCATCCGTTCACCGGCCCGATCAACAAGCAGGACGGTTCGGCCTGGCTGAAGGCCGGCGAAAAGTCTGACGACGGCACGCTGCTCGGCATGAACTTCTATGTCGAAGGCGTGGACGACAAGCTGCCGCAGTGAGGAGTGGTCGGCGTAGCCGACGAAACGGTCCAGGGGATCGTTTCGAACGACGAACGCCCGGAGCCTGAAACGACGGGCAGCGATCGGGTAAAAGGAAATCAAGGGCGCTTTCGGGCGCCCTTTTTGTTTCGGCCAAACATAAGGCGTTTATCGCACTTCAATCACCTTGCTGATATGAAGCGGCAAATTGCCTGAGAAGGAGAATCCCGATGAGCCGTTCCTGCCTTGCCGTCATCCTCGCCGCTGGCGACAGCACGCGGATGAAATCGTCGATGTCTAAAGTGCTGCATCCGATCGCGGGCCGGCCGATGATCGCCCATGTGATGGCGGCCGTGGCATCGACGGGCGTCACCGAAGCGGCGCTGGTCGTCGGTCGCGACGCGGATGGGGTTGCCAGGGCCGGCGCTGTCGAGGGCGTTTCCGTGGAAGCCTTCCCGCAGACGGAGCGCCGCGGCACCGGCCACGCCGTGCTGGCGGCGAAGGACGCGATCGCGCGGGGTTACGATGACATCCTGGTCGCTTATGGCGACGTGCCCCTGGTCACCTCCGCTCCCTTCGCCGAGGCGCGGGAAAGGCTGGCGGCCGGTGCCGATGTCGTGGTGATCGGTTTTCATACCGACAAGCCGACCGGCTACGGCCGGCTCCTGGTCGAGAACGGCGAACTGACCGCCATCCGCGAGGAGAAGGACGCGACCGAGGAGGAGCGCAAGGTCACCTGGTGCAATAGCGGCCTGATGGCGATCGACGGCCGCAAGGCGCTGTCGCTGCTGGAAAGCATCGCCAACCACAATGCGAAGGGCGAATATTACCTGACCGACGTCGTCGAGATCGCCCGTGCTCGCGGCGGCAAGGTCGTGGCGGTCGATGCGCCGGAAACGGAGGTCGCGGGCTGCAACAATCGCGCCGAACTGGCCGTGCTCGAAAGGCTCTGGCAGGAGCGCCGCCGCCACGAACTGATGGTCTCGGGCGTCAGCATGATCGCCCCGGAAACCGTCTTCCTTTCCTATGATACGCAGATCGGCCAGGACGCGCTGATCGAGCCGAACGTCGTCTTCGGCCCGGGCGTGACGATCGACAGCGGCGCGGTGATCCACGCGTTCTCGCATATCGAAGGCGCCCATGTGAGCGGCGGTGCGACCGTCGGGCCTTTCGCGAGGCTCCGCCCCGGTGCCGATCTTGCCACGGGCTCCAAGGTGGGCAATTTCTGCGAGGTCAAGAATGCCCGGATCGACGAGGGCGCCAAGGTCAACCACCTGACCTATATCGGCGACGCCTTTGTCGGCGCCCATGCCAATATCGGCGCCGGCACGATCACCTGCAATTATGACGGCGTCAACAAACACGAAACGCGAATCGGAGCCAACGCCTTCATCGGTTCCAATTCGTCGCTCGTCGCCCCCGTTGCGATCGGCGACGGTGCCTATGTCGCATCGGGAAGCGTCATCACCGAAAACGTCCCCGCCGACGCGCTGGCGCTTGGCCGTGCCCGCCAGGAAGTGAAGCCGGAGCGGGCGAAAATCCTCCGCGAGCGGGCGCTCGCCTTCAAGGCGGCCAAGAAAGCCCGGAAGGAACCCGGCGATTAACGTTTGCGCGTTACTTTCCGACATCGAAAGTGACCGGCGGGCCGATTGCGCAAAACCCGCAATCGGCTAGGAATTCGCCCGGGTTTCAGGAAGCGTTCAACGAAGCGAAGAGGGTCGTTCATGTGCGGGATTGTCGGGATCGTCGGAAATTCGCCGGTGGCGGCGCGTCTGGTCGATGCGCTGCGAAGGCTCGAATACCGCGGTTATGATTCGGCCGGCGTCGCGACCGTCCACGAGGGCCGGATGGATCGCCGCCGCGCCGAGGGCAAGCTCTTCAATCTCGAAAAGAAGCTGGACGCCGAGCCGTTGCCCGGCACGATCGGTATCGCGCATACCCGTTGGGCGACCCATGGTGTCCCGAACGAGACTAACGCCCATCCGCATTTCGTCGATGGCGTCGCGGTCGTCCACAACGGCATTATCGAGAATTTTTCCGAGCTGAAGGACGAGCTGCTCGCCGAAGGCGCGGTCTTCGAAAGCCAGACCGACACCGAGGTCGTCGCGCATCTGCTCGCCAAATATACCCGCCAGGGCCTCGACCACCGCGCCGCCATACTGGCGACTCTGAACCGCGTTTCCGGCGCCTATGCGCTGGTGGTGATGTTCGAGGACGACCCGGGCACGATCATGGCCGCCCGTTTCGGACCGCCGCTGGCGATCGGCCATGGCCGCGGCGAAATGTTCCTGGGGTCCGACGCGATTGCCTTGTCGCCCTTCACCAACGAGATCACCTACCTGGTCGACGGCGATTGCGCGATCATGACCCACAGGGGCGCCGAGATCATCGACTATGATGGCAAGCCGGTGAAGCGGCAGAGCCAGATCTCCCAGGCCGCGGCTTTCATGGTCGACAAGGGCAATCACCGCCATTTCATGGAGAAGGAGATCTACGAGCAGCCGGAGATCATCTCCCATGCGCTCAGCCATTATATCGATTTCGCCGCCCATACGGTGAAAGCGAACGATACGGCGATCGATTTCGGAAAGCTCTCGGGCCTCGCAATCGCCGCCTGCGGCACCGCCTATCTGTCCGGCCTGATCGGCAAATACTGGTTCGAGCGTTATGCGCGCCTGCCGGTCGAGATCGACGTCGCCTCCGAGTTCCGTTACCGCGAACTGCCGCTGTCGCCATCCCAGGCAGCGCTGTTCATTTCCCAGTCGGGCGAGACCGCCGATACGCTGGCCTCGCTGCGTTACTGCAAGGACAATGGGCTGAAGATCGGCGCTGTCGTCAATGTCAAGGAATCGACCATCGCCCGCGAATCGGATGCGATTTTCCCTATCCTCGCCGGCCCGGAAATCGGCGTCGCCTCCACCAAGGCGTTTACCTGCCAGCTGGCAGTGCTCGCCGCACTCGCGATCGGCGCCGGCCGCGCCCGCGGCACGGTGACGGCGGGCGACGAGAAGGCGATGGTCAGGCACCTCGCCGAAATGCCGCGGATCATGAGCCGGGTGCTGAACGACATCCAGCCGCAGATCGAGTCGCTGTCGCGCGAGCTGTCGCGCTTCAAGGACGTGCTCTATCTCGGCCGCGGCACCAGCTTCCCGCTTGCCATGGAAGGCGCGCTGAAGCTCAAGGAAATCTCCTATATCCACGCGGAAGGTTATGCCGCCGGCGAACTCAAGCACGGGCCGATCGCGCTGATCGACGAGCATATGCCGGTAATCGTCATCGCACCGCATGACCGCTTCTTCGAAAAGACCGTTTCCAACATGCAGGAAGTGGCGGCGCGGGGCGGCAAGATCATCTTTATCACCGATGAAAAGGGGGCGGCGGCCTCCAAGCTTCCGACCATGGCGACGATAGCACTGCCGAATGTCGACGAGATCATCGCGCCGATGATTTTCTCGCTGCCGATCCAGCTTCTGGCCTATCATACGGCGGTGTTCATGGGCACCGATGTCGATCAGCCGCGCAATCTGGCGAAATCCGTCACGGTGGAGTGATATCCACCGGCTTTTCCTTGCATCGCAACATCGCATCCGGCATTGTCGCAACAGATGATTGCGGCAATGCTTAGGGTGTGCAGGGAAATCGAATGAGCGACAGTCCAGAGCGAATATCGCTGGCCGGCCGCCTCAGGAACAACTTCCTAACCGGCCTGATCATCTGCGCACCGCTCGCCATCACCATCTGGCTCACCTTCACCTTCATCGACTGGGCCGATAGCTGGGTCACGCCCTACATTCCGCAGCGCTACGACCCGCAGTATTATTTCAACATCACCATTCCGGGCACCGGCCTTCTAATCGCGGTGGTGTTCATCACCATCATCGGCTTTCTCGGCAAGAACCTGATCGGCCGTTCGATCGTCAATGTCGGCGAATCGGTCCTGCACCGCATGCCGCTGGTGCGCACCGTCTACAAAAGCCTGAAGCAGATTTTCGAGACGGTGCTGAAGGAGCAATCGACCTCCTTCAAGAAATGCGGGCTGATCGAATTTCCGAGCCCCGGCATGTGGGCGCTGGTGTTCATTTCCGGCGACGCGCAGGGCGAGATCGCCGCCAAGCTCAATGCCGATGGCGAGGAAATGGTCGGCGTCTTCCTGCCGCCGACGCCGGTCCCGACGGCGGGTTTCCTGATGTTCGTGCCGAAGAGCAAGATCGTCATGCTCGACATGACGCCGGAAGAAGGCGCCAAGCTGTTGATCTCCGGCGGCCTGATCGCACCCGACTACAAGCCCGTTCCCGGCGCACCGACCGCGGTCCTGCCGGCGCCGAAAATGCAGGCCTGATCTATCCGGCTCTCAGGAAACGGATCGCCTCGTCACGGCGATGCAGGTAGAGCAGCACACGCATGTTCTGCCCCCGTTCGCTGGTCAGTTCCGGGTCCCGCTCCAGCAGATAGGCCGCATCCTTGCGGGCGATCTCCAGCAGGTCCGCATGTGCCTCCAGGCTGGCGATCCTAAAACCCGGCGTGCCGGACTGACGGGTGCCGAGCAGCTCGCCTTCGCCGCGCAGCTTCAGGTCTTCCTCGGCGATCAAAAATCCGTCCTCGCTGTCGCGCAGGATCGAAAGCCGTGCCCGGCCGGTCTCGCTCAAGGGGCCTTTGTAGAGCAGGATGCAGGTCGAGGCCTCGTCGCCGCGCCCGACGCGGCCGCGCAACTGGTGGAGCTGGGCAAGCCCGAATCGCTCCGCATGCTCGATCACCATGATCGTCGCATCCGGCACGTCGACGCCCACCTCGACGACGGTGGTGGCGACCAGCAGCCGCAACTCGCCGGCCTTGAAGGCGCCCATCACGGCGTCCTTTTCCGGCCCGCTCATGCGGCCATGGATGAGGCCGACATCGCGGCCAAGCTCCTTGGCGAGGACGGCATAACGCTCTTCCGCCGACATCAGGTCGGAAACATCAGACTCCTCGACGAGCGGGCAGATCCAATAGGCTTTTTTTCCTTCGCCGATCGCCCCTCTGAGCCGGGCAACGATATCGCCGATCCGCTCGGTCGGGATGGTGACCGTCTGGATCGGTTTGCGGCCGGCCGGTTTTTCGGTGAGCTTGGAGACGTCCATATCGCCGAAGGCGGCAAGCACCAGCGTGCGGGGAATGGGCGTCGCGGTCATCACCAGCATATGCGGGGAAATGCCCTTGGCGGTGAGCCGCAGGCGCTGGTGCACGCCGAACCGGTGCTGCTCGTCCACCACGGCGAGCATCAGATTGTGATAGTTGATCGCATCCTGGAACAGCGCATGGGTGCCGATGATGATCTGCGCTTCGCCGGAGGCGATCCGCTCGATGATCTGGTCGCGCTCGCGGCCCTTGGTGCGGCCGGTCAGCACCTCGACCGTCACGCCGGCAGCACCGGCAAGCTTCGAGATCGTCGCAAAATGCTGTCGGGCGAGGATTTCGGTCGGGGCCATCAGCACCGCCTGGCCGCCGGCCTCGACGGCCGCGGACATGGCGAGCAGCGCCACCAGCGTCTTGCCGGCCCCGACGTCGCCCTGCAGCAGGCGCAGCATGCGGTCTTCGGCGGCCATGTCCCTGATGATATCCCCGACGGCCACTTTCTGGCTCGGCGTCAGCGAGAAGGGTAGGCCTGCGATGATCCTTGCGGCCAGATCGCCCTTCACCCGGATCGGTTGGCCCGGAACCTTGCGCACCTTCTGGCGCACCAGCGACAAGGACACCTGGCCGGCGAGGAATTCGTCATAGGCGAGCCGGCGGCGGGCAGGGGATTGCGGATCGATATCCGCCGCGTCGCGCGGATCGTGAAGCCCGCGAAAGGCCTCCGCCACCGACGGGAAACCCTGGCGAGCTGTCAGCGCCGCATCGGCCCATTCCGGCAGTTCTGGCAGCCTGGCGACCGCGCCGTCGATCGCCCGGCGCAGCACTTTCGGCGACAGGCCGGCCGTCATCGGATAGACCGGTTCGACCAGCGGTAGGTTCTCCGCTTCGGAGGCTTTCACGATGAAATCCGGATGCACCATCGAAGGCCGGCCGTTGAACCAGTCGACCTTGCCGCTCACCATCACCATCTCGTCGACCGGCAGCGATTTTTCCAGCCAGTTGCCCTTGGCTCGGAAGAAGGTGAGCGCCAGTTCCCCGGTATCGTCATGCAGGAAGACTCGATAGGGCATGTTGGATTTGCCGGGCGGCGGGGGCTGATGCCGGTCGACCCGCCCCTCGATCGTGACGATGGCGCCCTGCGGCGCAAGCGCGATGCCAGGCCGGTGGCGCCGGTCGATCAGCGAGGAGGGGGCATGGAACAGCAGATCAACGACGCGGCAATCGTCCGGGTCATCGCGGCCGGTGACGCGGGCGATCAGTTCGGCGAGCTTCGGCCCGACACCGGCAAGCGAGGCGACGGGCGAGAACAGCGGATCGAGTATGGCGGGACGCATGGCGCGCAAAATGCGATGGATTTTGCCCATTTGGCAAGGTGACGAGGGCGGAAAAGCGTCCTATATGAACGGCAAAACAAGGACACCGCCATGACAGGACTATCCCGCACCAGCGCGGATCTCGACCCGCGCCGCCGGCGCATCCTCTATCGCTGCTGGCATCGCGGCATAAGGGAGATGGACCTGGTTTTCGGCAGCTTCGCGGAGGCCGAGATCGCCGCGTTAGGCGACGCGGAGCTCGACGAGTTCGAAGCGATCATGGGCGAGGACGACCACGATCTGCACGCCTGGATCACCGGCGCGCAAGCCTTGCCGGAGCGCATGAAGACCCCGCTTTTCGCGCGGGTCGCTGCCTATACGCCGGATTTCGATCCCGTCACCAAGGCCTCCCTGGAGGCAAGGCTCGGAAACAAGATATGAATTCTGGCCCGATGATTCCCGGTTTCGACGCGAAGAAGATCGCGGCGGCCCAGAGCCCGCTGACCATAGGCAACGTGCCGCCCGGCATGGAACCGCTGGTTCTCGCCGAGTTGGCGCGCGCCGGCCAGGCGGTCGCCTATGTCATGTCGGATGGGCAGCGGATGCCCGATCTGGAGCAGATGCTCTCCTTCGTGGCGCCGGAAATCCCGGTCCTGACGCTGCCCGCCTGGGACTGCCTTCCCTATGACCGCGTGTCGCCCAGCGCCGATGTCTCCGCCCGCAGACTTGCGGCGTTATCGGGCCTGATCTCGCATCGCAAAAAGCCGCATGCGGCGATCGTGCTCGTCACGGTCAATGCGATGCTGCAGAAGATCGCGCCGGCCGAGATCATCGAGAGCCTGGCGTTCTCGGCCAAGCCCGGCAACCAGATCCGCATGGACGACATTGCCGCGCGGCTGGAGCGCAACGGCTTCGAGCGCGTCGCGACGGTCCGCGAAGTCGGCGAATTTGCCGTGCGCGGCGGCATTCTCGATGTCTTCGTACCGGGCACCGAAGAACCGGTGCGGCTGGATTTCTTCGGCGACACGCTGGAATCGATCCGCTCGTTCGATCCAGCGAGCCAGCGCACGACCGGCCAGGCACGCGTCCTCGACCTCAATCCGATGAGCGAAGTGACGCTGACGCCGGATACGATCAGCCGTTTCCGCAAGAACTATCTTTCCCTGTTCGGCGCCGCGACCCGCGACGACGCGCTTTATCAGGCGGTTTCCGAAGGCCGCCGTTATCCCGGCATGGAGCACTGGCTGCCGCTGTTCTACGACGGGCTGGAAACCGCCTTCGATTATCTCAAGGGTTTTCGGATCGTCACCGACCATACCGCGCGCGAAGCGGCGAACGAGCGTTCGAAACTCGTCGCGGACTATTACGACGCCCGGCGGGATTCCGGCACTCAGGGCAAGGGCGCTGCCGCACAGGCTGCCCCCTACAAGCCGGTTTCCCCGGGCCAGCTTTGTCTCGACGGCAAATCGTTTGCCGCAGCGCTCGACGCCGTCAACGCGTTGCGCCTGACGCCGTTCAACGAGATGGATGCCGAAGGTCGCCGGGTGGTGACTTTGGATGCGCATGCCGGTCCGCGCTGGGCGAAAAACCAGACGGAAGACAAGGACCGCGATGAGCGCGTCAACGTCTTCGATCTCGTGGTCAAGCATATCGCCGACAAGCGTGCAGAGGGCATCAAGGTTCTGGTCACCGGCTGGTCCGCCGGTTCGCTGGACCGCCTGTTGCAGGTGCTGGACGAACGTGGCCTGAAGCGTATTCGCCAGATCGACAAGCTCGCCGATCTCGCCACGCTGGAAAAAGGCGAGGCGGCGTCAGCGGTTCTGAGCCTCGAGGCCGGTTTCGAGACGGACAGGATCGCCGTCATCGGCGAGCAGGACATTCTGGGCGACCGCATGGTCCGCCGCGGCAAGCGCCGCAAGCGTGGCGCGGATTTCCTCACCGAAGTCGCCGGCCTCGACGAAGGTTCGCTGGTTGTCCATGCGGAACACGGTATCGGCCGCTTCGTCGGCCTGGTGACGATCGAGGCGGCTGGCGCACCGCGCGCCTGCCTCGAACTGCATTACGCTGATCAGGCAAAGCTTTTCCTGCCGGTCGAAAACATCGATCTTCTGTCGCGCTACGGCTCGGATGCGGCGGAAGCCCAGCTCGACAAGCTCGGCGGCGGCGCCTGGCAGGTCCGCAAGGCCAAGCTCAAGAAGCGGTTGCTCGACATGGCGGACGCGCTGATCCGCATCGCCGCCACCCGCATCACCCGCCGCGCGCCGGTCCTGACCACGCCGGAAGGGCTTTACGACGAATTCGCTGCCCGTTTCCCTTATGACGAGACCGAGGATCAGGCGAACGCCATCGATTCCGTGCGCGACGATCTCGGCGCCGGCCGGCCGATGGACCGCCTCGTCTGCGGCGACGTCGGTTTCGGCAAGACGGAAGTGGCGCTGCGCGCGGCCTTCTTCGCCGCCATGAACGGTGCACAGGTGGCGGTCGTCGTGCCGACCACGCTGCTTTCCCGCCAGCATTTCAAGACCTTTCGCGAACGTTTCCGCGGGCTGCCGATCAAGGTCGAGCAGGCCTCGCGGCTGGTGCCCGCCAAGGAACTGGCGCAGACCAAGAAGGACCTGGCCGACGGTAAGGTCGATATCGTCGTCGGCACCCACGCGCTGCTCGGCGCCGGCATCCAGTTCGCCAATCTCGGGCTGCTGATCATCGACGAGGAGCAGCATTTCGGCGTCAAGCACAAGGAGCGGCTGAAGGAGCTGAAGAGCGACGTCCACGTCCTGACGCTGTCGGCGACGCCGATCCCGCGCACGCTGCAGCTGGCCATGACCGGCGTGCGCGAACTGTCGCTGATCACCACGCCGCCGGTCGACCGCATGGCGGTCCGCACCTTCATCTCGCCCTTCGATCCGCTGGTCATCCGCGAAACGCTGATGCGCGAGCACTATCGCGGCGGCCAGAGTTTCTATGTCTGCCCGCGGCTCGCCGACCTGCCGGAAATTCAGGCCTTTCTCCAGTCCGATGTTCCCGAGCTCAAGGTCGCGGTCGCCCATGGCCAGATGGCGGCGGGCGAACTCGAAGACATCATGAACGCCTTCTACGACGGCAAATATGATGTGCTGCTCTCGACCACCATCGTCGAATCCGGTCTGGACGTGCCGACGGCCAATACGCTGATCGTTCACCGCGCCGACATGTTCGGCCTGGCGCAGCTCTACCAGCTTCGCGGCCGCGTCGGCCGTTCCAAGGTGCGCGCTTTCGCGCTCTTCACCCTGCCGGTCAACAAGACGCTGACGACGATGGCCGACCGGCGCCTGAAGGTGCTGCAGTCGCTCGACACGCTCGGCGCCGGCTTCCAGCTGGCGAGCCACGACCTCGACATCCGCGGCGCCGGCAATCTTCTCGGCGAGGAACAGTCCGGCCATATTAAGGAAGTCGGTTTCGAGCTCTACCAGCAGATGCTGGAGGAGGCCGTGGCCGAAGTGAAGGGCGACGACGAGATCACCGATACCGGCTGGTCGCCGCAGATTTCCGTCGGCATCACCGTGATGATCCCGGAAACCTACGTCCCGGACCTGCATCTGCGCATGGGCCTTTACCGCCGTCTCGGCGAACTCACGGAACTGTCGGAGATCGACGGATTCGGCGCGGAAATGGTCGACCGTTTCGGCCCGATGCCGACCGAAGTTCAGAACCTCTTGAAGGTCGTCTATATCAAGTCGCTCTGCCGCAAGGCCAATGTCGAGAAGCTGGATGCCGGTCCGAAGGGCATCGTCGTCACCTTCCGCGACAAGCAGTTCCCGAACCCGGCCAATCTCGTCGGCTACATCGCCAAGCAGGGGACGATGGCGAAGATCCGTCCGGACCACAGCGTGTTCCTCACCCGCGACCTGCCGTCGCCGGAAAAGCGGCTGTCGGCCGCGGCTCAGGTGATGACCCAGTTCGCCGAACTGGCGAAAACATAATTACATATCGGATTTATTGTTCGGGACTGTGACCGCAGCGGCCTGCGGATCGGTCGCGACCGACGCGGGCAAGGGCACGTGGCGTGCCCGCTCGCGGGCCAGCGTCAGCAGGCCGGAGCCGATGATCAGCAGGATGCCGATCAGCATCGGCAGGTCGATCCTGTCGCCGAAGACGAGATAACCGAACAGGATGGCCCAGAGCATCTGGCTGTATTGGGTTGGGCCAATCACGGCGGCGGGCGCATGATTGGCGGCATACATCAGCCAGACGGTGGCCAGCGCTCCAAGCAGGCCGTATCCGGCGAGCATCGCCCATTGCGACAGGGTCGGCCAGCGGAAGTCGGGGATCATCAGCACGCCGAGGATGACGAGGACGCCAAGGACACCGGCGCCGTAGAGCGAGATGTTCTTCTCCGACGGCCCGATGGCGCGATAGACGATGATCGAGATCGCCCCGGAAAGCCCCGCAAACACCGCTCCGACATGCCCGATCGAAAGCTCGCGGAAGCCCGGGCGCAATATCACCAGAACGCCGACGAAACCGATGATCACCGCGCTCCAGCGGCGGATGCCGACCGTCTCCTTGAGGAACACGACCGACATGATCGTCACGAAGGACGGCAGCAGGAAGATCAGCGCGAAGGCTTCCGCCATCGACAGATAGGTGAAGGCTGCGACGCTGCCGACCGTTCCCATCGCAGCGGAGAAGAAACGCAGCACCCAAAGTGGACGGTTCGTGCTTCTCACCACGTCGAGCCAGCGGTCGCCCGGCTTCATCAGATAGGGAAAGCCGGCGAGCATGAAGACCGCGCCGAAAAAGCCCATCTCGTAGGGCGTCAGCGCCCCCTCGATCATCTTGACGCTTGCATCGCTCCAGGAATAGGCGGCAAAGGAGGAGAAGGCGAGAAGAACGCCTTTCAGGGTCTGGTCGGTACGCACGCGTTTATCCGTTCAGATCATGCCCTTGCGGGCTTCCGCCTTCAGCTTGGCGATTTCGCGCAGCGCATTAGCAAAGACGTCAGGCGTCTGGGCGCCGCTCACCGCATACTGGCCATCGATGATGAAGAACGGCACGCCGGTCACGCCCATTTTCTGCGCTGCGTCGATTTCCCCAAGGACGGTATCCTTGTCGGCGTCGCTTGCCAACAGGCTCTCGATCACCTTGCGGTCGAGGCCGCATTTTTCGGCGATATCGGCGAGCACCGCGTGGTCGCCAACGTTGCGGCCTTCCTCGAAATTAGCCTTGAACAATGCGGTCGCCACCTTGTCCTGGATTTCGCGGCTTTCCACGATCGCCCAATGCAGCAGGCGATGCGCATCGAGCGTATTGGGGCCGACCTTGATCGCCTCGAAATTATACGTGATGCCGACCTCTTCGCCGAGTTTCTTCAGCATGCCATGGGCACGTTCGACCGCGTCTTTGCCGCCCAATTTGGCGGCGAGATCGGCTTGGTGATCGACGCCTTCGGGCGGATGATCCGGGTTGAGCCGGTAGGGACGCCAGTTGATATCGACGCCGATCTCGTCCTGAACTTCCGCGACCGCCAGCTCCATCCGCGCCTTGCCGAGATAGCACCAGGGGCAGACGATATCCGAAACGATGTCGATGGTTACGCGCTCCATGGCGGCGTCCTTTCTTCGGTAACCGAAACAGGCTGGATTACTGTGCGCGCTTGTCCCACCAGATGTTGAGCTGGTAGCCGTAGAGCGGCAGTTTTTCGGGATAACCGATATACTTGCGCCGCGCCACCCATTGATCCGCGATGTGATAGAGCGGAACGAGATAGTGACCGGAAATCAGCATCCGGTCATAAGCCCGCACCGCCGCCTCGAAATCCTCCTTGCTGCGTACCGTCAGCATCGTCTCGATCAGCTTGTCGAGATCGGGATCAGCGGTGCCGGCGAAATTGAAGCTGCCGTCGCGATCCCGCGAATCCGATCCCCAGCGCCCGATCTGCTCGATGCCGGGCGACAGCGATTGCGGATAGGATTTGACGATCATGTCGTAGTCGAAATTGCCGGACCGGGCCTGGTATTGCGCATCGTCGACGGTGCGGATCGACATGTCGATACCGATCATCTTCAGCGTCCGCTGATAGGCGATCGCGAGCTTTTCCTGGTCCTGGCTCTGGGTCATCACCTCGAACGCGAGCGGTCGGCCGGAAGCGTCCGACATCCTGCCGTTCCGGATCGTGTAGCCGCCCTTCTTGAGCAACTCGACCGCATCGCGCAGTACCTTGCGGTCGGCGCCGGACGCGTCGGTTTTCGGCAGGTGATAGGTGCCATCGAGGACCGCCGGTTCGATCCGGTTCTTGATCGCCCCGAGGATCTTCAGCTCCCGTTCGTCCGCCGGCTTGCCGAGCGAGGTGAGGGGGGAGTTCTGCCAAAAACTCTCGGTGCGGGTATAGGCGCCCTCGAAAAGGTTCTTGTTGGCCCATTCGAAATCGAAGGCGAGCGACAGGCCGGCCCGCACGTTGACGTCGGCAAATAGCGGCCGTCTCGTGTTGAAGACGAAACCGAGCATGCCGGTCGGCAATTGCGGCTTGAACGCATCCTTGACCACATCGCCATTCTGGGCGGCCGGAAAATCATAGGCACGGGTCCAGTGTGTCGGGCTGCCGTCCGGATAGATGTCGATCTCACCCTTCTTGAAGGCTTCGAACAGCGTATTGTCCTGCAGGAAATATTCGACGGTGATCTGGTCGTAATTGTCGAAACCCACCTTGGCCGGAATATCCTTGCCCCAGTAATTCGGATCTCGCTCATAGACGATCCGCTCGCCCGGCGAGACCGACTTGATCCGGTAAGGGCCCGAACCGACCGGCGGCTTCAGCGTCGACTGGTCGAAGGTCGCTGTATCGATCGCGTGCTTCGGCAGGATCGGCGTGCCGGTCGCGAGAATCAGCGGGAATTCGCGGTCGGCCTTTTCGTTGAAGGTGAAGCGGACGCCGCGTTCGCCGAACTTTTCCATTTTCGCGACGGGCGCCAGCCGCGACGAGAAGGGAATGCGGGCCTTGTCGCGCAGCAGTTCGAACGAGAAGATCACGTCATCCGGGGTGACTGGCTGACCGTCCGACCATTTCGCCTTGGGATTGAGATTGAACTGGATGAAGCTCCGCTCGTCGTTCCACTCGACGCTTTCCGCCAGCAGGCCGTAGAGGCTGAAGGGCTCGTCGCTGGAGCGCGTCATCAGCGATTCGTAGAGAAGATTGCCGAAGCCCGGGTCCCAAATGCCGCGCGCCGAGGTGCGCATGCTTTTCAGGATGAATGGATTGAGGCTGTCGAACGTGCCGACGACCCCATAGGTGATCTTGCCGCCCTTCTTCACGTCCGGGTTCACATAAGGGAAGTGCTTATAGTCGGAAGGCAATGCCGGGCTGCCGTGCATGGCAATTCCATGCACCGGCTCGGCCAAGGCCGGCACCCCGATCAGAAACGCGGCGATGAGGGGAAGGAAGCGTCGCATGGGACTCATGACGGTGAAATCCTCGCTGATT
>Ga0102590_1000782_pt1 | contig 59751 bp, 67 predicted proteins | sample AraplaMF_Col_mMF_FD_76859 | JGI IMG/M metagenome (GOLD analysis project Ga0102590, IMG submission 76859) | Arabidopsis root microbial communities from the University of North Carolina, USA - plate scrape MF_Col_mMF | ecosystem: Host-associated > Plants > Roots > Endosphere | place: USA...
GACCCGGCTGCGAACCGATCTCGGTAATGGAATACATGAAGCGGCCGAACTGCTTCTCAATAATGACAGTAGCGGCATAGACGCGAACTGTGCCCTTCACCGTGTCAAACTTGGAGTAGTGATCAACCCCAATCAATGCGTGTTCATTGTTTTCTAGGATGTCGTAGACAGGCACTCCGAACCTGCCGGATTCAATCTTGTTTCCTTTGATGGCAAAGGCGACTGTTACATCCCCTCCTGTGCCAAATCCTGCATAGGTGCAGGACCATGACTCAGCGTGGACGGGCGATAGAAGCGCAAAGAGGGTACCAACTACCGCTGCTAGCTTGATCATATGTCTCTGGGCTTTTTGCGAGGCTTCCATCTGCTAGACGGGTCGTTCCCGATCGTGGAGCTTCACGACGATACGACTGCGCCGATATTCAGGGTCGGTCGCGTAGCGATGAGCCTCAGCTTCCCGGTTCGGTGAGAAGAAGTAAACCGGAATCCCATGGCTGGTCACCATCCACCAGTCGGGCGGGGGACCTCCCATTTCCGCGGGGACGCGTTTGACTTCGTAGGCGTCGTTCGGGTCGTTGTCAGGGTCGAATTTCATATTGTTCCCGACAACCGGGTAAGGACGGCCCTGTTTCGTTCTTCAGGACGGAATTCCTTGACTTATCTCACTTCTCTCTCAGTCAAAGAGAACATATCCGGAACAAGTTACTGGATCAAGGCCTTTTCGAAGCTCTCAATCCGCGGCCACTCGTCACCCTCACTCCAATACTTGGTTCGAGCCTTGTCGATCTGTAGGTCGATATAGCCGCCTCGCTTCCGCCCGTGCTTGACGATCAGGTTCGAAGGCATTCCCAGCAGATCGAAGCTGAGCGGGCCCGTCATCACCACGCCTACCACAAAGGCATTCTCGTGACCGGCCGGCACGGTAAACCGAACCTTATTGTCGTCGACGTGACCGAGGGGCACGGATATCTCGTGGTGAGATCCCCGGATGATCGCCAGGAGGTCGGCATAAGCGGCCCGTGGATCGTCCTCCTTGAAGAATGCCGGCGCACCTCCGGCCAACTGGATCAGGCCCGCTACGAGGTTCACAGCACCCGGGGCAGCGGCGTTGCGCTGGGACTTCTCGACCGGCCCCTTATCTGGGACGAAGCCGAGTGACAACCAGCTTTCGTCGGCCCGGAGCACTTCCGCGAGCTTTGCCATTTTTTCCGGTCGAGGTCGCGCCTCCCCGGAAAACCATTTGCGGGAGGTCTCAACCGAGACGTCCAATTTTTCAGCAAGCCAAGCCTGGCGCCCTTTGTTGAAGGGCGGGACCCTGCCGTGCTGATCGCAAGCTTGATCAAGGCGTTTGGCAAAGGCCGTGTCGCTCAATCGCTTTGGACTATCAGTCATTTCACCGTACTCTGCGGTAACTGCCGCGTCGGGTTAACATCCAACTAATAGTTGACAAAATAACTAACAGCTAACATGCTGTCAATACTGACTTATGTCGTCTTCTCGACACAATTCAAGAAAGCAGCTTTACTCGAACAGCTTCATTAACAGCATCTTGCGTGACGCCTTTCGAATTCATTGTTGCGTAGGCGTTTTCGTCCATGGTTCCACGGGCGAGGATATGATGACCGGTCACTAGGGGGTGAGGCTGCCCTGGGCGGGGGAGACGCTTATTGAACTGCTGGTATAATTCTAAGCTCCAAGTCATCCCGTACCACACGCAGATATGGCCGCCGAACTGCATGTTCAGTCCATGGCCGATAGAAGCTGGGTGCGCGAGCCCGATGCCGATCTTCTTTGCATTCCACAGTTTTACGAAGTTCGGTTCCTCATCGAAGATCACCGCATTCGGGAACGCCTTCCGAATCCTGTCGAGATCGAAGCGGAAGCTATACGCTACTAGGACGGACTCGCCAGCGGCTTCCTCAATGATCCGATCGAGCGGCTCCAATTTCGCGTCGTGAATCGGAACTGCAGGCGGACGAACTTTGCGACCGGTGATCTCATCGAATTCTGCCTCTTGATACATGCTGCCGTTCGCGAATTGCAGCAGCTTGTTCGTGAGGACGCCGCGGCTGACGGCCTCAACGTCGTAGGCTTCCGAGACTAGGGTTCGTTCGAACCGCTTGTATTCTCGCATCGCCTTGTCGGGCAGATCGACCTTGATGATGTTGGGTACGAATGGAGGGAGCTCGATATAGTCTTCCGCGCGCATGCCGATCATGATGTCTTTAACCAGGGTCATGATCTGATCCTGGGCGTACGGCTTCGGTTCGAGCTTGTAGCCCATATAATCGCTGTCGAACCATCGCTGCTCGAACGCGGTCTTGTTTGCACCGAGCCGCCGGCCGCCGTCGAGCATGTAAATCTGACCGCCGAGATCCTTGACGCCGTTGGGCGAAGGCGTGCCGGTGAGCTCGACAAAGCGATCAACATAGGGGCGCGCCTGCGCCATCGCCCCAAATTCTGTGAGGGCCCGCTTGCCGGTCTTCGGGTGCTTCTTCGCGGTCCGCTTCTTCCAAGCTTTCAAACGGCTCGACTCGTCCCACACCACCATATCGTAGGGCCATTGATCGCCCCAGAGGGCCCACAACCAGCGGATGTTCTCTCGATTGATAATGTGGATGTCGGCCGGGATTTGGGCGCGTGCGCGACGTTGCGCTTCGGCTCCGGTCAATAGCTCGTAGGAAAGGACCCGAGTGTGCTTCCATGCTGCGATCTCGTCAGGCCAGGTCTCGTTGGCAACGCGCAGCGGCGCAACGATCAGAACGCGCTTCACGATAAAGAAGTCGATAAGCTTTCGGATCGCGGTGAGCGTGGCGGCCGTCTTGCCGAGTCCCATGTCGACGGCCAGCATGACCGCTTCCATCTCGAAAACGGTGTCGGCGAGGTATTTCTGATAATGACGTAGGTCCTCTCGATCACGAACCTGCGCGACCGTGTCGCCGAGCAGTGTGGCGATATCGATGAGGGGAGGGCCGCCATTGTGCCCGAGCAGAATGGCGATGTCGGTGTCAGCGGAGAACGTCAAAACCGGCCTCGATACTATCGATTAGGTAGACCTCGGCGCCGTGCCCCTTCAGCCGTGCGTGCTCGCGCGCCTGACCTTCGCGAGCCGTCTTTCCCGCCTGCTTGAATTCGATGAAGACTACTCGACCGTTACGGATAAGCAGGCGATCGGCGGCTGCGCGCCGGCCGATATACTTGAACTTCCGCACCAGCCAGCCCACGGCCTCGGCATGCTCGCAAACGATGCGCTCGATTTCGCTTTCAATCATAGAAGGGCTGCCAACAGCAGTTCGGGGGAGGAAGACGAAGGCCGAGCACAGCGGTAGCCGATGTCGTCGAGGATGCTTTCTGCCTCGCGAATGTACCAATCGTAATCGACGTCTTCGGGGAAGGTGTCGGGCAATTCCATGAGCGGCTTCGCGCCGTCAGTGCGCGCTACCTTGTTGCCGTTCAGTTTGTAGTTGATGGAGCCGCTGCCATCCGTCGAGTAGTACCAGCGGATCGCCTTGCCGAGATACATTCCGTTCTTGACAGCGCCGCCCTTCACGGTGCGGATCGTGACGAAGCGTCGAATGTCCGTGCAAGCGTGGATCGTCTGATGGAGCGGTACCCCCTTCGTTAGGAAGGAAACCACCGCGTCGGAGCAGACTTCGTTGAGCGGGGACGGCCACGAGCTCGCGACGATCTTGGGCTCCGCGTATGCCCCCTTTTTCTTGACAGAGCCATCGGTCTTCACGGCGAAGTAATTGTTCACGTCGCGGGAATAGAGCGCGCGATACTCGGTTTCCTCGGTCTCGAATCCGGTCCGCTTCTCCCATTCCGCGATAACGGCCTCGAGTCGCGCCTGGCGCGCATTCGGACAGACGATGACAATGCCGTCGGTGTTGGCGCTGATCACGCGGAAGCCGGCGAGCTCGACCATCTCGATCAGCATCAGCAGGGACAGTTGGCCGCCGATCGTCACCTGAATCATCAGATCGGGCGCAAACAGAACGGACCATTTCGAGCCCAGCTTGCCGAAGGCGCCGTTGTTGACGATCTTCAAGCTGCCGGAGACGTCCTCATTGGTCTTCAATTCCTGTTTCGGCAGCGTCGCTTCATCGTTCGCGCACTTGACCAGCTTCTTGAGCTCGTCAACGCGGTCTTTCGCTTTGTTGCGCCGCTCAACCGACGACCTGAACACTCGTAGGAACACCGGCCCGAGATGCTTAGGATAGAGCCCAAGGTTGAGAATGATCTGCGGGTAGTAGCCGCGGACGTCGCGGTCGACGATCCTGGTGGAGCCGTCTGCCCGGTGCGCAATGCTCTTTTCCGACGAGTGCAGTCCGCCGATGCCCATGCGAAAGACCGAACCGCCGATCCTGATCTTGGCCTTCTTCAAGACGTCGGGCATCAAGACCTTGCCGCTCGACGAAATGGCGAAATCGGCGGATTGGACGTTTGCGAGCACTTCCTTGAGCTCGGGCGACTCGTAGCGGATGAAGTCGGGGACCCTGTATTTGTACCGCTTGCCCGGCACGATCTTCGGCTTCTTCGGTTCTTCACCGGTCAGCCGCTTCAACTCCTTCTTGATTACGGCCTCGGCAATCTGTGCATCCGATTTGGAGCGGAGATCCACGCCGTACTGCTTGGTCATCTGTTCGCGGAGAGCCAATTGCTCCTTGAGCGTCTGCATCAGCAGGCCGGTGGCGTCTAGGTCATTGACGCAATAGTTCGAAACGACGTCCATCTCGTCGTGCGTCAGCACGGCATTCTCGTCCACGGGCAGGTCTTGCATGCGCCTGCCGTGCATTTTGCCGTTGTAAATCTTGAGGCTGTTCTGCCCTGGTGCGATCTCGATCAGGTCGACATGATCGCACTCGATCAATTCAAAATCGTAGGTGCGCGAGATTTCCCAGGGTTTGGCGTCGTCCTTAATGATCTCGTTGGCGATCTGCTTCAGCGCCTTGTTGCTGAAGCCGGCGAGGGCGGCCGACACGATCGGAATATCGAACGGAATGGAGTTGAAGCCGACGGTGCAGTATTCGTTGAGCACCTGGCGCAGCTTCTTGCGATCGAGGACGCATCGGTCGGACTTCTCCAACCGAAGCACTTTGCCGGTCTTCACCGATTTGAAGGCTGCGAGAAAGTAGTTCCAATACACTTCGGTATCGAACAGCGCAGCGTCCGCGAGCGACGTTTTCATTGGCTGACGTGGTCAGAGAAAAGCGGGGTGTCGGTCGCCCAACACCCCGAAGGTTCGATTAGCCGAGAAGGTCGTCACCATCCCCGTCATCGTCGTCGAGAGACCGGCCCCGCCGGGCCGAACTCCCTTTCCCATCGCTCTCATCGTCGTCCTCATCCTGGCCGAGGTCGTCAAAAGCGTCATCGTCGAGGGGAGCCGCGCCAAACGCTTCGCCGTTTTTCACGAACTGGATGCCTTCAAGAGAGGCATTGATGCGCTTGCCGTGTTCGTTGTCCTGACACCAAACGTTCACGATGCCGTTCACGTAGCAGCCGGAATAGATTTTTCCGTCTTCTTCGGTCAGCGGCGTCTTGTCCCGATCGAGAATTTTCGGGCGTTTAGAGTTGGACGCAGAGACGTAATACATACCTTCGTAGCCGTCCCAATCTTCCTGATCACCATCCCGCATACACATCTTGTCGGGTTTGATTTTCGGGGGATTTTTCGGCCACTTGTTGTCGCGCGCCTGAACCATCGCCGCTTTCATCTTTTCGATGTTCTTCTTTCCGGTCGCGCTCTTTTTATCGAGCAGGAACGAACAGTTGAACTTCGCGGCTCCGACATTGCCGTCCTTGTCCGGCTTCGGCTTCTGTGCACGAAACACATGGGCAAAAGACAGACGGACGTTTTCGAGACGCACTTGAACATTGGTGCTTTCTTTAGCCATAGGGCCATACCTTTCATGTTTAGCCGAGCAGATCGCTCGTTTCGCCGACCTCATCGAGATCGTCGAACAGATCGGCAGTCGGCGTGATCGCCGGCCGCTCATCGGTGTCAGGGACCAACATCGGTTTGCCGGGGTCCTGCGTGATTAGTTTGGTGGCGAGCTTCCAGTCCTTCGTCGCAAGCAGATTCTCGGCTTGCGGTGCGGATATCAACTTTTTGATGAAAGCTTTGTCAGCCGAAAGCCGCTTGAGGAGGAACGCCTCGGCCACCGCGGGATCGAGCCACCGCCGATCGCCCTTACGCCCCATGACGGCTTTGAGACCTGGCGTGGGATCGCCGGCTAGGGCGTCGGTCAAGCAATCCGCATGAAGTTGTTCGAGCCATTTGGTGAACATGGCGCGATGGTGAACCACGTAGCTGCGACGCTCCGGCGTCAGCTTCCTTGGAAGGTTCGGCGGCTCGTCGGAATCCAGATCGTCGAATAGCTGGCTCACGATATCGAGTTGGAAGCGATCGTACTCGTCGCAACCGGTTCTCGCGGCGGGGCAGAACTTGCAGCCCTTCTCCGAGGCGGTGCGTGGTGCATTAGGATCGCGGGTTGCTTCGGCCGCCTCTTTGACTTCCTCGCCAAACGCCAGGAGCTCGTCGAGAGTGCATTCCCATTCTCCGCCACCGCCAGCGCATCGCGGCTGATCGACGATGAGCAGGAAATCCGTCGCATTAGTCAGATGCCGAGCAACGTTGTCCCAGAAGCCGAGGGCGTAGATCATCATTTGACGATTGCGCACGGGCGACACCGGCACCCCGGCGCCGAACTTGAGATCTTTGATGACGACAAGCTTCTTACCAACGATGCCGGTGTCGAGGGTTCCGCCCTGGCGCCGCCCCTTGCGATCGAGACCAACCCATCGAGTAGTATCGACGCGATACTCGACGAACATCTTGCCGGCAAACTCGCGGACGCGATCGATACCGGGTTGCAGCGCTCGCACCCATGCCGGCTCCACAACGAAATCGTACCCGTCGGCCGACATCTTCCGTCCGAGGAAAATATCGGGATCGCAACCGAGCAGCAGGCAAGTCTCGTGGATCGTGTGCGCGCAGGTCCCTTCGGCGGCAAAGATCGTCGCCTTGTCGGGGAGGCCACGGGTGGCATTGATATAGCCCTTGCAGACCATCCACGAGTCGGCCCCCGACGGAGCGTGTTCGGAGTGACCTTCGGACACGATCAGCGAACTCCCGTCGTTGGAATAGTGCGGTCAACGACCGAAGCGCTCATCTTGCGACCATAGATGCCCTTGAAAGTGAAGCAGCGCTCCATGAACTCTTCGGCTTCAGCGCTAGTCGAGAACGTCTTCGGCCAGACCAGAAATTCCCGATAGGCGCGCCAATCGTTCCGCGGAAACATGCCGTTGTAGTTGCAGCGTCGCTGAATGCGAATGTGCCAACGTCTCATTCATATGCCTCCGGGCACCGATATCGAATCGAACGCTTCTGACATCGCAATTCGCGCTCCCGGTGCTGCTGCTCGATGTAGAACTCGTAGAGACGATCTCGATCGATTAGTTCTTGATCGAGCAGCCGTTCGAACTTCGGACGATCGCGTTCCCTCTCTTGGAGGCGCCTTTCGGCGTGCGTGTCTTGCGAAGCCCAGCCGCCGAGAGCCAGCATCAACGGGATGAGAAGCAGTTGCGTCATTTGCTTTCCGCTATTGAGGCCTGCACGTACAAAATCGAGTCTCGAATTCGTCGCCGGCTCATGTCGATCTTGATGCCGTGTTTGCAGTCGGGGCGTTGAAGCATTTCCGAAGCAGCGCTCTCGACCTCTTGCAGTTCGCGCAAAAGCCGCTCCAACTTCGAAACCTGCTTGCCCCACTGAATGTTCACGACGGATTACGGCAGTACCAGCCGCGCATTTGCGACAGCGCTTTCAGAACGGTACGGATGTCCCGCATGGAAATTTTGGTTTCGTGATGGATCAGAACGACGATCGCCTGCTCGTTGAGACCGCTCTTGCGCAGGTCGTCGAACGCCTTGCCGATCCGCACTATCGCCTCGGCAAGGATTTCCTTGCTCTCGGGCTTCTCGGCGTTCTTGATGACTTTAACGCGTTCCATCGGGGTCCCCTTCGCTACGGCAGGAATTTCATGCAGAGCATGACGACGGCGATGCCCGCGCTCGTAAAGAACAAGCGCTTAGACTCGGTGAGTAGGGCGCCGGCGGCGACCAGCGCAGCAGCGCAAGCGACTACGATCAAATGACCACTCCTGTTCTCGACTTTTCGGCGGAAGGCCGGCCCGCTCCGCGCGGGCGCCGAGCAGGGCTGATTAGGGACCGCTCTCCCGTATCCAGCCTTCCGCCGAAAAGTCCCCCGGCCGCACCGGGGAACCTCTCGAATCTCAACAAACAGTTGAGATTTACGACAGCAGATCGTCTTCCTCTTCCTCACTGCCGCCGTCGCCCGCTTCGTCGCTCGGGATCGCGAATTCCGGGTCCTTGATGCTGGCCTTGACCCATTCGATGACCTGGGCGCGATCGGACGCGTTGATCTTCTTCGCGTTGGCCGCGTCGACCTTGGCAAGCACGCTCTTGAAGAACGCCTTGCGAGTGGCGAGTAGCTTTTCGTCGTCCGTGCCGAGATACTTGGCGAGGGCCTTGTTGAACGCGTCCTCTTCGATTTCCTTGCCGCCCGCGGGGTCCTTGCCGGAATCCTTGCCGGTGGCGCCCTTGCCGGAACCCTTGCCGCCGGCCGCGTCCTTGCCGGTATCCTTGCCGGCACCGATGGCAGCGAGCGCCTTGTCACCGCGCGCATTGGCGGCAGCAAGGAGCGTATTGTTCTTCTCGATAGTCTCAGTCAGTTTGGCGAGTGCTGCCTCAAGGGACATGCGACGATTCTCCGGGTGATGTGATTTGCAGTGAGACGACATGACCACGATCGAATGCCTAGTGTCAACTATTAGGTGATAAAAAATATCGAGGTTGACTCGTTCGACAGTGTTCAACTAGCGTCTGCGCACTATCCAGGAGTCGGGAATGACCAAACCTAAGAAAAAGTCCGGATTGGTGGCGATCGTCACCCTCGATCCGGAAACCGGGGAATACTCGCGCGGCCCGCTTTACGATGTGCTGAAGAAGGCTTTTCCGAACCTGGTTCGCAAGAGCGGGACTAGGATGCTCGACCTGAAAGCTGTCGCAGGAAAGCTGGGCTACACTCATGAAGGCATCTGCAAGCCGGTCCGCACGAATCATTGCGTGCCAGCGCTGGCGATGCTGATTGTGGAAAAGGCCCGCGGGCGCGTCACGATCGAAGAATTTTATCCATTCGTCTTCAAGAAATAAGGCTGCCGCGTGCTCGACCAAGCCGAACGGCTGTCGAGTTGGGGATTCGCTCTACACTGGCTAAGGCCGCGTTCGAAAGCGCCGGTCAACGATAGCTGGTCGACAGAACGCGTCGCTTCACTCGCCACCCTCACGAAGACCTATCGGGATGGCTATAATCTCGGCGTTCGCCTTGGCGAGCCGTCGTTTTTCAGCGATTTATACCTTCACTGCATCGACCTCGACATCCGCGATCCGGACAAGGCCGATGAGGCCTGGCACGCGCTGCTCGAACTCATTCCGGGAGCGCGTTCGCTGCCATCTGTCATCTCGGGCTCGATGGGTGAGAGCCGGCATCTATATTTCCTGACCGATCGACCATTCCCGTCGAAAAAGCTGCGTCACTCGACCGAGAAAATCATCGGGAAGGACAAAAAGGCGCATTGGGCCTGGGAAATCGAGCGCTTCGGCACTGGCAAGCAGGTCGTCGTGCCGCCCTCGATCCACCCCGACACCGGCAAGCGCTACAAATGGGAGCGTGAATGGCCCGCGGATCTCGTCGAGCTCGGCGTCGGCCCGATCATTCCTGCTGCGCGCATCGCCGGCTGGGAGCCGCCGAGCAGAGATGAAACCGACGTCCGCACCAATGCGCTCGGCCTCTCGATCGCCGAGGCAAAGGAGATCCTGGCGGACCTGCCGACCGACACCTGGCGCGAGGACCGCGACGGCTGGCTACAGGTCGGCATGGCGTTGCACCACGAGTTCAACGGCGGCAAAGAGGGTTACAGGGCCTGGGTCGAGTTCTCGGCCGCCTCCGACAAATACGATCCCGAAGATCAACGCCGAGTTTGGCGTTCATTTCGGCAATCGAGCAAACCCGTTCGCATGGCGACCCTGTTGTCGGCCGCGAAGGAAGTTCGATTGATGAACGCCTTCGACGATCTCGGCGATGAGGATGACCAAGGCGACGACGTCGAGAATCCCGAGGTCGCGGACGACGTTGACGATCTGCTCGGGGAGGGCGCCGGCACGATTACCGAGCAGCCGGAGCGCGTTCGCAAGCTCAAACAGGCTGAAGTGCATCACGAGCTCGGCCATGTGCCGAAGCGGATCGCAAAGCTGAACAAACAACACGCCGTTGCCTTCGTAAAAGGCAAGACGGTGATCCTCACCTTCGAAAAAGACGGCACCACATCCTACGGATCGGTGCATGACGTCTATAACTATTACGAAAACGATCGGGTCGCGACTGAGAAGTCCACCGAGCCGGTCACCAAGGCTTGGATGCGGCACAAGGCTCGTCGCAGCTATCCGAACGGGATCGTGTTTGCTCCGCAAGGCGGGCCCGAAGGCGCCTACAACCATTGGCAGGGCTTCGCTGTCGAGCCCGATCCGTCGTCATCCTGCGCGCGCTTCCTCGACCACCTGCGCGAAAACGTATGTGCCGGCGACGAAAACGCCTATCAATGGGTGATCCGCTGGTTCGCCCACATGGTTCAACGCCCGTGGGAGAAGCCCGGCACCGCGCTCGTGATGAAGGGCCGCAAAGGCGCGGGCAAAGACACGATCGGCGACTACGTCGGCGGCCTTTTCCCGCACCATCACACCAAAATCTCGAACCCCGAACATCTCATCGGTCGTTTCAACGCGCATCAGGAAAAAACCCTACTGCTGCACGTCGAAGAAGGCTTCTGGGCCGGCGACAAGAAGGCCGAGGGACAACTGAAGCACCTGATCACGTCCGAGCAGGTGATGATCGAGAGCAAGGGCATCAACGCGTTTCAAGTTCTGTCGGTGCTGCGGATCGTGATCAGTTCGAACGAAGACTGGATCGTGCCAGCGACTTTCGACGAGCGCCGTTTCTGCGTGCTCAATGTGGCCGACACCAGGGCGCGCGACACCGTCTACTTTGCCAAGCTGCGCGAGGAAATGCACCGCGGCGGTCGCGCCGCGCTGCTGCACCATCTGCTCGACCTCGATCTGACTGGCTTCGACGTGCGCAACCCGCCGATGACCACCGGCCTACGCGATCAGAAAATCGCCTCGCTCCGCGGCATCGAGCAATGGCTGTTCGAAATCCTGTCTTCCGGCCGCGCGCCTGGGGATTCGATGTTCGAGGACGTCGAAGTGACGTGGGAGGACGCCTCGATCAAGGTCACGACCGACGACTTCCGTCTCAATTACGAGGACTGGCTGAGACGACGCCGATATCAGGGTGATCCGCTCAACGCCGCGACTTTCGGACGTCGCGTTCATCAGATTTTCCCGTCGATCAGAAAAATGCGCCCTCGAACGGGTGAAAATCGGCACCTTTTCTACGTGATTCCGCGCCTTGCGGAGTGCCGCGCCGAGTTCGAAAAAATGGTCGGCAGCCCGATTGAATGGGCCTCAGAAGTCCCCGAAGACGACGATTTGTTAGGCTAAATCCGCCCTGGTCACAGCATTGCTATGACCGGTCACAGCAGTTTTTGCTTGCTGTGACCGGCGTAAATCATTGCCATGCCGTCAAAAAAGACACCTGGTCACGGTGGTCACGGAAAAGCGGGCCGAAAATTTCCCAGAGTCGTACAGACGTCGTTCGGTTACGGATCAGACCCCTCCACGAGCGCGCGCATACGCGGGATATGTGCTGTGACCACTATGACCACTGTGACCATCCACAAATAATAAAATAAAATCAGATGCTTCGAGCCGGTCACGGCACCGTGGCGAAATTTGCCGTGCTGTGACCACCCGTCCCGGGTTGAATTAGCCGGTCATTGGCGTTCGCTTCAGCATTTCCTGCTCAACAAGATCCGCAAGGGTGGTGAGATGGTGAGCCAGTCTGTCGAAGAGTTCACGCTTTGCCGGGTCTGTGGCGAGATCGCAGATCAGTCTGCATTCAGCGGCGTCCGTTCTGAGTTTTTCCAGGTGCTTCTGATAATCCTTCATGACGAAACCCCCGTTCTCTTGCAGAGGCGGCTTACCGCTAAGCGTCGAGCCCTGCGCTCCGACTTTCGCTTACGCCGGCATCTGAGACAACCTGATAAAAACATTCAAAGTCGCTACGAAAAACACCGGGTGTCCTATGACGAAATTCCCAAAATTCTCGAAAACCCCGGCTCTGCGCCCCCCGCGGAACGCGACTGCAGGGGGAGGGACCCGTAGCCAACCTGATACCCGATGACACAAGCCGAGACACGTTTGGCGCCCTATGATCCTGAGGCACTGACACGCTGTGATACATAGGAATATTATCTGTCTCACATTGTCCTATGCCATTGGGTCAGGCCTGCCCCTGTGCACTGCAATCGCTACCAGGTAACGCAGAATAGTAGGGCAGCCCGTAGGCAGGGCAGTCATAGGCCTGCCGATCATGCGCGCCCTTGTCCGCTTCGATCCTAGATTAACGCACAGGGCAAGCCGGCTAGGCGCCTGCCATAGGGCGAGAGATGAGGGGCAGCCCTGCCATCCTAACCACGGGCAGGCCTATGGATCAGGGCAGCCCGTGCAATCGATCGCAGGCAATTCCTAAATGGGAATTCTCGACTAGGGCGAGGGGCTGCAAGGGTTGTCCGCTATCGTCGACCAGGGCCGGCAGATCGCTCGAGTCCAACCAGGCGCCAGCGCTGTCAAGGCTTTGAGCCGAGACGCCAAACGGGCGCAAAAATAATCGCAAGAACCGATGGCTATTTTATCAACTATCAGTTGACTTATAGCCCGCAAGGTTCATAGTCGAATAATTGAACAAACCGGAGTCGCCGCTATGAACTTTAAGCCCGTCGGCAAGCCCGCACCGCGCAAGGCTTACGATATCTGTTTTCGTTCAACGTTGACCGGTTGCGATTGGACTGCGCGACTCTGGCTGCGCTCACCGGAAGATGCTTTCGAGGCTATGTATCGGCGCCTTGCATTCGGCAACCGTGGTAGCGGGGAAGGTAAGTTGCGGCATTCCCGCCAATTCTATCGCGTCGTTTCCTGTGCAGTCTCGCAGGATCAATCGCGCCCTAGCCTTGCCCAATAACTCAACTAACAGGTGAGATTTCTACAATGAGATTCGCCGATAACGCCAGCGCAGCCTCCATGACAGCCGCGCGGTGTCATGAGCGGTGCGCTTGCACCCCGCACGCAATCCCGCGTGTCGGAATCGGAGGACTGAGCAATGCGAAAGCTGCGCTTGGTGCTGCGGCTGAGATGGAAAAGCAAAAGGGCTAGGCGCTGGTTCCGCCTAACCCTCCGCTGGTTCGCTTAGCTGTAGCCGGAGGCGGGGAGAAATTCCCGCCTCCACTCCGATCTTAAGCATTGAGAATAATCGTGACAAGAGCCGAACAACTGAGGAATAAACAAATGCCGACATTTGACAGCGATAGGGAATTGACCGTTTTGGGCGTTACCGGGCGCCTAACACATCGGACAACGAAACCAGGGCAAGCGCCGGGGCTTTGGTTCAAGCAAGTTTGGATATCGACCCAGCGACCAATCCAGGGCTACGGCCACGGCGCACAGCTACGCGCGGAAATGCGTTTTGATGACGAATGCGGTAACGGCCACAACACTTTCGCGATAACGGGCGAGGTCCGCGTACCAGGGCGCCGCGACGTTGAGGCTTGCGGTTGTTTGCATGACGACATCACGCGCGTGTTTCCCGAGCTCGCCCCGCTCATCAAATGGCATTTGTGCAGCACAGATGGCCCCATGCATTACCTCGCTAACACGGTCTATTTTGCCGGGGACCGCGACCACTACGGCAAGCGCAAGGGCGAGGCCCGTTCTTTTGATACCTTCGTTCAATTCGGGGACAATCCCATAAAGCACGCCCCCGGCCGCAAGTTCGTTAAATGGCTCGAGTCGTGCAAACCGTTCCCGGGGAATTCGTCCGGCTATGACTTTGAGGTTTTGGCGATCTATCACAGCGACCAGGGCAAGCCGGGAAAGCATCAGTATGGGCCGAAATACACGTTCGGGGGCTTTGCGGAACGCTGGCATGAATGCCCGTTTGATAGCGAGCAATCGGCCCTAGATTTCCTGTACGCCCTGCAAATGTGTAATCCCAAATTCGTCCGCGTCGCCACAGCATGGGGCGAGGGGAAAGAACGGGAATTCGAAAAGGCCCGCAACGCGGCCATCTGGCACGGTGCGACAAATGCCCAACTATCCGTTGAATCGGTTGAGCTCAAAGAAAAATTGATTGAACGCTTGCCGGCCCTCATCGCCGAATTCCGCGCGGCGATCGAAAGCACGGGTTTTCTTTGGTCCCCGGAAGGGATGGCACCAAAGCCCGAATAGTGTCTACAATCTCAACTAACGAGTGAGTCGATGAAGCGGATTTATGCAGTCGCCCTAGCCGGGCTTTTCGACCTAATCGAGTTCGCAGCTATCGCGGGCTTTGTCGGAATGATCGGCGTTTGGGCCATCGTTTTGAAAGGCTAGGCAATGGCCAAAGTTCGCCTAGACGCTGGCGGTTATCTTCCGGTCCGTCCGGATGTAACCGAGTGCAAATATCATCGGCCCCCGACAAAGGGCGAAATCAATTTCGGCCACGGTGCGACGCATTACCGGACGTTCCCGGTTGAGGAATGTTGTCACAAGGGAACGCGAGTCAAAAAGCGATGGTTCAAGGCCGCAGACGATGGCCTGCGGTACTACGCCTAAAATCTCAACTCTCAGATGAGGAATAAACCAATGACTGCACAACCGAATCTAGCCCCGCGCGGCTGGAATGGCGGACCGCTGAAGTATGGCGCCAGCATGGGCAGACCTTCTAAAGGGACCGATCCTAAAGAAGAGGCCGAAAGGCTTGTAAAGGAAGCCCGCGAGTTAGAGGAACGCGCGGGACGGCTGCGCCGCTATGCCGAACATTCTGACGCGGACGAATGTCACGCAGAAGCACAACGATTGCGCGCGCAAGCCTTTGCATTGGCTAACACGGTGCAAACAGCGGTTAAGGTCTCGCTTCGCAAAATCCCGATTAACTCCGGCGGCTATGACAGCGGCGGGGCCTATTGGGGAATCGGGCAGCCCCTCTATTGGGCGGGTTCGGATTGCGGTACTATCGATCGATTTTTTAGGGCAGCAACGCGCGACCAGGCGAAAGCCGAGATCCGCAAGCAATACCCGAAAGCGACGTTTTACAGGTAATCATGGGCAAGCGTTTTTTCAGCGTCGCGGAAAAGGTTGCGCATGACAACGCAACCACGGGCGGGGCCCGCTATCTATCGCCCGATGAGATAGCCGCGGCGCATGCGTCTAAATCGGTTGAGCTCGCCCCCGGCATTTTTTTGCGGGGGCGATATGCTAACCGCCATGGGTTGATCGCGGGCGCCACGGGTAGCGGCAAAACCGTGACGCTGCAAACGTTGGCGGAAGGCTTTTCTAAAATCGGCGTTCCGGTTTTCCTCGCGGACGTCAAAGGCGATATAGCGGGCCTCGCGACAGGCCCTAGTCCCGTTCAATTTCTTGACTGCTACGGAAAGCAGGGCAGCCCGTTGCGCATCTCAATCGCTGCAATGGGGCCGGCTATGCTTTCGCGAACGCTAGGCCTAAGCGACGTTCAGGCGTTAGTTGTTGATATCGCTTTTGCATATGCCACAGCCACGGGCGCGAGGCTGGAAAGCATCAAAGACTTTCGCAAGATCCTAGGGCAAATGCTGGCGCAACGCGAGATGATATCCGCGACGCTAGGGCAAGTCTCGCCTGCCTCCATTGGCGTGATTCAGCGCGCGCTATTGCGTCTAAGTTCAGCGGTTAGCGTCTTTGAACCGCCCGGCTTTGATCCTGCGTCGCTCATCGAAACGCGAGACGGGAAAGGCCTGATATCGATCCTAGCGGCCGATGAGCTCATCAAAACCCCAGACGTTTACGCAACGGTTTTGCTTTGGCTGTTATCCGATCTATTCGACAGAATGCCGGAAGTAGGGGACCTCGACCGGCCCCGCCTCGTTTTCATATTCGACGAGTCGCACCTGCTTTTTGACAATTGTCCGCCCGCTCTGTTGCAGCGGATAGAGCAGATAATTCGGCTTGTCCGATCGAAAGGCGTTGGAGTCTATTTCGCGACGCAATCGCCCGCTGATATTCCGTCGACCGTGGCCGGCCAATTGGCAAACCGGGTTCAGCATGCGTTGAGGGCTGCCACGGGCAAAGACGCGAAAGAGATTCGCGCCGCGGCCGAGACGTTGCCGCGCAACCCGCGACTAGACGCGGCCGAGCTCATCGCGACCATGGCGCCAGGGCAGGCCTTAGTCTCGTTTGTCGGGGCGAATGGAACGCCGCAACCTTGCGAGCTCGCCCGGGTCAATCTGCCGGCTTGCGCGTTGGGGGCCATCTCGACCGAAAAGAGGGCCGAGCATTTCGCGCCCGTCAGCGTCGCGAGATCCGCGCGGCCGATATCATGGGGGCTCTATTTGCAAGGCCTGTTAGCGCTCGCCGCGGGTTGGGCCGGCGGACTGTTGATATTGTCCGCACTAGGCGCCGCGGCGTTCTACGGGGCCCGCGCGCTTTGGCGCATGCTGTTTTAAGCCCGCCTCTCATCTCTTGAACTCGAAAGCCCCGCCAAACCAGGCGGGTTTTTCTTTGCCCGTTGCCGCGACGAAATAGCGCGATTAGTTCGTATGCGATCAACTCGCGTTCGATCGGCGCCGCGCGCTCGCGAGAAATTTTTCTGCCGGCGCTCGATCGCGCGCCGACGGCTTCAACCAGTGGTGGCGTTCAGACGGATCGGCACGCGCGCTATTTTACTTTGGGGCTTTGGACTCAAGAATCGCTATTTCGGAAGATTTCCACTCAAGAATCCATATTCTTGCGAGACCAACCAAAAGTTGATAAACGAGACGAGGAATGATGTGAGGTTTTGAAATGCGAATTCTCGGCTTGATGGTCGCTCTCGCCCTGGGTTTGTTCGCCTCCGATCGAGCGGCGAGGGCCGATGCGGGGGCCGCGATCGAAGCGCTGACCAGGCAGCAAATCGTCAGCCTTTGCGAGAACCGCTTTCCCTATTCCGCGCACTATCAGGAGGTCTGCATCGAGAAGCAGCAGATCGGCAAAGCCGGCGTCGACAAGCTGAGAGCTCAGATGTGGAAGCTGCACTACACCGGAGATCCCTCCGATCGGCGCACGTCCGACACCATGCGACTATTTGACAAGGTCTGTCAGAACAAGGCCGTTCGATCGCCGGAATCCAACACCGATTGGGTCGAGCAGTTCTATTGCTTCAAGCACAAGCTCGACGAGGCAGCCGCGGCCGGTCGCGCGCTCGCGAAGTAGTTTCCTTTAATGACTTAGGGTTTAGCGACGGTCCCGGGCGGCCAGGTGTGCGACTGCGACACCTTCCGACGAGCGACAGAGTCGGCCTTGGTGGTCGAGCAGCCCTTTGCGAGGTAGTGCGCGTACCAGGCAGCGATCCGAGGCGAGCCGTTGCGATAGTCGTCGAAGATGGTTGAGACCATGGAAGAGTCCCGAGCGGTGCGAATCGTAGCACCACAGATTTCTTATTATGCCGCTAAAGATTCAAGAATCTCTCGGGAAAAGAATCCTGAAAAACGAATTTTCATTTTCGGTTTCGCCTTTTTGAAAAATCAAAGGGGGGTCAGAGCGAATTTACGTTGACGAGTCACCTAATAGTTGATTATGTTTTCCAAAGTTGAGACGGCGCCACCCTGCAGCGTCGGCTAATGAGACAAGATCGGACACGACTATGATTGCTTCGTTAGCGCTGGTTCTCGTCGTTCTTGGCCTGGTCGTCGCAGGAATCAAAGCCGGCCCATTTGGCGCGCTTGCGTTCCTCGTCATTTGGACAGCGGGTGTCGTGGTCGCAGCCAGGCTAGTACAGGACCTCGGCCGGCCTCGAACGGGCGACCTTCTTCCCACGATCACTGAGGACAACGATTTCGATTTCGCGCTGGTCGCAATTTGGCCGCTCGGCATACCGGTCATCGTTGGTTTTGCCATCTACAAGAAAATGAAGCGATGAGTGCCAGCAAATGGAAATCGCTCATCGGACTGCTCTCCCTCCTGCACCTACTTTCGTCGTGCACAGGCGACCGCCTGAGATCGCAGTTGCAAGGCCGCCCTGGCGCCGACGCGTCAAAACTCGACTGAACAAATTCATCGAAAGGAAAGTCGCCGTGACCAGAGCCGAAGCGTCGCTGGAAAACCCTTTTGTTACCGCCCAGATCAAATGGGATGAGCTCAACCGTGATCTGATGCTGACAAAAGACGAACTCGCGCAGACGAAAGAGGAAAACGGTCGTCTGAACAACGCGATCGTCGAGGCGGACAACGAGATCGCCCGCGTTAAAGCTTCGCACGACAAGGCCATGAACGAAGCCTTAGCGAAGCATTCGGCCGAGCTCGCGGCCAAGGATGAGCTTCTTGCCACACTGACCCGCGAGCGCGACGTCTTCAAGACTTTGGGTATCCAGCAGACGGTTCGGTTGCGGGATTTCGGCGAGCAGGCCCTTCGTATCGTGCAGGACTCGCGGGTTGCGACCATGAACGACGCCGCATTGGACGCCTACGCCAAGCCGATCGTCGCGCCGAAGTTGGAGCAACTAAGCCCGGAGGACGAAGAACTCCTGGCGAGCATCACCAACGAAACCGCTGCTGCCGCGTAATGTCAGAGCCGCTGCCCGGGGACGTTGTCGAAATTTTGCGTCGAATTGCAAACGGTCGACGTCCCTCGGCAGGCGGCTACACATCAAAGCTGACGCACCACGAGATGACCGAACTGGCGCGGGGCATCTGCATCCGGTGCGGGTTCGACTACAGCGATAAGAGCATTCACGGCGCCAGCGTCGGCAAGCCGCGCGTAGAGCAAGATCCGCAAGGCGTTCTATTTTCTGAAGCGATGGGGGAGGGGCATGAAAGTTAAGGCGCACGTCACGGCCCTCGACGACCTCGGAGACAGGGTGAAGATCACCGCGCAGGGCCATGCGATCGGCCGTGCAGATTGGGTGCCGGTGGTTTCGATCGAATTTAGTTTGCCTTTGACCGATCAGAGCCGGCGCGCGTATTTCATCGGACGCACGTTCGAAATGACGGTGACGCCGTCATGAGTGCGGCGCCGCTTAGCGTGGAAAATCGCGTCTATCTGAAGGCAATGCGGCAGTGTCTCACCGAGTATCGAGATCGAGCGGCTGATCTCAGTCCATTGGCGCAATTGATGGCGTTGCATCGCGCAGGATATCCGGCCCAGGTGATCGAAACGAACTTTGAAAAATTAATGTCGCAAACATCAACTACGAGTTGACGAGTCACTGGCGGCGTTGCAACAATGCAATCCTCGCACGGAGCAATACTGTGGGCAAGAAAAAGGGCAATGAACAAGAGTCTACAACCGTCGATTTGCTCGACGACGACGCTATTCCTCCGGGCCATAACGCTACAATTTACGCCAAAGAGCAACTGAAGGCGATTATCGAGCGCGTCGAACGCCTTGAACAAGAAAAGAAAACCATCGCCGACGACATCAAAGATATTTACGCCGAGGCGAAGGGCAACGGCTTCGACGTCAAGGCGCTGAAGACGATCGTTAAAATTCGAAAGCAAGATGCAAACGAGCGGCAGGAACAGGAAACTATCCTGGAAACCTACATGCTCGCGCTGGGAATGATTTAAATGCCGGACAACTTTGTCGCCGCCGACCTCGCGCAACTCGACTCATTGGCCAGCGAAGGCCGTATTGCGATGATCAACACGATCCGTGTCGGAGATCGTTGGCAGACCTATATCAAATTGGGACGCACGAACGGTTACTCTGCGCAATGCGCCGCATCGCCGAGTGAGTCCATCGCCAAGGCGCTTGAACGACTGCTGGCCTGCGAGGACTACGATATAAGGCACGGACACGTTGTCGGCGCTCCGGCAATTACGACCAATGCGCCGGTAGCGGCAACCAAAGCGCCCGCTGCGAAAGTCTCTGCTGACGTAGACGATTTGCTGGGGTGACGATGAAAACGTTCGAAGAGCTAGTGTCAGAAATTGAGACAACCGGCTTCAGGTTGAACAACCTGTTTCGGCGCACCGATGGCCTCTGGCTGGGGAACGTACGTTCTCTCGACTCGATGATCTTCGAATACGCGATTGCCGACACTGCCCATGACGCGATGGCGGAAGCGCTGGAAAACGCTCTGAGGCGGTTTCCGACCCTACGGCGATCGAAAGGCTTCATGTACCTGCCGGGCGAGAAGATACCGAATTGGGAGACCTATCAGCCAAAGGCCACTGATGCGGGCGAAGACCTGCTCGGGCTCGCGGACCCCATCGCCGAAGTCGACGAGCTACTGGGCTGATCGTGATCATCAATTCGGGACCATTCGCTGGATTAAGGCGCCAGCACTATCAGGTGATCTTGGCAGATCCCCCATGGAAGTTCGCCGTTAGGTCGAACAAGGGGGCAGCGCGGTCACCGAAATACAAAGTGATGTCGATCGAAGACATCAAGAACCTGCCCGTCGCCGACCTAGCCGCGAAGAACTGCGTGCTGTTCATGTGGGTGACCGATACGCACCTTGAGATCGCTACGGATGTAATCCGTAGTTGGGGCTTCCGATACAAGACTGTCGGGTTCTATTGGGCTAAGACAAACAGGGCTGGCTCCTCCTTCATTGGCATGGGCTATTGGACGCGCGCGAACCCTGAGCAATGCTTAGTGGGCGTCGACGCAAACGGGGAAGATTCTGGGCACCAATGGTTGCTATCGACGATAGGTGCTCCAAAGCGTCGCGCCAAGAATGTCGAGCGTCTGATCATGACCCCGCGACGCGAGCACTCGCGCAAGCCCGACGAACTTTTTGAGCGGATCGAGGCATTGGTCGACGGTCCTTATATCGAGCTCTTCTCGCGCGAGTCACGGCCGGGTTGGACCGCATGGGGCGACGACGCCGGAAAGTTTGACCCCGTCGATGTGCGCGGTTTGCTCGGGCTCATGGATGACGTCGACACGCTGCTCGGTGCGCCGAGCGATTTAGAGGAATTGCTAGGATGACGCTTCTCCGACCTCCCCACGCCATGCCGCTCGTCGTGCTCGAGTCTCCTTATGCCGGCGAGATCGAGCGCAACGTCGCTTATGCGCGCGCGTGCCTGCGTGCCTGCGCGATCATCAACCAGGAGGCGCCGATCGCGCCGCATCTGCTGTTCACGCAGCCCGGCGTGCTCGACGACAATGATCCTGTTCAGCGAGCCACAGGGATCAACGCCGGCCACGCCTGGCTGCGTAAAGCCGACCGCATGGTGGTTTACCAGGATCTCGGCATCTCGCCTGGCATGGCCACCGCGATCAGAACGGCTGAGTTCAACGGAATCCCGATCGACTTTCGCAATCTGTAGGTCTCAGGCCGTCTTAAATGCCTTTAAAGAACAATAGCTTAGCTGTCGACTTTCAGCCTTGCGGCGAAAACATTGATCCTCGAAATCACGGTAAGATCGAAAAGAACGGAGCGAGAACAAATGTGTTGACTCCAACGAAACTAGGATGGAAATTCTGATAATCAGAAATTAGATCAGAAGTTGCGTATGCTAAAGGGAGTGCGGGGCCGTGGACTATTTAGGAATGCTACCTTTCGTTTTAATCAGCGACGACACAACTAATTGTTGGAATGTAAAGTCCACGGGAAATTGGGCGGCCGACAACAAGATCGGACGATCCCACGGTGAGGCCTGCATCGCCTATATGAACAGCAACGACAATCCGGCCTTACTGTTCGCGGTCGTCGAAGCGATGCACCGGAGTAGCGCGCCGTTTAGCGGCATCGAGTGTGGCTTCTTTCAAGCGATTGCGGAGCGCGTGACTTCCCAGGCCGTGTATCACAAAAGTAGGGAGGAACGTCCGCTTGGCCCTCAGTAGCGGGCCTAGAGCGGACAATCCTGGACCGCTGCTTTGTGCCATTCGCGTCCGATTTTGGATGTCCAGCGCAATCACGGAAATGCCGGTTGTCCGGTTTTGGCGGTTGAGGCCCAAGCAGTGATCATGGCTGGCCCTCATTGTTAGGTTGTGCTATAGTTCCCCTCGCGAGGAGGTATCAAGAAGTATCCAATATCGCCTCATAGCAATCTTTTTCACCACGCCTAATTCGATTCCGCATGCGCCACTTGGTGTTAGATGCGGCAACGTTGCACCTTCTCCTGCAAATACGCGCCCTCGCGGCGCCCAAGCGTGAATGCTTCAAGTCGTTCCGTCGTTTTTTGTATAAGGAATGATGTCATGCGCACCTCAATATTGAATCAGATTTTCGGAATGCTCGCCGTAACCAACAAATTCACCGTCAGCGCGCGCGACAATCCGAAGCCTAACGCCGACGGATCGTTGACGCTTTACTTTCAGAACGAGTCGCCGAGCGTGGACAAGGAAGCCAACTGGCTACCGGCTCCGAAGGGCGACTTTCTTCCGATGCTGCGGATGTATTGGCCCAGGACAATCGATCCTTAACGGCTCGTGGAAATCTCCGGCGGTAAAGAAGGAGGTCTGAGCGAGGCCGTGCGCGACGACTTCAAAAATCAACAAATCAGAAAAGGAGGTTCGACATGTTTCGAGGAATCCTGCCACTGACGTTATCTCTCTGCCTTGGTGCGACAGCACCTACGGCGCTAGCCCAATCGGTAGCGCCCATCACCGAACAGGAGGCGCACGCCATCGCTGTCGACGCCTATGTTTATTTCTACCCGCTGCTGTCGATGGACGTATCCCGCAAGCAGTTCACCAACGGCACCACCGATTTCAAGGGGCCGATGAACACGTTCGTGAACGTGGCCGAATACCCGCCGGCGGATTTCAAAGGCGTGGTGCGCTCCAACTTCGATACGCTGTATTCCGCCTCGTGGCTGGATATGACCAAGGAGCCCGTCGTCATCTCGGCGCCGGATACCGATGGACGCTATTATTTGCTGCCAATGCTCGACATGTGGACCGATGTTTTTGCGTCGCCAGGCTGGCGCACGACGGGCACCAAGGCCGGGACGTTTCTGGTGACGCCCCCAGGCTGGCGGCCGGATCTGCGCGACAGATTCGCCGAGGAGTTCAAGCTTCCGAAAGACACCCAGCGCATCAACGCGCCAACACCCTACGTCTGGCTGATCGGCCGAACCAAGACCGACGGCCCGCCGGACTATCCTGCAGTTCACAAGATCCAGGCCGGCTACAAGGTCACGCTTCTTTCCGAGTATGGCAAACCGCCCAAGCCGGTCGAATTCAAGCCCGACCCAAGCGTCGACATGAAGACGCCGCCAAAGGTCCAGGTCGATACGATGTCGGCGGGCGTCTATTTCGCCAATGCGGCAGAGCTGCTCAAGCTGCATCCGCCTCATATCACCGACGAGCCGATCCTCGCGCAGATGAAGAAAATCGGCATCGAGGTCGGCAAGAGCTTTGACATCGGCAAGCTCGATCCCACCGTGCAGAGGGCGGTGGAAACCGCACCGCAGGATGCGCAGAAGCTGATGGCCTGGAAGCTGCCGACGCTGGCGCGGGTTGCCAACGGCTGGTCGATGAACACCGATACGGTGGGCGTCTATGGCAACTACTACCTGAAGCGGGCCATTCTCTCGCAGCAGGGGCTGGGCGCGAACGTGGTCGAGGATGCCATCTATCCGCTCAATCTCGCCGATGAATCCGGCAAGCCGCTCGATGGCGCAAACAAATACACCATCACCTTCGAGAAGGGCGCCACGCCGCCGGTCAATGCGTTCTGGTCGATCACGCTCTACGATCAGGAGGGCTTCCAGGTCGGTAACACGCTGAACCGCTTTGCGGTCTCCAGCTGGATGCCGTTCAAGTACAATGCCGATGGTTCGCTCGACCTCTATTTCCAGAACGCGAGCCCCGGCAAGGAGCTCGAAGCCAACTGGCTTCCCGCGCCAAAGGCGCCATTCAATCTGACGATGCGCCTGTACGCGCCGAAGTCGGAAGCGCTGACCGGCAAATGGAATCCGCCGCCGGTCGTGAAGTCGCAAACAACGGTGGGTTCGGCCCAATAAAAGTTGATCGCGCCGGCGCTTCGGCGCCGGCGCCAACCGCGCTGACACTGCCCGATAGCAATGAGAGGGACAGTACCGCCAAGTTGGGGGAAGTCCGTTTCGGGTCAAAAGCGGTAAAGCTCAGAGTGAGCTAACGTTTTCCGGTTGCGCCTCAAAGCAGACGTGAGGCGAACTTATGAGTACGTGCCCGAGTCGTCGCCACAGCGAGTGACCTAGTCAGCCGCCCTTGTCCGATTTACGGTTGGCGGCCATCGTGTCTTCCATGCGTTCGAGTCGTTTGTCTATCTTCTCGAACGCATCCTTCACGTCGGCTTTGAGCTCTCCCATCGCTTTGTAGTAGCTATCGCGCCGCATGTAAGTCTCAGCCGACACAGCGCGAAACTGCATCGCTTCGAGCTCCATTCGATGAGCGGTATCCTTCAATGCTTGAAGCGCCTGGCCGACATTTCCCTCGCTGGTGTCGTGCTTCAGAAACACGTCTTTCCGGAGCGCCGCCACCTCAAGATCAACATAGCGTTTCATGTCGGCCTGCGCCGTGGCGGCGCGGCTGCCCCCGCCCCAAACACGATCGAAGACCGTCAGCGCAAACAGAGCCGCGGAAATGATGAGCGATATTGTTGCGGTATCGGGCATCGGCTCAGGACGTCGCAGAGGGGCGGATTTTTTGCTTCAAGCGCTTCCACAAGGATTTCTTCTTGGGCTTCGCCGGCACGGGCGGCTCGAACTTCACGAGAGCCTGCGGATCGACCGCCAGGTGCGCCGGGCGTGCCTCCGGGCGCTGCCAGTTGCAGCCGGCGACACCTGCCTCGGTCGTCTTGTCGGCCCATTCCTGATCGTAGGGCGTGGCGCCCTTAATCTGATATTCCGGTCGCGGAAAGGCCTGGCAGACGCCGCCGAGCTCGACACCGTCGACCTGGCCGCCGAAAGTGGTGAAGCCACTCTTATTCGCACACCCCGTCAATAGTGCTCCACACGCCACCGCGCAGGCGGCAATCGTCAACCTTCGACTTCGCTGAATCGACATCTTGAAGGGTCTCCCTATTGTTGCTCGCGATTTCGTTGACGACCTGGGCTCGACCAACGTTGATGAAGTGCTGACGCACAGCGAAATAGCCGCCGACTACCAGGGCGACGACTGCCGCGTAGGCGGTGAGGCGGGGAACGTTGATGCCGAGCAGCTTTGCGATCGTGAGAAGTAGGGGCATCGTCAGGCCATCCAAACGCCGGCACGTAGCCAGCCATGCCAGTGAGTTTCGCCTAGCTTGCCGTCGGCATCTCGCAACCGATGGTGCACCGAGGGTTCGAGCGTCGGGCGCTCTCGATTGCCATCCCATGACCACGAGGGCGACGGCGCCGGCTTAAACGGTAAATAGCTCACGGCTTTGCAGCCGCACGGACAGACGTAATAGAGACCGTCGTCATGGAGCTCGATCGCGCCGGGGGTAAGTGTGGCGTAATCGATATCGGGAACGATGATTGCCGCGACCCGTTTCATCAGACGCCCTGGTCGCGCAGCTTCTTGTAGCGTTCCCAACCGACGAAGACGCAGCCGATCAGCGCAGCGACGCCGCAGCCGATCGCGATCCCCATCCAGGTCCCCGGCATGAGACCGAGGAACGGCTTCACAGTTTGGACGACGGTGATCACGTTGTCGGCGGCACCCTTTGCCACACTCACGGTGTCCGCCGTCGACTGCGCGTACTGCGCGATCTGGGCTGCCGTGCCGACGACGGTTAGGCCGCCCGTTACGACGGTGCCCTGGGCGATCCGCGACGTGCTCATGGTCTTTTCGACACGCACGCCCTTGTCCGCTTCGATTGGCTCTTCGACTTCTTCGGCCAATTCACCGCCGACGTAGTATTTCTGAACCCAACCTCGGCCCGCGGACTCCCTCATGCGTCTCGCCGCCCAGGCGCGTACCTGTCCGGCGGTCTTTCCCTTCAAGACACTGGCATTGGCGTTGACGGCGGACTTGCCAACCAGGGGTTCAACGTCCGCGTTTGGATCTGCGGCGTAAACGCGCTGAGCGGTCTCGGCGCCGAGGAAGTGCGCGAGATAGAGATCGCCCGGAGTGCAGGACATACCGACGACGCGCTGATTGTCCTCGGTGAAGCGTGCAAGCATCTCGACCGCAAACCGCGGTTCGGTACGCAACGCGAGGATCTGCGCTTGCGTCCTCCCCTTCATCACGTCGGGGCGATGGACTTTGACAGTATCGAGCCAGGTCTTGTTGAGGAATTGACCGAGGCCCGTTGCGGTCGACGTCCGAGCCTTGATGGTCGGCCGGCCACCGCTCTCGATTTGAATGATCGAACTCAGAGTCTCGTCGGAGACTGTGCGGCTCACACTATACGGCATCAGTAGGGCTCCCGGACAAGTGAAGGTTTGAGGATGAAGCGGCCGGAAATGACGACAGCGCTGCTCGCGCCTGGTCCGAACAGAACGCACTCGTGATACCAATCGCCGGGCTCGACATTCATGGTGTCGGCCTCTGCGAGCGAGATGAGCACGTAGGGCTTCGACGGGTCGGTGATGACGACTGTGACGCCGGAGTTGACGTCCTTCTTGACGAAGATGTCGGCTCCGGTGGCCTGCGCGTTTCGGCCCATCCACCATCTCGCGGTCAGGCCGGCGAGATTTGGAATCGAACCGTCAACGTTGCGGACGAACACCCGAATATCGAGAGTTCGACCCGCCTTTAGCTCGACGTCCTTCGTCTTATCGAGCAGCATCAGATTGCCTCAGCGTATCCGTGCCCCACGAGCTCGGCCGAGACTTCGGCGTCGACATCCAGTTCGGCGCCTTCCGGCAGCCGCCAGATGGTCTGAAACTCCGCGACGCCGCGCTCTGGCCGGCTCTCGACACTCGACAAGCAAATGATCCGTTCGCCGACCGTATTGATCTGAACGGGCGGCCCCCCGTCTTCGATCGGAAAATAGATTTTCGTCTCGACGGTCTGCTTCATTCGAATTGCCGGCATAAATCACCCGTTAGTTGAGAGAAGAGGCGAGCGAAGATCAGCTTGCGGAAAGCGTGACCGTCACGTTCAAAGTGTCGCCGGGGACCACCGCGCGCGAGGCGGAAAAGTCTGAGGCTCCGTAAAGAATGCCGGCCGTGCCGCCCTTGGCGTTATCGGTCGTGACGAAGGCGCCCGTAATGGTCGCAGTGCCGTTGATCGAGAACACGGCCACCGAAGCTGAGTTGTCCACCGATTTCGCAGCCACGGTACCCAGAACCAGGGCAGGGCGGTTCGCCTGCGAGTAGGCAGAGCTCTCGGCCCAGCCGGCATGGGAGGCCATGGTGTCGCCGGCAGCAACGGTACCGGTCAGCTTGAGGCCTACGAAGAAGGCCGCGGTGTACGAGGCGCCCTTGAAGTATTTTGAGAGCAGGTCGTTCAGTCCGACGTCTACGACCAGGTTGTGGATTTCTTCGACCCACTTCAATTTCCCGTCGGCGCCATAGCACTCGACTTTGTGATTGGTCTTCATCTGCACCTTGCCGCTCGCAAATGCGTTCAATGCAGCAGAAGCGCCCACGCGTGCGGTCGACTTCATCAGGTGGCTCACGAGGCGTTTCATCATCGACTAGATTCCTAATTTGTGATTGACAAATGCACAGTGCCGGCGAGGTCGATCGTCCCAATTCGAATTCCGTCTAGGTCGACCGTCGCCGTTCGAACGCCATGCAAGTCGACCGTTGCAATTCGAATGCCGTTCAAGTCGAGCGGTCCAATGCGAGTGCCATTCAAGTCGATCGAGCGAACAACGAGCCCATCCAAGCTGATCGAATCTCGAACGGGAATGATGCTTTCAGTTGACACCTGCAACGCAAGCTGGGTGGCAATAGCAGTTGCCATCTTCGCGGTGATTCGTCCACTAACAGTGGAGTCGAAGGTCGCGACAAAGCTGAGATAGGAAGGTAGAACCACCTGCTGCGCAGCCGCGGCGCCGAGCCCAGCCGGGAGCCCGATAGTTCCATTAACCCGAAGCCCGCCGCTGGCGTTAACTGCCGTGGAAGTAGATATCGAAATGCCTCTGGCGATCGACAGCACGCCTGATACTCCCTGAGACACCGCTGCATTTAGAACCTCGGAAACCAACATGATCGCGCGGCTTTGGGCTTCAAGGGTCGCCGCGACCGGCAAAGGAACCACGACGGTCGAACTGGTTCGAGCAGCCGCGGTCGCGAGCATTGCTGCGGTAAGCCCGATAGCCCCGGTAATCGCCTGCGCAGCCAGGCCGGATACGAGGCCCGCGGACACTGCCTGGTTGACCACGGCAGCCACTTGCGCGCGCGCGTCGATCGAAAGGGCCCCTGTAGCTTCGAATGAGATCGAGATGTTGGACGTCCGTTTTGCAGCGCTGGTCAGCAGGGCCGCGGTCGAGAGAGTCATCGAGTCGTTGAACGTGCGGCTGGCTATTGCCCCGGAAGTGAGCGCCCCGACGGCGGTAGGCAGTGCTAAAGCCGAAAGAACGGATTGTCGTGCAGCAGGGGAAAAGCCGAGCGCGGATAGCAGAGACACGGCTGGCGCGAGCGCCGCAGCCGAAGAAGAAGCGAAGGCTGCGGCAACAGGGGAGGCGGTTGAGGCCGAGAAGAGAGCGCGACCGGATGATGATTGCCCCATGGTCGCACTCAATGGGGTGTCTGCGTTGCGATTTGCAACATGGGCGAAGGCGGCAGCGCCGACGATCGATAGCGCGACGCTTTCGTTGTAGATCGCGCCTGGCGCTGAGTCGAAGAACCAATTGACCCAGACGGGTTGGAGATCCGTTTCGTATCGAATGTCAGGCGTGAGGGCCGCCCCTCCACCCCGCTTCCAGGCCGCCCACGTCAGCGCCGATCTAAATGGGTCCCGGCCGCTCCAAATCATGAGAGTTAACCCGCAGCAAGATCGAGTCGGTTTGTCATCGACCCGAGAGAGCCATCGGCATTCGACGATCCGGTGATCGAGTAATAGAACAACACCGCATCGTCGAACACTTTTGGCAAACAGCCAGTCACCGGATCGATAAGCCCTACGCCGCCGATCACAGGAACCGCGGCGATTAGGCGATAGGCGACGAGGTTGAGCGTTCCCGTAGTGTAGGCTGGATTGATCGTGATCGATTGAACCGACCGAACTCCTACGTCGCCCGATTGAAGATCGAGAAACGTCGTCGCAGTTTGAGAGTGCGCAGCGAATGGGTGTAACGAATTGGTCGCCGTGCGACCAGAGACGCCGGCGCTGTTTGTATAGCTAACCGTGGTAACAGGCACGGACCCTATCGTCTGGCTCGTCGAATGCTCCACGGCAAGGAAAACGCCGACCCCGTTAGTCGATCCGTTTTCATCTCGCGCCGGGAACGCAACGGAGTTGACGGCCTGCGCTGTGGTAATGCCGCTGTTGATGCCCCCATTGTGCCAAAGACGGTCGCAAATCAGACAGAGCCAACTCGTGGCGGTGCTACTTTGCGACGACGCCATTGAGAGCCGAGCGAGATAATTCTTCAATCCGGAGGGAGGCGCAGGAAGAAGAATGCCCGCCGAGTGAGGTCCGCTCAGTGCGACGCCAGGGAGCGTCGTATCATAGGTGCCGTTTGAAGGTGCGCCGGGCCAGCTCGTCTTGATATGCCCCGTCGCATTTGCGGCGTTGCTAAAGAACGATCGAGGGAAGAACTGCGGCGGTCGAAGCCCGGCCTTCACGGCGGCAATAGATGAAAAGCTCATTTTTTGCCCACCGTCATCGCGCCGAAAACGGGCCCGGTGCCATTGCTCGCCGGAACGTAGATGATGAAAGGCACCGAACCGTTGAAAATCTGCGGTAGACCCCCCGTGACCGGATCAAGCGCCGCACCGGACTGTGCAGAGCCGATGTCGAGGCTAGCGATCACGCGATAGGCGACCAGCGATGCCGCGCCGCCGCTCCAAGTGGCGGAAAGCTGAACTGATTGAACCGAACGGACTCCCAAATCCGGCGCTTGCTGTCCGATCGGGTAAAACGAACCAACACCTTGCGCCGCACTGGTCGGGTTGATGTTCGTTGCGGAACGGCCGGCGGCACCGCCGCTGTTCGTGTAGCCGACGGTAATTGTCGGCGTTCCGGCGCCGGTTGTGCCTGTCAGTTCTAGGCCTAAAAAGACACCTTCGCCGTTGGTCGATTGATTGCTGTCGCGAGCGGGGAACGTCGGCGACGAAATGGCCTGCGACGAGGTCGACGTCATGCTCATGCCACTGTTCGACCAAAGCCGATCGCACAAGAGAAAGACGCCGCCGTTCGGCATCGAGCCGACAAGTCGAGCGAGATAGGACGACAGCCCACCCGCAGCAGCGAGGAAGGGAAGCTGCCCGCTCACGGGCGTCGGCGACGCATTCGAACCGGATGACCAGACAGTGCCATTTAGCCCATTCGTGTCCTGCACCCCCGCGCCCGGAATGCCAGCAAGCGGCCAGGTCGAGATCGGTCGGCCGCCAATCATCGATACCGGTTGCGCCTTCATGAAAAAGCGCGCGGGTTGATCGGCAACCGCTGCAATGATGTCGTCGACGGAGCTAATCGGCATCGCAATATTCTTTCCAGAAACGTTAGCCCAATTTCGCGCGACGCGCGGTGAAGCTCCCGTACACCCCTATGTTGGTGGTGACCGTGAATTTTGCCCTGGTAACAAGATACAACGTTGTCGCGACGGGCAGGTTGATGCGGTGGGGCGGGATGGCGAGGCTCTGCTGAACGGCGCCGGGCACGAAGGCCGCCATAGAGCGGCTATCGAAGCGGCCAGGGGTCATGTCGAGCGTCGCGGACGTGGTCGAGATCGAGGCCAGGAATTCGGTAACCGACGTCGTCGCTGCGGGGAGGAACGCGGCATTGAACGAAACTTCCCAATCGCCCTTCGGGAGCGTCGCTAGGCTCATGGCATTTGCAGGGATGTTGTTCGTCAGCGCTACTGCCGAGCCTTGCGCGACCGAGACCGGAACGAGCTCGTCTTCGATCACCCAGACCGCGCCGTCATAGATGCGATACTGCAAGGCGTCGTCGACCCAAAGGCGCCATCCACGGGCCGGCGTGATATAAACCCAGGCGCCGTTGTCGCGCACCGCGATCTTGCCGGCATTCGCGTCGCCGACCCTCACGATGTAGATGTCGCCATTCACCGGAGATCCCGGCAGCGCGGTCGTCGCCGACTTTGCAATGCCGTTCAGCAGGACGGACACCGTGAGAAGGTTGATGTCCATCTCGGTATCCCAGCCGTCGAAGCCGGAACCCCAAAAGCCCTTTAGTCCAAGACCTGGTAGGGTGCGCGATGCCATTAGACTGCTCCGTAATCCTTGCCGTAGTTGAAACCGTAGCCACCAAGACCGATCGTTGTGACCTTGCGCGTGACCGGGTTGAGGCTTTCAAATCCGTCGCGAACCGCCTTGACGCGGATGAAGGCCTTCCCGCCAGCGCCGGCCGCGGATGAAATCTCCGACGCGAGGACGGTATAGGTCGTGCCGATGATGCCGGTGTGCGAGAAAGCGACCGCGCCGCTGCCGTTTAGAATTTCAACGGTGGTCGTCTGTCCGGCCTCGGGCGAGGTGTCAGCGTCAGTCCATGCCAGGAGTTGCGCGCTCTCGGTCAGGCGGTTGCGTCGTGACCAGGTGACGATGATGTCGCTCGTGCCGACGATCTGTTGGCTGTACAGGTCGCCGTTGAACTTCACATTTGCCGGGCGATAGGGACGGTACAAGCGATCGTGAGCGGTCTGCGTGACCAGCGGCGCCGCGCTGACTGAATACATGCCCTTCTGCGTGCGAGGTGTGAACTTGTAGATGGCGTCCACATTGTCAGTGCGGCCGGTGGGATCAATGACCGAACTGTTCGCTGGATAGTTCCAGACGATGTCGCCGACTTTCCAACGCAGAGGCGTCGTATCGAGAATGCCGCGTGTCAAGGCGTAAGTGCCGTCTCCGTTGTCGGCCGTCACCGCGGCCATCTCGAAAACGTTGGGGTTGCTCACGCTGACCAATTCCATGATGCTGCCGACTTCGACAGGCGCACCATTGGGGGAGGAGAAGGCGAGGGTCGAAATGCCAGCCGCGGCCAGCGGCGCGGTGAGCAACACGCGCTTGCGATTATTGAGGAAGCCGACCTGCTGAATCGAGGCGTCGCCCGTGGGCCCGTAGACCTGGGTCCAATATCCGATTGACGAGACGTTCGGAGAATCCTCGGCAGTGAGTACGATGTTTCCGGTCGAGGGGTACTCGATCGACTGTATCGCCGCGTCGCCGATCACGCGGGCGAGGACAAAGAACGGGACATCGCGGATCAAGACGTGATCCAGCGACGTCGGCGTGGTGGCAGGATCGACCCACGGGACGTCGGGCGGCGTCGGCGGATCGGGCTCGGGGACGGTTGGGGGCTCGGGGATGACCGGCGGAAGGCTCTCGCCGACGGGCACGAAGATCGACGTGCCAAAGGAGAAAATGTCTTCCAGCAGCGCGGCTTTGATGACAGATGCGCCAGGCTTGCCGTAGTCGACGGTGCCGACGCGCATGTAGGCTTCGCCGATGCCATGCTCCGGATACTTGATCTTGCACATATCGCCGGGAACGAGCGTCCAAGCAGTTCGGTCTGCCTCGATATTGAGCGCCAAGAAGGGCTGGGAGACCTGAGTGAGATCCCGCAGCGCGAGCTTGGTCGCGAGCGCGGAGCCGCGAACCGCGTAATAGTTCTTGCTCGTGCTGACGACGCTGCCTTGGATCGAGATATTCGCGTTGTTATGGACGACAACCGTCTCCGATTCCTCGCTTTCCGGGTTCGTCCACGACGTCATAACTTCGTTCGCGGTTTCACCCCAGACTTTGCGCTGAAATTTTGTGATCTTGCAGTTGTCGGGCGTGAAGACCGGAAGGGTGTTGCGATCGTAGTCGTCGCGCAACAGTTTCAGCGTCAACAATCCCGTTCGCGGATGCGCGAACAAGGTCGCCTGGATATGATCGAGGACCTCGTTGACGAACTTCTCGACGACGTCCTGACGCGTCCACATCATTGAACCGCAGAAGCCTTCAGCGGCTAGGGTCGCAGCGGCATTTTTGAAGGACTCACGATCGAGTAGACCTTCCGGAGAACCCATGCCCCAATCGGTGTTGGTCAGGCATTCCCAAATGATATCGGCGAAATTTGCTTGGTTACCGTTGATAGCGGCTTTGCCGTTTGGGCCTACTGGAATTCGGGTAACCTCGACGGACGGCGGGGACAGGTAAGGGTTGTTCGCGGTCCAATAGAAGCCCTGTGTCAGCGTGCCAAAGAGTCCCATGTTCCCGCGTGCAAATATTGACGCGATCCCTCGAAAGCCGGGCAGGCTGTCCGGTGTCCCCCCGAGCTTCGCAGCAGCCTCGACGGTCAACTGCTGGGTGGGGCCGCCCAGCATGAAATCGAAGATACCCTGTAGACCGCCTTGCTTTTTGACGCCCCCGAACAGTTCGGTGTTGTTGATGACCGTGCTGGAATTCGTGTTGACGATAAAGCCGCCCCAGTCGACGGTTTTATCGTCGATTATCATCTTGTTGATCGAGTCCACCGGGCCCGCGCAAATGCCGTAGTGGATGGAAATGAAGTATTTGGCTACATGGGTCTTTGAGCTACTGCTGCCCCCGCCGAAAACTCCCATTACTGCCCCCTGCGGCGGGCAAGGGTTCTCTCGATAACCTGGTTGCCGAAAGCATCATTGATGGCGTGCGCCTCGGACAGTCTCACGCCTTCCCGCATCGCCTTTCGCGCGTCAAAGCCATGCTGCTTGAACCACCGATAAACTCCGGTTGCGCAATGCCCGGCCTTGATCGCGTCGTCCGCCGTGATGATCGGGTCTTCGTCGGTCGGCGCTTGCTGGGTGTCAATTTCGCTCATTCGGTGTCGTATTCGTAGGTCTGAATGTCGCCATACCAGAGGACGTTAAGCCCCTTGACCCGCATGGTCCCGAATACCACGGGGATCGTGCGACCGGCTTCCGCGGTAGGCGCCTCCAAGTCCATCGCGGCCGGCGGCTTTTCCTGCTGCGGCTTTGGCATCAGCACGTAAGACAGCGCAGCCAGAGCGAGGCCAATAACCAGTTGTCCGACTAGCGCCTCTATGCCCATTTGAAAGTGTCCAAATCACCTGATGGTTGAGATTTAGCTGAAAGGCGAGTTGAAGCCAACGGGATTTTTGAACGGTATCCATGGCTGACCGCCGAAATTGTTGATGTTGGCGTGCAAACTGCACCCCAACGGCCCCATGGTGTGGTCGCAGCCGCGGGCGAACCGGATGACATCGCCAACGGTGAGCTCGGAGGGGGTTCCGAAAAGCTGGATATTGCCGTTGTTGTCGCCCGTGCGAATGGTGACAATCTCTCGACGCCCCTTGGTCGACGTCCACTCGACGGTCCCGCCGATGAATTCGTTGATGTTTTCAGTCCAAGGGGTCACGCTGATGGTGTTGCGAGTGTAGATCGCAGTCACCGTCTTATCGATCAGCACCTTTGGCGCTTTGCATTGTGCACCGTATAGCGCATGGCCGCAGCCGCGCTGGTAGTTACGACGGAGCACAGTCCGCTTCAACGCCGTGGTTGTCGGTTCGCAGGTGAACGTGACCTGGCTGTCGGCCTGCGCGCAGTTCAGGACGCGCCCCGACCAGATCGCGAGGAATTCGTTCGACGGGTCGTCAGCGTGGCCCTGATAAATGACGAGACCGATGACGTAGCTTGGCGGGTAAACGCGAAACAGTTCCGCCATCTGAATGTCGCCCTGCATGCGCAGAGTGAGCGTTGCCTTGTCGAGAGTGCCGTTGGAGTTGATGTTGTCGCGCGAGACGGCCACGGGCTTGTAGCTGAGACTGTCGAACACTCGGACAGTTTCGGCGTCGGTGTATCCAATCTTGTCTTCCGGCGCCTCGCCGAAGATGAACTTGTAGAGGTTGATCGGCTCGCCGTTGTGGCGACTGTCTTCGTAGTCATCAAAGGCCATGATCAGGTCTCGTCTTTTTGGATGCTCTTGATGGCGAGGTCGAATTGCGCAACGCTGTCTGTAACCCAGGAAATCGTCAATTCATCGGTGGCGAAGCGGCACAATGGAAGCCAGCAGACGATCACAGCATTCGACAGAACGTTCGACGTCACCGCGGTCGACAACGTCAACAGAGTATCGATCGTGGTGATCTTCGCAACTGCCGTAATGTTGTAGCAGTGAATTTGCTTGTCCCGCGTGACGATCGCGATGTTGCGATAAACCTTGTCGTCCGAGAGCCAATCGGCGATCTCCGTTCCGCTCAGACGTAGGTTCACACCGGCCACGGCAAGCGGGGAAATGTCCATATCCCTTTCGTAGGTGGGCATGTAGAAGACGCCGCGCTGCCCCTTCATGCGGTTGAAGATGCCGACGACTTTCTCCGCCTCGGCTCGGGTCTTGCCGAGGAACGTCGCCTTCATCAGGCGTTGCGAAAAGTTGGTCGGAAAGAAGTTCTGGCTCTTGCCCCAGCCGTAATCGATCGTCTCGGAGTCGAAGCGGCGCTCAACGTCGAGGGGCTTTGCCCAATTGGGACGAATGGTCAGGACTTCCACCCCGTTGAAGCTTTGATCGGCGGCGGGGGGATTTAGAAGCGGGGGTTCCGATGCTGGCGCGACATTAAAGCGAACCGTCGCCTCGGTCACGTTGCTGGTGCGCCTGCGGGTCGCCATGGGCGATGCCAGACGCCCGAACAGAGCCGGATGAACGATCGTGCCGATGGGCCAGGTCCTAGTGTCACTGGCCTTATTGGCAGTCGTGAAGGTTATGGTGTTGCCTGAAATCTGGTCGACGATACGCCCGTCGAGCTCGTCTCCCGACTTGATGATGACCGCGGTACCCAACTGAAGCCAACCAGGCAGCGCGTCGACGGTCACAACCAGGCCCACGGCAGGCATCGCGGTCGTGCTCTTGCAGTTGCGCGTGATTTCGGGCGTGAAGAAGTTGCCGGCCTGCCACGCGGACAGCGCCGAGTTGAATTGTCGCGCCTCGGCGCCGCTCAGGGTAATGCCGTATTCGAGCGACTTCCGCGGCGTGCGGCGAAGCGCGCGACGCTGTTCCTTGCCGGAACGGCTCGTGATGATCTCGGTCTTGTATTCGAGGATCACGTTGTAAGGGTCGGCCCAATTCGGCGGCAAATTTAGAATTGGAACGTTCAAGGGCTCCGGCGGCAGATCATCATAGAGGACGCTGTCGCGGATCGCCTGCGTGTAAGACCAAACATAAATGTAAGCCATGTCGGCCTCCTGGGCCATTCGAATCGCCGTCTCGGCCCATTTCCAGATTTCATAATCTTGAGCGTTGAGAACGAAACCGGCGAAGTAGTGCACCACCGAGTGCGGGTAAAGCAGGATGTTGCGCGCAGCGTCGAAGGTGAGGGGGACGAGATCCAATCGCGAGGCGATGATCCAATCGTAGTCCTCGATCTGCATGAAGTCGTAGGCGGGGTATTTCCAGTCCTCGATCGGAAAGTTGACGAGGTTCGTAACTTCCGAGCTCAGATTCAAAACCTGCGGAGTGAAGAACAGCAGGGTCGCTTCCGCCGTCGGGAATTCAGCTTTGACCTGATCCCGAATATAGGACGTGCTCGCGCCAAGCTTGCCGCGGAGCCAGGTGAGATAGGGGACTTGATTGGGAGCGACTGGCTGATAGATACTCTCGATCCAAGGCGTCGGCACCGCCGATCCTGTCTCGGTCGCGTAAAGCGCCCGCGTGAAGTCGTCGTAGAGGCAGGGCGCGCCATTGGAGTAGGCGCCGTCCCACCACCAGGGCTCGCCGATCTGAAAGCGCGGCGGGTGGCCGGCGGCCACGGCGGCGGTCAGAAATTGCTTCTGAACCTCCACCAGGTAGTTGAGCGTTTCGGTGTTGGTCGGGACGATGAAGCTCGACGGGGGCACCCAGCCTGAAAGGCCAGGGCGGCCGAGATAATCCCGCTGCTTCCACTCCGGCGGCATATAGAAGTCAATGATTTCGTACGACACCGAGTTGATGTATTCGTAGCCGAGTTCATTGAGCTTCGCGAGGAAGGCGTTGAACCACGCCATCGTCGCGGCGTTGATGGGCGGCGCGGAGACCGCGTCAGCATCGGCGGCCGGATAGAGCTCGCCCAGGATCGAATAGCGATCGGGATTGTCGACCTCCAGCAGCAGCGTTGGAGGCAGGGTCGGAACGTCTGCTTCAAAAGCCACGGCCAGGTCGCTACCGATGAGCCGGTTGGTCTCGGCGTTGAATGTCGTCAAGTCCCCATTGACGTCGAGGAAATAGGACGGGATCGGATAATCTGCGACATGCGCTGCGACCGTGACGCCGGGGGTATCGGCCGCGACGGTGGCGGCGATCTCACGCATCTTGATACGTTGCTCGACCGACGCCACCTCGGGATCGGGCGCGGCACCAGGCGTAACGAGCGTTGTTGGGTCGAAGGGATATTTCACGTTACAGACCCGCTAAAGTCAGCCTCGGCGCCCCATTCACCGCCGCCGAATTCCGAAACCTTGTAATGCACGAAGCTCACGGCAAAGCCGTATTGGGCGACCTGCATGGCTGCGGTGAAGTTGTAGGACATCGAAGTAACGACGGTCTCCGAAAACATTGCGCCGGTCGCCACGTTGTAGTTGCGCACGCGCCATTGCGCGCCAGGCGTGCCGTTCCACGCGTAGATCACGTCGCTGCCCGAATGCGTTGCAGACAACCCGGTCGGCATCGGCCCGCCAGTCGTGGTGACGGGGCCAGAGAAGTTCGCAGCGGGACCGAGGATGTCGTTGACCGCGTCGTAGCTCTGCACGCTGCCCGACCAGAACGAAGCACCAAAGCCGTAGTCTGCGGTTTGTTCGGCAAGTGTGTAGACCTGCGACCTACCGCTCGTCGTCCAAACGCGAGCCACTGCGCCGGTACCAACGTGGAGCGACGTGACGCGCCAACCGGCATCGTTGAGCGTCCCGTAATTGCTGCCGTAGGTGCGACCGTAGCCGCTCGGATCGTCCCAGGCGATCGTAATGTCGCCCGTCGCGCCGCTCTTGGTCACACGGAGGTTGAGCGGTGGCGCGTAGCTCGTCCATGCCGGCGCCGAAGTGACGAGATCGACGTTGTTGAAGATGGACTCTGCGAGCTCGGTGGCAGCCGCGTGATACACTGCGCTCTTGTAGTGAATCCAGCCAAAGTTACCGGCTTCCTTGATGTAGTTCTGACTGCGCGCGAGACCTGCCGGCCACGAACCAATCCGGAGTTGCTGAGAATTGGCGGCGAGATCCTTCTGCACATCACGCGCGGCTTTGTAGTAGACGCCTGCGACTTCGCCCGGCTCAGGAGGCGGTGTGTTGCCCCACCAGCCGCGGCCGATGGTTTGAATCCAGATCGGCAAGTTCGGATTGCCGACCGCCGTGGAGATCGCCGCGAACACTCGCAAGGTGGCGTCTTTGAAGCGCTGAGGGGTCGAGAAGCGAGGCGCTGCGATCGGGTCCATGGCGCCGACGTCGTTCTCGCCCTGGGCCCAAATTAAGTGATGCACCGGCACGCCCAGCGCGTTGACGATGCTGATCAGCGCCGTTGTGCGCGGGCCGGGCGCGTTGACATTGTAGCTCGCGTTGCCAAGGTCCCACCAATAGTTCGTCCCGTGCACCGGATCATCGTCCGCCTGGCGGTCGATCGCCGACGAGCCCAGGGACGCGTTCACCGGCATCACCTGAACGTGGCGCAGCCCGAGCAGGTCGGCCAGGCGACGGCGGAAGGTGCCCGCCGAATAGGCGGCCTTCGTGGCGCCTGAGAGTTCGCTGAAGTGACCGAACGCGTTGGACTGACCGCCAAAGAGCACGGTACGCTTGACGATCGCCGGGTTGTCAATCTGAACGAAGTTGGCCCATTCCGCGGATAGATTCCCGAGGTCATCGCGGACCCGCCATCGTAGGAAGCTCGGCACGAATCCCCAATCGACGACGTTGAGCTCGACGGGATAGTCAGCATAGATGAGACCGCCGTCGATCTGATTTCCCGCGATCACGATGGTTCGCACGGGCGTCTCGCCGACGGGCGGCATGATCTCGACGGTGTAAGTGCGGCCAACAGGGCTAAAGCGCAGGGACAACCAGGTGAAAACGACGTCGCCCCAGGAATTGGCCGTGGCGTTCAAATAGATCGGCTGGCCGTTAGGTGCCGCCAAGCTGGCCGCGCGCCATCCCCACGCGACGTCTTGGATGATGATGGGAAGATCGCCCCATTGCGCGCGCATATAGGCGAAGATCGCGCGCAGACAGGCCTCGTGGCGGGTATAGCTAGGGGCAGGGACGCGGCCGGCGGGAAATTCTAGCGCCGCAGCGTCGAGCTCGCCAGCGGACCACAGAATGGCCGTGAGCGCACTTTTTCCGGCCTTCAGCACGCAGTATTCGAGAGCGGGTCCCGGCTTGCTGTTCTCAAGGTCCCACCAATACCAACCCTCGGCGTCGTTCGGGTCAGGTGAGCACGCGCGATCGACGACCGAGTTTGCCACCGCGCCGTTGACCACGCTGAACAGCCCCCCGGGAATACCGTAGTGGGCGCCCAGGTCGGCCTTGAATTTATCGATACCGCGGTTGGGCACATTGCCGATCGTGAAGTGCGCCGCGGCGCCGACGCTGCCGGCGAACAAGATCTGGTGTGCCGTGTCGTTCCCCACCGGGATCTGCGTGTTGGTCTCATTATCGAGCCAAACGGTCCTGGCATTGAAGTAATGGGACATCCCGACATAGACGTTCCAGAATCCGCGATAGCCTAGCGCGTGAACCATTTCCACCTGGCGCGCGCCAGAGGTCGAATAGGAGTCGTCGAAGCCGCTCGTCATCATCAGCGAATGCGGCGCCTGCGGTTGGCTGCGCTTCAAGATGGTCGTGCGGTTTCCGCTGCATTTGAGATCAGCGAAGTAGAATTCGTGGTCCTGTAGCGCTACCGGGCAGATCGATTTCAGGAAGCGACCATAGAAGGCATCGGCGACGAGGAAGGCGCCGCCGAGCACGTTCCCCTTGCAGATGGCTGTAAGCGAGCCGGTTCCAAAGCCACTCGAAGAGACGACTTCGAATTCCTCCTGATGAGGGCCCGCCAATCGCAGCGCGGTACGATAGACGACTTGCAACTTGTCGCCCGGCACCAGTTTTGCACCGATGCGGACGTTGCTCATCGTGAGTTGCACTAAGTTAGTGCCGAACTGAACTATGGACTCAACGTTGGTCGCTTCGCCGAGGCCGTGCGATCCGGACAGTGTGTCGAAGGAGATTTCAAGAATGCCGCGCGCGTCGATCTGCCTCCCCGTGTAGAAGTGGAGGATGCGGAGGTCGTCGAAGTCGAGAATGAAGATGTAATCGGTGCGACCGTGATACGGCACGAGACCGCCGGGAATGCTTGTCCACTCGACCGCCGGCTTGATGACGCTGGCGGGATATTTCCTCCCCGTATTGAACAGCGGATCGAGCGGCACATATTCCCCGCCAACCAGGGCATAAGGCACCAGACGATATGTCCACGCGAAGGAGCTATCCCCGATCGTCGCGGTGAACTGATTAGGGTTTGTCGGATTGTGCCGAAACGCAAGGATCGTGTCGGTGTAGTCGTTGTCGGTCGCGTATTTGAAGTAGTCGTGATCGAAGCGATCTTCTGATTGCCACTTCACGCCGATAAAGTCAGCGTTGCTGCGAAACTGAGCGGAGACCTTGAACGTGTCGCCCGAGAGCGGGATGATCGTTGCAAGCATTTCCTTGTTGAAATCAACCGTCCAAAACTTGGGATCGAAGCGCGGCAGCGTCGTATTGAACGGCTTCGCCGGCAAATCTCTGGCGAACTTCAGGCTCATGCCAACAACTGCTTCAGAGTAGTGCGGTTTGCCGAGATCATGTTGAGGAAGGCTTGCTCGCCGACGCGGCTGCTGAGGCCCGCGCTCATGAATTCGCCGGGATCAATCGTGTTGACGACCTTGATGTTGGCAGTCGCCGCGGGTGCCGCGTCCTTGCCGAGGTTGAACCGATGACGCGGATCGGTCTCGGTCAGGACTTCTTCGTTGGCCTTGGCGATGATCGCGCGCTCGTCGGGAGCTAGGCCGACCATGCCGCCCGAATGGTAGCGCACAGCGTTGTTCCACCACGCGGTCGGGGCCGTGCGCGTTGTCGATCTAGCGCCCACGATGCCGCCCGTGTGCGCGGTGCTGAACAGCGAATTGATTCCGCCCGCGATGCCGCCGCCGATGCCGCTCGATTGCAGTGCTTTGAGGATCGCGGCCTTAATGATCATCTCGGCGATCTGGCGCAGGAAGTCGGCAGCGAACTTCAGAAACGCCTGGCCGACCCCCTTCAAAGCGTCGCCCCAACTCTTAGTGCCTTGCGCAGCCTGGCCAATCGCCTCCACCGACGACATGAGCGCGGTGGTCAAACCGTTGGCAATCGACGTGCTGATCTGCTGCGCAGTGGCGACCTGCGATTTAAGCGCGACGCCAATGTTAGAAATGCTCGCGGTCATCGCATTGAGTTGTGCGATAGCCTTGTTGTCACCGAGAGCCTGAGCGAGTGCGAGGGCTTTCTGTACGGCCTCCGTCAATTCCTTGTTGACGTTGGTCAGTTCGGCGCGAAGCGTGCCGACGCGCCCCGTGTCGCCTTGAACGGTCGCCTGCTTGATTTCTTCAATGAGCTGCTTCTGACGGGCGTAGAGCCCCTGCGCTTCTTGCAAGGCCTGCTTTTCGGCATTTCGTTGATTCTGCTGGTCGTACAGCGCACCCGTGGTCTCGCGGATCTTCGCGATCTGCTCTTGAGTGAGGACCGTGCCGTCTTTCTGGAGCTCGTTAATCTTCGCCTGAATGACGGCTTCGCGATCGAGCCCTTCGTTCTTTAGGCGCTGGATTTCGAGCTCTTGTTCGTTCTGCCGAACAACGTCATTAACGGCGCCCTGGGTGACCTCGCCCTGGGTGCGGCCTGTGGAGTTGAGCGCCCCGCCACCGCCCATCTTGCGGGCAGCGTAATCAATGACATCTTGAACGGTTTTGCCGTTACCGAGGATGGTCGGGTTGGCTTTTACAGCTTCCTTGCTCGCAATGGCCGACGCCAGTTCATTCGGGTTGGCGAGCAGCATTTTGATCGCGCCGCCCGAGCCCAGGAAGTGCGCGAGATAGGTGTTTGTTGCGTCGGGAGTTATGCCGGCCCTGACCAATGCGGCCTGGTTCTGCGTGGTCAGCGCAGCCAGCATTTGCTTCGAAATGTCGGCGTCGGTCCGGTAACCGAGTTTGACCGCGTCGCTGATGTCCGCCAAGGCAGGGAACACCTTGTCGAACAGGCCCAACCAGGTCTCTTCGGTAAATTGTCCCAGACCGACCGCGCTCGACGCCAGCGTGCCATCCTTGCGGCGCGGACGAGCGTTCGGATCGCCGCCGCTTTCGATCATGATGATGCGTTCGTTGATCGCATCGTTGTTAGTGGGAAGGCTTTTTTCGAAAGCGGTGTCGGCCGTGTTCTTCGCGGCGATCTGGGCACGGCTCGTAGTGTCGAGAACATCCTTAATCTTCGAAAAATCGCCAGACCGAACGGCTTGAGTGAAAGCCTCCCAAGAGTTCTTGTTGAGATCGGTTTGAATTTTCAGATTGGCGAGCGCCGTAGCGACCGAGGGAATAACATTCTGAACTTCCTCAAATGCCTTCTTGAACGCGTCCACGTCGAACTTTACCGCGCGGAATCCGACACCGGCCTGGTCGACCGCACCGACCACGGAGCGCATCGATTGACGGTTTTGTTCGAGGGCTTTGTCGAGACCATCTGCCTTGATGCCCATCTCTTGAACGATGACGGCAGTCTTACCCAGCGCGACAGAGAAGCTGTCGTACGCTGTGGCAGCCTTTATGACGTTCTCGGCGTAGGCGCGAACGTCGTCGTTATTGGTTGTCTTGAAAATCTGATCGACTTCGTTTCGCAGTTCGGTCGCGGATTTTTGGCCGCGCACGAATGCGGACACCAGAGCGTCGATATCTTTTTGCTGCGAACTCCTACCGAGCAGGTACTGTTGATCGATGGTTGCCGCGTTTATGATCCGTTGCTTCGCTGTCGCGAGCTCTTCCTGAAGCTGCTTAAAATTGTTGAGAATGTCCACCGACGAGGCGTTCTTTACCCGCTTCGACCAGGCGTCGGTCTTATCGCTAGCGGCCTCGTAGGCTGCCGCGACTTCACCGACGATGCGCTTGTGCTCGCTCATGGCCGACGTTGCGGAGTCGACGCTCGTCAACCACTTGAACAGAAGATTGCCACCGAAGAACACGGTTGCGGCTGCGATGATGCCGACCGGACCTCCGATCGCGGTCCACAGCGCAAGCATGCCGGCACGAAGCGTAGCTGCGGCGCCTTGCAGAACGCCCATTGCGATAGTGCCCGCCGTCGCAGCGGGACCGATCAACTCGATCGACACGGCGGCTGCAATAGCGGCGGAGCGCATCGCAGTCATCGCGGAAGCAAATAAGCCTGCCTGCGACGCCCACGCTGCAAACGTGGCTCCGATCTTCACTGCAATCAGCACTTCGATCGCGCTCACGATCGATTTGAAGTTGGTGATCAGAACCACGCCGCCTTCGACGACGCGACCCATCGCTGCGCCGAGGCCGAGGAAGAAGTCTTGCGTGCTCTTTTGGGCAGCCAGATCGTTCAGCGTTTTCAGCGCCGACTTCAGGGCGTCTGTGAACCCCCCGGTGGCGACAAGCAGCCGGGCCATGAACTGTGTGCTCTCGAACCGGCCGAGTTCGGTCGTAAGTGAGGTCAGCGCTTCCGGAAGCTGTGCGCCGAAACGCTTATTGAGCTCGTCGGCGAACTTCAGCAGTGTGCTTTGGTTGGCGAGAACTTCGCCCTTCTGCATCGCCTTATCGAGTTGGGCAGACGTCATGCCGAGTGCATCGGCCATGATTTGGAAAGCACCGGTCAGACGGTTGCCGAGTTGGCGCCGCAATTCTTCCGACTGGATTTTGCCCTTCGAGAGCATCTGGCTCAGCGCCAGGAACACGCCTTCCGTCTCAGAGGTCGAAAGCTTGTTGACTCGAGCGGCTTCGGCTACCGCGAGGAATACCTTCCTAGTTTCTCCGATCGTGAAGTTTGCGGTACTGGCGGCTACCGAGAACTTGCCGTACTCGTCGGCCAGGGTGCCGAAGCTGAAGCCGAGCCGATTGGCGGTGCGCGCCAGGAATTCGAGCTCGGTAGCAGTCTTGCCCTTGTCTTGCTGGAATACCGCGCTGAGGCGGTTCTGTGCCGCTTCCAGCGTCCGGAAGGTCGTCACCACGTCGCCGAGCCGGCTGATCGCTGCCTGAACGCCAAGATAGCCCACGGCAAGCGACAAGAGCTCGCCGCGAATGCGTTGGAATATCGAGAGAGACTCGCGTCCGCCGCCGGTCAGGGAGGCCCAGGCGTCGCGTAGCGAGAATGTGCCGGCAGTTGCAGATCCAGCAGCCGCGCCGGCCTGAGTAGCCGCGCTGGCGATCGAGCGCAGGGATTCCGTGCCGGCGACCGCCGCGGAGCGCACGGCCACTGTCGACGTCGCCATTTGGCTCGCAGCCTGGCTGAAGGCCAGAAAGGACCCTTGCGACTGTCCCCGCAACTGATTGAGGGCGACGGCCTGATCGAAATAGGCCTGCCTAGCGGCTCGCGAGGCCTCCTGAGACAGTAGGAACGAGGTTTGGAGCTCGCGGGTTGGCTGGCTCGTTGTCCGCAGGGCCGCGCCCAGGCGGGTCGCCTCAGCGCTTGCAGCCTGATAGGCGGCCTTAGCGTCCTGAACCGCTTGTACCTGCGCCCGGTAGGCGGCGGTCGCTGTCGCTGCGGGGCCGGTGACAGTGGAGGGCGCAGCCGCGGAGCCGCGCTGTCGATCGAGGGCGGCCGAAACGTTCTTCAAATCGTTTGCCGCACGGGCGGCAGCCGCGGCGATCTGGTCCTGGCTCACAGCCACGCCGCCGAGAGCGGTTGCCGCTGCGTTGGCAACGCCGGACATTTCGGCCATGGCGGCGCGGGCGGTCGCGAGCGCCGAGGCTTCACGAGCGGCGGATTGGGCGGCGCGATCCGTTGCAGCCTGCAACACGGCCTGGTTCGCTATCGCGGCGTTTGTGGCTTCACGGTTCTCACGAGCGGTGTTGCGCGCGGCCGTGAGCGCGGCCTGTTGGGCTGCGACGTTTGCGGAGGACGACTGCTGCTGACTGTAGAGCGACATCAACGCGTCGCGCTGTTCGCGGAGTGACTGCTTCAACGCATCACTCGGCGCCTTCGCAGCTTGAACCGCTCGATACAGTCGTGCGTAGTTGGACTCGGCGTCGCGAACCTGCGCATTGAGAAGGGCATGTTCGGACTTGGCGCCAGCGACGGCTTGCTTTTGCGCGTTGAAGGCGCTCACCGACTCTTGAGATCGCGCGGCCAGGCCGGCAACCGCAGTTGTCGCCTTGTCGTATTCGGCGCTCAGCTTCGCAGCGTCAGATGCCGCCTTCGCCGCGTTCTGTTCGAGCCGCGAGATAGCGTTCGCGGCTTTATCCATCTTATCGGCCACGGTGTTGAGCGCACCGAGACCTGAAATCTGTTTGTTGAGGTTACCGAATTCAGTAGCGAGCTTCCCGAGCAGACCGTCTGTTCGGGAAGCGCTGGTGCCGACTTGATCCTGAACAGCGGTCAGGTCTTTGAGGGCTTCGGTGACGGATTGAACTGCTTTCGCGGCTTCGGCTTTTGCGCGAATTACGAGTTCGACATCTTTGATCGCCACGTCAGTCCTCCATCAATTTACTGACGAGTTTTTGATATTCTTCGGCTGCGTTTTTAGAGAAGAAGGCTGAGACCGCCGCCTGGAACAACATCACTCTCGAAACTTCGATGCGGTTCAGCCGCTCGATAACTAACAGTGACTCGTCCCAAAGCATTCCGATCGGATAACTCTGAGCGTCGGGATGACCGTGATCGAGAAGGAGGCTGACGGTTCGCCGCAGCCCCCATACCCAATCGCTCAGCGTGGCTGGCCTTGCATTTCCGCCACCAGGGCCGTCGTGCCCTGCATCATCCGGACGACGATCTCCAAGGCTTTTTTTAAGCCGCCCTCCATTGCGAAGGTGAGCTCGCCGATCTTCTCCAACAGCGCCAATTGAACCGGCGCCTCGATCCGTGCCGCGGTCTTCGCATCTTCGTCCAACGTCGCCGGGTCGTCCTTTGCGGGATCGAAGGCCGAATAGGCGATGATGTCCGCGGCTGCGCGCGGGACCATCTTCAACAGAGACGCTGCTACGGCGTCGAAATCGTCAATCGAGAAGGCTACCGCCCCACCTTGGATCGAATTGAACAGCGCGTTGAGGTCGTCCCTATGGCGACCAACGATCGCACCGATGTCATCGACGTTGAGACCCCGGAGGACGATTTGCCCCCCGGGGGTGTCAACGGTTCGTGTCGAAAAACTGTACTTGAGAGCCATTGACGCTAGGTCCCTTTACAAGAGTGCGAGAATGCTACGATCAGGTCGCGGGGCGACCATTGACGTACAGCGCCTCGTAGCCGATGCGTTTCAGCACTTCGACCTTGAACTTCAACTGCTGCCACTCGTCGCTCTTCAGCGTGAAGTCGCCATCCGGAGTCAGCTTCACCCACGGCATGAGATAGTCCATGTCGAGACCGGCCGGGTTGGCTGAGATGAAGCGCATGAGACCTTCGACCGGCGCCGAACCCGAAATGACGCGCTGCTGCTTCTTGGTCTCGGTGGTGTAGTTCACCTTCAAGTTGGTGACCCCATCCACGATCGCGCCGCCTTCAAGGATTTCGAAACGACCGGTTGCCGGGTCGAACTTGTAGTCGGTGACCGGGCTGAAGGTCGCCGGGCTGCCGGCATCGTCGGTGATCTTGAACTGCGTGCCACCTGCACCGGGATAGACGATGCCGCGCGCGCCGGCAGGATTGAGTGCGGTTACACCAAGCTGATACGCAGAGCCGGTCTTGACAGCGGCGAACGTCTCGCCAGTGACGCTAGCTCCCGTCACAGTGAGCACGTCGTTCGAACCGAAGAACAGCATGCCGAGATTTTCAGGCGAAACGTTATCGGTGGTGAACGAACCCTCGCGGTTCACTTGCAAGGTGATCGAGTTGTCCTTCTCCTTGATACCGACGTCGGAGTCGAAGTGATCGAGCATCGTCGCATCGAACTTGAGACCCAACGCAGGCGTGTTGCCGATGTAGCGTTCGCCATTGATGTTCTGAGTGCCAGGCAGGAACTTGGCAAAATACAGCTTGCCGCGTCCGAGGGTGTAGTTCTTTTGAATTGAAGCAGGCATGATGGTCTTCTCCGGGGTGATAAATCAACGGACGGGTGATACTCTGTTTACACGTAAGGCGCGGCCATGTCCTCAACGATTTTGACGGTGAGGTTCAGCCAGAAGTAGGCCTTGGCTGAAATTTCATCGGATGGGCGGACGACGCCAATCCCGATTACGATGTCGTCGACCTGACCCTTCATGCCGAAGATGTTATTGTCCCGCAGGCCCTTTTGACGTTCCTTGGCGAGCGCCATTCGGACGTCGGCCAGGAGGAATTGGGCAGGGTCGGTCGGGTTCTTCGAGTCGTCCTCGACAAAGCCTTGGATAACCATGAGCCAGTCGAACGTGTTCGTTGACGATCCGCGCGGCGAATCAGCCGCGTCGTTCGGGATGGGAGGTTCGAGGATCGAGACCATCGGCAAGGGGTCTTTGTCACCGAACGTAATGCGCCCCCGAAACACGGCGCCGGTCAGGTTGCTCGAATAGCCCTGGTCAACGCGGATCGCTTCAATGCACTTCGTCAGGCCTTGCAGCACGCGAAGTCGGAACGGGTAGATTTTACTCATAGGTCGAGATCCAATAAGCGGGTGAATTCGGCTTCCAGAAAGTCACCGATCTCAGGGCTGATGTCGGCCGCGACCGTTCGAAACACCTGATCGACCGACGGGCCATAGAGCAGATATAGGCCGTTGCTCATCCTGATCAGATTACGCTTGTTCGAAAGGCTTTCGCCGGCCTTGAGGCGGATCGCGAGCCCGAGGTTGGACTTGGTATCGAGGTTCGCGTTTCCGGCGCGCAGCCTGATCAGGAATGCGCGACGCATGAAGCGCGCCGAACCGCTTTTCACTTCAACAGTCACGCCGGATTTGGAGCCGACAGATCCGGAAGTCACGAAGCGCGCCAACGAGGTTGCGCGATGACGGCCGGTAACGATGCCTTCCAAGTCGCCGGCTGACGGGCGCTTTGTCACGCGCAGACGGGACTCGTCGCCGGCAAAATATGAAGCTGGGAAATTGACCTGGCGCACGCCGCGAACGGCTGCTGCGCGTGCTCGATCGGTCGCAGCGTTGACGGCACGGCGCGCAGCCTGCTCAATCTTTACGGGGATTTGGTCGAGCGAGGTAAGTGAGCTCAAGCCCTCCACGGCGAAAGCGTACAGGCCGGCCATCAGTCGATCTCCGGAAGCGGCAATCCCTCTGCCTGGTTTTCCGAAAGCCGGATCACCTCGGCCGTAGCGAATTGGTCATCGGGAGGTTGAACGTTGTCGACCCGATATGCTTCGCCGGCCTCAATCGAGATGATCGCGCCGTTTACGGGGTCTATCTCGGTCAGGTCAAAGATGATCTTGGGGGTGACTTCTTGCCGCGTCGCGTAATTGAAGTTCGTGCCTTGCAGATCGCCGACGGCGTCAAACTTCGTGTGCAGCCGCACATGGATAAGCTTTTGCGTCGTCCAAGGCGTGTCGCCCAATAGATAAAGTGCCGGGACCAGCATAGCGTTATGCAGGTCCCGGCGAGCTCGTCGCTTCAATGTGCGAAGCGATTCCATCGTCAGCCGAGCAGATTGTCGCCAGCGGCCTTGCCGTCACCCGCGGTCTTGCTGTCGCCAGCGGTCTTGGCAGCGAGGGAGGGCGAAGATGAGGACGCAGCGTCCGCCGCGTTGGCCGCGCGAACCACAGCGGGATCGACGTAGCCACGAGCCGCGGCTGCCGCCTCGTCGACAGCAGTGGGTTCGCGGACCGCACCGAGCGCCTTGAGCTCGTCGAACTGCTTCTGGGGAAGTTCGGTGATGATGTCGGTGGGCTTGTACTCGTCCACCAGGGCCGCCTGGGTGACCTTGCCGGTGAGCTCGCTGACTTTGCCGGGCTCGCGGCCGACGTGAACGGTATGGATAGCAAGTGCTTTGGGCATCGGGCTTTCTTTCTGCTTTCATGGAGTGGAACGCGGGGTAGTCCAAACACCGGACGTTGAGCGCCCGGTGTCAGTGTTTCGACATCAAGCCAGGACGGTCGCCTTCAGGGTGGCGTTCGGATTGACCGGCACCATCAGCGGCGAGGACTGCGTGACGATCTGCTCGACCGCAACATCGCCCGGCGGGATGTAGTTGCGCGGGAAGACCGGCAGCGCTTGGAACTGCGCATTGACGTCCACGATGGCGCCGAAGCAACGGAAGCCCTGAATGTTCGGACCCGTGAGGACGATGTCTTTCGAGGACATGAACGGAGTGACGGACCCGTTGACCGTGAAGTAGTCGTTGTAGACAAACACGTCCAAGCCGGCGCCCAGGGTGCCGACGTAGCGAGTTTCGCCCGTCGGCAAGAGGCCAGTCTTGATCGTCAGTTCCTCATTGCCGCGGCGGTTCTTGTCCATCTCGGCGATGATCTCGGGGTCCTTGCGCATGACCGCCCAGACTGCAGTGCCGATCGTCAACTTCGTCGGGGTACCGCCGAAATCGGCCATGTGCATCAGATCCATCCACGACTGGATGTTGCCGAGGATAGAAACGCCGGCATCTCCCCAGCGCGCGCCAGCACCGAGGACAATCGTGTGACCAGGGGCACGGCCGAAGTCGACCAGCACCGACGGGTAGTCGTCGCCCTCGATCAGCACCTTGCCGTCAATGACCGCCTTGGCGGCCAGCCATTCCCAGCGGCGTTCGATCGCCACCCGATGATAGGCCAGGATGTCGGCCTTGATGGCGTTGTAGCGCGCGGCCGGCGACTCGGAGCCGGGCGCGAGGATCGAACCCGGGCGACGGGTGAAGATGCGGTTCGGGGAGACGGGATCGCTGGGCTTCAGGTAGGCGGGCTTGAAGCGAGCAACACGGCTGCCTTCCTCGTAGATCGGACGACCCTGCGCCATCGGAATGACGAACGGAGCGAGCTTGCGGCCGGCGCGCGGGATCTTCTCGAAATCGATATACTCGTCGGTCGACGAGATTTCGTTCGGGAAGAACTGAGCGAGCCAGTAACTCGCGGGAGCGTCGAGCTCGCGATACACCCCAAGCAGGGTGTGGGTATTCCAGAGCTGGTAGTTGGTGAACGGCATGATGCGTAGCTTTCAATGAGAGTGCGGGATGGTCGATCGCTGGCGAGGCTGGGTTACAGCCGCGGACGAACGACGATGTTGGTGGGAGTCGGCGAGTTGCGGAACGCCGCGCACTTCTTCGCGAGGGTGTCGTAATCCGCGTGATAGATCAGGGCGACCGGATTGAAGTTGCCCGCGCGGTAGATCGGAATGCGCTTCGGGTTCGAGGCGTCCGTCACGATGCCGCCGCCATCCGGCACAACACCGATCGGAACAACAGCGGTGCTGCTGGTCTTCGCCATCACGAGCTTGCCGGTTGCATCAAGGCCGACCACGGCGCGATCGACGAGAGTGGTGCTCGCGGCCACTTCGAAGTCTTCCGTAACCGGCTGCGGGATCGCAGAGTTGAAGAGTTCAGCCTGGCTGAAAGTGTCGCCCTGCTCGAAAGCAGCAACGCCAGCCTGACCGTAGGGGATATTCACGTTAGCCATTTGGTAGTCTCCCGATTTGGGATGTTGAGGTCAGTGCCGGCGGGACTTACCGCCGACGGGGTTGCTGATTACGCGGCACTCTTCTTGAAGCCGGTTGCCTTGGCGTAGTCGCCCAGGATCGCCGCCGACTGATCTTCGGCGGTCGTTTCCTCCTTACCCGGAGCGCCCAGGTTCGGATTTTCCGACTTGTTCATCGCCTGCTCGAACGGCGTCTCGGTCTTGACGGTCGCGGCCGGTGCAGCGGCCTTGTCCTCCGGTAGCGTGCTCAGCAAGCCCTTCGCCTGATCAACTGTCAGGTCGGTTGTCAACGCGAGCTTGAGAGCGGAGGCCTGACGAGTCTTGGACTCGTCGAGCGCGAGGATCGCGGTGATGCGATCGGTCGCGGCCTTTGCACCGGCTGCGGTGCCTTCCTTCAAACCGTCGGCGTGGCCCGCGGTGCGAGCAGCAGTAACAGCGGCGTCATGGGTGGCCTGATCGACCCCCGTGGCTTTGTCGTTCATTTCATCGTCTCCATCGTGGGAACAATCGGCCGCGAATGCGGCCACGGCGTCGTCGAGAGAGCCGATGGAATCGGCCAGCCCGTTCGACGTTGCTTCTGAAGCGGTGAAACAGAGAGCTTCGAAACCTCGAATTGTCTCTGCATCCATCGCCCTATTTCGCGCCATCTTGGCCACGAAAATCTCTCCGAGCTCGTCGATCCGCGCTTGGATGCGAGCCTTGGCGTCCTTCCCCAATTTCTCGTAGGGATTGCCGTCGGTCTTGTGTTTGCCGTGCTGAACAAAGGTGATCTTGATGCCGGCCTGATCGAGTGCTTCGCTGAAATCAACGTGCATCGTGACCACGCCAATCGAACCGACACCGCCAGTCGCCGAGACGTTGATATGATCGGCCACCGAGGCGATCGCATACCCTGCGGAATAAGCGCTCTCTTGCGCGAAGGCCCGGATCGGCTTCTGACCACGCATAGCAAACATCTTGTCGGCCGCGTCGAAGCAGCCGGCGACCATGCCGCCAGGCGTGTTGCAAATGAAGGCGATACCCTTCACGCCCTCGTCAGCCATGCCGCGTTGAAACGCACGCCAGATGTATTGATAGCCGGTGGCCCAATTCCCCAGCGCGAAACCAAAGTCGTGAAGGAGGACGCCCTTGACCGGAATATGCAGGACGCCGTCGCGCACATTGTAGGGGCGGAATTGCGCACGCCAATCATCGGCCGCCGGCCAGAAGCCGTCATCCGTCTGCATGCCCTCGTTCAGCATCTCGAACGCGCGCTCGTGCGCAACGATCTGCTGAAGGCAACTTTCGAATAGAACGCTCGACCCGCCATTGACGAAAGCCGGCAGTCCGCTAAAGCGCGCGATCAAGGGATTAAGCATTTTGCTTTTTCTTCGCTGGCTTCTGATCGGGATTGTCAGCCTCTGTCGAAGGCTTTAAGGCGTTCTTGGTATTCTGCGTGTCGGGCTCGACGTACAGGCCGGCTTCTTCGAGCATCGTCCTCTCGCGCTTGCGCTGGCGAATGACCGCGCGCCAGTCCTTGCCCATGCGGCCGTGCTCGTCTTCCAAGGTCGAGAGCCCGTTGTCGAGGCGCAGAACGGCGGCCTGAGTTTCCTTCAACTCGTCGATTTGCCCGCGGCTTGCGCCGATCCATTCGCACTTGCTGTATGCGTCGGCGTTGAGACCTTCGTAAAACGAGGGTCCCTTTTTGCCGACGGTGGTGATCTCGCCCTTGTTGATCGCTTCTTCCAGCCAGAGCCGATAGATGTTCGAAGCGAAGCGATCGGCGACCATGCGCTTGCGCGACTGCATGAACTTCCACGTCTCTGTCATCGCAGCGCGGATCGACGAATAGTTCGACTGGCTGTAATCGCGAGACAGTTGCTCGTAGCTGACGCCCAGGTTCGCTGCGATGTAGCGCAACAGCGATTGCTCGAACTCGGTGCCGAGCGGGCCCCCCTGGCCGGCGGGGCGAAGCTGAAGCTTCGTGCCCGGGAAGAGATGCGGGATTTTCACCCCGTCGATCTTCATGTTCTTCGCGCCGCCCGCGTATGTGTTGACGGCGTTCAGATAATTCGTCGCCCAGCCGGTGATGCCGTCGCCGATATTGCCGCCGCCGAGCGACGAGAACACCGCCTCGGAGGGAAGGTCGCTCTCGATCGAAGCGGCATAGGTCGCTTGCACCACCGCGTTCTGCAACACGATGTCGCGAAACGTCTTGGTGATCTTCAGTTCCTTCAGCGCGGCGACCATATCGGCCACGCCGCGGGTTTGATCCGGCCGGGTCTGCTCGACGATGTGGATCATTTGCAGCCGGCCCCAGGGCTTGCGGATCGGCACGTATTTCCACTGATAGCTGTCGGGGTTCGAGAAGTCCGACGGGTGGGCCATTCGGATGTGATAGCCGAGCGGCGCGCCCATCCTGTTTCGCGGAACGCCGCCGCGAAGCGTCGGGGAGGGGATAGCGCCCATCGGGTTCGAGAGACGATCCACGTCGATCATCTGGATCGCAGTGCTGAACGGAACCGCCGGATCACGAACCCATTCCACCGATGCCAGGACTTCGCCGGCCGCCGTATAGACGCCCACCGCGAGCCGCGTCAGCGACGTCAGGGTATTGACTCGAGCCGCGTCGGGCCAGTTATTCTCGCTCTCGGCCCAGAGAGTGAACTTGCTCTCGACCTCGGTTTGAAATTCCTCGGCCCAGGTCTCGTCGAGACCGAGCACATCGAAGGCCGGCTTGGCATTGAGCAGGAACATCGAGCCGACGATGTTGTCCTTGTGCATCGCTTCGCCGCTTTGCACATAGGCATCGTTGCGAAGTCGGTCGCGCACTCGCGCGTCGATGATTGGCTTGTCGGGAAGAATGTCCTGGTCAGCGGAGCCGAACGACGGATTCCACGTCATCAACTCGCGATCGTACCGGTCGGCGCCATCATACGGACCGCCGACCAATGCCACCGCCTTGCCCGTTGAAGGCGCGACCACTGCGGGGAGGGCATTCCCAAGCAGCGCGTCGATTTCATGATCGGCTCGCATTAGAAGATGATGCCCATCGGGCCCGAAGTGCGCGGACTAGGGTTCGATTGACGTTCGAGGTCCGCGATATAGGCGGCCAGCTTCGAAATATTCGCGGTGTTGTATCGAACCGTCTCACCATTGGAGTCGCGAAACTCCACCGCCTGCTTGCCCGTCAAAAGGGAGTGATAGGCGTTCTTCGCGTCCGTTAGCAGCTCCGAAATAGTCGCCATGGGGTTTGATCACGCCAATTCTGCGCCGAGTCGCTCCAACCCCATATCACTCTTTGGTTGAGATTCAAATCGTTGTTCCGCCCCCGCGGCAAGTATCAAGTCATTTTTGTCCCACTCGGCCGCCCAGGACGGGGGGCTCGCCCAATCAATTCGCTCGATATTTACGTGTCTGGGCGACAGGCTCAAGGCCACGCAGTAGCAGAGCAAGTCCCAGGACTCGTTGCGTTGCTTCTTCGGATTGTCCCACCCTTTTGTTGTCCGGACCTCGACGGTGAGCTCGGTATAGAACCAATCCGGCAGCCATTCGGGGAAACTGATTCGCCCACCGCCCGGCGCCTCGCGATCGAGCAGCTTGTTGACCTGGTCCTTCACCTGGTTGGAATTGATGATCAGAATGGGGATCTCTCCCATGGCGGCAGCGCGACGATCCTTGCGCTCCGCGTCGGGATAGGTGATCTGCACTCGCGGCGCCGTCTTCAAGGGCGAGCCCTTCACCAACTGAAAGCGGCGATGCAGATTACCGGGGCAGTGGTCTCGCAACCACCTGTAGAATTTGTACGCGTTGGCGGTGACGCCCTCCTTACCGCCGGAGTCGCAGGCGACCGCCTTGATTTGCATCTGTCGGCCGCTGTTGTCCGAAAGTGGATAGGTCTTCAAGATCACCGCGTCGACGAGCAGCCGCCAATCTTCTTCGTACGACCCCGGGCTGATCCAATAGCGCTCACCATCGCCGTCCACGCGCTCCGACTTGCGAACGTCATAACGATCAATGATCCAGATATCGCCGTGCTCGCCGATGCCGTGGATCTGCACCACGAAGCGGTTTTTCTGCACGTCGATCGAGGCGATGAGGAATCGCACGCCTTCGGGGACGACGCGCTCGCCAAGATCGTAGGCGCGGGTCTTGAGGTCTTCCGGAAGACGTTCGCCCTCCGCGCTCTGCGGAATGTACGGCTCGCCCTGGTCAGTGTTGACGGTCGTCTTTAGCGACTCTTCGCTGCCGGTTTTCTCGAATTCCTCGTAGGCGCTGAGATAGTTGTGCACGAGCAACTTCCAGTCGGCGAACGCCGCGGCGGCACCCTTCAGCCAGAATGACGCGATGCTCGACCGGATCGGATTGCCGACCACCGACCCGTCCGGAAGCCATTTCATGCGGTCCTTGATCCACTTTCCGTTGTGGTTCATTTCCCGCTTCAGCTCGTGCTCGATATCGAATGAGCAATGCGGACAGCGGAGTGTCGCCATCTCGGCGGCCTCCATCTTGTCTGTGCTATCGGGGTAATTGAGACACTGGAATGTCGGCTCGAACGGCTCTTTGCAATTGATGCAGCGCCAGTACCAGCGGCGCCGATCGCCGCGGTTATAGAGCGCGAGAATGCCAGGTGTCGGCGGCGCTTCGTGGGGACTCGTCGCCATCCATTTCACGTTCTCGACCTGCCAGCCGGGCGAGCTCTCGGCCACCGTCATGCCGTAGCGCTGGAAGGTCGTCGTTCGCTTGCGGGCGAGATCGAACGGCGTGCCTTCCTTGTCCACGTCGAGCGGCATTCGATCGTAGTCCATCAGGAACAGGCGAGGGATCGTTTTGCCGGACAGTTCAGTGATCGTCGGCCACTTCACGAGCAGCCGCATGCCGGATTGGAATGTGATGTCGTGCGTGTTGAGGCTTTGCCGGCCCGGGGTAACCTTCGCCCCGATCGCGGGGGAATGCCGGAAGACCTTTTGCAGATCGCCCTTCGACCAGTCGCGCGCGGTGTTCTGCGTCATGTGCACGACCATCATATCGGCAGGATCGCAGATAGCGGTGTGCCCGAGCCAATTGAAATAGATATCAGACTTGCCGCAGCGCGCGGGACCGACGAATACGAGGCCGGTGTAATCGAGCGACGTGAGTTCGTCCATCGGCTCGACCATGTAGGGTGCGATCGAGTTGTCCCACGGACCAACATAGCTCCCCGGATTGTTGAGCATCCGGTATTTCTCGGCGGCCTGCGAAACGGTCAGCCGTTCGGGCGGCCGAACCATCTCGGCGGTGTCGACGATGATCTGTTCGAGAAAGTCGGGCATATGAAGTCAGTCGTCGTCTTCTACGTCCGCAAGCTGCGAGGTTGTCTTCCGTTGCTTCGGCAGTTCGATCAGTTCGTGATGAAGGTCTTGCTGCAACTGATCGACAGCGCCGATAAAGTGTCTGTTCTGAGCATCGGTCAGCGCCTCTACACGCGCCAGGTTGTCGACCCATAGCTGCATCTGATTTTTGATGAGCTTGAAAACTTCGGCGAACGTCTCGGTGACATCTGCGGTGTGCCAAAGGTCACCGGCCTTTTCTTTCCAGCGCTGCTCCTTCAATCGGGCTTCCCAGACTTCCTTGCGCAGGAAGGGCGGGAGATCGTTTATGTTCATATTTTTGATGTAGGTCTTGGTGTCGAAGCGCGGCTTCACGAGATAGGCGGCCGCTTGCGACAGCTTGAATAGCGGCTGTTGGCCCGCGCCCATCTTGATCGGCGGGCAATCGGCAAGTCGCTTCTTCACCGTGTTGCGATCCATCTCGAACGCCTGCATCAACCATGTGATCGAGACGCCGCGGCTGACGTTGCGCAGATCCATGTTGAAGATTTCGGGCGGATAGACGGGCTCAGCGGTGCCGAGCAAATCGTCGACGTCGTCCGCGGTGCGGGGGCGCGGAGTGGTACGCAGGAAGTTCATCCGAGCAGGTCCGCGACATCCTGGGTCAGCGGACCGAGGCCCATGATTTTGCGCTGGTAGTTGGTGACGTCGAGCTCGGGCCAGAGCGCTAGGCCGCCGTCCTTCTTCGGTTCGGGGAACTTGCCCTCCGATATCCGGCGATAGAGGGTCGGCCGAGACATGCCGGTGCGTCGTAATACTTCGGGAACACGGAGAAAGGTGATGGTGTCGGTCATATGGGTCATCCTGAGACGACATGACACTATCACCTTGTAGTTGACATTCAACCCGTCGTGTGCAAAAAGACGACCGTGCGGTGGCGCCTTGCGCTATCGTTGCCCTCCTTGGGCGTTTCCTCCCTAGACTTGTGGCCGGTATCCTCTCGGCACGCACCCCCGGCAGTGGGCCCTCCGCTGCCGGGGTTATTTTGCCAACTAACCTCCGCTTGAAAGTTCGAGCGATATGGCGGATTATGGCCGCAGGCAACTGGAGATTGATCAGTGCCTGATGACCCTAACCCATTACCGAAAGAACCCGCGGCCGAGCGCCCTGCAAGCCTCGGGCAGCAATTGTCCAGATTCGTTGAATGGGTGAAGCCTTACAAGGAAATTGCGACTCTGCTTGTTGGAGCGTTCGTGGCCGTTTCGGCCGGTATCGCGTGGACAATTTCACATTTTGCAACGCGAGCGGCGCTAGATGACCTTCAATGTCAGATTGAACATGACAAAGGAACCAAAGCAATAGCGGAATCTGCGGCGGCCGCCGCTGCTGCCGCTGGAATGCGACATGCTCAAATAGAAGTCCTTTCAGCCCAAGCCCCGTCCCAGTCGACAACTGCATTAACCACACAATGGTCGAAAGAGGCGAAGAACATTTACGACACGCACGCGGCGAAAGTGGCTGAGGACACTAAAAAAATAGATACGGCTTTCGCAGATTGCAAACGGGTCGCCGCTTCCGGAAAGGGCGCGAAATCGCCATGAAAACCGTAGCAGCATTGATTTTTGTACTTGGCATAGCTGCTGGGGGTACAGCAGCTAACGGCCAGCCATGCCCGATGGCCGAACTAATCGATTGCACTCCAATTCAGAATTGCGAGCGAGCTCAAGACGACAAGGATTGCAACAGATGCCTTTTCAAAAATCCTCTTGGGGGGTGTTTTCGAGCCATCGATCCGGCCTGCGAGGCTGCCAAGGTGCAACAAAAAGCTGCGTACGATATCGAAAGAGCGAAGTGCGAAAATGATAGGGACGCGCGGAAAGCGAAATGTGAAGCGGCAAAGGCCGCGGTGCAGAGAGCTGCGGCTGAATGCGCAAAGCAGAAGTGAAATCACACCTTTGTGTTGCCTTACGCGGCAAGACCGGGTTCTGTCACCCCAGCAATTCGGCAACGTCATCCGCGTTTGAAATGGCGGCTGCATCGCGCAGGTTGTCCAAATAATCGGACCACCACTGCATCATCTTCCTGCGATCGTCGATCCATTCCGCGGCATTGTAGGCCCCTCGAACTTCGTTCTGCTCGACATGGGCTAGTTGACGTTCGATCCAGTCGGATTCGAAGCCCTGAGAACTACGCTTTTCGTTGAGCATGGTAGATGCGGTTCGACGCAAGCCGTGCGCGGTAACCTCCGTCTTGGAGTAGCCCATTCGCCGAAACGCTGCGTTTAGAGTGTTTTCGCTGATTGGCTTTTTGGTCGTGCGTACCGAGGGGAATAGGTATCTACCATCGCCCGTGATCTCCCTAAGTTTTCGAAGTATCGCGACCGCTTGCCAAGATAGCGGAATGATGTGATCTCGCTTCATCTTCATTCGCTCGCCTGGAATACGCCACTGCGGATCATTGTGGTCGAGCTTCTTTAGTTCGCTCCATTCCGCAAACCGAATTTCCTTCGGCCGAAGGAAGACATGCGGCGCCAGTTCCAGCGCGAGCGCGGTCGATCGCTGACCGTCGTATCCATCAATCGCGCGCAACAGGCCACCTAACTTGTCAGGATCGAGGATCGCCGCACGGTGCGTTCGTTTCGGCGAGATCAGCGCGCCGCGCAGATCCACCGTGACGTCGCGCTCTGCCCTAGACGTTACGATTGCATAACGAAACACTCGCCCGATCGTGGCCCTCATTGTCATCGCAGAGTCGTGTCGGCCGCGTTTTTCGAGTTTCCGAAGCGCCACAAGAACATCGGCCGCGGTGATCTTGTTGGGCCCCATGAACGGCTTAGAACCGAAGGACTCCTTCGCCAGACCGATCAACCAGCGGTTCTTGTCCATCGTCGGTTTCGACAGTCCGTCACTCTCGACTTTATCGAGCCATTCGTCGGCTATGAGGGTGAAGGTATTCTCGGCCGCGGCCTTTGCGGCCAGTCGGGCGACCTGCTTCTGCTCGACCGGATCGAGGCCATTAGCGAGATGCTTCTTCGCATCCTCACGGCGGCTTCGGGCGTCAGCAAGTGACAGCGTAGGATAGGTGCCAACCGCCAGCGTGCGCCGCTTGCTGAGGTGGCGGTAGTCCATACGCCACAGCTTCGATCCGGTCGGGTTAACGAGCAAATACAGGCCGCCTCCATCACTCAATTTGAACGGCTTTTCGCGCGGCTTTACTTGGCGAAGGGCAGTGTCGGTGAGGGGCAATGACGGTATCCCGGATGGCAATTCGTTTGGCGTACCGTCAAATGTACCGACAAAAATCTGAGATGAGAAGGGTCCGCTTGATACGATGTGAGACGGCTTTTCGCTTATTTCTCAAGCTCTAAGGGCAGTTTGGAGACTCCCTTAGATCCCCTGAAACAGCCTAGTGGCGCGCTCGGAGAGATTCGAACTCCCGACCCTCGGAATCGAAATCCGATGCTCTATCCAGCTGAGCTACGAGCGCCTGCGCCGGCTCGTATCAGACTTGGCCCGACAGAGCCAGCAGTTCGATCC